>Ga0075418_10002696_pt1 | contig 20347 bp, 18 predicted proteins | sample SoiMetdeltSBSDD2_FD_81776 | JGI IMG/M metagenome (GOLD analysis project Ga0075418, IMG submission 81776) | Bulk soil microbial communities from a Populus tree surrounding site in Tennessee, USA - Soil MetaG P. deltoides SBSDD2 | ecosystem: Environmental > Terrestrial > Soil > Tree plantation...
GACCAGGCGGAAAACCGCCTTCATACCCAGAAAGCACTGCTGCTGACGCTACTCGCATAAGATCCGTCCGTGAAGCGGTGGCTGACCCACTACGACGCCGACGTCGCTCCCACGCTTGTTCCCTACCCTGATCGGACGCTGCTCGACTATCTGGCGGACCTCGCGCGCAGCGAGCGAGACGCGCCGGCGCTGCTGTTCAAAGGCGCGTCGATCTCGTACGGCGAACTGGAACGGCAGAGCGATGCCTTTGCCGCAGCGCTGGCCTCGATCGGCGTCCGTCCCGGAGACCGGATTGCTCTGCTGCTTCCCAACTGCCCGCAGTTCATGGTGGCGCAGTACGGCATCTGGAAAGCGGGCGGCATTGTCGTGGCCCTGAATCCGATTTACAGCGAACGCGAGCTGGACGCGGCGCTCACGTCGTTTGGCGCCTCGATCGTCATCGCGCTCACGCCTTTCTATCAGCGCATCAAGAACGTCCAGGGGCGGACGCAGGTTCAACGCGTCATCGCCACATCGATCAAGGAATACCTCCCGGCCGTATTGCGGATCCTCTTCACGCTGTTCAAAGAAAAAAAGGACGGCCATCGGGTCACGCTCGCCAGCGGCGATCTCTGGTTGCAGGATCTGCTGAAGGCGCACCGATCTTCTCCTCGACCGACGGTTAATGTCCGGCCAGATGACCGTGCGGTGATCCTGTCGAGCGGCGGGACGACAGGAACGCCGAAGGGCGTGATTGGCGTGCATCGCCACTACGTGGCGGCTGGCCGTCAGCTCCAGGCGTGGCTCACTTCGGCGCTGTCGCCTCGACGCGACGTCATCATGCTGCCGCTGCCGCTGTTTCACGTCTACGCGAATGTCGGCGTGCAGCCACTGGCGCTGCTGGCCGGCGCACCTCTGGCGCTCGTGCCGAACCCGCGCGACCTTGGCGACCTGCTGAAAACGATCCAGCAGGTGAAGCCGACGTTCTTCAACGGGATCCCGACGCTGTATACGGCGATCCTGAACCACCCGATGGTGCGCTCGGGAAAAATCGATCTCAGTTCCATCAAGCTGTGTTTTTCAGGCGCCGCCGCATTGATGGCCGAGACGAAGCTCCGGTTCGAGGAGGTCACTGGCGCGCGCATCGTCGAGGGGTATTCCCTCACCGAGGGCATGATGGCCTGCTGCCTCAACCCGGTGAAGGGTCCGAACAAGATCGGATCAATCGGCCTTCCTCTTCCGGACGTCGAAGTCCAAATCGTCGACGCCGAACACGGCACGCGCGAAATGCCGGCCGGCGAAGTGGGCGAGCTGATCATGCGAGCGCCCCAGCACATGGAGGAATACTGGAACAACCCCGGTGAGACCAATGAAACACTCCGCCGGCATGGAGACGGGGGGCCGTGGGTCTACACAGGCGACCTCGGGTACATGGATGACGAGGGATACATCTTCCTGGTCGATCGCAAGAAAGACATGATGAAGACCAGCGGCTTCCAGGTGTGGCCGCGGGAGATCGAGGAAGTGCTGGCGGCGCATCCAGCCGTGATGGAGGTCAGCATCGCCGGGGTGCCCGATGCGACCAAAGGCGAAGTGCCGCGCGCGTGGGTCGTGCTCAAGGCCGGTCAGTCCGCGACCGAGGAGGAGCTGCGCGCCTATTGCCGCCAGCGGCTGGCGCCCTACAAAGTGCCGGCGAAGGTCGAATTCCGCAAGGACCTGCCCAAGACGATGGTGGGCAAGGTGCTGCGGCGGATGCTGGTTGCCGAAGCCCGCGCCGCCGAGAGTCGCTAAGCGTCCGGAACGCTCCCCACCGCAGTTACCTCGACACCGGCGTCTCGCAGCGCCGCACGAATTCGCGCGGCCAGCTCGGCTGCACCCGGCGTATCACCATGAACGCAAATCGTATCCACCGCGAGCGATATTGACGAGCCATCGATCGCTTCCACCACGCGATCGCGGGCCATGCGAACGACTCTGGGAACGACGACGGTGAGGTCGGTGATGACGGCGCCGGGCTCCTGCCGCGGCACGAGCGTACCGTCGGGCATGTACGCGCGGTCGGCGAATCCTTCGCGGGCCGTTCGGAGACCCGCGCGGGCACCCGCGTCAACGAGCTGGGATCCAGGCAGTCCGAACAGCATCAGGCCGCGATCGATGACCGCCGCCGCGCGAGCGATGGCATCGGCCAGCGCCGCGTCTCGAACGGCCATGTTGAACAGCGCCCCGTGAGGCTTGACGTGCTGAAGGCGGACCCCCTGCGCGGCCGCGATCGCCGCCAGGACGCCCACCTGGTAGCAGACGAAATCCTCGACGTCGGCGGGCGAGAACTGAAGCTCACGGCGCCCGAAACCCTCCGGGTCGGGAAAACTGGGGTGGGCGCCCACAGCAACGCCATGCTCGATCGCCAGGGCCACGGTATCACGCATCGTACGGGCGTTGCCGGCATGGAAGCCGCAGGCGACGTTGGCCGAGGTCAGGTGCGGCATCAACCTCAAGTCTGGGTTGCCGACGCCTGTCACGGCACTTTCGCCGACGTCGCCATTCAAGTCGATGCGCATCGCGTCACAGTACACGCTTGTAATTTCTTCTACATTTCTGAAAGCCCGTCCGGGGCGAAAATGCGGTTTTATTGGGGAATTGGTGCGGCACGCCCGTTGCCCTCAGGAACTGGTGTCGGTCTGTGGTTTACGGCACGAAGCCGTAAATGCTGGGGGGAGCCAGGCCGGCATTCCAGGACGGGGCGCTTTCGGGCGTCCCATCCTGTTTTTTTGTACGGGGCCTTTTTGTTAGACTCCGGCCCCTTCCGGGTATTCCAGAGCCAGCTTCAGCTCGCGCGCCAGCGTCTCCACTGTCGTTCCCTGTCGCTTCCAGGCGCCATCTGTCTCGAACCGTAGATCGCCAATACGCCGGCCCCACGGGGCGATGACGCGCCCGATGGCGCGGAAATCGGTCCGATCGACGTGCTGTTGATCCAACCGCAGCACGACCTCCGGAGCGACCCGGATAAACGCCCGCAGCGCGGTAGCGGACTTGATGCTGTACTTGCGGCCGCCCCAGGCGGCGCCGAACACCACCGACACCTGCTTGAAGTAGTTCACAAAGAATTTCTTGGAGTCTTCGCGGAAGTCGGCGGACTTGCGCGGCCCGCCGAACGCATCGCTTGCAAACAGCTTCTTCAGCTCCTGCGCGAGCGGCGCCTGAGCGACACGGCCGCGGCCGACGCCAAGCAGCTTGATCTCGCCGTGCAGCGGAGAATCGTCGCGGTCGTTGAGCGCCCGCACGACGTCGTGCGCCGCCGCCAGCGCGTCGTCGCGATAGAGCTGCCGCCCTGACAGGCTGACGAGATGCGAGGCATTCAGCCGGGTGTGTTTGGCGTTGATCGTGACGAACATCTGCACGACGTGATCTTCCGGCAGACGATCGAAGATGATCGCGGGCACCGAGAAATCATGGTCGCGAATGTTGTCGATGTCGGCATGCAGCGCCAGGAGGCGGTGCTGGCCGTCGATTGCGCGGAGAATGCCTTCGCGCTCCGGCACCTTCAGCCGGCCGACGACGGAGCCTGATTCAGCCGGCTCGAACGTCAATTTCTCGTCGCAGGAGATGATGACGGCGCCAGGAATGGACGGGAGATCGCGTGCCTGGCGGCACTGCTCGTAATAGAGGACGAGTTCGTCAATCTTTCGCCTGATGATCTGCCGCTGATAGGCCTTCTCATTGGACGCGATCCGGCGTTCGAGGAGGTCCCAGTTCACCTTCGAGGGCACCTTCTTCTTCCCGCCGCGAACGCCGCCCTGCGCCCCGGAATCCCCATAATTCAGCACTTCGAAGCGCACGAGTTTGTCGATGTCTTCGGCAGTGAGCGACGCCTGGTAAAACTGCACGCCAAACTGCTGCATCCGGATGGCCGCGACGTTTATCATGTAGGTCCTCTCCGCGACCTCGACGTCGAGTCACGGAAGAGGCGAATTGTAGCGACCTGCGGCCCTCCTGCTCAACCCGTTTTTTCGGTTTCTGTTCGAACCCGGAGTGCGCCGAACCAGTAAGGCTTTTCTCTATCCGGCTACAGGGTAAGGAGTTAGGTATGGTTCGGCCGCAAGCGGCCCTCTGCACGGTCGCGCTCGGCATTTTCACGACGCTTGGATTTTTTCCCGGACCTGCCCAAGCTCAGCAGGCGCAAGCGGCCATCAATTACGAAACTGCACGGATCGAGCGGCGCCTCCCGGCCGTTCGGGCAACCGGCCTTCTTGTGCTTGATGGGGCGCTTGACGAAACTGCCTGGGCAACGGCGCCCATGGCGCAGCACTTCGTGCAGAGCGACCCGCGGGAGGGCCAGCCGGCGACGTTCGACACCGAGGTCCGGGTTCTCTATGACGATGACTCGCTCTACTTCGGCGTGTTCGCCAAAGATGAGGAGCCTTCGCGCATCATCGTCAACGACCTGAAGAAGGACTACAACACCGAAGGCAGCGACGGCTTCCGGATCATCCTCGATACCTTTCACGACGGGCGCAACGGCTACCAGTTCGCGACCAATCCCGCGGGCGCGAAATGGGATGCACAGGTGTCGAACGAAGGACGCGAGACGAACGCGAACTGGGACGGCATCTGGGAAGTGGCGACGCGGATCACCGAGACCGGATGGACGGCGGAGATCCGAATCCCGTTCCGCACGCTTAAGTTCAACGGAGCTGACGCGCAGACGTGGGGAATGAACTTCGAGCGCAAGGTCAGAAGACTGAATGAAGACAGTTTCTGGTCGCCCATTCCTCGGATCTACGACATCACTCGCGTGTCGCTGGCGGGCACCGTCGACGGCTTCCGAGGCCTGCGGCCGGGGAGAAACATCCGCGTCAAGCCGTATGCGCTGACCAGCTCCAATACCGTCGGCCGACTCGGCACCGATGGAGACTTCGACGCCGGGCTCGACGTGAAGTACGGCGTGACCAGCGGGCTCACCTGGGACTTCACCGTCAACACCGATTTTTCCCAGGCGGAAGCCGACGAACAGCAGATCAACCTCTCGCGCTTCAGCCTGTTCTTTCCGGAAAAGCGCGACTTCTTCCTCGAGAACTCCGGGATCTTCCAGTTTGGCGCGGGCGGGGGCGGGTTTGGCCAGGGCGGAGGAGGCGACCTGCGATTGTTCTTCAGTCGTCGCATTGGTCTTTCCGAAGCCGGCGCGTCGGTCCCCATCCTCGCCGGGACGCGTCTCACGGGACGCCAGGGCGCGTATTCGATTGGCGTGTTGAACATGCAGCAGCGATCGCTTGGCGCGGTGCCGGCAGCCAATTTCACAGCGCTACGCCTGCGACGAGACCTGCTGGCAAATTCGGACATTGGCGCGGTACTGCTGAACAAGGAAGTCGACGGGCCCGGGTTCAATCGCGTCGCCGGAGTGGATGCCAACTTCCGTTTCGGGCCGTCCGTGTCACTGAACGCCTACGGGGCAAAGACCTTTTCCCCTGAGCCGGCAGTTCGCGAGCCGGGAAACGACTACACGATGCGCGTCGCTGGCCGGTACGACGGCCGCGTCTGGCAGACGAACGGCCGCTTCGACACGATCGGGGCGCGCTTCAACGACGAAATGGGATTCGTGCCGCGGCTGGGTGTCGACAACGCGTTTCTCTTCGCCGGGCGGAGATTCCGTCCGGCGAAGATTTCCAGCTGGGTGCGCGAAATACGCCCTCATTGGCAGATCGACGCATTCATCCGGCAGAACGGCGGCGGGCTGGATTCGCGCAACCAGGACTTCCACCTTCCGCTCGCCTTTCAGGATGGCGGGAGCATGGAAGTCGGCGTCAATCCGAATACCGAGGTCGTCCGGGCGCCGTTCACGATCAACACCTCTCGGGGGGTGCGGGTCAATCCGGGTCGTTACGAGTTCAAGGAATATTTCATCTTCTGGAATACCAGCAACGCCGCGCGGGTTTCATTCAACAACCGCTATTCCATCGGCCGGTTTTACGACGGGTATCGCCGCTCGTACACGTTCGGGCCGTCGGTCCGGTTGAACGAGCATTTCAATGCATCGCTGAACCTGGCGGTCAACGACATCGCGCTGTCAACCGGCAGCTTCGTGTCGAAGCTGCTGACCACGCGCGTGAACTACAACTTCAACACGAGAATGTTCGTGAATGCCCTCGTGCAGTACAACAGCGACAATCACCAGTGGACGTCAAACCTGCGGTTTAACGTCATCCACCGTCCGCTGAGCGATTTTTTTCTTGTCTACAACGAAGGCCGGGACGAGCGCACGGGCCAGATGTTGAGCCGGGCGATAATCGCCAAGATGACCTACCTGGTGGCGTTCTGAACGTCCCTTCAGCCTCACGAGGGCAAACAGGAAGACGGTCAGCAGCGCCCATCCCACTAGTGCCCACTCAAGAGGCAGCCGACGATGAATCGGCGCGCTGAAGATCCCGTACGCCATCTCCACGTGAATCCAGTAGACAAATAACGACGACCGTCCGAATTCCTGTATTGCAGATCGGAGCGGGGTGCGCAGCGCGTCCAGGAGAAATGCGAAAGGGACCAATGCGATCACGATTCCCAGGCGCACGAAGAAGAACGTGGGCGAGCTCGTCCAGAAATTCGTCTGCGCGTAGATCGGCGGCAGGAATGACGTCGCATAGCCGCCGACGGCGATCAACGTGCCGACGACCGCTAGGCCGGCATTCGTCACGCGCACATGGCGAGGGGATCGAGCCGAATCAATCCAGAAACCCACCGCTCCGCCAGCCAGCAGGAAGCCCGCCCACGGCAGCAGCGTAAACGTGGTGGCGCCGGCGAACGGGCGCAGGTACCACTCGATCGGATCAGGCAGCGACGCGAGCCACGGCGTGGCGCGGACCAGAGGCGTCACCATTGCCGCCACGACGGCGGTGCCTGCCAGAAGCCATCCGCGCGACCACGATCCGCGGCCCAGACCCCAGAGGACCGCGCCAGCCAGCATCGCCAGCCCCATGACGTTGAGGATGTCGACCTTGAGTAGCGTCCGATATGCGTCGCCGCCGCTGATCAGCCACGCCTGCAGCCGGAACAGGAACGCGAGCCCGAAGATCTGCCAGCCGCGGCGACGAGCGAGCGCGGCGGCTTCGGCGTCGGTGCGGCCCTGCCGGAGCCGTGCGCCGGCTGCGAGTACCAGCGCAACGCCCGCGAGAAACAGAAAGAGAGGCGCCGCGATGCCCCATGTCATGGAAATCCATCGGTAGGCGCCCAGCGCCTTGTCGTCGATCCGGGTCCACGAGTCGACCGTATGGCCCTGGATCATGACCGCCACCGCCGCGCCCCGCAGCCAGTCCAGATATCCCTTCCGGGTGGACGTGGACGAGGCGGCTGTCACGCGCGGATGTCGAACGATGTGACGAAGTCGATGTCCTCACGCATCGAGTGCCAGACCGAACAGTAGGTCTCGCGGGACATCGCGATGGCGCGCTCGACGGCATCGGACTCGACCGCGCCCGAGACGTGAAAATGAAGCGCAATGCGTGTGAATCGGCGAGGCGGCGTGGGCGCGCGTTCGCCGCTGAACGAGATGCGCAGCCCGGTCAACGGCTGCCGTCCCTTCTCGAGAATGAAGACGACATCCGCCCCCATGCACCCCGCGAGACCGATCGCCGCAACCTGTACTGGAGAGGGTCCGGCCGCGCCGTCGCCGTCGACGACGATGGCGGTCTTGCCGGCGGTCGCGCCGAAGCGAAGCCCCTCCGACCAGAGCAACTCGGCCGTGGTCGGAGGTTTCGTCTCGGCCATCGACGGCTAACGCGTCGCCGTCTGCTGCATCGCCGGCGGCGATTTGCGCCCGCCGAACAAGCCTGCAAACAGCAGCCAGCCCAGGGGCAACAGGACGAGCAGATACGTCAGCCACTGTCCATACCGTCCATCCGGGCCGTACGGCTCGGTGGCCCAGTGCAGCGGCTCGCTGTAGGGAAAGATGTTGGCTTCCGTCAATTCGTGGAATCCGTAGATCAGAAGCTGGACGACGAAAACCGCCAGGAACACCGCCGTGACCTGGAAGAAGAGTCCAAGATTCACCCGGTGGCCATACCGGGTCCAGAGCCACGCGACAATCGCCGCGCACACGGTGCCGAGCGCTGCACCGATGATCAGGTTCGTCGCGGTCTGCTGGAAGAGCAGCGTCCCCATCAGCATCGCTGTTTCCATCCCTTCGCGCGTGATCATCAGCAGCGTAAAGAAGAAGACGCCGGCGAACGCCTTCATGCCGGTCCGCAGTGCCGACTGCTCGAGATGCGTCTCGATCTCGCCTTTCATTTTCCTGGCGTGCCGCCACATGTGGATGATCAGCGATGCGACCAGCCCGGCGGCGACCAGCGCAAGCACGCCTTCCCAAAGCGCCTGGTTCGACGCCCGCTGAAACAGATAGGCGGCGCCGACGCTGAGCAGCACCGACAGCCCGATGCCCCAATGGACCGCGGGAATCAGCGCGTGCCGGCCCGTCTTTTTCAGATAGGCGAGGCTGATGGCGACGATGAGAAACGCTTCGAGGCCTTCGCGGAGGGTGATGACGAACGCTGGGAACATGCGACTTCCTTCAAATTGAGATTAAGTCGCAATACTACTAGGGGGAAGGGGGCAGGGGGAAGGGGGCAGGGGGCAGGGCCAGGGGGACGGGGTGGGGCTGTCCCCTTCCCCCCTGCCTCCTACAGAGGTTACTTAATCGGCACAGTCCAGAGGTAAATCGTCCGGCCGTTGACGTTCTGCGTCTGCTGCGGCTTGATGTCGCCCATGTCGAACGCGTGCGACACCACCCGAGTGCCCGGCTTCAGCTCGGAATTGAGCTTGGGCAGCACCTTCAGGTTCAGCGACGGCAGCAGATAGAGCGTGACGACCGTCGCTTCGCTGATGTTGGTCGTGAACAGGTCCTGGTTGAGGAAGCGGACCTTGTCACCCATGCCGGAGGTCTTGAGGTTTTCCGTCGCTTCCTTGATGCGCTGCGGATCGATGTCGATGCCGACGCCGCGCGCGCCGTACGTCTTGGCCGCGGTGATCGGAATCCGCCCGTCGCCGGAACCAAGGTCGTAGACGACGTCGCTCGCCGAGACCTTCGCCAGCTTCAGCATCGCGTCAACGACCTCCTGCGGGGTCGGAACGAAGATAACGTCTGGCGACCGCAGCTGGGCCGGCGTCTGCGCCGACGACGGCGCGACGAGCACCCCGATGATCGCTAGGGACAGGACGAAAATGCGCAGTCTCATGGGCCTCCTCGAGATGTAAGACGTAGGAGTTCGCTCGGCCGGATTATATCCCGGCGGATTATGCTGTACGCGCATGGCCGTGATTGTCCAGAAATACGGCGGCAGCAGCGTCGCCAGCGTGCAAAAACTGCGTGAAGTGGCCGAGCGGGTCATGCGCACGCAGCGCCAGGGCCACCAGGTCGCCGTCGTGGTCTCCGCCATGGGCAAGACGACCGACGAGCTCCTGGCCATGGCCAAACAGGTCTCCCCGAATCCACCGCGCCGGGAGCTCGACATGCTGCTCTCCGCGGGCGAGCGCATCTCGATGGCGCTGTTGTCGATAGCCCTGCGCGAGCTCGGAGCCGACGCCATCAGCTTCACGGGCAGCCAATCGGGGATCATCACTACCGACCGCCACGTGGACGCGCGCATCATCGAGGTGCGGCCGTCTCGCGTGCGCGAGGAGCTCGCCAGGGGAAAAATCGTCGTCATCGCCGGGTTCCAGGGCGTCTCGCGCAACAAGGAAGTGACGACGCTCGGCCGCGGCGGCAGCGATACCACCGCGGTGGCGATGGCGGCGGCGCTCGACGCCGAATACTGCGAGATCTGCTCCGATGTCGACGGCGTGTACTCGGCCGATCCACGCGTCGTTGGCGGCGCGAGGCGCATCGGGACGCTCTCGTACGAGGAGACGCAGGAGATGGCGGAGGCGGGCGCCAAGGTGCTGAACGCGCAGGCGGTGGAGTTCGCCAAGGACAAGGGAATTGCGATCTACGCGCGCGCGACCAGCGGACCGCTCCCCGGGCCGGACCCGTCCTCGGACGGTACCGTGGTACGGCGCAGCCCGCCGCGCGCCGTCGGCGCGGTGGTCGGCGTGGCCAGCGAGCGCGACATCGTTCTGCTGAATGCCGACGTGCCCGCCGCCGACCTGCTGGCGCTGCTCGATGAGCGCGGCGTCGCCGGGAAGCAGTTGCATATTTCAGGCGACCGAACACAGATTGCCGTATCGCGACAGAACCTCCACGACGAGGCGCACCTGAAGGAGGCGCTGCAGGTGCGGTTCAACGGTCGCGCCCGGCTCGTCGACGGCCTGGCGGCCGTGAGCGTAGTCGGCGCGGGCATCAACGCTACGCATGAGAACGTACTCGCCGGAACCGAGACGCTGGCGCAGGCGGGCATCACTCCCGCGGGCACGGCGACGTCGTCTTTCCGAATCACCTGGATGATCCCGAGGGAGAGGACGGATGACGCCGTCCGAGCGCTCCATCACCGGTTTATCGAGTCGAGCGAGACCGCCCTTCCCTGACATCGGCTGCAGGCCTATGATCGGCCGCATGACAGCGTCCCGACTCCTCATCGCCACACTCGTCGTCCTGACAGGCGCCGGTGTCGCCTGCAGAAATGCCGGATCCGCGCAGCCTGAGGTCGACGCGAAGACGTTCCTCACAAACGCGAACGACACGCTGCTCCGCCTCGCCATCGAATCGAGCCAGGCCGGGTGGGTGCAGAACACCTACATTACGCCCGACACCGAGGCGATGTCCGCGCGCGCGAGCGAGGCGTACATGACCGCCGCGACGAATTTCTCCAAACAGGCCACGCAATACGACGCGGCAACCGTGCCCGACGCCGAGCGGCGCCAGCTCACCGTTCTGAAGAACGCGTTGACGATGGCCGCGCCGGCCGATCCGAAAGAAGCTGCGGAGCTCGCGCAACTCGTCGCGTCGATGGAGGGGATCTACGGACGCGGCAAGTTCTGCCAGGACGGCGAATCGGGCGAGGCATGTCTCGACGTCGAAGAGATCACCGAGATCCTGGCGAAGGATCGGAATCCGGCACGGCTGCTCGAAACGTGGGAGGGATGGCACTCGATCGGCGCGCCGATGAAGAAGAGCTACGCCCGGTTCGTCGAGCTGTCCAACAAGGGCGCGCGCGAGCTGGGGTTCGCCGATACCGGTGCGATGTGGCGATCGAAATACGACATGCCGCCCGACGCGTTTTCGAAAGAGCTCGATCGCCTGTGGGGTCAGCTGCAGCCGCTCTACCTGTCGCTCCATACGTATGTGCGGGCGCGGCTCCACGAGCGCTACGGCGACCTCGTCCCCGAGGACGGCCCCATCCCGGCGCACCTGCTCGGCAATATCTGGGCGCAGGACTGGTCGAACCTCTACGACATCGTCGGCCCCGGCCAGGGAGGCTCGCGTTTCTCGCTGACCGATGAACTCCGGCGCCGCAAGGTCGGTCCCACTGACATGGCGCGCTACGGTGAGCGATTCTTCACGTCGCTCGGGTTCGACCCGCTGCCGCAGACCTTCTGGGAACGGTCGCTCTTCGTCAAGCCTCGCGACCGCGAGGTCGTGTGTCACGCCAGCGCGTGGAACATCAACATGGTCGACGACCTTCGCTTCAAGATGTGCATCGACCAGACGGCGGAAGACTTCACCACCATCCATCACGAGCTGGGGCACGATTTCTATTCGCGCGCTTATGCGGCGCAGCCGCCGATTCTACGAGACAGCGCGAACGACGGATTTCATGAGGCGATCGGCGACACCATTGCGCTGTCAGTGACGCCCGAGTACCTCGTGAAGGTGGGGCTGCTCGATCGCGCGCCCGACGCGTCCGGCGACATCGCGCTGCTCCTGCGCACCGCACTGGAGCGGCTGGCGTTTCTGCCATTCGGTCTGGTCGTGGATGCATGGCGCTGGCAGGTGTTCAGCGGCCAGGTGACGCCGGAGAACTACAACCGCGCCTGGTGGGAGCTTCGCGAGCGGTATCAGGGCGTCAGGCCTGCGTCGGCAAGAGGCGAGGAGTTCTTCGATCCGGGCGCCAAGTACCACATCCCGGCAAATACGCCCTACGCGAGATACTTCCTCTCGTCCGTCCTGCAGTTCCAGTTTCACCGCGCGCTCGCAAAGACCGCGGGCTGCACCACGCCGCTCCACCGCTGTTCGATCTACGGCAATGCCGACGCGGGAAAGCGCCTCAAGACAACGCTCGAGATGGGCGCCTCGCGCCCGTGGCCGGACGCGCTCGAAGCGTTAACCGGCCAGCGTGAAATGGACGCGAGCGCGATGGCAGATTACTACGCCCCGCTCAAGGCGTGGCTCGACGGGCAGAATCAGGGCCGGCCCTCCGGGTGGTGAGCGGAGGCGCGACGCGGGAGAGCAACTGATACGCGGAGCGCGCCAGCGCAACATACCAGGCCGGCGCCGGCATGGCGTCGGTGCCTGCTCCGCTGCGCCGGCGATCGAGCTCCGGCGCGATATCCTCGCGATACTCGGACGGGTGGGCGACGATGGCGGCAACTCCCTGCACTGTGGTCGCCATGCGGCGATCGCCATGCGGAAAGAGGCGGCAGAACTCGTCCACGGTGTCGATCGCGTCAAGGCCAATCACGTTGGCGTAGCCGCGAATCCACGCGCGCGCGTAAAGTCCACGCGGCCATCCGGACAGGTCGTTCCGCTCGAAGGCCTCGAACAGTTCGGGCTTCACCCGCGTCGTAATCGCGATCTGCTGGATGGAAATCTGGTTGCGTTCGCGATGCCGGCGAAGGCGCGCGATGAAGGTTTCCTGGGCGACTAACGTTTCCTGCGAGGTCATGGGGGTCTCCAGAACCCCCCTACCCCAGCAATTCTCGCGCCTCGGTCGAAGCGCCGCGGCTAAACCCGCTACGCCTTGAGCTGACAGAACTTACACGTTCGCGACAGAAATGTGATCCAGATCGAGGTGTCTAAATCTGATCAACTCGATCACAAAAGTCGCGAGGCTGCTCTGACCAGCCGTCACGAAAGCGGCGGCACACTCCCGTTCAAAAAGACACCCAGGCTGGCCGGCGCGAACTGCAGCCCCGTGAAAAACGGACCGAATTCCGCAAATTTTGCGCTCGCCTCGTCGAACCGCATTTCGTAGATCAATTTCTTGAACACCAGCGGATCGGCCGCAAACAGATCCACGCCCCACTCCCAGTCGTCGTAGCCGATCGACCCAGAGATGATCTGCGTGACCTTCCCCGCGTACTGGCGTCCGATCATTCCGTGCTCGCGCATCAGCGCCGCCCGGCGCTCGAAGCTCTCGCTGTACCAGTTCAGCGCCTCGCCCCGCCGCTTGTTCATCGGGTAGAAACACACGTAACGGGCTTTCGGCAGGTCGAGAAACAACCGGTTCATCACCCGCTGGCGCTGCGTCTCCATCTCGGCGTCGAACGCGTGGTCGAATTCGTCGCTGCCCGGCTTGTGCTTCGCAGCGAGCTGCTCGTGAATCTTCGCGGTCATCTCGTACATCCCCAGTTCGACGACGGAGACATACGACGAAGTGGGCTCGAGCGATTCGTACAGCTGCGTGCGCGAGAGCGCGAGCTGCGCCTGCGCCAGTTCGTCGAAGCTGCGGCGGAAGCAGATGAACATGAGGTCGGCTTTGTGCCCGAGCACCTGAACGACAGCCGTCGATCCCGCATCGGGCACCGCCAGGGCGCGCATGGCGTCCTCGGCCAGATGGTCCACCTCTTCCGTGCTGTGGCCGCGAAGCCGCTCCCAGCGGACGCGGTACATCAGGTGAAGAACGCTCCAGCCTTCGAGCGTTTCGGGAACGAGCGGATTGTGCATCAGGGAATCCTAACCTAGAGGCATGCGGAGATGGCCGGCAGAATCTCTTCCGCGGCGCCCTGAATGGCGACATCGACCGCTGCAGACGCCGGTGTCGCTTCGAGATTGATCTCCGCAGTGAACGCGCCGTGGCCACGGGCTTCGTGGACGAGCCCCGCGGCCGGATACACAATCGCGGACGTACCGACCGTGACGAACACGTCGGACGCGGTTGCCGCGGTCGCGGCCTCGACGTCTTCACCGCGCAGCGATTCGCCAAACCAGACGACGGCCGGGCGCGCCAGCTGCCGGCAATACGGGCAGCGCGGCTGATCGAGTGGGACGCGATCGTCGCGCCAGGGGGTCGCGCCGCGCGCGCATCGGCCCGAGCACGATAGCTCCCAGATCGAGCCGTGAATGCGAATGAGTCCGTCGGTTCCCGCGGCCAGATGCAGATCGTCCACGTTCTGCGTGATCACCGTGGTCCCCGGCCGCTTCGACCAGGCGGCGATGACGTCATGTGCGGCGTTGGGGCGGCACCCGGCGATGAGGCCGCGCCGCCAGTCGTACCATTCCCAGACGAGCCGCGGATCGCGCGCGAACGCCTCGGGCGTCGCAAGGTCCTCGGCGCGAAACTGCCGCCAGAGTCCCTCCTGGCCGCGGAAGGTCGGCACACCGCTGGCGGCCGACACGCCGGCGCCGGTCAGGATGGTGACACGCGTCGCCTGTCGAATCCGCTCTGCGATCAGGCGAATCTGGTCATCGATGAGCAGTTAAGTCTTCTCCAGTCGAAACGCCCGATGTATCGCCCGTACCGCCGCGGCTGCGTCCCGTTCGGTCACGACCAGCGAAATGTTCCGCTCCGAGGATCCCTGCGAGATGGCGATCACGTTGACGCCCGCGTCGCCGAGTGCGCCGAACACCGTCGCCGCGATCCCCGGACTGCCGCGCATGCGATCGCCGACGGCGGCCACGATCGCCACCTGCTGCTCCGCAGAGATCTCCTCGATGTGGCCGCGCATCAACTCGAACTCCAGCGCCGACCGGAGCGCAGTGACGACGCGCGGGGCCTCGGCTGCGCTCAGCACGAAGCAGATGTTGTTCTCCGAGGATGCCTGCGAAATCATCAGCACGTTCGCCTGTTGAGCCGCGACGACGTCGAAGGTTTTTGCGGCGATGCCGGGGATGCCCTGCATGCCCGTGCCGCTGATGGCGACGAGAATCACGCCGCGAATCGAGGTGACGGCCTTGACGCCCTGTGCGGACGGATTTCCTTCGACGGTGACGCGCGTGCCGGGATGCGTCGGGTTGAAGCTGTTGAGAATGCGGACGGGAATGCGCTGGCGAAACGCCGGCAGGATTGTTTTGTAGTGCAACACCTTGGCGCCGTAATACGCGAGCTCGGACGCTTCGCTGTAGGAAATCTCCGCCAGCGTCCGCGCCTCGGGGACTTCCGACGGGTTCGCCGTCATCACCCCGTCCACGTCGGTCCAGATCCACACTTCGTCGGCATCGAGTGCGGCGCCGACGATCGACGCCGAGTAATCCGACCCTCCGCGTCCGAGCGTCGTCATCACGCCGTCGGCGGTCGCGGCGATGAATCCGGTGACAACAGGGATGTCGCCGCGGTCGATCGCCGGCCGGAGGCGCGCGCCCGTCCTGGCGCGAGTCTCGTCCATCAACGGCTCGGCGCCGCCGTACTGGTCGGTCGTGACAATCAACTCGGTTGCATCGACCGCCTGCGACGCCTTGCCGCGCGCAGCAATCGCCGCGGCCACGAGCGGAGCCGCCAGCATCTCGCCGGTGCCCGAGATGGCGTCGAGCAGCCGCGGCGTCAGCTCATGAACCATTGACAGGCCGAAGCAGAGTTTTTCGAATCGGTCGAGCCGCTTCTGCAGCGCGTCGAGGACGTCCGCATGGCGCGGCGGGTCGGCGCCGACCAGCGCGTCTGCGACGACGTTGTGGCGATCGAACAGCTCCTGCCTGATGCTGGAGTTCCACCACCCGGTGGATGCCTGGCGCGCGGCGGCGATCAGCGAATCGGTCACCTTGCTCATCGCCGACGTCACGACGACGACCTGGTGGCCCTGGTTGGCGGTATCGACGGCCAGCTGCGCGGCCTGACCGATGCGTTCAGCGGACCCGACCGAGGTCCCGCCGAATTTCATTACGATCAGCATAAGCGGTAGATGATAGCTCGATGAAACTGGCGACGTGGAACGTGAACGGCATCCGCGCCCGCCAGGCGCACGTCCAGGAATTCATCGAACGCGAACAGCCCGCCGTTCTGTGCCTGCAGGAGATCAAGGCCTCGCTCGATCAGCTGCCGGTCTGGCTGTGCGAGCTCGAGGGCTACTGGTGCTACTGGCACGGCGGCAAGGGCTACTCCGGCGTCGGGCTTCACGTGCGCAAGGCATTTCATCCCGAGCGGCCCGCGTTTCATCACCCTGAATTCGATTACGAGCACCGCATCGTCACGGTGCGCCTGCCGCAGGCGACTGTCGCGTCGATCTACGTCCCCAACGGCGGCAAGGATTTTCCGGCGAAGATGCAGTTCCTCGAAGCCCTCGACGCGTACGCTGCCGGGTTCCAGAACGCGGGTCTGCCGCTCGTGCTGTGCGGCGACATGAACGTCGCGCGGACCGACATGGACGTGCATCCGAAGGAACGGAAACCGCGCGCGATCGGACAGCTTCCGGAAGAACGGGCGCTGATTGAACGCATCATCAGTCGCGGCCTGGCTGACGTACACCGCCAGTTCGAGCCCGACAATGCCGACCTGTTCACGTGGTGGGCGCCGTGGCGCAACATGAAGCAGCGGAACATCGGCTGGCGGCTCGACTACGTGTTCGCCTCGCACTCGGTTGCCTCACGCGCCACCTCCTGCATCGTCCAGCGTGAAGTCGGCACCAGCGACCACGGTCCCGTTGTCGCGGTCTTCGACCTGGGACCAGGCGGCAGCCAGATCCTCGCCGACCGCCAGGTGGTTGAGGACGAAGTCGGTCCCTCGGATCGCCTGTTTTAACAGCGCCCCGTCGAGCAGACGACCGGCGTTCCGGCATTCGCGGGCCGCTTCGATACGCACGAACGCCAGCGCGGCTTCAAGGCCGCGCACGATCGACAGCACGCCCCGCCCCTGGTAGGCGGTCCAGTTCGCAAACGCCTTGGCGGCGAGGAATCTGCGCACCGGGGCCTGCCAGGCCTCCCACTCCGGCACGACGAGCCGTATGAAGGCCTCCTCCAGCCCCGCATCGTCCCGCTCGGGCCGCACATCGTCCGGGACAGCGTTCATGACTTCGGCGTGCAGCAGGAGGCTTGCGTCGAGCGAGAGCTCTCCCGGTGTCTCGACAGGCTCCGCCGGCAGCTGCTGCACCGCGGCCGCCAACGATTCGTTTCCCGGCCTGTAGGAGCGGAGCAGGCGCGCATCACGCGCGAGCGTGCCGATTACGCTTTCCCCCGACAGATCGAGTGCGCACCGCGCCACCATATGACGCTCCCATGCGGAATAGCCCTCGAGGTCCATCAGCATTTTCGGATGCAGCAGGGGCGGCCACGCGTCAGGATGCACCGTGAGGCCCTCGTACTCCGCGGGCGGAAAGGCGGCCGGATTCTCGACGATTTCGAGCGGCACGTCATCGCGGAACAGCATGCCGGCGGCAGTCGGACAGTAATGCGTCAGCGAGATGAAGGTGCCGCGCCAATCGCGCACGGCGAGACGCGGAAAATGGCGGCACGTCAAGGGGAGCTGCGGTTCGCCCAGATCACGATGGATGACGCAGAGCCCGGATCGTGAATGGAAGAACACACAGTTGCCCGACGAGGTGCGCCCGACCATCGCGGCCGCCTCGTCTGGAAGATCCGGTTCGAGCAGAAACGTCGGATAGCCGTCTTCCGGGATGGCCGCCGGGCTGAGCTGTCCTGTGGCGATCGCGTCGGTCAATGTTCGGTAGAGCGGGACCTCAACTGGGACGTCCCAGTCCGAAGTGCAGCAGATCCCCGATTGCTGGCACTTGTAATCGGCGTGAATGCTGAGCGCAAACACCACACGTCAGGATAGGCGACCGGACCGCCATTTGCAGCCGTCTCCTTCATGAGAATCACTCACGAAATTCGTCGCGCCGGTTGGGCCTTCGGCCTCGGCTTCTGGACGGTCGCCTGCTCTGCCGTATTTGCGGCACAGGCCCCGGTGGTCAACGACGTCACGGCCGCGCAGGTCATGCTCGATCGCGCGGGTTTCTCGCCTGGCGAGATTGACGGACGTGCCGGGAGCAACATGCGCCGCGCCGTCATCGCGTTTCAGCTCGCGAACGGCCTGCCGGAAAGCGGACGAGTTGATTCGGCTACATGGGAACGCCTCTCGGCCGGCGGTCAGGCTCCGCTCGTGGCCTATACCCTGACCGCCGAGGACGTCGGCGGTGCGTTCACACCGGATATCCCGGCCGATATCGTCGAACAGTCGAAGCTGAAGGCGTTGAACTACCGCACACCGCTCGAAGCCATTGCTGAAAAGTTTCACGCGAGCCAGGCGCTGCTGAAGCAGCTGAATGCGGGTGCGACCTTCGATCGGGCGGGCGAACAAATCATGGTGCCGAATGTCGAGGTGATTGAGATGCCCGCGCCCGCGCCCGAGCCGGCGGTGGCGCGCGGCCGCGGACGACGCGGCGCTGCGCCAGTGGGCACGGCGGGGGCGGCGGACCCGCAGGTCACCATCTACGTCACCAAAGCGACCAGCGCGCTGACCGTCGAGGACGCGATGGGCAAGGTGCTGTTCCACGCGCCGGTCACGAGCGGCAGCCAGCATGACCCGCTCCCGATCGGGCAATGGAAGGTGACCACGGTCCAGCGCAATCCCACGTTCAACTACAACCCGGATCTGTTCTGGGACGCGAACCCGACGCACGCGAAAGCCAAGATTCCGGCGGGCCCGAATAATCCCGTGGGCACGATCTGGATAGACCTCTCGAAGGAGCATTACGGGATCCACGGCACGCCGGAGCCGTCGAACGTCGGTCACACGCAGTCGCACGGCTGCGTCCGTCTGACCAACTGGGACGCGCAGAAGGTAGCGCGGTGGGCGAAGCCGGGCACCCCGGTCATCTTCAGATGAGGCGATTCGAGCGCCGCCGCGTCGATCGGTTGCAGCGCATCGCCACCGTCATCGGCCTGAGCTTTGCCCTCGGGGCGCTGGCGGACGCGACGCTGACCTGGCGCCTGTACGGGACCAGTCCGGGCACTCCGGTCGAGGTCGTCATGACCGCCGCGGATCCCGAACCGGCCCACAACCCGTCGGAACCGCGCCCGGTCCAGCGGCCCGGCGAAAACGGGGAGCGGCCGCCGGTGGCCACGACCGGCGTGGTTGCGCACGAGGAAGCGGTCGACACGCTGCGCAAGCGCGATCTGAAAATTCCGGTCCAAGGCGCGGACGACGATGACCTTCGTGACACGTTCTTCGATACCCGGGGCGGCGGACGCGCACACGAGGCGCTCGACATCATGGCTCCGCGGCACACGCAGGTACTAGCCGCCGATGACGGTGTGATCGCCAAGCTGTTCAACAGCACAGGGGGCGGCGGGATTACGATCTACCAGTTCGATCCAACCGAGACCTACTGCTACTACTACGCCCACCTGGATCGATACGCAGCAGACCTCAAGGAAGGACAACGCGTGCGCCGCGGTGACGTCATCGGCTATGTCGGCAGCACCGGCAACGCCTCAGCAACCGCGCCGCATCTGCACTTCGCGATCTTCCGCCTGACACCGGAGCGCCAGTGGTGGAAAGGCGAACCGATCAATCCCTACCCGATCCTGAAGTAGCTGGGTGGCTCGGTCGCTGGGTAGCTTTGGGGTCGTACAAACCCCAGCTACCCAGCTACTTAGCAAACCCAGCTACCTATTACAGAAGTATTACAGAAGGCTGACGCCCCAACTGCTATCGTGCTGAAGCCCCATTCGACATTTCAGGAGGCACAGCGAATCGATGGCGACGACTGCGACGCGTCTGCTCATGTACGGCCGGAAGCACCAGACGGGTGTGAACTGGATCACCGCGATCGCGATGATCGGCTTTCACATCGGCGCGGTGGCCGCGCTGTTTTACATCGACCTCGGCGCCATGTTTGCTGCCGTGGTCCTGTGGATCATGGCCGGGTCGTTCGGCATCGGCATGGGCTACCACCGGCTGCTGACGCACCGCGGATACCGGACGCCACGCTGGGTCGAATACTTCCTGACGCTCTGCGGCACCCTCGCCCTTGAAGGCGGCCCGATCTTCTGGGTCGCGACGCACCGCATCCATCATCAGAAATCAGACAAGGAAGGCGACCCGCACACCCCGCGCGAAGGCGGCTGGTGGGCCCACATGGGCTGGATCCTGTTTGGCGAGGGCCTTCATCACGATGCCGAAGTGCTGAAGCGCTACGTGCCGGACCTCGCGCGCGATCCGTTTCACGTCGCGCTCTCCACCTGGCACTGGACGACGAACGTCGTCGTCGGCCTGGTGCTGCTGGCGTTCGGCGGCATCCCGTACGTGCTGTGGGGCATCTTCTTCCGCACCACCTGGGGCCTCCACTCGACGTGGCTGGTGAACTC
>Ga0075418_10002697_pt1 | contig 20346 bp, 18 predicted proteins | sample SoiMetdeltSBSDD2_FD_81776 | JGI IMG/M metagenome (GOLD analysis project Ga0075418, IMG submission 81776) | Bulk soil microbial communities from a Populus tree surrounding site in Tennessee, USA - Soil MetaG P. deltoides SBSDD2 | ecosystem: Environmental > Terrestrial > Soil > Tree plantation...
GCCGGCCGCCGCGAGTGAAGCGGCGGAGGAGCCTCTTGTTTAGAAAGCCGCTCGCCGGTCTCCGTCGCGGGCTCGAAAAGACCCGCGACGGCATGTTCGGGCGTGTGCGCGAACTGGTGACACGCAAGGCGAGACTCGACGCCACCACACTCGACGAGATCGAAGACATCCTCATCGGCTCCGATATGGGAACGGACGCCGCGGCGCAGATCACCGATGGCGTGCGCCGGCGTCTGCATGGAACATCGATCAGCGCCGAGGAGATCGAGCCGGTGTCGCAGGCCATCCGCGAGGAAGTCCTGGCCTTGCTCGGCGGCGCTCCGGTCATGGCGGCCGAGCGCCTGCGCGGCACACCGCACGTGATCCTGGTCGTCGGCGTCAACGGCACCGGCAAGACGACATCGGTCGGCAAGCTGGCGTGGATGTACCAGAGCATGGGCAAGAAGGTGATCCTCGGCGCTGCCGATACGTATCGTGCCGCGGCCACCGAACAGCTCGCCATCTGGGCCGAACGCATCGGCGCCACGTTGGTGCGCCAGAAACACGGCGCCGATCCGGCCGCGGTGGCGTTCGACACCGTGCAGGCCGCGCGCGCACGCGACGCCGACGTCGCTCTCATCGATACCGCCGGTCGATTGCACACCAAGACGAACTTGATGCAGGAGCTGAGCAAGATCCGGCGCGCGGTGCAGAAGGTGGACGCCGAATCCCCGCACGAAACTCTCCTGGTGCTCGACGCCAACACCGGCCAGAACGGCCTGGCCCAAGCGCGCGAGTTCATGGCCGCGGTGCAGGTGACTGGTCTCTTCCTCGCCAAGCTGGACGGCACCGCCAAAGGCGGCATCGTCCTCGCCATCCGCAAAGCCCTCGACGTCCCGGTGCAATTCGTCGGCGTCGGCGAAGGACTGGAAGACATCGAAGAGTTCGATCCCGAAAGTTTCGCCCAAGCCCTCGTCGAGCGACGCTGAAGTTTCGCGATTGCTGACTTTATTCGGCCAGCGCGAGGCAGGTGTCGCCGAATTCGTGACCTCGGTAGCCGTTCGTCTCGGCATGGTGCGTGGCGGCGTCGAGAAGCGGGCCGGGGACGAAGGCGCGCAGCAGCACGAAGTGACTCGTGCCGGGATCGTGCATCCCGGTGAGCACGCCGTCGATGACGCGCGGCACGAAGCCAGGTCCGAGACGCAGGTCGGTGACGCCGGGCCCGGGCCGGAGCCGGCAACCGTTCTGTGCCGCGCAGCCCTCGAGCGCGCGCACCACTGTGGTGCCGACGGCGACGATGCGCCCGCGATGCGCCCGCGCGCGTTCGATGGCGCGCACGGTCGCTTCGGGCACGTCGAAGCGCTCGGGGAGTGGCAGCAGCGCGTCGAGCGCCGGGTCACCCGTGCTCGACAGGCCGGCCGCGTGCGTCACGCTCGCGATGCCGACGCCGCGCTGGCGCAGACTGCGCAACAGGTGTGCATCGAGGCTCCATCCGGCGGATGGCATCTCGACGGCCCAGGGTCGCGCGGCAAACAGGGTCTGCACGTGCCAGAGTGCGAGCGGCGCGCAGAGGTAGGAATACTGCACCGGGCGCCCAACGCGGTAGAGCGCAGCCCAGAGCGCTGCGCCCTCGCGGTCGAAGCGGAGCTGCACGAGTCGAGGCGAGACGCTCGAGACACGGACGACGGTGGCATGGAGATCGGCGGCGAAAGCGATCGTGTCGCCGCGCGCAAGGACGATCGGGCTTGGGCGATCTTCGGTGCGCATGCGCCAGTTCCCCGCGCCAAAGAGAACGGCGGTCCAAATCGAATCGGATGTGATCTCGTCCGACGCCGGACTCGCCGCGCCCAGCCCGGCGAGTCGCACTTCCACTGGACCCTGCGCGGTCGTACCCCGGAGCTCCGCCGGCAACGTCGCCGCATCGTTCACCACCACGAGATCACCCGGTTGCAACAGGGTCGGGAGGGCATCGAGATGCAAATCACGCATGGATCCGCACCCGGGGTCCAGGTGCAGCATTCGCGCTTGTGCTCGGCGCGCGCGTGGCCACACGGTGGCGGTCATGCCACTCTCCCGCGGATCGCCAATTCGACGCGCGAGCCGGTTGCGATCGACGTCTGGGACTGGATCAGGTCCGCGATCCGAATCGCCACATCGGCGGGCGACGCCAATGTGGAGCGATCGGCGGCGGGAATCGCATCGGCGTGCATCTGGGTGTCCATGTCGCCGGGGTCGATGCTCAAAAAGCGCACGCCGCTCGTGTCGAGCTCGGCGGCCCAAGTGCGCAGCAAGTGATCGAGCGCCGCTTTCGACACGCCGTACGCGCCCCAGCCGGGGTAGCCGTTGACCGCGGCATCGGAGCTCAGCCCCAGGACCAGACCGCGACCGCGCAGCAGCATCGAGCCCACGACCGCCTTGGTCAGGCGGAACGGACCGAGCAGGTTGACGTCGAGCACGCGGCCGAAGTCTTCGCATTCCGTGTCGAGCAATTCACCGAGCGGCAACGGTCCCAAGGTGCTCGCATCGTGCACGAGCACGTCGATGGGGCCGACGAGCGCGGTGGCGGCACCGACCAACGGATAGATGGCTTCCTTGTCGCCGATGTCGGCGACCAGCGCGTGGGCGACGCCACCCGTGGCACGGATCCCGGCGACGACCGCGCGCAATTCCGCCTCTCCGCGCGCGACGAGGACGACTTGCGCGCCACGGCGCGCCAGCTCGCTCCCGAGCGCGGCCCCCAGGCCGCGTGAACCGCCGGTCAAGAGGACGGCCGGGTGCGTGTCGGGTTCGAAGCCTGAAAGCGTGGGGCTCTGCATGTTGCAACCTCCTGAACCCAAGGCCCGACGATGCATTCGAGCCTACGTCCGCTTCGCCAATACAACAACACTCTTGCCAATCTGTTGGCAGCGATCTATCCTGTCGTCATGCCGACGAAGCTCGCGGTGCGTCTGGCCGAAAACGTGCGTCATCTGCGCGAGGTGCGCGGGCAAACGCAGGAGCAAATGGCGCAAATGGCGGGTGTGCCGCGCGCCACCTGGGCTCACCTCGAAACCGGCGCGGCCAATCCGACGCTCGCCGTTCTCGACAAGGTGGCGACGGCACTGCAGGTCCCGATCGAAGAGCTGACCGGGCCGCCGCGCTCGAGCGGACGTCTCTATCCGCGCGCGACGATGCGCCGGCGCACGCAGGGGGACGGCTCCGTCCAGCAGCTCCTGCCCGATACGATCCCGGGAATGGTGATCGAGCGCATGGAGATTCCGGCCCGCGGCCGCATCCCCGGCGTGCCGCACATGCCGGGCACGCGCGAGTACTTCACTTGCGAGGCGGGCGAGGTCGAGATCGCAGCAGGAGGTGAGCACTGGCGCGTCGGGCCGGGCGACGTCCTCGTCTTTCCCGGCGATCAACGCCACTCCTACACGAACGCAGGCAACCGGCCCGCCGTCGGTTACTCGGTCGTCCTTCTCGCGCGCGTGGTTTGATTTCCGAACTCAGCGCAAAATGACCACACGTCGCTGCGCCTGAATGGAAGTGGAGCTTTGGTCCGAACTCAGCGATCCAGTGCTGGACCACACGACGACCAAGTTCCCTGCGGCGTCCGCGGCCACGGCGGGGTCGTTCTGCTGGCTCGGCGCGAAGCTGTTGACCTGGAATTGGCCCCCAAGGGGACTGCCACTGGCGGCGTAGCGCTGGCCCTGAATCGAGTCACCGCTGTGGTCCGACCCCGGTGAGTTCACGCTATCCCACACGATGATGAGGCCGCCCGAACCGTCGGCGGCCACCGCCGGCCGGCCTTGTGGATTCGGCGCGAAGCTGTTGACCTGGAACTCCGACCCGAGTGGGATCACCGCATGGGCCGCGGGCGTGCCGAACACGGTCGAAATGCAGAGGAACAACGCTGTCAGTGCGAGCTTCGCGCCGACTCGGCTAGAATGAAACTGTGAACGCAGTGCGGCTTGCCTGCTTTTCATGGGGGTTTTTCGCCGAATGGTCATTCAGGACTGAACGCGCGAGGCCCTCGGCGCCCAATAGGCTTCGCCCAGCGCGCCTGGCCACTGGACCCCACATCGTTCGCGGGACGGAAAAAGGATGGCAAGAGGATACTACGGAGCACCAGGCTCCGTCGAGGCGCGAGGCTCGCCCGCCGCATGCAAGCCGAGCGGAGTGTCATTGTCTGCCGGGTTGTCGCTCGCTGCATTCCTCTACTGGAGCCTGTCGCTTCCGGTTTCGGCGTGCGTGGTTGGAGAGCAGAGCAACGATCCCGCGATCTGCATCACCCTGTCGCCACCCGACTGCTGCCATGCTGCGTGGGGCGGCACGATCGCCGGGACCGTCGCCAACGTCGAGACGGATGACGTGGTGGTGTTCGTCTATGCGGAGACGGATGTGTATTACGTCCAGCCGGTCGAGGATGCATCGATCGCCCCCAGTTGCGGCGGCGTGTGGTCGACGACGACGCACGGGGGAGCGCGCTATGCCGCAATTCTGGCGCGCCGCACGTGGCGGCCACCGCCCCAGATGACCAGCTTGCCCGAGGTGGGCGGCGTGATCTTGGCCGTCGCGCGAGCGCCGGAGTCGCAGCGCCGGGTCGAGTTCGGCGGCGAAACGTGGATCGTCAAATCCTCGGGCGGTGTGCCCTTCGGTCCCGGCAGCAATCGATGGTCGGATGGCGAGGAGAACGTTTGGGTCGACGCCGCCGGCTTGCATCTGCGTCTCGTCGAACGCGACGGGCGCTGGACTTGCTCCGAAGTCATGAGCGAATTCTACGTCGGCCACGGTCGCTATCGCTTCACCGTCGCGAGCGCGCTCGAAACGCTCGACCCCGCCGTCGTCTTCGCCGGTTTCCTCTACGCCGAACCCGGTCTCGAAGCCGACATCGAGTTCGGACAAATCGGAGGTGCATTCGATCCGGTTCAGGCGCAGTACGTCGTCCAACCGGATGCACCCTACGCCTTCGGCGTCGATTTCGGTCACGGCCCGAGCACGCACGAGATCGTCTGGCAGCCGCAACGCATCGACTTCAGCAGTTACATTGGCGGCGAGCTCCCCGTCGCAGCCTGGAGCCGATCGAATCCAGCGACCGTGCCGCAGTTCGAGCGCATGCATTTCAACCTCTGGCTCGCACACGGCGCGGAGCCGGGAGGCCCGGTGGAGATCGTCATCACGCGATTCGAACGCGATGCGCCCACGGACGAAGCGGCGAGCGCGCGGTTCGAACTCTCGCTCGTCTCCTGGAGTGCGAATCCATTGAGCTACGCCATCGAAGTGCAGCAAGAGTCGCTGGTGCGACTGCAGCTCTTCGATCCGCGCGGCCGGCGAATCGGCCGCCTCCTCGACGAACGGCTCTCCCCGGGACGTCACACGCGAGTCTGGCAGCCGCGAGTGGATCTCGCGCGCGGCATCTACTTCCTGCACCTCGAAAGCGGCAGCGCGATCCGCACCGCGCGCGTCGTGGTCCTGCGCTAGAGTCCCTGCCTTCGCGTGGCTCGATCGGATCCCTCGATGCCCTCGGTGGCGGGCCGCATCGAGGTGCCGGGCGCACGAGTCGGGCCGGGAGAATGAACTAGAGTTCGGACGAGTCATCGCGCGGGGTCTCGCACATGCTGCAGTCGGACGAGCACTGGATGGATCGGGCGCTGGCTCTCGCCGCGAGCGCCTACGGGCTCACCTCCCCGAATCCGATGGTCGGTGCCGTGCTCGTGCACGGCGACAACGAGATCGGGTCCGGCGTGCATCGAGCCGCTGGCCAGTCGCATGCGGAGCCTCAGGCGCTCGAGTTTCTCGAGAAAAACCCTGATTTTTCAATGTCTTCTCAGGATGACCTCGCTTTGTACGTGAATCTGGAGCCCTGCGTCCATCACGGCCACACGCCGCCCTGTGTGGACGCGATTCTGCGCGCGAATGTCGGGCGCGTCGTCGTCGGCATGGTCGATCCGAATCCGCTGGTATCGGGGCGTGGGATCGCGAGGCTGCGAGAGGAGGGCGTGCGGGTGGAGGTGGGCTGTCGTTGGCAGGCGGCCGCTGAGTTGAACCACGTGTTCGTGGCTCGGCAGCGGCGGCGCCGGCCTTTCGTGGCGCTCAAGGTGGCTATTTCGGCGGACGGCTGCATCGCCGGCGCTGGTGGCGAGAGGGTGAGGATCACAGGCGAGGCGGCACGTGTCCACACGCACCAGCTCCGCGCCGGTCTGGACGGGATCGCGGTCGGGGTGGAAACCCTCCGGCGGGACCGTCCGCGCCTCGACCGCAGGATGTACCATGGAGCGGACACTGCGTCCGTTCCTCTGTCTGCGGGGCTCGGGCCGGGGAAGACGCCGCGCCGTCTGGTGCTGGACCCAATGCTGCGCAGTCTCCCCGAATGGCTATGGCCCGGGGAAGAACGAGCGGTCGTCTTCTGCGCCGAGGCGGCACTCGAACCGGCGGCAGAGCGCATTCGCGAGGTGGCAGATGTCGTCGCACTGCCGCATGGTCCAGGTGGCTTCGATCTCCACGCCTGGTGCAAGGAGCTCGAGAGACTTGCACTGTGGAGCGTTCTCGTCGAAGGAGGCGGAAGGACGCATCGCAAGATGCTGGAGGCCGATCTGTGGGATCGTCTCTACCTGTATCGCAATCGACACCTTCGACTCGCTGGAATGAAATGGGATGCGGCGGAGGCCTGGGGGAAAATCCAAGACCAGGCGGTGACACGAGACGAAACCGCATTCGGGCCGGTCCCAAGTGACGACATCCTCGAGGTCCACGACCACCGGGAGAGCGTCGCGGTGCAGACATCCTGAGGTCGATGCACGGCAACCCGTCGGTAGCAAGGAACGAGGTCGGGCGAGGAACCATGTTCACGGGAATCATCGAAGAGCTGGGCACGGTTCGCGCGGTGAAGCGGCGCCAAAACGGCCTCGAACTCGACATCGAGGCGGTGAAGGTGAGCACCGACCTGGGTATCGGCGCGAGCGTCGCGGTCGACGGGGTGTGCCAGACCGTGCTGGAAACTGGTGACGGCTGGTTCCGCGTCGCGGCCGAAGCCGAGACGTTGCGAGTCACCACGCTCGGGGGCTTGCGCGCCGGTCGTCGGGTCAATTTGGAGCGGGCGCTCGCGTTCGGGGGACGGCTGGACGGGCACCTGGTCCTCGGCCATGTCGACGATCGCGGCCGGGTCGCTTCGGTGCGACAGGACGGCGTCACACATGTGCTCGAGGTCGAGGCCCCCGATGGACTGCGACCCTACATCGCCCCCAAGGGCTGTATCGCGGTCGACGGCGTGAGCTTGACCGTCGGACCGTGGGTGCGAGGCGGGCGCTTCGAGCTCTATCTCATCCCGCACACCTGGGAGATGACGACGCTCTGCGAACGAGAACCCGGCGCGGCGGTCAATCTGGAGGCGGACGTGCTGGCGCGCTACGTCCTGCACGGGCTGCAGGGTGGCAACGATGTGGCGGCGGCACGAACACGCTGGCAGCAGCTGCTCACGGCGTTCGGCGACAGTCCCGGAGGCTCAAGGTGACCGATTTCGACGCCGTCGAGAAAGCGCTCGAGGACATCCGCGAGGGTCGCTTCGTCCTGGTGGTCGACGACGAGGACCGCGAGAACGAAGGCGACATGGTGATGGCGGCCGAGTGCATCACACCCGAGCACGTCAACTTCCTCACCAAGAACGCGCGCGGGCTCATTTGCGTCGCGTGCGTCGCGTCGCGCCTCGACGAATTGCAGCTCGGTCTCATGTCGCCGGAGAACACATCGCTGCACAACACGTCCTTCACCGTGTCGGTGGATTACAAGCACGGCACGACGACGGGGATCTCGGCGCACGATCGCGCCCAGACCATTCGCGCCTTCGCGCGCAGCGAGACCCGCCCCGAGGACCTGGCGCGGCCCGGACACGTGTTCCCGCTGCGCGCCGTCGAAGGTGGCGTGCTGCGGCGCACCGGCCACACGGAAGCAGCCGTGGACCTGGCGCGTCTGGCCGGACTGTATCCCGCCGGTGTCGTGTGCGAGGTCATGGACGAAGACGGCAGCATGGCGCGCCTGCCGCGCCTGCGCCAGATCGCAGCCCAATTCGACACGACGATGATTTCGGTCAAAGATCTCATCGCCTACAGGCGCTCGCGCGAGAAACTGGTGCAGCGCGTGGCCTCGGCCGAGCTGCCGACGCGCTATGGCGAGTTCACCATCCACATCTACCAGGCCGCCTTCGAGGAGGCGACGCATGCCGCCGTCGTGCGCGGCACGCCGCACCTGGACCCGGCGCCACTCGTGCGCGTGCACTCGCAGTGCCTGACCGGGGATATCCTGGATTCGGAACGCTGCGACTGCGGGCCGCAGCGCGAGTACGCGCTGCGTCAAATCGCCGCCTACGGTCACGGGGTATTCCTCTACATGAGCCAGGAAGGCCGCGGCATCGGTCTCGCCAACAAGATCCGCGCCTATCATTTGCAAGACGTGCAGGGGCTCGATACGGTCGAAGCCAACCGGTCGTTGGGATTGCCGGCCGACCTGCGCGACTACGGCATCGGCGCCCAGATCCTGGTCGATCTGGGGTTGCGGCGCATCCGCTTGCTGACCAACAACCCGAAGAAGCTGGTGGGGCTCGCGGCCTATGGCCTCGAGATGATCGAGCGCGTGCCGATTCAGATTCCGCCGGGCGAGCGCAACCGGGCGTACTTGCGGGCCAAACGCGACAAGCTCGGGCACATGCTCGAGGATCTCTGACAGGAGGCAAGACATGCCACGCACTCACGAAGGGTCACTCGACGCGCGCGGATTGCGCATCGCTCTCGTCGTCGGGCGCTTCAACGACCTGATCGGCGAACGCTTGCTGCAAGGGGCGCTCGACTGCCTGCGGCGCCACGGCGCCGCGGACGACGCCCTGCACGTGGTGCGGGTTCCCGGCGGCTTCGAGATGCCGCTCGTGGCCAAGACCTTGGCGTCGAGCGGACAGTTCGACGCGCTCGTGTGTCTCGGCGCCGTCATTCGTGGCGAAACGCCGCATTTCGATCTGGTGGCCGGCGAGGCGGCGCGTGGCATCGCACGCGCCTCGTACGAAACCGGTGTGCCAATCGGCTTCGGCGTCCTCACGACGAACACGCTGGAGCAAGCGGTCGAACGCGCCGGCGCCAAGTCGGGGAACAAGGGTTGGGACGCCGCACAGGCCGCCATCGAGACGGTACACGTGCTGCGCTCATTGCAACGCGAGAGGTGAGCATGCGAGAGCGACGGCTGGCGCGCGAAGTCGCGGTGCAGGCGCTGTACGAGATCGCTCAGAGCGAAACGTCCTGGGAACGGGCGCTGGCAGCGAACGTCGAGCGCAGGGAAGCGAGTCCCAGCGTGGCGGCCTACGCCGAGGATCTAGTGCGTGGCGTGCGGGATCACCACGACGAGATCGCGGGTTTGCTGCGGGAAGCGCTCGTGCATTGGGACCTGGAGCGCGTGGCCCTGGTGGACCGCTGCGTCCTCGAAGTCGGCGCCGCCGAGATCCTCTACCTTCCCGCCGTGCCCGTGCGTGTCGTCATCGACGAGGCGTTGGACGTGGTGCGGAAGTTCAGCAGCGACGAGAGCGCTGCCTTCGTCAACGGCGTGCTCGACCGCATCGCCCGGGATGCGGCGCGCCGCGCCGCCGCCGCCGCCGCCGCCGCCGACCGGGCCCATCGTGGCTAGGTCGTCCGAGAAACACCACTGGGAGCGGTTCTGGGCCAGCGCCCCAGATCTCGCCGATGTCTACGACACCGATGGGCGGATCGTCGCGGCGCTGCTGCGTCGTGTCGATCCACGGGCCGCGCGCGTCCTCGAGGTCGGCGCCGGCACGGGGCGCGACAGCTTGGAGTTGGCTCTGCGCGGCGCCGAGGTCTGCGTCGTCGACTACAGCCCGGGTGCGCTGCACCTCATCGGATCGCAACCCGGGGCCGAGGCGCTGCGACGCATCCGCGGCGACGCTTTCCGCCTGCCCTTCGCCGATGCTTCCTTCGACGTCGTGTTCCATCAAGGATTGCTGGAGCACTTTCGCAACCCGCTGGATCTCCTGCGCGAGAACGCCAGGGTGCTGCGCCCCGGCGGCATCCTCGCTGTCGACGTACCGCAGCGCTGGCACTATTACACGCCACTCAAGCACGTGCTGATCGCGATGGATCGTTGGTTCGCGGGCTGGGAGACCGAGTTCGACATCGGAGCGCTGCGGCGACTGGTGCGCGCGTCGGGCCTCGAGCCGCTCGATGTCTACGGCACCTGGTGCGTTCCCAATCTGTTCTATCGCGTCGTGCGCCGCGTGTTGCTGCGTCGTGGCCTCAGGCTGCCGCTGCAGCCGCCGCTGCCGGTCGCTGGCGCTCTCATGGCGCGTGCACGCGAGAAGCTGGCTTCGACACCGCTGCCGCTCTACACCGGCATGAACATCGGCTGCTTGGCGCGAAAGGGCTGAACGTGCGCGTCCTCGTGCTCAACTGGCGCGACCGCATGAGCCCTTGGGCTGGCGGCGCCGAAGTGCACATTCACGCCATCGCCGCCGGTCTGGTGCAGCGCGGTCACGAGGTCCGGCTCCTCGCCACCCGCTTTCCCGGCGCCGAGCGCGAGACGACCCTCGACGGAGTCGCGGTGCGTCGGTGTGGTTCGTGGTGGAACGGCAACTTCGCTCTCGCTCATGAAGCACGCCGCGAGCTGCGCCGGCAGCGCTACGACGTCGTCCTCGAAGACGTGAACAAGATTCCGTTCTTCACGCCACTCGTTCACGATTTGCCGCTCGTCGTCTACGTGCCGCACCTCTTCGGGGCGACGGTGTTTCGCGAGACCAATCCGCTGTTCGCGAGCTATGTCTGGGCGATGGAACGGCCGCTCGCCTGGATCTACCGCCGCGCGGCGTGGATCGCCATCAGCGCCAGCACCAAGCAGGATCTCGTCGGGCGCGGCGTGCCGGCGGAACGCATCGACGTCGTGCGCTGCGGCATCGACTTCGCGAGCTACGATCTCGTGCCACCACCCGAGCGCGCGTCGCAACTCACCTTGGTCCATCTCGGTCGCTTGATGCGCTACAAACGCGTCGATGTCGTCCTGCGCACGCTTGCCGCAGTGCGCGGCACCCACCCCGATGCGCGGCTGCTCGTGGTGGGAGACGGGCCGGACCGCGAGCGACTCGAAGCACTGGCGCAGCGAATCGGTGTCGCCGATGCCGTGCATTTCCATGGCCATGTGCCGCACGCCGAGAAGGTGCGACTGCTGTGGTCGAGCCATGTGCTGCTCAACGCGAGTCCAAAGGAGGGCTGGGGATTGACGAGCATCGAGGCCAACGCCTGCGGCGTGCCTGTGGTCGCGAGCCGCAGCCCCGGCTTGGTGGATTCCGTGCGCGATGGCGAGACGGGATTGCTGGTCGATGGGGAGCGTGTGGATGCATTCGCCGACGCCGCGCGGCGCCTGTGGAGCGATCGCGCCCTGCACCAGCGTTTGTCCTCCCAGGGGCGCGAGTGGGCGCGCAGCCTGCGCTGGGAGGATGCGGTCGTCCAGACGGAGAGAGTTTTGCGCCGCGCCGTCGGCGGGGGAGACGCGCGCACCCCCGACTGAATCCGCTAAGCCTCGATCTCATACGCGCTTGTCAGGTGTTCCGCCCGCCTCTAGAATGCGCCCGATGCTCGTGCACGGACAAACGCACGCTCCGGGCACGGAGCCACCCACGCGGCGGACCGCGTGGATCCAGACCGCGATCAAGATCGCCATCTCGTCTTTCCTGCTGTGGCTCGTCCTACGGCCCTTCGATCCCGCCGTGCTGCGTGCCCAGGTGGCGAACACGAGCCTCCGATCTCTGGGGTTGCCGTTCGGGATCGTGCTCTTGAGCCACTTGTTGGGCGCGTTGCAGTGGGGGTGGCTGGTGCGCAGCTCGGGGTTGGACGTGGCTGGCAGGCGCTTGGCGGCGCTGTACTGGGCGGGTCTTTTCTTCAGCAACTTCGGGATCGGCAACATCGGCGGCGACGTATACAAGATCTACGCCCTCGGCAAACGCGAGGGGGCGCTCGGACGAGTGGCGGGAGCGACCATCGTCGACCGCGTCATCGGCGCCGCAGCGCTCTGCGCCCTGGCGCTCATCGCCGCGGGAGCGGCGTTGTGGCACGGGACCATTCCTGGGCCGCTGTCGCTCTGGGTTCTCGGAGTTTCGGCGCTCACCCTCGCGGCGGCGGCAGTGGTCCTGCATCCGCGTGTCGGTGGCGAGATCGAGCGCTTCTTGCAGCGCTTGCCGCTTACGAGCGTGGGGGACCGATTGGTGCGACTGCTGGGTTACCTCGGCGAGTATCGCCAGCGTGGCGGCGTGCTGCGCGGCGTGTTCCTCCTCTCGCTCGCGATCCAGGCGGCGCGTGTCATCGCCCACTATTGCGTCGGCTTGGCCATGGGATGGAACCTGCACGCGTCGGATCTCGGCAAGTTCTTCCTCGTCATCCCGGTGCTCGGATTGCTCATCGCGCTGCCGATCTCGATCGGCGGTTGGGGCGTGCGCGAATGGGCGGGGGTGGCGCTGTTCGCGCCGCTCGGTCAAAGTGGCGAAGAAGCGGTGACCTTGCTGGCGCTGACCGCGCTGCTCGCTTTCGCCATCAGTCTCGCGGGCGGTGCCGTGGTGCTGCTCGGCGGCATGCCCTGGGTGCGACGCTCGCACACGGCAGATTGAAATCCATGTCGTCGAGGAGCCCGCGGTGAACGACCGTCGACTGCGTCTCGGAATCGCCCTCGGACTGTTCGTCGTCGTGCTGGCCGCCTACATCGAAACCATGGCCGGCAGCACCAGCTTCTGGGACAGCGGCGAATTCGTCGCCACCGCCTACAGTCTCGGCATCCCCCACCCACCGGCCACACCGCTGTACGTCGTGCTCGGGCGCGTCTTCACCATGCTGCCGATTCCGGGAATGTCCATCGCGCAGAAGGTGAACTTCATGTCGGCGCTGTTCGGTTCGCTGGGCATCGTCATGCTCTACTTGATCCTGACCCAAGTGCTGCGGCAGGTGCGTGGCGAAGCGAAGACCGGGCTCGATCGCATCGTGATCCATGGTTCGGCGCTGGTGGGATCTCTGTTCACCGCCTGGAGCAATACCTATTGGTCGAACGCCGTCGAGGCCGAGGTCTACGCCATCGCTTCGTTCGTCATGGGGCTCACCACGTTGCTGGCACTACGCTGGGCGCGAGATCCGAAGTCCCCGCAGAGCACGCGCAACATCTATCTCATCATCTATTTGCTGTCGTTGTGCGTCGGCTTCCACCTCGGCACCGTGCTGGTGTATCCATCGGTGGCGCTGTTCATCCTGCTCTACCGCAACAAGAGCGTCACCGATGCGGACGTCGTCATTTTCTCCTGCGGCTTCCTGCTGTTCCTGCTCTATGTGACCACCATCCTCAAGGGCGGCCTCGCGGCCGTCGCCGTCATCGTGTACCTGATCGTGGCGATCTGGCGCCTGGCGGGTGGCAAGCGTTTCGTCGCCGTCGCGTCGCTGCTGTTCCTTCTCGGCATCACGATCCACGCCTTCTTGCTCATCCGCTCGGCGCAGAACCCGGCGATCGACGAGGCCGATCCGCAGACCTTCGCCAACCTGATGGCGGTGCTGCGGCGCGAGCAATATCCGCCGAGCAATCCATTCCATCGCAAGGGCAGCTGGGAGTTCCAGATCGTCGATCATTTCTGGCGCTATTTCACCGAGCAGTACCAGTTGGTGCGCCCGCCGCGCGGCACCGGCATGGCGCTGGTGCCGATTCTGGTGGGTCTGGCCGGGCTCGTGGCGCTGGCCCGGCGCTCCTTCCGCAGCTTCGCGCTACTCGGATCGACGTTCTTCATCACCAGCATCGGCATGATCTTGTTCCTCAACTTCTCGGACGGCACACGGCTCGACCCGCGCAGCGGTTCCGTCATCCCAGCCGAGGTGCGCGAACGCGACTACTTCTACTCGCCCGCCTTCTATTTCTTCGGCGTCTTCATCGGCATCGGATTGGCGGCGCTGCTCGACTGGTTCTTCGCCGCGCGCAAGAACCAGAAGCTGGCGCGGTGGGATCGCCTGGGGTACACCGGTGGTGTCGCGCTGTTCCTGGTGTTCACGTGCATGCTGTTCGTGCGCTATCACTTCCAGCACGACCGCACCCGCGAGCGCATCCCGTGGGGATACGGCTACAACATGCTGGTCGGCCTCGAGCCGAACGCGCTCATTTTCACCAACGGCGACAACGACACCTTTCCGCTCTGGTACCAGCAGGAGGTCGAGGGTTTCCGGCGCGACGTGCGCGTGCTCAACCTGAGCCTGCTCAACACCACGTGGTACCCGCGCCAGCTGCGCGACAACGAGCCGCGCGTGACCTTCAACTTGACCGATGAGCAGATCGACAATCTGGCGCTGGATGCCTACACGCTCTACAAGCAAACGCAAGAGGAGTACCAGCCGCGCGATTTGGCGGCGGTCCAGATCTTGCGTGACAACTACGGCAAGCGGCCGATCTACTTCGCCGTCACCATCCCCGGCGAGTTCCTGGAGGCCTACGAAGATCGGTTGGTGCTCGAGGGCCTGGTGTTCCGTTTCGCGTCTTCCAAGGGCAAGGAGCGCGTCGACCACGCGCGCCTGGCGGAGAACGTCGACACCAAGTATCGCTTCGACGGCATCCTCGATGCCGCCGGCAAGCGCGACAACGGCGTTTATCGCGACTCGAATCAGGAGATCCTGATCCAGAACTATGCCAACGCCTTCATCCGCCTCGGGCGACAAGCGGAGGAGCAAGCGTCGCAGGCCGCCGACGATTCGACACGGGACGCCTGGCTGTCGCAGGCCCGTCGCCGCTATGAGACGGCGTACGAGATTTCGCCGCGTCACGAAGCCGTGGTGCTGCTGCTCGCCAGCCTGCATGTGCGCATGGGCGAATCGAGCCGTGCGGTTTCGTTGTTGGAGTCGTTGCTGGCGCGCGACCCTCTCAACGACAACGCGCTCTTCGAGCTGGCGCGCTTGCACTTGCTCGAATCGCATTTCGAGCTGGCGCTCGAGGCCCTGCGGCAACTCGATGCGCGCAACCCCAACGACGAGTTTTTGCAGCAGATGTTGCTCGAGGCGATGTGGGGTGCGGGCCAGCGCGCCGAGGCCGAGCGCCTGGTGGCAGGGTGGGAAGCGCGGCATCCCGGCGAGCCCGGCCGCCGGCTGCGCCAGTATCTCGAGCGTTTGCAGACCGAGGCGCCGGGTGAATCGTTGAACCCGCCGGCGCCGAAGGCCGCACCCGCGGGCGGCGCCGCCGTCGAGAGCTTGCCCCCTTCCGGGCGCTGAACCAGGCGGAGAAGCGCGACCGGGGGGCCGCCCGAAGGGGCTTGGCCGGCAGGGAGGGATCATGGCCAAGGAAGTGTTGGTCGTCACGGGCGCCGCGGGCTTCATCGGCTCCAGCTTGTGCGACCGGTTGCTGCGCGACGGCCACCGTGTGCGGGGCATCGATAACTTCACCGATTACTACGACCCGGCGATCAAGCGGCGCAATTTGGCCGCCGCGCTGCAGCATCCGCGTTTCGAGTTCACCGACGGCGACATGACCACGGTGGATTTGAGCGCGTTGCTGCGAGATGCTGCCTGCTGCTTCCACCTCGCAGCGCAAGCGGGGGTGCGCGCCAGCTGGGGGCAGGACTTCGGGATCTACATCCGCTGCAACATCGAGGCGACACAGAAATTGTTGGAGGCGGCGCGCGCCATGCAACTGCCGCGCTTGGTGTACTCCAGCTCGAGCTCGGTTTACGGCAACGCGCGGCAGATGCCGATGAGCGAGGCAGCCAAGCCGCAGCCGGTGTCGCCGTACGGCGTCACCAAGCTCTCCGCCGAACAGCTCTGCGACCTGTACTATTACAACTTCGGGCTTTCCAGCGTCAGCTTGCGCTACTTCACCGTCTACGGGCCGCGCCAGCGCCCCGACATGGCTTTCCACAAGTTCATTCGCGCCGGCCTGCTCGGGACAGCCATCGAAATCTACGGCGACGGCGAGCAGACGCGCGACTTCACCTATATCGATGATGCCGTCGAGGCGAACGTCGCCGCCTGGCGCTATGCCAAGCCGCATGGCGTCTTCAATGTCGGGGGCGGGGCTACCGTGAGCCTGCGTCACGTGCTCGGCGTCATCGAGTCGGCGCTCGGGAAAAAGCTCGAGCCGCGCTTCACGCCCAAGGCACTCGGCGATGTCGACCATACCCATGCCGACACGCGGCACGCCGCCAACGAGCTCGGGTTTCGCGCCGTGATCCGTGTCGACGCGGGCGTGCCGCAGGAAGTCGCGTGGGCGCGTGATCTGTACGGGGGAAAGACTTGACGCGTGTTTCCCTCGTCATCCCGCTCTTCAACGAGGCGGAGAGTCTGCCCGAGCTCAAGGCCGGGCTCGACGCCGCACTGGAGCGCCTCGGGGGCAGCGGCGAAATGATCTTCGTCGACGACGGCTCGAGCGACGGCAGCTTGGACATCCTGCGCCGGTTCCACGCCGCTGAACCGCAACGCGTCCGGGTGCTGGCGTTCCGGCGCAACCAGGGCAAATCGGCGGCGCTCGCTGCCGGGTTCCAGGAGGTGCGCGGGGAGTTCGTCGTCACCCTGGATGCCGATTTGCAGGACGACCCGGCCGAGGTGCCGGCGATGGTGCGGGCCTTGGAGAACGGTGCAGATCTCGTCTGCGGTTGGAAACAAAAACGGCGGGATCCATGGACCAAACGCCTGCCGTCCAAGTTCTTCAACCGGGTGACGCGAATGATGTCGGGCCTGCGCTTGCACGACTTCAACACCGGCCTCAAGGCCTATCGTACCGAGGTCGTGCGCACCGTCCACGTCTATGGTGAGCTGCATCGCTTCATTCCGGTGCTCGCCGCCTGGGAGGGGTTTCGTGTCGCCGAGATCCCCGTGAACCACCGTCCGCGCAAGTACGGCCGATCGAAATTCGGCGCCGGACGCTTTCTGCATGGTTTCTTCGATCTGGTGACGGTGATGTTCCTGACCCGACGGGGTCGCTCACCGCTGTACTTCTTCGGCGCGTTGGCGCTCGTCTTCGTCACTGCCGGTCTCGCCGTCGACGGCTACTTCCTGGTGCGCTGGCTGCAGGGAAACGGCATGCACGTGCGTCCGCTCATGCTGCTCGGGATCGGCTTCATCATCGTCGGGATCCAGGTCGGCAGCATGGGGCTGTTGGCGGAGATGCTGTCGGCGCTGCGCGCCGAGCGCCAGAGCTGGAGCTTCCGCGAGCGCTTGCTGTGAACTCGACGGGTCCTGCAGCCACGGGAGGGGGCGATCCAGCCAACTCACCGCCTGGCGGGTCCAGCGCGACGGGTCGCTGGCCGGTTGCGATCCTCGGGCCCTTCCCGCCGTACCGGGGCGGCATCGCACAGCACACGGCGTTGCTCGCGCGCGCTCTCGCGGTGCGGCATCCGGTTCGCGGCATCAGCTTCGCACGTTTGTATCCTGGATTCCTCTTTCCCGGACGCACACAATTCGACCCGAGTGCCACATCGCTGGTGTCGGCCGATTGGCGCGTCGAGCGCCTGCTGGACAGCATCGGCCCTCACACCTGGCCGCGCACCGCGGCCGCCGTGACGCAGGCCGGCTGCCGCCTGCTGATCGTGCAATGGTGGCATCCTTTTTTCGCCCCCGCGGTTGCGACCGTGGGACGCGCGCTGCGCCGCCAAGGCGTGCGCACACTCTTCGTTTGCCACAACGTGCTGCCGCACGAAACGTCGCGCCTGAATGGCGCACTCGTCAGGCTCGGCCTCGGCGCCGCCGATGCGTGCATCGTGCACAGCGAGACCGACCGCGACGCGCTGTTGCGCCTCTTCCCGCGCAAGCCCCATCTGCTCACGCCGCTGCCGGCCTTCGACATCTTCGCCCACGGGCGCGTCACACGCGACGAGGCCCGTCACGAGCTGCAGCTGCAAGGACCCGTGGTGCTGTTCTTCGGCTTGGTCCGTCCCTACAAGGGACTCGACGTGCTCCTACAAGCGATCGCTCGAGCGCGCACGGATCGGCCCATGACGCTCCTGGTCGTCGGCGAGTTCTATGAAGACCGCACGCGTTACGAGCGCTTGCGTACGGAGCTCGGGCTCGACGACTGCGTCCGTTTCGTCGATCGCTACGTACCGAACGACGAGGTCGAGCCCTACTTCCGCGCCGCAGACATCGTCGTCCTCCCCTACAAGAGCGCGACGCAGAGTGCCATCGTTCAGGTGGCGCTCACGTTCGAGCGCCCCGCGATCGTGACCCGCGTCGGGGGACTGCCCGAATCGGTGCGCGTCGGTGAAACGGGTGACGTGGTGCCACCCGAGGATCCGGCCGCGCTGGCGCGCTCGCTCCTGCAGTTCTTCGGCAGTGATGCCGCCGAGCGCATGCAACCGCACCTGCGCCAAGCGGCGGCGGCCTTCTCATGGGACGCGATGGACGCCGCGGTCCTCGCCCTCGAGCGCCAGCTCGGCCTGCCCGTGGGTTGAGACATTTTCTGCTGCATCGCTTCGTCGCGGCCCGTCAACTTCGTTTACACCGAGACCGCGCAACGCCACACGATTGCAACCTTCCGCGCTGGCATCCCGCATCGGAATTGGGCGAATGTTGCACTAAATATTTGCTTTACATATAAGTTGCTGGCTTGACATTTGTGTAGTGCCTCGCTATCCTGAATGAGCAGACCCGACCACCGATTCCTCCCAGGGGCAGGTGCCATGGGACCCCAGATGGATGCGTGCGCTGGCCTGGACCGGCGTGGCCACCGCGGCTGCTTCTGCGGCGCTTGCGGACGAACTGCCTTTCCTCATGAGAGAGTGCTCTCTGCTCGAAGCCCAGGTGGCGATGGCAGAGGCCTTGACCAGTCGGCTCGGTGTGCTGGATGAGAGCGTCAATCAGAATCCATCGGTCGGGGATCGAGGGCCGCCGGCCGAGAACGACAATCGAATCCCAATCGATCGGGCACGCCTTTCCTGAATCCATCGATGCGGAGCCGAGGGCCATCGGTCGGGGCGAGCGACAATCGAAATCCATCGGCCACTCACGCTGCGGGGGTCGTTGGGATCCGGGGTGGCGAAGGTGGCCCGGAGACTTGGGGACCGGAGGCTCGGTTCGTGGTGGCGCAACGAAACGAGGATCGCGCGACCATGTCTGGAGGCGGGCAGCGAGACTGGACGCCTGTGTTAGCATGCGACTCGGCAGGGTGGGCTGGTCGGACACAGTGATTCAGGAGGATGTTCGTTCGTGGGACGCAGCCGCTCGCGGGTCGCGGTGCGCGGCGCGACCACCGCCGCAGTACCTCCTGCCGCGCCTCGGAGCCGTGTTGCACTCTGGCCCGCGTGGGGCCAGCACCTCGGCGCGATCGCGCTCATCTTTCTCGTCCTCTCCCTCGTATTCCCCGAGATCGCATGGCAACGGCAGGTATTCTTGGGGGCCGCCGACTACGAGGCGCCGTCTGCATTCGCGGCCGCCGGCCGGCGCTCGATGGCTGCCGGCGAATACCCGCTGTGGAATCCCTATCTGTTCCTGGGAATGCCGAGCTTCTCGAGCCTGATGTTCACGCCTTGGGTCTTCCCGCCATCGGAGCTCTTGCAGGCTCTCGGGCGGCTGCCCTTCGTCCCACCGCTCGGGTGGTTGCTATTCTACTTCGCCGCGGCTGCATATGGCGTCTTCGTCCTGCTGCGCAGCTTGCGCTGCAGTTATTGGCCGGCGTTGCTCGCAGGTCTGGCGTTCATGTTGACGCCGCACCTGGTGTCCATGGGGGTATTCGGCCACGGCAGCAAGCTGGCGAGCGTCGCCTTTCTGCCCTGGCTGCTTTGGGCTGCCATGCGCTTGCGTCGGAGTTCATCGCGTCTCGCCTGGATCGCCATTCTGTCGACGCTGATCGGTCTGCAGTTGCTTCGAGGGCATCCGCAGATCGCCTTCTATGGCTTGATGATGCTCGCGATCTTCTCCGTGGTCGAGATCGTCGCGGCTTCACGAGCCCCGGCTGCACGCCGGGCGGCGCTGCGCTTCGGCGCCGAGATGGCAGTGGCGGTCGGGCTCGGGTTCGGACTGGCGGCGGTGCTCCTGCTCCCGGTGCGTGGTTACGCCCCGGAATCGATCCGCGGGCGCACGACGAGCGGTGGCGCGAGCTATGAGTTCGCCACGGGGTGGTCCCAATCGCCGGGCGAGGTAGCGACGTTCGCGTTGCCTTGGGCGTCCGGTTTCGGCGAAGCCACGTACGTCGGCAGCATGCCATTCACCAACTTCCCCCATTATTTGGGACAGGCCACCTTGTTGTTCGGTGCGTGTGCGTTTCTCTTCTTGCGCGGCCGATTGCTGGTGTTCCTGGCCCTCCTGTTGCTGCTCGCGCTCGCGGTGAGCTTCGGCAAGAATGCGCCGCTTCTCTACGATCTGCTCTATCATCACCTGCCGTACTTCAACAAGTTCCGCGCCCCGGTCATGA
>Ga0075418_10002699_pt1 | contig 20328 bp, 18 predicted proteins | sample SoiMetdeltSBSDD2_FD_81776 | JGI IMG/M metagenome (GOLD analysis project Ga0075418, IMG submission 81776) | Bulk soil microbial communities from a Populus tree surrounding site in Tennessee, USA - Soil MetaG P. deltoides SBSDD2 | ecosystem: Environmental > Terrestrial > Soil > Tree plantation...
ACCCGTTCGGCTTCCGGCATTTCGAGATGCACGCGCACGCCGGGAGCCTTCGTCAATCCGTCGACCAGCAGTGCGGGCACGCCCTCGACCACGATCAGGTCATTCGGATCGATCGACATCTCGACCAGACGGCCATACGAGGCGCGCCGGCCCCGGTCGTAGATCGGCAGGCCGACGGTCGCCCGCGTGCGCAGCTGCAGCAGCGGCGTAACGGTCGTCAGCATCGCGTCGAGGTCGTATCGAGAAGCCACACCTGTTCCTTCGGTCCTTTCGGCAGCCGGCTTCAGCCATGAGTCGAGCGGGAAGACATGCGCTGTCCGGCCCAGATCGGCCAGAATTTCACGCAGAACCTGCGCCGCCGAGCTCTTACCAGTCCGGGCAAGCCCGCCGATCACGACCAGCCGCGCCTGGAGCGCGGCCGCCGCCACCGGCGCCATGCGGCGAACCATCGCCGGATGTCCGTCCAGGATCCACGACACGGCGGCCGGCAGGTCGGGAACCACGTAGTCGGGGCGGAACGGAAAGCGCCCGTCCTGGCCGGCGTGGCCGGTCCGAACGAGGATGGTCCGAAGTCCCGCACGCCGGCCCATTTCCATGTCGGCTGTCGTGTCGCCCACCATCCACGACGAGCGCCGGTCGATCTGCAGATCGCTGCAGGCGGCGTCCACCATGCCGGTCGCGGGCTTCCGGCACGTGCACGCGAACTTCAGCTCGGCGACCTCGCCGGGAAATCCGCCCTCGGGATGATGGGGGCAGACGTAAATCCGATCGACGTAGGCACGCCGGGCGCCGAGGAGATGCGTCAGCCGCGTATGGATGCGCTTGAGCCCTGCGAACGTCAGGTCGCCGCGCGCGACGACCGCCTGGTTCGTGACGATGACCGCGAGGTGGCCGGATCGGTTGAGCCGCTGCAGCGCCTCGGGCACGCCCGGCAGCAGTATCAGTTGTTCCGGCGTGCGAACGTAACTGACCTCGACGTTGACGGTGCCGTCTCGATCGAGAAAAACGGCTGATCGAAGCGCGTGCGCCGAGAGCCGATCGGGCAGACCGGCGTGGATGTCGGCCTCGACGCGATCGAGGCGCTCGGGCGTGCCGACGTCCTTGATGTATTCCGGCGAGATGTAGGCGAACAGACGACGTCCGGCGCGCAGCATCTGCGGAAACAGATCCTTCGCCAGGTCGGCTTTGCCCTCTGGTGGAATCAAGTGCTCGAGCCCTTCGCGCCGCATCACGTACAACGCCGCGTTCACCAGGTTGTCGTATTCAGTGCCTTCACCATGCGGATACGCGTGCAGCGCGGCGACGAATCCTTCGTCGTCTACCTCGACCAGGTCGGAATCCTGTGGATGGTCATTGGGATGGACGAACAGCGTTGCGTCGGCGCGGCGCTCTTCGTGTACCTCCCGGATGCGGCGCAGGTCGACGTCCAGGTAGGTGTCGCCGTAGAGGACCAGGAACGTGTCGGCGAGCCGCGGCAGCGCATCTGCAAGCGCGCCGGCTGTGCCGCGCGGCGTCGACTCCACCGCGTACTCGACGCTGAGGCCGTAGCGCGATCCGTCGCCGACGTGGGCGCGGATCGTCTCGTGGTTGTGGTGGACGAGGAGCAGGATGCGCTTGAAACCGTGGGTCCGGCATAGATCGAACTGGTGGTCGAGGATGGGCCGGCCGAGAATTGGAACCATCGGTTTAGGTAGAGGGCCGGCCCGCTCGCGCAGGCGCGTGCCCTGGCCGCCGGCCAGAATTGCGACGTCGCAGCCGGCGCCGTTCATCGCCGCCTGTCGAGGATCCAGCGATTCGCGACCAGCCAGCGCGCGGTCTCACGCACCGATGATTCGATCGTGTGGCCCGGCGCCCAGCCTGCGCTCATCGCCTTCTGCACGTCCAGGAACACGAAAGGATTGTCGCCGACCCAGCCGCGGTTGCCGGTACCGAATTCGAGCCGCGGCGAGACGCCGAGCTCCTCGCAGATCCAGCGCGCGGAATCCCGGACAACGCAGTACGCCGGCACGCCGAGATGGTAGACCTCGAACTTCCGCGGCCCGCGTATCGCGGGGCGGACGTCCTCGCAGATCTGCATCAGTGCGCGGACGCAGTCCTCGACGTGCAGGTAGCTCTTGCGCTGCGAGCCGTCACCGAGGATTCGCAGCATCGACGGATCGGAGAGGAGCTGCTTGACGAAGTCGAAGACGTGGCCGTGCGGATAGCGCGGTCCGAGCAGCGACACAAAGCGGAACGCGTAGCCCTCGAAGCCGTAGCCTTCGCAGTAGGCGGAGATCATCCCTTCGCACGCCATCTTCGACGCGCCGTACAGCGACGTCTGCGACGGGATCGCACAGGTTTCCGGCGTTGGCACCTCTGTCGGCTCGCCCAGCGCCGCGGCCGAGGACGCAAAGACGATGCGCGTGCACCCCGCGGCCCGCATCGCTTCGAGCACGTTGAACGTGGCGACGGTGTTCTGCTGCAGGTCGGTGCGAGGCGAGGCAAGGCCGCCGCGGATGTCCGCATTCGCGGCCATGTGGTAGACAGCATCGACGCCCGCCATCGCTCGTCGGAGGGAGAAGCCGTCGAGCAGGTCGCCGCGGACCAGCGTGAACCGATCCGAATGCGCGGCGTCGTCGAGGAAACGATCCTGACCGGTCGAGAAGTTGTCGAGGCCGACGACTTCATGGCCGCGCGACAGGAGGGCGTCCGACAGATGGCTGCCGATGAATCCCGCCGCGCCAGTGACGAGATATTTCACCAGCTGTCCAGTGCGCGCCCGTACGCGATGTGCGTGAGCGGCGATTCTGCGATCGCGGCCGCAATCGCCCGATGGCCTGAACGGTCCGGATGAAAGTCGTAGGGAAGGCTTGTTTGCCCCAGCCGTGTCAAGTCAAGCGTTGGAACTCCGTCACGTCCGAGCGCGAAGATGAGGCCGGGAGGAAATCTGCCGCCATCGTCGAGCAGGATTACCGCGAATGTCGTGCCCTTCAAGCGCGCGGCCTCCGTCATCGCGGCCAGCGTCGCGTATGCGAGTTGCGCCTCCTGTTCCAGGAGGGTGGGCGTATCGTCGACGAATGCGACGCTCGACGGCAGGTCGCGCGAGACGAACCGGCGATCGATCCATTCGAGCCGCCGCTGCTGCCCAGCGGTTGACGGAGGCCTCAAGTGCGAGCGGCGCAGGTCGTCCGGGATGATCGCAAGAATCACAGCGTCAGGGTAGGGCGGGGTGGCAAGCATGTCGGTTAACGCCAGATGGGCCTGCGTCAGACCCCAGCCGTCAACCGCGGCGTTGACGACTCGAAGATTCTGCCAGTGCTCCTTCGCCAGCACGTAGGGATACGTTTCCTGGTCCCCGACGCCCAGCCCGAACGTGAATGAATCGCCGAGGAAGACGACGGTGCGGTCGGCTGCGGCGGGAATCGGCATCACCCGGTGTCCGTCGGCGTTGATCGTATAGGTGGCGCTATAACCGCGCGCGCGCTCCCAGTCGATCGAATTCGGCATGTGCACATAGCCGTATCGATCGTCGAGTCTGTAGATCGCCCGTGGCGAGTGCGTCCGGTACATCACCGCGACGACCCGCGCTTTGATCGGCGTGAGCAGGGACCTGATCCGGCCGGCAACGTTGACATTGAGCATCGGCAGAACGGCAAGACCTGCCGCCGTTACCGTTAACGCCACCAGCGACGACAGTGTCGTCCGGGGATCCAGCAAAACACCTGCGCGCCGCAGCAGGATCAGCGCAATCGCGATGACGATGAGGAAGAGACGGCCGACGTCGAAAGTGACGTCGTAGCCGAAGTCGCTGTAGAACACGCGCGAGACCACCACCCATGCAAGGATCGCGGCCGCCAGGCCCTCGCACACGCTGGCCAGAACGGTGCGCACCTTGCGTCGCGAGCGCAATCGGTGGATGGGATTGATGGAAGTCTGGACGGACGACATCGCCAAATCTCTAGCGAATTCTATCGGTCCGACGGCCGTGTCCCTGCATCCGGCGCCCCGTACAACAAACGGGCCGGGAAACCCCGGCCCTTCTCGCTTTCACTGGGAAAAGCACGTACACAGATCGATTCGTCTGGCTTAACGCCGTCCGCGTGCGGGCTCAGTACAGGCTCGAATAGCTGTCGTTATTGACGACCGCGCTGATGCACTCGCCGCGGCTGTCGAAGAGGCCGAAGCGCGTCCAGCCGTCGCCCTTGCACTGGTCTTTCGAAGTGGGATACGCCCAGATGCTGAGTTCGTAGGCGAAGTCGCCTACGGTCTGGGTGGAGACAACGATGGGCAGGTCCCCGGAGATGTCGAGCTTGACGACGGCCCCGTCGAACCCCCAGCCATTTGCAGCGACATACGCGTAACTTTTGCGAATGACCAGCTGCCAGAAGGTCGTTCCGGCCGGCACCGGGACGGCGACTTCTGACAGTTCCTGGAGGAAGCTGCGGCTACGACCGTCGGTATCAATGGTGATGAAGTCGTTGGTGATGGCGTCCACCGTATAGGCACGTGTGCCCGTCTCGTTGAACACCGTGGCGCCAGTGGCTGCGTGCACGCACGGTCCCGCTCCGCATTTCACCGCGCCGACCTCCGTGTTCGCAACGAGGTCTACGACCAGCACCCGGTTGCCACCGGTCGTGAGCGCAAAGAGGCCGCTCGGGGCGACGGCGACGTCCGAGGGGGCCTGGCTCAGCGGAATGAAGCCGGTCGCGGTGTTCGCCACCATGTCGAGGCGGTACAGGCCGGGAACTTCACCGCAACCGGGATATCCGCTGGCGACATACGCGGTCGAGCCGTTCGGGCTGAATGCCATCGCATAACTGCCACCCGCCAGCGAAATCGTCCCGACTGTTGCCTGCGCGTTCACATCGATCACCGAGATCACCGGGTCGGTGCAGGAGGTGACGTAGAGGTGCCGACCATCCGGGTGGCGGAAAATCAGCGCGTCGAAGGTGACAGGCGCGATGCCGATGTACTGAACGACCTGCCGCTTCTCGGTATCGATCACTGCGACGCGGTCGCTGTTGGAGATGACCACGAACGCAAACCGGTGATCGAGCGAGAACTCAACGGCTGACGGTTCGCCGCTGACGGGTATTGACGGCTCCGCCGTGGCTGTCACAGGGATGCGGGCGAGCGTAGCGAACGACCGTGCGTCGAGCACGGAGACATCGCCGTCAAGATAATTCGGCACGTAGATTTCCTGCGCGAATGACGGCGCTGCGGCCGACAGACACGTCAGGGAGATCAACACCACGCGCCCGATGAAACGCTGACCCATAGTCCTCCCATCGCACGCGCTCACGATCGACGAGCTGCGCGAAGGGATTGACAGTGACACTTACAAACCTCGAGCGTCAACCGCGAGAATCGTAATAAGTCTTCGGTGAAATGTCGGGATTGTCACTCGATTGTGCGCATGCCGTCCGCGCAGTGACACAGGCGCCCGAACTTCGCGCGGAGGCGCCACACCCTGCGTCACTGACGCACGCGCAGATTCAGAGCATTTGTGTGAATCGCCGAAAACCTATTTCACTCCTGACCGCAGCATTCGACGATAGGTGCGCAGGAACATCCGCGCCGGCGGTCGCAACACAGACGAGCCGCGAATCGACTCCTTGCGTTTCTCACTCCATCGACGCGCGGCGGTGACGATGGCAATGCGATCGACGCTCCCTCCGGCGACGCGCATCGACGTATTCGCCAGCATGGCTTTGTACGGATAGTCGCCACCACCTATCTCGATCCGCTGTACGCCGGCGCCGGCTGCCGACTCCGCAAGCTTCCAGTAGAGCAGCAGCCCCGGGGAATAGCGCGCGAACGGTGGCGCGTAGGAGATGAACCATGAATGCCAGCGATCGAGGCAGCGTATACCGAGGTGCGCCGCGGCCATCCGGTCGCCGGCCCAGAGCAGCGACAACTGTCCAGCAAACCTGCCGGTCTGCGTTGCGTGAATCCGCTCGATCACGCGACGCGCCCAGCGGCTCCTGAACACGTCGGCGTACCCCGCACGCCCGTACCGGTCGCTTTTCCACGCCATCAGCTGCGCCAGGGCCGAGGAGTCGCCACTGTGCAGCTCGAATCGCACAGGCCCCGCCTCGCGTTCCAGCTTTCGGCCCTTCCTCAGCAGACGTTCGCCGAACGTGTCGTGCTTCGTGCGTGCATACGCCTCGAAGCCGCCGCCGAGATCGATGAAATGGGAGACGTCGGCGCGAACGTGGCAGGGAGCGAATGGCGCCTGTGATGCGATCACGCGACTGAATTGCCAATGGAGAAGCCCACAGTCTCGAATCAGATCGGCGGCGGCAATCTCGACGCCGGGGGCGGCGACGACGCCCTGCAGGTCGTTGAGCGTGCCGCCCACTGGCCGGCCGGTCGCGAATCGGCTCCGCTGGTACGGGAAGAAGCCGACCGGTCGTCCTTCCTCCTCGACGAGGCCTACGGCGACGTCCGGGCGTTCTTGTGCGACTGCCAGCGTGAATTCAGGCGCCAGAAATGGGCTTGATAAAGTCGGGTCGGCAGCCTGCAGCTCGCACCATGCATGAACATGACCTGACTCGAGCGCAGACGCCGGGACGGTGCGTACCCTCATGATCCCGGCGCGCCGATGCCCCCCGCGCGCGTCATCGCGTCACGGACATAGATTGCCTGAGCTCGCGCACTCTCGTCGGACAGGTGGCAGCACATGTCAACGAAAAGGTCATCGCGGCACGGATCCAGGGTTTGCACGACGACGGCCACGATCGGATATTGCCCGGCGATCTCGCGCTTGTAGCGTTCCACCGCCCGCCGCAGCGAGTACGAGGGCACGGCGCCGTTGAGGACGCCATACGCGGCCAGCCCGTCTACTTGAAACAACTGCTGCAGCTGCCACGGCACGCTGCTGTAATCCGGCACGCCCCACCCGAAGGGAACCGAGTCGCCTATGAACGCCACGACTGCCTGCTTCCCTTCGGAATGTTCATGATGGCCGCGAAAGCCGTTACGGTCGATGGTCACCGACCACGGCTCGTTCGCCGGATAATCGTCATCGGTCAAGATCGAGTGGTAGTTCGGGACGAGAGTCGCGACTCTGCCGTCGTCGACGTGGCGTGTCATCCGGTGCAGCCTGAAGCGACTGGGATAGGCGATCCGACGGATCGGTGAGTTCGCCGGCGCCAGTCGGAACCTCGCCTGCGCGATCGCTTCAGCGCCGAGGGCGGCCATTGTCCAGGCGGCAAAGAGAAAAAGGAGGTAACGGGCGCGGCTGTGGCGAACCGCGGTTCATCCGGCATGGCTAGATTATTCAATGCGATCAGATCCAAAGGGGTTCGCGGCACGGCGCGGGCGATCGCCGATCGCATCGAAGAAGCCGCGCTCGAACTGTATTGGGAGTGGAAGCTGGGAATCTCGACAAGCGGCCGCATTCCGAGCGAGGCGCTTGGGTATCAGGACGACGCCCACAGCTTTTATGCTCCCACCGCCTACGGGAACATCATGCGCATGCTCCGCGCGCTCGACATTCGGCCTGGAGGTCGCGAGGTGCTGGTCGATTTCGGCTGCGGCAAGGGCCGTGTCCTGGCGATGGCGGCCCGATTCCCGTTCGCGCGTCTGGTCGGCGTCGAGCGGTCGGCTGAGCTGGCAGCCGTGACTCGCTGCAATCTCGATCGTGCGCGGCGCCACGGCACGCCGGTGCCCGTCGACGTCGTGACGGCGGATGCCGCGTCGTATGCGTTTCCGGACGAGACCACCATCGTGTACTTCGCCAGCCCCTTCAGCGGCCACGTGCTCGACGCGGTTCTCGAGAACGTCAGGGCGTCGCTCGCTCACGCCCCGCGGCGGCTTCGCATCATCAGCCACGGCTACGATGCCGATAATCCGTTCGAACGACAGATCCGCCGGCATGACTGGCTGACCCTCCGGGCTGAAGTGCCGTTGCTGCGGAGCAATTGCGCCTGGATTTACGGGAACTCGCGGTGGAGCGCCCCACGAGACGGCGCCGCGACGTAAAGCGCGACGCGGCCGGCGGCGGCGACGACGCGCGCTGACATGTTCGCGCGCGGCCCGGCCGCCAGGCACGCGTCCACCAGGGTTTCCATTTCGGCGGCGTAGGCATCGTGGTCCCAGGCTCGCGCGCGAACCGCGCCGCATTCGCCCATGGCGCGACGTCGTGCCGGATCGGCGGCAAGTTCGAGCATCCGCTTCGCGAGCGCGGCGGCGTCGCCGGGCGGCACGACATATCCCATCACGCCGTCGGCCACGCGGCGGTGCACGTCGCCGATCGCCGAGGTCGCAATCACGGGGAGTCCCGCGGCATGCGCCTCCTCGATGACCTGGCCATGCGGATCGCCAAGAGTCGGGAACACGAACACATCCGACGCCGCGTAGTATGCGTACAGGTCCGGCGCCTGAACGAATGGCGAGAACGTAATCCCGGGGATCCCCTCGGCGGCGGCGCGAAGTTCGCCCTCGTCGACGCCGTCGCCGATGATCAGCAGCGACATCGCAGCATTAACTGTCCGCGCCTGGCGGAACGCCTCGATGAGGTAGACCAACCCTTTGGGTTTCCACAGGCGTCCGGCATAGAGAAAGACGCAGCCCTCGACGCCGAGCCGTGCCCGGTGCTCGCGCCGCTCGTCAGGCGAGAGCGGTCGCGCGTACTGCCCGACGTTTGTCGTAAGGGTGACCGGGAAGATGCGCTCGGCCGGAAAGCCATACCGTCGCGCGTAGGCGTCGCCGTCTGGCCCTGGCACCTGCGCCGCCTCGGCAGACCGGAACAAGACCTGTTTGGCCCTTTCCTTCCACCATGCACGCCGGACCCATGCGTCGAACGTGCGCTGGACCACCAGCACCGTCTTGATTCCAAGCGCCCGGGTGACGAGGTATCCGGCTGCGTATCCGAGATCGCCGTACGGAGAGACCAAAACGTCCGGCTGGAAGGCGCGGCACCGTTCGGAAAAGCGACGCAGTTCGTTGAGACTGCAGCCCGGATTGCTGATGTACTCGGCGGGGAACCGCCAGGTGGATTCATCGACCGTCCAGCTGCGGTCTGATTCCGTGCGAGCGTTGAACCACACGCGCAGATCGAGGCGTGCACGGTCGGCGAGCAGGTTGTACTGCTCAACGCCGTACGGCGACGGCAGGTTGTCCCAGAAGACGACACGCGGCCGGCGGATCATCGAGTGGCCACCGCCCTGGCTTCGCCAATCGACTCTGACCCGATCGCGATGGTGCGAAAGAGCTCGGCATACGCATCGGCGCGGCGATCCGCTGTCTGGGACGCGAGAACGCGCTCCCGAGCGAATCGGGCTCGTTCAGCCCGATGCGGATCGTCGAGCACGGCGCACAGTCCCGCGGCAAAGGCCTGCGGCTCGCACTCGGTGACGAATCCCCCTCCTGCGTCGAGGCCGGGAATCTCGCACTGGCGGGTGAGCACGCATGGCGTGCCGCAGGCCACCGCTTCAAGCGCCGCGAGCGACGTTTCCTCGTAGGTCGTCGCCGCGACCGCGAACACGTCGGCGTCGACGTAGGCCTGGATGCGGGCGAGCTCGAAGACCGGTGGCAACACGCGCACCGCGCGTTCCAGCCCGAGTGCGCGGCTCACACGTTTCACCGTCCGCATCGCGCCGTGATCCCATCCGATGAGCACGATCTGCAGTGACGGGTAGTTGCGTCTCGCGATCGCGCAGGCCTTCAACAGGACGTCCAGTCCCTTCGTCGGGTGAAGGCGACCGATGAACATGACGAGGGGCGCCCGGTCATCGAGTCCGACCGTGTGACGGAACTGTCCTCGCGCAGGCAGGCTGCGGAACCAGCGGGCGTCTACACCCAGCCCGATGTTCGCAATCTGGGTCGGCACCGCTCCCAGCGACTGGAAGACGCCGGCCTCGTGGCCTGACTGCGCAATCAGGACGCGCGCCTGGCGCACCAGCGCCGGCGTGTCGTGCACGACGTCGTAGGCCCGTCTGTACGGCTTTCGGATGCCGACCCCGGGGGCGAGCCCACCGAGCGGTGACCACGCCACCGGCACGTCGGCCCCACCGGCCGCTTCGAATGCCCAGCGCGCATGTGCGCCACGCGCCTCGGCCACGTGCACGAGATCGAAGTGCCCCACCGTATCCAGGAGCGCCTGCCGCAACCCTCTCGGATAGAGGCCGAGCCACGCGGCCTGGCTCGCGAGGTAATTCACAGGATTGGGGAAACGATGCACGTCGATGCCACCAATGCGTTCAAAACGCCGCGGCGATCGCTGATGCTCGTCGATCTGATCCGACGTGTAGACCGTGATCTTGAAGCCTCGCTCCATCAGCGCGACATCGAGGTCGTAGCTGAACCTGACGCTGCCGCCGTATCGCCACGCCGGCGCGTACCGAGGAATGACGCGCAGAATTCTATACGCCACGAACAGCCTCTTCCGTGAGTTCTTCGGCAACCTGCGGCACCAGCTGTCCGCCGAACCGGAACACGTCGCGGTTCCAGAAGTCGATGACGTTTCGCCACGGCTCGTAGACACTGCGTGGCGCGATCGCCAGGACGTCCCTGCCCATGAACGGCGGCACGTAGGTGTGGCTGCCGAAATCACCCTCCGTCAGGAACACGCATCGCGCGGCAAAGTGAATCAAGCAGGCCTGCTCCGGAAAGCTGCGCGCCGGATAGTCGACGCAGCCCGCCTGCGTATCGAATCGAGAGAAGCTGTCCAGCAGCCTGCCGGTCTCAAACGACAACCGCACGACGCGGGTCTGCTGCCCGAGAATGTTGACGATCTCCGCAACCGGCAGGAGTGCCGAGGCGGGACCGACCCGGCGCTGTCGCATCTGCACGAGCACGTACGGCTCCGACAGATTGAAGCCGGCGCGACGCTCCACTTCGCACCGGATACCCAAATCGGGCGATATCCGTGCGTAGCAGTTGTTGGCGACCTCGAGGCCATCTCCGATATCCGCCTCGTCCTCGATCCGATCGGCATCACAGCCGAAAACGAAGCCACCGACCGCGGTCTTTCTCGAGCTGAAGATGAACATCAGCTCGCGATCGGGCCCGATCCATTCGGGCCTGACCGCTCGGATCCTGTTGCTGATGAACGATCGCAGCGAGGCGCGCAGCGCCGCGTCGAACGCGCGGTTGACGCCTCGCCCGGGAGCCCCGGCGCCGATCGTCGCTGAATAGCAGCACGCCCGGCTGCGCTTGAAGATCGGCGCCTCGGAAATGTCGACGTAGAGGTCCGCTTTTTCGTAGAGCGGGTAGACGCGGGCACGGCTGCAGCAGACGATGGCGTCGCCGGGAGCGATGGCGGCAGCGAACTTCCGGATGACGCCCTGCCAGTTGAACAGCTCGTAGCCGAATTCGCCGAGGAATGTGAACACGTACACCATCCGGTCACAGCCTCTTGCCGAACTGGTGGATCGCGTCGACGACCCGCTCCCGATCTTCGCGCGACAACCGCTGATGAATCGGCAGGCACAGGGTCGTTTCCGCCGCCTGTTCGGCGTGCGGCAGGCGATCGTGCGTCCCGTACACCGGCAGGCGATGCAGCGGCAGATATCTGAAGGTCGTGTAGATTCCGTGCTCCTTCAGGCAGCGGGCCAGTCGATCGCGAACAGCTGCGGGCGTTTGTACCCAGTACATGTAATAGGACGACTCACTCCCGACCGAAGGTGCGGGTGGCGTGCGCAGCCACTCGAGTCCCTTCAGCGCGTCGTCGTAGAACGCATGGATGTCTTTGCGACTCTGGACGAAGACGGGGAGCTTCTTGAGCTGCTCGAGGCCGATTGCCGACGCAATATCGTTCGTCGTCGCACGACGCCCCGGCGCGATGACATCGAATTCCCACCACCGCTCGCGTGCGTCGCTGGTAAAGCCTGCTGGAGTCGTGAGCCCGAGGTAGAGGAGGCGCTCGACGCGTTCCGCCATGCCGGCGTCCCGGCAGTAAATCATCCCGCCGTCGCCGGTCGACAACAGCTTGACGGCGTCGAACGACCATATGCCGATGTCGCCCAAGGTGCCGCATGATCGGGCTTTGTAGGTCGATGCCACGCTGCAGGCGCTGTCTTCGATCAGTGCGACGCGTCCGGTTGTCAGAACCTCAGTAATCGCGTCCACATCACAGGGAACACCACCGTAATGCAGGATCAGCGCGGCCTTTGTTCGAGGCGTGACCTTTTCGGAGATCGTCTCGGCGGTCGCGTTCAGGGTCCGCGGATCGACGTCGCAGAATACCGGCGTGGCCCCGGCGGCAACCACCGCGTGGCCTGCCCCGACGAAGCTGATCGACGGAAGCACGACTTCATCGCCAGGGCCGATGCCGAGCAGCGGCATAGCCTGGAACAGTCCTTCGGTGCAGCAATTCACACTGCGGACAAGCGGACGATCGACCGCCAGGTGGCGCGCGAACGCCGCTTCGAACTCGCTGGTCAGGGCGCCTTTGCCGATCCAATTCGACTGGAACACGCGGGCCACCGCGTCGAGCTCCTCGCGCTCGAGCGCCGGTTGAAACACGTTGATCAGCGGATGCGTCGAGTGTGTCAGCGGGCCTCGGTTCGGAAGCACAGCACCAGTGCGATTGCCAGCAGCGCCAGGTTCGTGGCGGCGCGGGAATAGCCCTCCGGCGTGGTGAAGTAGAAGTTGTCGATCAGGGTGAAGACGGCCGCCAGGACAAATGACAGGGCCGCAAGTGCTGTCAGGGCCTTCGCGAGCTGAACCATGTGCCCTCCATTCGCGGCTGTCGCCGCGGTATCAGACGTTTGCCTGCTGCTTCATTCCCAGCGTCCGGAGCACCCGCCCCATCGTGCCCGGCTCGGCGTGCTTGAGGCTCGAGTCGATTTCCGCGAGGACGTCGAGACAGTCCGCAGTCGTCGACACCGTGTGGATACCCATGTTTTTGAGGATGGGCGGGGGCGCGACCTCGGTGTTGCGGAAAATCGCAATGGTCAGCGCTTTCGAATCGGAGGCGACGTCGACGCAGTTCTCGGGCGTGTCGTCGACCACGATGTCGAGTGTCAAACCGGCGGCGATGAGACCCCGCGACGCGGTGACGACGTACACACTCGGCAGCGGAAAGCCCTGGTTGACGAGCCACCGCTGCGACTGGATCTGCGCGGTATCGCCCGACGTCGTCGGACGCCTGGTCAGGAAGATCACTTCCCAGCGTCGGTCGACGGCAAGACTGGCGAGCTTCCTGACGATGCCAGGCTCGGTCTCGTCCAGCGTTTCCCAGAAGCCTTCGATCGAGCGCACGTGACGCCAGAGCGCCCGCCGTTCGCGATCGCTCAAAAGCAGTTCGTGCTGCAGCGGGGCATTGTCGGCCACTTCCGAGGGCACGATGTCCGCCATGGACGAGCCATCGTGGGAGGGCCGTCGTCCCGGGTCTCGCTGGGGGGGTGCGCCGAACAGCTTCTCGGCTTCGCGGACGAGCGCCCCTTCCATGTCGGCGAGCACGCCGTCGAGGTCACACCCAATCCGCAACGCCATTCGTCAGCCCTGGTCCTTGGCCTCGTGTGCGGTGTGGAAGCGGTCGAGGTCCTTGAGATTGATTTTCCGCGTGTCGGAATCGGGTCGCGCGAACGCGGTGCCGCGGAGGTTCGGCGGATCTGGCACGTTCGCACGCAGCGTCGACGTTGGGGCGTCGTCGCCAAGCCCGGCCCTTTTCCACCCACGCCACTGGCACGTCCGACATCGATAGGGACGCTTGCCGGTGATATCCCTGCGCCACCGTTCCCAGCGGCTTCGCGTGTGCGACAGGCGCAAATCCTTCGAGTTGCACTTAGGGCAATAGGGCACGGGTCTTGTCCTCGGGAGAATCGATGGTATCACGCGGATCTGGTGGCGCCGGTGCGAACAACAGTGCAGTCGCGGGCACCGCTCGCAAAAACGAGGCCGGGGCGACACGCTGACCGCACAGCGACAGACGCCAGATCTGAAGGCGGCGGGCCTCGCCATAGGCCCGGTCGATAACGGGCTCGATCACGCAGATGCGCGACGCGCCCTTGACGTAGCTGCGCGCGTCCATCGACAGGCTCTGCATCAGCGCTGTGTCCGAGCGGTACACGTTGACGACATATGTCCCCGCGTGCCGTGATGTGAGGGCGGGTAAGTGGCCGACCGGCGTATCGATTATCCAATGCCGATTGAACTGCCCAAACATGGGCGCGACGTATCGCCGCTGCCTGTCATCGGCGATGACGAGCCCGGTGCGAGCGGTTGCCGCGATGCGGGTGACGATGTCGGCATCCCGCGCGGTCCAGATGCGGAGAGTTGGGTGGACCGAGAATGCCGCGCCGGCGGTCAGCATGAAAGCCGCCACCGCCGCACGCCTGAACGGCGCGTCCACGACCAGGCGGGACATCCAATCGGCCCAAGCGATCGTTACCAGAGGGATGAGAGGAATCAGGTATCTGCCGACGGCGGCGAGCCGCGCGATCGGTGCGCTGTCCTGGCCGCTGTAGTCGTAGAAGAGATAGACGGCCAGGTATCCGGCCACGGCAGCGGTCAGCGCACGACGCTCACGCCCCTTGTAGGTGGCAATTGCGGCCAGACCACCGGGCGCGAGGACGAGCATGCATATCGCGTAAATCCCGATGTTGCGTCCGACGGCGTCCATGGAGAAGCCCGCTGTTACTCGCAGTCCGGGCAGCGTCGCTGCGGTGAGCCAGTACCCGAGCACCGCGGTGGCGAGGCCCGCCGCGGCGGTGCTCGCCAGCACGAGCCATCCAGGGCGACGGCTGGCTGTCGCAGCGGTGAGGAATGGCAGAAACAGCAGGATGTTGGTTTCGCGCAAGAGAATCGACAAGCCCGCCAGCCATCCGGCCAGACCCCACTTCCATCGCGCATCTTGTCCGGTCCAGAACAGCCACAGGCCGAGCGTGACCATCGCCGCGCTCGGCACTTCGCTCGTCCCGACGCGTGCCATGACGAGCGTCGGGGCATACGCGAGGAACAGAAGCGCGAACCCCGGGTGGTAGCCGGCGTCGCGCAGCCAGCGCGCCATCAGCAGGACAGTGGCGCCAAGAGCGAGCAGCGAAAGCCACGGCGCGGCGCGCCAGCCGGCTATTGCCACGAACGGCGACTGAAGGAGGGACGTGCCCGGCGGATACGGACTGACCGACGCGAGACTGCCATTCGCGAAAACCACTGCCTGCTCCACGTACGCCGATTCGTCGCTGGACGTGAAAGCGCCCGCAGGGAACAACGCGTATCCGCTGACGTAGGTTGCGAGAATCGCGACGAGGCAGAGATACGGACGTCGATCAGGCATGCGCTAGTCGGGCGATGTTCCGGCGGTGCTGCGGGACGCGGTGTGGGGAACGACCGGTGTTAGCGCCATTGCCGCGAGCGTCGCAAAAAGGAATGCGTTCACCGGAATCTGGAGACTGAACTCGAACACTTCCTGGATGGCGACGGCGACCAGCCCGATCGCGGCGCCCGCGCGAATCCAGTAGCCGCGCGATTCCGGGCGAGCGGTGCGCAGATTCTGCCGGATGGCGTACGCGAGCAGCACAGCCGCGACCACGGCGGGCACGACGACGAGCAGGCCGCCCTCCGCCGCGAGCTGCAAGTAGTCGTTATGCGCCTGCGCCATATGAAAACCGGGGTTGCGCTTCTGGTAGAACAGCATCGCATCGCCGAAGGTGTTCAGCCCTGTGCCGAACATCGGGAAGGCCTGAATGACGTCCCACGCGTCGCGCCAGGCGTCGATCCGGCCCAGCAGGTTGCGCTCGTCCTGGAACCACGAGACCACACGAGCGGGGCCGCGCCAGGCCACGCCCGCGACCAGCGCGGCGCCGAGTGACACCACGGCGACGCTCCGGCGAATGGTGCCGAGGCGGCGGCGCTGCGACGCGAGCCAGGCAAACGACATCACCATGGCGGCGAGGCCGATGATCGACGAGCGCGAGAGCGACCAGAAGATCGCGACAATGCCGAGGATCACGACGGCGCCCTTGAGGAGGAAACTGTTCGCGGACGGGGAGGACAGCCATGCCAGCAGGCGGGTTCGTCCGGCGGCATGGCCGCGCAGCGTGCCTTCGAACCGCCCTAATACCGAGCCGATCAGCAGGCCGAGCGTCATCAGCATCCAGCCGCCGAAGTGGTTCCTGTTGATGAAGGGCCCGAACTGGTTTCCGCCGCCGCCATCCTGAGCCTGCCAGAACCCGTAGATCAGACCGTTGTTGTGCTCGCGCGTGTACATGCCATAGAGCGCGAGCGGAACGACAAAGATCGCGAGCGCGCCCGGAAGCGATCGAAGGGTTGACGACCACAGCAGCTCCGTCAGGCCGAGCAGGTACAGACTGAGTGCGATGAGCGCGACCACCGCGACAGCTGTACTCGCTGGGCGAATGGAGAGTGGCGCCCAGGCGGGGGCGCTCGCGAAGATGAGGTCGTAGGTACCCAGAAGCGCGGGCGTGGCGGGACTGACCCTGGCGAGCAGGGCTGGCGGCATCGGCACCAGCTGCACGGTTACGGCAGCGCAGACGGCGAACAACGCGAGTGCGAGCGGTCGCAGCTGGGGCCGTAGACCCGCCGTGGACAACCCCGTGACGCCGATGGCCGCCGCGGCGCCGAACAGCGGCACGAACCCCCACGGATACACCGCGCCAAAGGCAAGAGTACTGAGCGCGATGAGGAGCGCAATGAGCCGTGTCATCGGGAGGATGTGCTGGCTGCCATGCCAAACATGAAATCCTCGTGCGCGGCGAGGATTTTTCGCTGATCAAAATGCGCTTCGGCGTACGCGCGGTTGCGCGTGCCGAACGCGCGCAGCTGCTCCTGCGGCAGCTCCATGAACCACGCCGCTGCCGCCGCCAGCGCGGCCGGATCTTCAGGGGCGACCAGACGGCCGCCGTCGGCTTCGCGAAGGATCTCGGCACCTTGACTGCCCGCGTTCACCGCAGCAAGAATCGGACGGCCGGCTGACATATAGGTCAGCAGCTTCGACGGAATAACGGTGTCCTTGACCGCCCGCAGCTGGTTCAACAGCAGCACATCGGCCGCCGCGAACATCCCCGCCAGCTCCTCGTCCCGTTGAAATGGGACGAAGCGAACCGCGTCCTCGAGGCCGCGCGCCCGCACCGCTTCAACGAGCAAGGCTTTGTCCTCGCCATCGCCGACAAAAACCCACCGCAGGCGATTGCCGGCGTTCATGGCCGCGGCGTCGACGACGTTCATCAGCCCCTGCTTCTTGCCCATGCTGCCGGCATGGAGGATCACGCACGCGTCCGTTGGAATGCTGTATCGCCGGCGGAACGATCCGTCGCTGGCGACCGGCCGAATCTGCTCGATGTCGATCGGGCTGCGAATCAGTCGAATGCGGTCGACCGGGAACCCGTGTTCGACCAGCGCATCCTCGAATGCGCGGCACAGCACGCTCGCGCCGGCGGCTCCACAGTAAGCCGCGAACTCAAAGTTATCGAGCAGACGGTACAGAGGGCCGCCGATGATCCCGACGTCAAGCGCGGCGCGGGCAGCAAGGTCGTTGACGTTCACGAAGTACGGACGCCCGAACAGCGCCGCAATGATTCGCGTGATCATCGCCAGCGCCGGCTGCGCGCCGATGTACAGGAGCGCGTCCGGCCTGCCGCCGCGGAAGACGGCGGCGATCGCCGCCGGCAGCGCGAAGCAGCTGAAGGTTCCCTCCATCAGGATGCGCTGGACAACGCTCGACGGCCGGCGCGGAATGAAATGGGTGAGCCGGTACACCGTTGCGCCGTCCTTGTGCTCCACCCTGTACAGCTGGCCACGGTCCTCCGCTTGCCGCCGCCAGACCGGGGCGAAGGGAAAGCCGGTGAAGACCGACACGTCGTGCCCCCGGCCGGCAAGATGCGCCGCCATTGCGGCCGCGTGGGGCGCAAACCCGGTCGGCTCCGGTGCGTAATTGATTGAGATGATGAAGAGACGTGCCACGGGATGTGGCCGTCCTTACGCCGGGTGGAACGCGTAGCTGTGGTTGTCGAGGAACTGCGGCGTCCGCTCGCCGCGAACCGGTTCGATCGCGATCGCCTCGCTCGAATAGCCCAGTTCCCGCAGCAGCGAGAGCACCGCGTCGCGGCTGACGCCAGCGTGCAGCTCCAGCACGATCCGCGGGCGCCAGCGGGCGAGCGCGTCCCGCATGCCATCGAGCGTCTCGAGCTCCATTCCCTGCACGTCGATCTTGACGCCGTGAATCGTGCCATGTCCGCCGTTGATTGCCGGCCACAGCCAGTCGAATCGCGCGATGCCGGCGTTCACGAACCATGATGATGCGGCATCCGGCAGCGTCGAGTCGGCCATGCCTCTGGTCAACGCCAGCCGCTTGAATTCCATCGTCTCGACGTTGCCGAGACCGAGCGGAACGACAACGACCTGGGACAGATCGTTGAGCGCGCGCCCCTGATCGACGCAGCCAGCCGTCGCCGGCACCGGCTCGAACGTGAAGACGCGTCCCCGCGGACCGACGAGGCGGCCGAGCGCGATGGTCGTGTAACCGTAGTGCGCGCCGATGTCGAGCCAGGTCTCCCCCTGGTGCACGTTCTGCGTGAACCAGTCGAGCAGCGCCCGCTCGGTGCGGCCCGTGAGGCCGGCGGGGTAGTCGTGCCACGACGTGACGAGCCATGCGCCGCGCAGCGGACCGGCCAGGATCCGGCGCGGACGGATGGTCCGCGGCATCAGCGCGCGAAGCAGCGGCGTCATGGGCGTCCCTGGGTGAACGTGGGGGTAGGGATCGCGCCAGCCGCTTCGACCAGCTGCTCGAGCGACACCGTGTGGCGCTTCAGCTGCCGTCGGTAATCGGCAATGTGCACGTCAACGATCAAGCGGAACCAGAAGGTCTGGAGCGAGTGATACACGAAGCCGTTCCAGCCGTCGAGGAAGCCGCGGCGGACGAAATACCGGTACAGGAACAGCAGCACCGGACGCACGTAGAGCGGCATGCCGTACCAGATGTTCTTGAGCCAGATCATGCGTTCGTCCGGGTTGCCGAGGAGCGTCGGCCGGAGGTGTGATGACCACGCCAGCACCTTCTCCGAGCGCAGGATTTCCTCGATCGCCATGCGCCGCGCGAACTTCTGGTGCTTGTCGATCCAGAAATCGATGTTCAGCTCGTTGGCGTTGCTTTCGATGATTGCGCCTGGCAGCCGCCCGATCGTGCCGTTCACGACGAGCCGGAAATCCACCAGCTCGCTATCGTCGACTTTGACGTTGGACCGCCGCACCAGGCGCAGCCATTCGGGCTTGAGTCCGCGGACGCGCCGGTTGCGGAAGTAGTGATGGTGGGGATTGTAGTAGCCGTGAACGCTGCGGTCGTCCTGGCGGAGCATCTCCTCGATGTCGCGCTTGAACTCCGGAGTGACGACGTTGTCCGCATCCAGCAGCAGCAGCCAGTCATGCTGCCAGGGGACCTCGGTCATGCCCCAGGTAATCTGGCTGCGATGATCCGCATAGCCGTGATAGACGGTGCGCACGCCGTGCTCGGCGCAGATGGCGAGCGTGCGGTCCTCGCTGCCGCTGTCGACGACGACGATGTCGGAGGCCCATCCGGCGACGCTTTCGAGGCACGCACCGATGTTGCGCTCCTCGTTCTTCGTCAGCACCAGGACGGACAGCGGCACACTCACGCGCTGGCCACCTCCGCGATTTCGCGCACCGAGTCCTTCACCCATGCCGCCAGCTGCCGCACGCCGTTGCTCGCGCTCATGTGCGGTGTCCAGCCAAGGTCACGGGTGATCCTGGTCGTATCCGCAATGAAGATGCGCTGATCGCCCGGGCGCCATGGGCCGCTGCCCGGGTTGAGCGGCCGTCCGTGCGCGTCCTCGAGCATCCTGACCACCTCGACGACCGAGAGGGCGTTCGCCGGGCCGCCGCCGATGTTATAGACCTGCCCCTTCACCTTGTCGATGTTTTCGATCGCGGCGCGATAGAGCGCGCACAGGTCGTCAATCCACAGCAGGTCGCGCACCTGGAACCCGTCGCCGAAGATCGTGATCGGCGCGCCCGTCGCGGCGGCGATGGCAAACCACGCGACCCAGCCCTGTTCCTCGAAGCCGAACTGACGCGGGCCGTAGATGCAGGACTGCCGGAAGACGATCGTTCGAAGCCCGTAGATGCGCGCATAGTCGCGGACGTACTGATCCGCTGCGCCCTTCGAGCAGCCGTACGGCGAGTGAAAGTCGAGCGGGCACGCTTCGTCGATCCCCTGCGGCCGGTTTTTCCATTCGTAGCGATCGCCGCGTTTCACGATCGGCTCGTGCTCGAGATCGCCGAAGACCTTGTTCGTCGAGGCGAAGAGAAAGGCCGCGCGCGGGGTGTGCTGCCGGGCCGCCTCGAGCATGTTGAACGTGCCCAGCGCGTTGGCCTCGAAGTCGGGCCGCGGGTCGACCACCGAGGTCGTGACCGCGGTCTGTGCGG
>Ga0075418_10002702_pt1 | contig 20325 bp, 19 predicted proteins | sample SoiMetdeltSBSDD2_FD_81776 | JGI IMG/M metagenome (GOLD analysis project Ga0075418, IMG submission 81776) | Bulk soil microbial communities from a Populus tree surrounding site in Tennessee, USA - Soil MetaG P. deltoides SBSDD2 | ecosystem: Environmental > Terrestrial > Soil > Tree plantation...
CAGGAGGCGTTGCGTCTCTTCACGCGAGGCAATAGCTGGTTCCTGCGGATGGAGGAGAAGGTCGGCTCACTCGAGCCCGGCAAACTCGCCGATCTCGTGGTGCTGGATCGCGACTACTTCACGGTACCGGACGTGCAGATCAAGCAGATCAAATCATTGCTGACGATCGTCGATGGAAAGGTCGTGTACGACGCCGGCGCTTTACGCTAGCCAACGAACCGCGGAGACGCTGAGACACGGAGCAGTTGATCTGATTTTCTCCGCGCCTCCGCGTAACGTAAGCCGCTACGGCCGTTTCTGCCCGATTGCGAATACGTGGTCATCGGTGCGAATGAAGATCTGACCATTCGAGATGGCGGGCGACGCAATCGCCCGCTCACCGACGTCGTTGCGCGCCAGGACCGTTGGCGTGCGTCCAGCCTGCATGACGATCGTCTCGCCGTTCTCGCTGACGAAGTAGACCTTTCCGTCCGCGGCCACCGGCGAGGCTGAGAACACGCCTTCGATGCGCTGCTGCGACACGCGCTGGCCGCTCTCCGCCTCCACGACGGTCACGGCGCCCACGTCGGTCGCCATGTAAATGAGCCCTTCATGGAAGACGAGTGACGAGATGTACGGCGCTCCCGTCGCCGACTCCCACACGACGTGCGATTTGGTGACGTCGCCGCGTCCGCCTGGCCGAATCGCCATGTAGGGGCTACTGCGATAGCCGCGGCTCATGTAGATGATGCCGTCGTGAAAGACCGGCATCGGGATCGGAAAACGATTCGTGCCACCGGTGTACCAGAGCAGCGTGCCGGTGCGCGGATCGTACGCGTCCACGCGCTCGCTCGAGTTGACGATCAGCTCGGGGCCGGTCGGCGGAGTGACGACCAGTGGCGTGCTGTACGACATGCGGCCCTTGCCGCGATCCGCCCTCCACACTTCCTTGCCAGTACGCTTGTCCACCGCCAGTAGATAAGAGGCCGGCTCGTGATCGCATAGCAGGATGATCGTGTCGCCAAAGAGCGCCGGCGAGCTGCTGTGCCCCCAGTTGACGGTGAACGGCGAGATCTCTGTGCCGAGATGACGCTGCCATACGAGCTTGCCATTCATGTCGAGCGCGACAATCTGCCCTGTGCCGAACCAGGCGTAGACCATCTGTCCATCGCTGACTGGACTCGGCGAGGCGAGGTTGTGTTTGTCGTGAACGCCGGCCATCTGGCCCTGCGCCTCGACGCGGTACTGCCACAGCCGGCGCCCGTCGGCACGGTGGAAGGCCTCGACCAGAAACTCCGTGCGCTCCTGAGCGAGCGCAGCCGCGCGAGATCCGCCGAGTGCACGCTCGCCGGCGTCGGCGGCGTTGCCACCCTGCACCAGTCGAGGGTGATTGCCCGGCTGACGGACACCCGCACCGAGCTGCGACGTGACGAACACCCGATCGCCGACGACGATCGGCGTTGACACGCCGAGTCCCCCAATCGGCGCTTTCCACGCGATGTTCTCCGTAGCACTCCATTTCACCGGCAGGCCCGTTTCCGCCGTCGTGCCAGTGCCGCTCGGTCCGCGCCATTGCGGCCAGTCAGCCGCTGCCAGCGAACCACTCGTGAGGTAAACCAGGATAAATACGAGTCGTATACGACGTGACATGCCGTGTGCCTCCGCGTCACCGAATATACTGCCGGCCATGGGTCGCGTACGTACTCGACTGCTCATCGGTTCGCTTTTTGTCTTTGGGCTCACCACGCTCATCGACGCGCAGGACGCGGCCACAGCGGCGAAAAACTGGCACCAGTGGCGCGGGCCGCACGCGACCGGCGTCTCCCCCACGGCGAACCCACCGCTCGAGTGGAGCGAGACGAAGAACGTCCGCTGGAAGGTCCAGATTCCCGGCCGCGGCTCAGCCTCGCCGATCGTCTGGGGCGACCGGTTGTTCCTGCTCACGGCCGTACCCGTCGGCGTGACCGGTGATGCACAGCACACGCCACGTGGCGGCCTCACACCGCGTGGCGTGCATCGCTTCATGGTGATGGCCATCGATCGGAAGACGGGTCAGACGATCTGGGAGAAGGTCGCCCGCGAGCAGGAGCCGCACGAGGCCTCGCACACCGACAACGGCACCTGGGCCTCGGGCTCCCCCATCACGGACGGCGAGCGCGTCTACGCCTACTTCGAGTCGTTCGGGCTCTATGCCTACGACATGAATGGCAAGCTTCTGTGGGAGAAGGATCTCGGCGACAAGAAGATGCGCAATGCGTTCGGCGAAGGCTCGACGCCGGCGCTCCACGGCAACACGCTCGTGGTCGTCTGGGATCACCTTGGCGGCGAATCGTTCGTCGTCGCTCTCGACAAGCGCGATGGCAAGGAGCTCTGGCGCACGCCGCGCAAAGAGATCGACACGTGGGCGACGCCGCTTGTGCTCGAGGTGAACGGCCGCGCGCAGGCGATCGTGCCCGCCATGGAGCGCGTGCGTAGCTACGATCTCGAAACTGGTCAGGTCGTGTGGGAGAGCGACGGTTTGACGATGAACTCGATCCCGTCGCCGGTGCACGAGGATGGTCTCGTGTTCCTCATGGGCGGTTTCCGCGGCAACGATCTCAAGGCGATTCGCGTCGCCGAGGCGAAAGGCAACATCGACGGCACGAACGCGATCGTGTGGACACTCGACCGTGACACGCCTTATGTGCCTTCACCCGCGCTGGTGGACGGCGTGCTCTACTTCCTCAAGTCCAACAACGGGATCGTCTCAGCGCTCGATGCCCGGACCGGCAAGCCGCACTATCAGAATCAGCGGCTCGACGGCGTGCCCAATGTGTTTGCGTCCCCTGTGGCGGCGAAAGGACGCGTCTATTTCCCTGGGCGCGAAGGCACGACCCTCGTCATCAAGTCGGGGCCGACCTTCGAAGTGCTGGCGAAGAACACGCTCGACGATGGGTTCGACGCATCGCCGGCCCTCGTGGACAGCGAGATCTTCCTGCGCGGCTACAAATATCTGTACGCGATCGCCCAGCCCTGACACCTCGAACGACCGGGCTTACAATGCCCGCCCTCGGTGTTGTCCAGCATGACGATTCCGTCAGTGATACGACGCGCTTGTAAGTCGCCTCGTCAGTCAGGAGTTCACTCGACCCGTCATCCACGCACACCAAGGGGGCACGGAGCTTGCCCACCGACCCTGGCTGGTTCATGTCGATTGATCCTCGAACAGGCGTCAGATTGGGCCTGGCATTCGTGCTGCTGGCCATTCTCACGCATACACGAGCCGATCCGGATCTGTGGGGACACGTGGTCTTCGGTCGCGACACGATCGCCGGCGGAGCCGTGCCCACGGTCGATCCCTACTCCTTCGCCTCGGACGCCACCTGGGTCAACCACGGATGGCTGGGCGACGTCCTCATTTACCTCGCATATCTAACTGGTGGCGGCGCCGGCCTTATCGTCCTCAGGATGGCCGCCGTGCTCGGAACGCTCGCCGGTGTCTGGGTTGCGCTCGCACGGCAGCAGGTGAATGCGCGCGCGCGCGATCTACTGATCGTCTTTGCGACGATTGGCACGTTCGCGCAGGCCAACCACATGCGCCCGCAGGTGTTCTCATTGCTGGCCTTCTGCTGGCTATTGGTGGTTCTCAGGGGCTCTGCGACCGCGTACTCGCGCGCGCACTTGTTCATCCCGCTCATCTTTGCCGCATGGGGAAATCTGCACGGCGGCTGGATGGTCGGCGGCGCGGTACTGGCGCTCTGGACCACCTTCACGATCCTTCGGCCGGAACCACTCGCCCGCAAGGTACTGCTCCTCGCCATCGGTGGTCTCGCGCTGGCCGCCACGCTCGTCAATCCCTACGGCTGGCACATGTGGGAATTCCTCTGGCGGACCGTCGGGTTCAGCCGTGCAGACATTACCGACTGGCAGCCGGTGTACAGACTGGAACCCGGTTATCTTGCGCTCTGGTGTGCGACGAGTGTTGCTGCCGCGATCGCCCTCCCGCGCGCGTGGCGCTCCACCGAGTCGGGAATGAGAAGCGTGGCGGTCGTGCTGATGCTCGCCGCCGAGTCGCTTCAAGTAAGCCGGCTGCTCGCCTTCTACACTCTCGCCGTCGTCATCCTGCTTGGCGCGGACCTCGCCAGCGCCGTTGGCGCGTGGCGCGCGGCGAGGCCGGATACGCGTGAGGTGCCGCCTGGTCGTCTGGCGAGGACCATCGCCGCTCTCATCGCTGCGGTGTTGATAGGCGGGGGAGCCGTCGCATCGGCGCGAAATCTCGGCTGCGTGAGGATGGAGCCGGACTGGCTCCCCGAACCGCAGGTGGTCGAACTGGCGAGAGAGAAGCAACTGCGGGGGCGTCTCGCGATCTGGTTCGATTGGGGCGAGTACGCGATGTGGTACTTCGGGCCTTCCCTGCCCGTGTCGATCGACGGACGCCGCGAAACAATTTTTTCGCAGCAGGTGGTCGATCGTCATCTGCAGTTTTATTACCGTCCATCGACTCGCGAAGCGTTTCTCTCCGATTTCCGTCCGGACTATATCTGGCTGCCGCACGATCTGCCGGTAGTACCACGTCTCCTCGCGGACGGATGGGTTCCGCTGTACTCCGGACCGCGGTCAGTGTTTCTGACGCGCCATGGCGAGGGCGCGGCCTTGGACCGGACGCCCGCCGTCGGCCGTTGCTTTCCAGGTCCCTGATTCGCTGGCCTCTACGCGATCGCGGCCCTGTGCTGTAGCCGGCGCGGGCCGATCGGGTATGGCTGATTCGTCGAGTAAGCCGTCACGCGTGGACGTGGCCGGACACGGCGATGAACGCGGTACCGAAATGCTCGATCGACGTCGCAACGCCGTACTTCCTCTCCCATTCGACGACGTCCTGCCGATCGATGTACCGCTTGTAGATTTCGAAGCGAGAGCCGTCGTTCAGCCGCCGCTCCTGCCGTTCCGTTTTGCGGTTGAATCGTGCGCGCTCGGGACTCCACGCCGAATCGAAAATCAGAAAGCGCCCGTCCGTGTCGAGCATCGTCTTCAGGCGCTCGAACAGCTGGTGCTCTTCCTCGTCGGTGAGATGGCTGATCAGGAATCCGACGAGCGCCGAATCGAATGCGCGTGGCCGGAACGAGTGCTCGAGGACGTCGTCCTGAACAATCGTTATTCGGTCCAGAGCATCGAGCGACGCGATCTTCTTTCGACACTCCTGCAGCATTCGCGGCGCCTGATCGATCAGCGTGACGCTCGAGCAACCAGCGACGTAATAGGGCAGCCAGTACCCGGTGCCACACGCCAGATCGACCAGCCGTCCGCGTGCGAAGCGTTCGACCATCTGCGTCAGGAGTAACGCTTCGCGGCGGAAGACCTCCGGGTCCGCAATCGAGGCGGTTCCCGTGCCCAGCACGTACGCCTCCTCGTACTCAGACGCGCGCTCGTCGTAGTAGCGCAGCATGTTGTGGCGAAGGTCGGAATCCATTGACTAGCATAAGATGCCATATCAGGCGGCCGGCTTCGGTCGGACGCTCGGAGATGACATGCATCTGCATAACACGATCGTTGTCGGGGGGCTGGCGCTCGGCGTCATGTGCGCCAACCAGGCCTCCGCACAGGGGACGGTGGAACGCGTGAATCCGTTGCTGCAACCGAGCCCTCTGCCGTACGGCGTTCCGCGCTTCGACCAGTTACGCAACGACGACTTCCGTGCCGCCCTCGACCAGGGGATGCGCGAGGAACTGGCGGAGGTCGACCGCATAGCCGACGACACTGCTCCACCGACGTTCGCCAACACCATGGAGGCGCTCGAGCAGTCCGGCGCCGTGTTACGGCGCACGCTGCGCGTCTACACTGTGCTGCTCAGCGCGCACAGTGACGAGGTCCTGCAGAAGATCGACGCGGAATACTCGCCGAAGCTCGCCGCCCATCGCGACGCGATCACGTTGAAGCCGCGGCTCTTCGCCCGCGTGAAATCCCTGTACGACCGCCGCGGCTCTCTCCGTCTCGACACCGAGCAACTGCAACTGCTCGAAGAGCGTTATCGCAACGACGTGCGTGCCGGGGCAGCGCTGTCACCGCCCGAGCAGGACGCGGTGCGGGCCAACAACGTCGCCCGTGCGAACGCGGTCGCCGAACTCCGGCGCCGCATTCTCGCCGAGGTCAACGCAGCGGCGGTCGTCGTGGACGATCGCGCCCTGCTCGACGGGCTCCCTGAGAGCGACATCGCGGGCGCGGCGGCAGCCGCAAGTGCGCGGGGACTGGCGGGCAAGTGGGTGCTACCGCTGCAGAACACGACGCAGCAGCCGGCGCTCGCCTACCTGCGCAATCGCGCCATGCGCGAGCGGCTGTTCAAGGCGTCCGTGTCACGCAATACGAGCGGTGCGAACGACACGACGACCCTGGTGCTAGAAATGGCCCGGCTGCGGGCCGAACGCGCGAAGCTTCTCGGCTTCAGTGACCACGCCGCGTACACACTCGACGACACGATGGCGAAGTCGGCGGAGAATGCGCTGGGTCTGCTGCGTCGCATGGTGCCGGCCACCGTGACACGTACAAAGGAAGAAGCCTCGCGCCTGCAGGTCCGGTTGCGGATGGATGTGCCGGGTGCCACGCTCGAGCCGTGGGACTGGCAGTACTACGCCGAACAAGTGCGGCGTGCCGATTACGCGCTCGACGAGTCCGAGGTCCGTCAGTATTTCGAGCTGGATCGCGTGCTGCGGGACGGTGTCTTCTATGCCGCCACGCAGTTGTACGGGATCACGTTCCGCGAACGCCATGACATCCCCGTGTACCACCCCGATGTTCGCGTGTTCGAGGTGTTCAATGCCGACAGCTCTCCTCTCGGACTTCTCTATCTCGATTACTTTGCTCGTCCGAGCAAGCGCGGCGGCGCGTGGATGAACCAGCTTGCCATGCAGTCCGGTCTTTTGAGCACGCTGCCGGTGGTCACGAACACCGCAAACTTCCCCAAACCCTCTCCAAACGACCCTGCACTGCTCACGTCCGATCAGGTCCGGACAATGTTCCACGAGTTCGGACACGCGTTGCACGGACTGTTTTCGAACGTGCGATATCCATCGCTGAGCGGCACCAGCGTCCCGCGCGATTTTGTGGAAATGCCGTCGCAGTTCAACGAACACTGGGCCGATGAGCCGTCCGTGTTTGCGCGATACGCGCGCCATCACCGAACCGGCGAGCCGATGCCCGGCGCGCTGAAGGAGCGTCTCGATCGCGCCGCCCTCTTCAATGGCGGCTATGCGCTCGCCGAGATGCTCGCCGCATGTTTCCTTGACATGGACTGGCACATGCTGCCGGCCGCGCAGTTGCCGGCCCAGGTGGACTCGTTCGAGAACTCCTCGTTGAAGACGCACGGCCTCGAGATTCGGGAGGTACCACCGCGGTATCGCACGCGCTATTTCCAGCACATCTGGACGCTCGCTTACTCTGCGGGCTACTACTCGTATCTCTGGAGCGAGGTGCTCGATTCCGACGCCTATGCCTGGTTCAAGGAGAACGGGGGAATGACGCGGCAGAACGGGCAGCGCTTGCGAGACATGGTGCTGTCGCGCGGCGGCACGAAGGAGGCCGCGGCACTGTATCGCGAGTTCCGCGGCCGCGACGCCACACCAGATGCGCTGCTCGAGGAGCGCGGCCTGAAATAGATCAGGAACGCGTCGAACATTAACTCCACTCAATGTAGCGACGCGTACATTCGATCAGAATGGGCCCTTCGAGGAGGTCCCATGCGTTCGAAACTTCTGTTGTTCCTCGTGATCGCCGTGATGGCATGCGTGCTGCCGCTTGCCGCACAAACGAAACCGGCATCGACCACACCTGCGGCACCAGCCAAGACCGCGGCGCCGGCCAAGCCTCAGGCGCAGACGGCAGACAAGACAGCCACCGCAGCTGCGCTGCTCGACGTGAACTCCGCCTCCAAGGCCGATCTCCTGACACTCCCAGGCATCGGCGATGTCTACGCGCAGAAAATCATCGATGGACGGCCCTATCAGCGGAAGGATCAACTCGTCTCGAAGAAGATCATTCCGCAGGCCACCTACGACAAGATCAAGGATCTACTGGTCGCCAGACAGGCGAAATAGGGTGACAATGGCCGGGGGGAATCGAATGACACGACGAGTGATGTGTGCGGTCGCGCTGATCGTGACCGGTCTCGCCTCCGGCCTATTTGCACAAGGCGCCTCGCAAGAGCGCCCGCCGGTCTTCCTGAGCGAATCCTGGAGATCCCTTGCAGCACCTCCTGACGATCACGGGGCGTGGCCGGCCTCACAGCAAGGCGTCTCCAGTCCGAACCTGCAGCTCACGCTGCACGGCACGTCTGGTAAGGAGATTCAACTGGTCAACGTTCGTGGGGCGGCCGACCTCTATCCGCTGAACCTATGGACCGGCACGACCACGTCGCCGAGCGGGGCCACGCTTCGCGATCGCAACCGCTTCGTTGACCTGACATCGCCCTTCGCGAAGATTCGCTGGACGGTCAGGACCTCCGGCTTTCACCAGGTCCGTCCAATCGTGAAGCTGGCGGACGGCACCTGGCTGGTGGGTGACCGTGCGACGGGGCCGTCTGCCGATTTCAATCAGGACGACATCTCGATTGCCGACGTACGCTGGATGAAGCTCGACATCGCCCGCGTCGTCGCCGTCGGCAACTGGATAGATCACCCGGATCTGAGCAAGGTCGACGAGGTCGGCTTTGCGGATCTCATTCCTGGCAGCGGACACGGGCCGGGCGGCTACGTGAACGTCGCCAGGATCGAGGTCTACGGAAAACCGATCAAGCGCTGATCGACGCTTACCTGAGTGACGGCGGAACGGGCGCAAAGCCTGGCTCGAAGCCGCGGGCACGCTCGCGACGCTGCAGCGGATCGTGCACGGGTGCCGCGGACAGGATGCCGAGCTGCACCAACTGCGGGCGGAACTCGTAGCGGATGTTCACCGTGTGCGCAGGCACGTCTTCGAGATTCAGCCGCACCTGCGTGACGACGTGATCGGTTCTGCGGCCCATGCCGGTCGCCGCATACTCTTCATTCTCGCGCTTGACCATCGATTCGGTGCGTGGGGCCGCAGCCGGTTGCTGCGCCTGCGCGCGCGCGGATTCGTCCGCGGTTCTGACCTCAGGCACACGTTCCTTGAAGAAGACCGCGCTGATCACTCCAAAGTTGGTGGTCCTGCCGAGCGCCTGGCCATACGAGCGCTCCTCGGTCGTGAACTCGAAGCGACGAGCCTCGGTGCGGGTAGTCTGCCAGCCGCTGATCGTCACCGTCTCGTACGGATCGAGCACCCATTTGCGGGCGTCCGCGGCTGACGTCTGACGCGCATCGATCGTGTTGAGACCGTCAACCGACAGCGCCACCGCGACACGAACGCCGAACGGATTGCGCAGCTGAATCGCGTACTCGCGACTTTTCAGCGCCTCGATATACCAGCGGCCCTGATGCGCATAACGCGGTTGTGGCCTGCCGCCGACGAGGATTTCGACAGAGGGCGACGGCTCGGACGCGGTAACCCGGGGTGCCTCGCAGGCCAGTGCCAGACCGGCAACCATGAGACAGGCAACGCGATGCTTCATAGATCCTCCTGGGCTTTGAACGGAGGACCCCGAAAAGCTTGCAAGTCGCTACAACGCTGGGTCTTTCCGGCGCGATTTTCCCGCTTTGGCAACCGTCAACCGCCACGACACTGCCAGCAGGTCGTGCAGCGCGGCGTGGTCGACATGGGCCAGCCGGACCAACACGAGTGGATAGGTCCGGTAGTAGTCCGTGACGTAATACGTCTCCGGCGCATCCTCGAGCAGGTAGGCCCGGTCGTCGAGGTTGACTCGAACGACGAGCGAGCCGGGCTCGGCGGATTCGTGCGAAGCCAGACCGGCCATGAAGCAGCCGCGCGCCTTCAGCACCGGCGAGCCGTCGTACCTGATCGCCGCTTCCACGTCGGGAAAGGTCAGCCCGACGGCCTTGACGGCGGCGAACGAATCGGCCTGCCCCTTCGTCACCTTTGGTGGCACGTCCGCATTATGTTCGCGTACACTCGCCTGTAGACGAGGCAGTAGCTATGACCACGACCTCACAGTTGTTCTGGGCCGCGCTTGCGGTCACCGTCACCGCGATCGTCGGAGCCGGCCGCGGTATGCAGGCGGCCCCCCAGTCCACCGACGGCGTTCCGACATTCACGCACGATGTGGCGCCGATCCTCTACGCAAACTGCGTGACGTGTCATCGCCCCGGTGAAATCGCGCCGATGTCGCTCATCAGCTATCAGGAGGTGCGTCCGTGGGCACGCGCGATCACGCGAAAGATCGCCGAGGGCTCGATGCCGCCGTGGCATGCGGATGCGCCCACTGGAACGTTCTCCAATGAGAGAAAGCTCACCGCCGAGGAGAAAGCCACCCTCGAGAAATGGGCGGCCGCCGGCGCGCCCGAGGGCGATCCGACGGAGCTGAAGCCAGCACCGACGTTTGCCGACGGGTGGCGGATCGGTAAGCCCGACGCGATCTTCGAGATGCAGGAGGACTACCCCGTTGCTGCGAGCGGGACGATCCAGTACGAGCACTTCTACATCCCGACCAACTTCACCGAAGCGAAGTGGCTGAAGGCGATCGAGGCACGTCCGGGAAATCGCGCCGTGGTGCATCACATCCTCGTCTATTACGAGGCGCCGCCGGATGGCGCGCGCGTCCCACCGGCGATCCAGCCGAATCGTGAGGACAGTCGCATCGAGAGCCGGGAGGCGTCAGGGAATCGGCCGCCGCGCGACACAGGATTCCCCACGCGTCTGCTCGCAACATATGCGCCGGGCACGGACGCACAGGTGTTCCCAGAGGGCACTGCCCTGCGGCTGGCGCCTGGGGGCCTGTTGCATCTGCAAGTGCATTACACGGCCAACGGCACCGCAGGCACCGATCGCAGCAAGGTCGGTCTGGTCTTCGCCAAAGACGCGCCGGGCGAGGAAATGCGCGCATCGCAGTTCCTCAATGCGCGGTTCACGATTCCACCTGGCGCCGTCGATCACGAGGTCACGACTGACCTGACGTTCCTGCAGGATGCGACGATCCGCGGACTGTTCCCGCACACGCACGTGCGCGGCAAGCGATGGAGCTACACGCTGGAGCTGCCCGACGGCACGAAGAAGCCATTGCTGTCAGTGCCGAAGTATGACTTCAACTGGCAGACCTACTACATGTTCAGCGAGCCGATCGCCGTCCCGAAGGGCGCGCGCATCGTCTCGACGGCGTGGTATGACAATTCGGCCGCGAACAAGTCGAATCCCGATCCGAAGATCGCCGTGAAGTGGGGCGATCAGACGTGGGAAGAGATGCAGTACACCGGCATCCTGTATTCGGTGAAACGCTGAGAGGCTGCCCCTCCAATCTTCAGGCAACCCGCTCCGCCAACTCTCTCGCCACGTCCTCGAGCCGGTCGTAGCTGATCGCTGCGCCCTTCTCCATTCCGGTCTTGAGCACCATGTCCCGGATGTCTTTCGATGGGTAGACCGAGGTCACCGTCACCCGCGTCTTGCCGTTCTCGTCACTGAGCATTGTCGTGTTCACGGCTGGCGCGTCGGGAAACGGCTCAAAGATCTCCGTCTGCACGATCCGCTCTGGCGGCACGATCTCGCGAAACTCGCCGTAGAACGCCGGGATGTCTCCCTCGGGTGAACGGCCGATGAAGCGCCACTTCCCTCCCGGACGCAGATCGATCTCGCAGACCGGCACCGAATATCCATCGCCGAGGATGCCCCACCAGCGGCGGACGTGCTCGGGCTTCGTCAGTGCCTCGAACACGAGCCGCCGCGGCGCATCGAACAGACGCGTCATGCGGATCTCGACGTCCGAGGGTGTGGTGACGGTGAACGTCTCGCTATTTCCTACGCGGCTGACGACCATGTGTCTTCTCCTTCGCTTGCAATTCCTGGAGGTATGACTCGAGCCGGTCGAAGCGCTGCTCCCAGATGTGGCGATACGTCTCTGTCCACTCGGCGACTTCCTTGAGCGGCTTCGGCTGGATCCGGCACGGGCGCCATTGCGCCTCACGCCCGCGCACGATCAACCCGGCCCGCTCCAGCACGCGCAGGTGCTTGGAGACGGCCGGCATGCTCATGTCGAACGGTGCGGCGAGCTCGGTGACCGAGCACTCGCCCGTCGCCAACCGCGTCAGAATCGCGCGGCGGGTCGGGTCGGCGAGCGCGGCGAACGTGGCGCTGAGCTGATCCATCGGCGTCCTTGTTAAACCATCCAGTTATTTAACCTATAGGTTTAATACACCGCAGGCGGTGCCCCTGTCAAGCACGGTCTGTCCGCGCTGGCAGAAGCCTGGGCTCTACGAAAGGGCGGTCACCGGGGACCGTAGTGCGGCAGCGGCTTCCCGGCTTCGAGCGCGCCGAGATCCGGCGCGCTGCCAGAGAAGCCATCGGTGATGGTCGGCAGCGCAACGCCGCGATCGACGGCGGGCGATCCGGGCTTGATGCGGAAATCAAGGTCGGCGGCCTTGTACAGCTTCTGCACGTTCGGCGTATCTTGCGCATCGAGACGCCTCACGTTGACGAACACGTCGTAGTCCACGGCAACGCTGTGCGTGTCCTGCCCCGTCGCCTTGCTGTAGTCGGCCAGCGTCGCAAACGAACGGCTTTCGAGGCCGGCGTTGTGACCAGGCCCGGTGAAGTCCGCGACCGTTCCTGCCGGTGGCGAGCTCCACTGGAACGCCGCCTGTGCGCCAGGATTCAGCCGGAACCCGTTGTAGTCAGACGAGGTGTAGCTGGTGAACGTGTTGACGCTCAGGATCGCCGGCGCCGAGTTCTGACCGAGCATCAGATTGTTGCGCCAGTGAATGTTCGACGCACCCTGGACCTGCGTCTCAGAGAGCATGGTGTTGTTGTAAAAGATCGCGCCGGCTGCGCCGTTGGTCAGCCGTACGGCCCCGCCAGGCAGGTTGTAGGCAATGTTGCGTATCCAGTAAACCGGGCCGCCGAGCGTCGGCTGATTGCAGAACGCATGCGACGCGTGGTTGATCAGCATGTTCCGCATGATGCGGACGTTGTGCATGCTGCCGTCGGCTTCGATCGGATTGTCGTGCGAGTTGGTGATGTAGTTGTTGTAGAAGTCGATGGCGACGGGTCTGCGATCCCAGTACTCGCGCGTCGGATACTTCGGTCCCTCGACGATGCCCGGGCCGCTGGCATATGAGCCGTCGGGATTGCCGTAGGTTTCCACGTTGATGCCATCGTGGAAATCGGCAATGTAGTTGTAGGCGACGACGTGTCCTGGGCCATACAGTTTCACGGCCACGTAGGACGCCATCTTCGGCGGGAAGACTTGCCCTTCGACGCCGTTGAACTTGGTCCAGTACTCGCCGTTCCACCCGATCAGATGATTCGGATCGTTGCGGCCGACGAAGGTGTTGTCGGCGATATAGAAATTGCTGGAGCCAGCGAAGTTGGTGAACACGCCGGCGCCGACGTTCTCGAAGCGGCTGCGCTTCACCGTCAGTCCCTTCGCGCCGGCAATGAACTGCGTGCCCGCTTGAATGGCAATCTCGGCGTTCCTGAACGTGATGCCTTCGAAGTAGGTGTAGTCCGCGGCGCGCACGTCAAACAGGGCAAAGTTGCCTGCGCCGTCGAAGACGACTGGACCGTCACCCGCCGCCTTGATCGCAATCGGCATGTCCTCGGTGCCATCGGCCGTCAGGTAATACGTGCCGTCGAGCGGCACGGTGCGATTGACCTTGGCGTCGTTGGTGTACTCGTAGCGGTTGTACTGATAGACACCAGCGTGCACGAGGATCGTGTCGCCCGGCCTCACCCGCGGACGGCCTGACGTCGCCCAGTCAGTGCCAGCGCACCAGAAGTTGTACGCGCACATCAGCCCTTCGAAGGCCGGCTCGATTTTCTGGCCGGTGTGGCCCGGTGGGTAGACATGAAATACGCGCCCGCCGGCATACGGCTGTGGCTCGGGCCGGGTGCTCACTGACACGACGCGACTCCGTTCACCTTGCACGCCATCTGGATCGGTCATCGTCAGCCGCACGTCATAGGACGTGCCAGGCTCCAGATCGAGCACGCTTCCCGCGAACATGTTGGGCGCAACCAGATCGATGCGCGACTCGGCATAAATCCGTTCGCCCTGCAGACGGAGCAACGGCAACGCCGGACGCCAGGGATCGCTGCCCTTCTTGCGAAACGCCACATCGACCGATGCGTTGCGATTGGCATCGCCCTGGATGAACCACTCGAATCCAAGATTGATCAACGTGGCCGGCTCGATGACGAGCTCACCGGGAACCACCGTGTCCGATGACGCACGAGACGTGCCCGGCGAAACACGGGTCGCCGGCGCAGGCCCCTGCGCAACGAGCACTGCCGCCGCCAGCACCATGCCCAGCGATGTGGACCACAGCGATCGCCTCATGACGAGTCTCCTTTCGTGGACTTGTCCCGAGCGCCGTCGAGGGATCGTTCGAGAAAGCGTTCGGTCAACGTGATGCGCTCGGGCGAGAAGTGCCCGACGGCCGCGCGCACGTAAGGGCCAAGCTGCCGTGCAGCATATGTGGCAAACCCGGTCTGACGGATGTCGTCGAGTGTCGCGCGATAGTGATCGAGGAGCGCACCCGCGACGATCTGGCCGGTCTTCGACGCACCGACTAGAGCCGAGGCGGACAGCCAGCGCGCGTGATCAGGCAACCCCTTCACCGCCGAGACCGCCAGCATCGACGAGGTTTCGAACACCGATCGCTGCTGTCGCGCCGCCTCCGCCTGCAGCTGCGTCCACAGACTGGTGATCGTGTCTCGTGATGGCAGGGCCGAGGGCGCCAGGTGGCGCGCCTCTTCCCGCAGCGCGTGCCACTCCTGCCGCAACGTCGGCACGTCGAGCGGCGGTGTGTTGATCGACTCTGCCAGCCTGGATGACGTGCTCTCGAGACCGTCGAGGATTTGATCGACGCTGGCGAACTGCGTGTCCTTGTCGAGCAGGTTCTGCTCCTTCAGTGACGCCGCGATCTCGGGAATCAGCTGGCGTCCCATTCCGCAGACGTCGGCGAGCGCCGCCAGCACCCACACCGGCGAGGCCCGGAACGCCACGATGCCCAGCGCTTCGATGACATTGCCCGCCGTCCGCCGCTTCAGGAAGTCATCGGGAAGCGGCGCCTCGTTCGGATATGCACCCTCGACGCCGCCGACCTGCTCGATCAGGAATCGCAGCGTCGTGTCCACCAGGTTCTGATAGAGGCGTGTGCGTCTGACCCCGTCGGGAAGCACGACTTCACCGATCTCGCGCGCAACGCCGGCGCCGAGGCCAAGACCGGACCGCAGCAGCCGTTCCGGCAGCGACAGAAGGTAGGTCTTGATGCTGTCGCGCGGCATGTGACGTTCAGGGCTCGACGCGAACCGTCACCCGGCGGCTGCGCCAATCGTCGACGCCGTCGGCAGGCTCTGGATCGTCGCGCCAGATCGACTGAATCGCCGACCGGGAGACCCCTGCCCCCACGAACAGTTCAGCGATCTCCTCTGCGCGCGCTTTGGCAATACCCGGCCGCTCGGCCAGCACACGCCCATTCGAGAGCTTGGTGGCCCCGCGGCCAGCCGCGACCTTCAACCGGGCGCCGGGAATCTTTTGCGCATAGTTGAATATCTCAGTGAGCTGACCGGCGTGCCGTCCCATGACCAGCATGTCAACGTCGTAGAACACGTCGAAGGATCGCGCGCCGTACGGCGGTTTCAGGTCCGCGGTCGATGACGAGGGCGGATCGAAGGCGAGTCGCCCACCGCTCGGCCCCGGCGGCCGAGGCGCGAACGGCACAGTGAACTGCGGGACAGCCGGGCGAATGACGCTGCACGACTGATCGAGTTCGGGAAGCGGCGAGACCGTCACCGGCTTGAGCACGACGCCACCGCAGATACGCGGCTCGTCGGACACGATCCCTTCTACAAGGGCTTGATGTCCCAGATACGGCGGATCGAACTCCGCGCTGATGTCCGTCTGAATGCCAAGGTAATACTGTTCGCCTTCGTACTCCGACAACCAGCAAGGCACCGTCGCTGTGTCCTGCACGATCGGACAGCTGACGAAGTTCACGCGCCGCGGCGACTGGCCACCGAGTTGCGGCGCGGATACAGCCACGAGGGCGGCAAGAGCGATCAGTCGGTTCCGCATGATGCTCACAAGGTGCTCAGGAAGTTCACCAGGTCTTCCTTCTCGCGCTCGGTGTACTGAATGTTGTACCGGCGATCGTAGAAGTCGACCAGCTCCCGCAGTGTCGCGGCCGATCCATTGGAGAAATACGGCGCTCGCGCGGCAAGCCCGCGGAACTGCTGCATGACGATGGCGCCGATGTCGTTGCATTTGCCGGAGATGAGCGCCCGGCCGGGGTCCTGGGTGTAGATCACCCGGCCGAGGAACGTGTGCGGTGCAACCGTGGCCTTGCACGTCAGCTTGAAGAGCGGCAGTTCCGCAACCTGAGTCGCCCATGGGCTCACCGGAGACTCCCTGGCCCAGGGCAGGTTGGTCGTCCCGGTATCCATCCACCCGTAGACTGTGTCCATGCCGGTCATATGCATGCCGTGACATGTCGAGCAGGTACGCTTGGCGGGATTACCAAGGCCGACCGAGTTGATGTGCATGGCGTCGCGGATCCAGAACGTGCGGAAGAAAAACACGTCGTGCCCACGTGCCACCGATTCGCGCAACGCGTTTCTCGCATCCGTCGCCGCGTCGCCGGTCCTCGGCAGCGCCTTCCATCCGTCGCCCATCGGAAAGACGAAGCGTGTGGTGTTGTTCCCCAGCGTGCCGGTACTCCCCGACGCGAGCGCCGCCGGACCAAGCGCGGGCGGGCCACCCGGTTCGACCAGGCTGCCGGCACCGCGATGCATGCGCTGCGCGGCGTAGACCTGGCTTTCGAACGCAACGATGCGATCGATCTGCGACGCGTGGAGTTGACCGGCGACCTGCAAGTGCGTCGCGGCCGCCGACACCGCCTGTGTGCGCAGCGTCGGTTCCCGCGCGTCGGCCATCATGTTCATGCTGACCAGCGCACCCGTCTCAGGATCGCGCGCCGCCGGCTGTCCGTTCTTGACGATGAATGGTGAGACGCCGAAGGCGGCCGCAGTCACATACTTCAGATTGGCCGCCATGCGCGGTCGCCGGTACACCGAGATCGTGGGATTGCGGCTGGTGAGGCCGTACTGCGCATCCGTGTTGCAGCGAGTCGAGTCGCGTACGACCTCGATGGTGAATTCGGGGTCGATGCGCGTGCCGTCCGCTTTCTGCGGCGGCCATGGCAGAAAGACGCGAATGAGCCCGCGCTCGAGCAGCAGCGAATGCGAGGCGGGATCGTCCTGCGGCAGATTGGGACAATTCTTCCCGTCGATCGCGGCAAACAGCGGATCTTTGCCGCCGGTCTCGCGCCAGCGCTCGCGAGCACTGGCCGCCGACACGCTCATCGCGTCCGACGGCTGATGACACGTCACACACGCGCGGCCGTTCGTGCCAATCGGTTCGAAGAAGGGATGCCCTTTCGTCTCGATCGGGCCCGCGGTGTTGAGGATCCCGAGCGCTCCGTCCGGGTTGGCGTAATCGAGCGATGCGGCCAACGTCCGTCCATCGCCGGGAGACCACCACCGGCTCGAGGCCTGGCCCTGCGCAGCCACTTGTGACGACAACGCGAGCGTCGTCAGCAGCAGACACGTTCCGACCAGCGCGAGCATCACGAACACAGCCGAGCGACAGCGACTCATGGCACGGGGATTATATGGCCGCGAACGCACCACCGTTGAGTGACCGCCACCGATGTAGTTGCGGTAAAGTCTGACCCATGCCACGCAGATGGCTCCCACTGCTGGTGATGACGCTGGCCGCCGCTGTGCCAGCCATCGCCATGGATTGGCCGCAGTTTCTCGGACCGGATCGCAACGGCACCTACACCGGGCCTCCACTACTGGAAACGTGGGGACCGTCCGGCCCGAAGGTCGTCTGGCGCAAGCAGGTTGGTCAGGCCTTTGCCGGGCCTGCGGTGGTGCAGAACCGCGTGCTGCTCTTTCACCGTGTCGGCAACGAGGAAGTGCTCGAGTCGCTCGACGCCAAGACCGGCGCATCGATTTGGCGTTACTCGTACCCCACAAACTACCGAGACGACTTCGGCTTCGACGAAGGACCGCGAGCCGTGCCGGTCGTCGCCGATGGCATCGTCTACACGTTCGGCGCGCAAGGCCAGCTCCACGCCGTGGATCTCGCAAAGGGCACGCGCGTGTGGAGCGAGGACACGATGAAGCGCTTCAACGTGCCGAAGGGATACTTCGGCGCGGGCGGCTCTCCGCTGGTCGAGGGCGGACGCGTCATCGCGAACATCGGCGGCGACAAAGCGGGCGTCGTCGCTTTCGATGCGAAGACCGGCAAGGTCGTGTGGGCTGCCACGGAGGATGACGCGAGCTATTCATCCGGCATGGCGGCCACGATCGCCGGCCGGCGCTCGGCGATATTCCTCACGCGCGACAACCTCATTGGCCTCGATCCGGCGACGGGCGCGATTCAGTTTCAGCGCCGCTGGCGGGCCCGCATCGCCGCATCGGTGAACGCCGCGACGCCGCTCGTCGTCGGCGACTCGATCTTCGTCTCGGCCCAGTACGGGCCCGGCGCAGGCGTGCTGCGCGTGAACGGTTCCACGCTGACCGATGTGTGGTCGTCAGACGAGGCGCTCTCGAATCACTACGCCACGAGCGTGTACTACAACGGCTATCTCTACGGGTACCACGGCCGGCAGGAGTTCGGTCCGAGCCTGCGCGCCGTCGAGTTCAAGACCGGCGCGGTCAAGTGGAGTCAGGATCAGTTCCGCGCCGGCAGCATCACGCTGGCGGGCGACAAGCTGCTCGTCATGCGCGAAAGCGGCGAGATGATCCTCGCGCCCGCGTCGCCACAAGCGTTCAAACCGCTGGTACGCGCGCAGGTGCTGCCCGGCGTGGTGCGGCCACTGCCGGCGCTCGCCGACGGGTTCGTCTATGTCCGCAACGAGAACACGCTTGTCTGCCTCGACCTTCGGCGCTGAGACACGTCAGATGCGCCGACTTCTGTTCGGAGCGATTGCCGCCGCATTCCTCGTGGTCACGACGTCGGCGCAACGCGCGACCGACAACCCTCGCGAGGTCCTGGACCGCGCCATCGAAGACTTCCTGGCCGGACGGCTGACCGAGTCGGTGGCCGGTTTCGATCGCGTCGTGGCCCTCGCACCTCAGGCCGCGCCGCAACTATGGCAGCGCGGCATCGCGCTCTACTACGCCGGGCGGTATCAGGATTGCCGCGCGCAGTTCGAGTCGCACCGCACAGTCAATCCGAATGACGTCGAGAATCCGGCGTGGCATTTCATGTGCGTCGCCAAAGCCGAGTCACCTGCCAAGGCACGCGCGGCACTGTTGCCGGTTGGTCCCGATCAGCGGTCACCGATGCGCGAGATCTACCAGATGTTTCGCGGCACGATGACGCCCGAGGCGATCCTGAAGGTGGCTGGTAGCGAACCGTCCTCGCGTTTCTTCGCCGAGTTGTATGTGGGCTTGTACTACGATGCGACCGGCGATCGAACCCGTGCTATCGAACACCTTCGTCTGGCTGCGGCGAAGGACTACGCGAGCGCGGGGGGCTACATGCACCGGGTCGCCGAGTTGCATCCGCTCTTGCGGTCGCGCTGACTACCAGATCACCCGCACCGCTCCGGCAGTGCGAATGTCGGCGTCGCGCGTCAACAGCGGCAGGTCCAGGGCACGCGCCGCCGCGCAGATCAGCAAGTCGAACGGATCGCGACTGAATCGGAGTTCGTCAGCGATAAAGATCTGCTCGGCCGTCATGTCAAAGGGCTGATACGACGGGTTGCTGAAGAGATCGTCGAAGAAGCCGCGAACGGTGCGCCGGAGATTCACACGCGACACGCGCGCCAGCAGACTGACCTCCCACATGACGATCGCCGGCACGTAGATGGTCGCCTGCTGGCGCTCGCAGCGCTCGAACATCGCCGCCGCTTTGGCGCCGAGTCCGCGCCCGCCGGCGGCGTGAAACAGAATGGCGTGGGTATCGGCGACCGCTGCGGGTGGATCAGCCACGACGACCCTTCTTCACGCGCGTCCCGTCACGAGCGCGGGACTCCTTCACGAGCCTGGGACGCGTGAGCGACGCGTCCACCAGCGTTCGAAGGACATCGTCGGCACCGTTCAGAAGCGGATCGGAGGCGTCGATGTCGATGGTGCCCACCACGGATCGCACGCTCCCACCGGGCGTCGCGCGCCGAGCGTCGGCGACGAGCCGATCGAGCAGATCGCTGACGCTGCGCGCGCCAACGGCTCCGGCCCGTGCCTTGAGCCAGGTCAGATTGTCGGAGTGCAGCGTCACTGAGATTGCAC
>Ga0075418_10002704_pt1 | contig 20322 bp, 18 predicted proteins | sample SoiMetdeltSBSDD2_FD_81776 | JGI IMG/M metagenome (GOLD analysis project Ga0075418, IMG submission 81776) | Bulk soil microbial communities from a Populus tree surrounding site in Tennessee, USA - Soil MetaG P. deltoides SBSDD2 | ecosystem: Environmental > Terrestrial > Soil > Tree plantation...
AATCTTCGATGGATCTTTGGAAATTGCCGAATCAATTCTGCTCAATAGTCCGTCAGGGTACATCTCTTCGTCGGTGCTGAATAACTGACGGTGATGAGTATCGAACACATGAAGGTTCTTGAAATCAAACAGTTTCTGAAGGTTGCCGATATCTGCAATGTCTTGATTTTTCTGAGCCGTGGCATGATGTTCGAGGAGTTCGTGGTAGATCGCTAAAAACTTGTTTTCAACTTGAAGTGCCTCGAGATTTTGTTGCGACCGGAACAAGTAGTTCTCCACCAATTCTTTCTTGAGAATGTTGATGGAAGACAGTTGATCTAGCGTGCGTTCGATCAATGCATCCCTCAATTGGTTGTAGAAGATAACAGATAGCGTGATTAGCGCGAATAACCCAACGGCACTATGTGTGAGAAACAATTTTGTAAAAATCCTGAAATTCCTCATGGGCAATTACGTCGCTGCTCAACGTTATCCATACGGAAATTATGTAATAACCCCAACTATCCCAAAGTGTGAACAAAAGCTTTTATCCGGGAATCCGTCATTGCAAATGAGATAAAAATAAAAAAGGCCGCCACATAGTGACAGCCTTTTTGACGAAATCCTTAATGGATTACTTCTTTTTCTTCGCTGCTTTCTTAGCAGGCTTCTTAGCCTTCTTAGCAGACTTCTTCGCTGTTTTTGCCATAGCGTTCAATGTTTAAGTGAATAATTTTTAAAAATCATCAATCTCATTAAGACAAACTTCACGAAATTGATGTTACAAATATAATGTAGTTCACGAGGAATACAAACATTCATGCTAGTTTGATCGACAAACGGCAAACAAGATTTGGAATTTTTGCAAGATAACTTACATCATCAAGCGGTTTGAACCAAAAAACTAATTGAACGTGCAAATTGTAACGAACCGTTAAAGAAGTTTAATAACTGAGCTCAACGTTTAGCATACTTCTATCTTCAAGAATGTCAAATGTTGATGATTCGTAAAATCAAATTGCTAATCCCTGTCTCAATGTAGTCCCCGACGTAAACTCTCGGATCATGTTCAAGTTCTTTCCGAATGTGAACTGTTAATTGTCGTATTATCTTACCTTGTTCTTGTCAATCAACAGCATCAAGACTTAGGTAACCTTCTTTGAATTCAAGAGAAGCATTCAACATTTGACTTTGCGTCACACTCTATTTTAAAAACTAATTGTATGCTGATCGAGTATCTCATTAACGCCACAAACCCTGTCCGCTTATTCATTCATCGATGCACCGTCGTCGGCTTGCAATGGAGGCCGTTGCAGTTTGCTACAATAGCTTGAGTACCTTTGCATCCAGGCAATTCTGGGATGATATATTTAGAGTAGTATGTTCGTTCGTTGTCGCTTTGAACGCGAACCATTAATCGCTCTGGTAAATCAACCATTTATCTGTAAGTGTTTTATTGACACGTTGCCTTTGATTAATTCGCAACGCCAATTCAAAAAACCTTGAAAAAATTTTTACTTTTTTTCAGGGATTTTTTGACGGTGGATACTCTTCAAACCTGCAATTTCCACTGATTTTGCGCACACACTACGCTAATGACGATGATCATTCCATTATCCAACGCTCATCATTGATGTTTCAAACGATTTCGGCGTGCTTTAATATCATAAAATCAAAGGTTATGAAGACTCAGGCTTTAATCAACGAAGTGTCGGACCGTAACAATCCGCTTAAAAAGTTAGCGGACAAAATTGTTTCCAACATCGACAATGCAGGTTATTTCAAAAATGACCCGGCTGTTAATGCACGGCTAGGCGTAACAATCGATTGGTCAAAAGGAACCATGTTGATCGAATCAACCAGAAAATAATTTTGCGGAGGGTCTATTTGATCCCTGGTCTAATCATTTTTCTTTAAATAATGAAGAATCGGGTTCCTTTTTCTTCGTTACTGATTCCATTTTATCAGTATTACCGACTATTCAATTTCAACGTTCGTTGAGTTGTTGGCTATTATTATATCATGCCCCATCCGTCATACGCTTCTGACCTGCCAAGAATTGCGAGTCTAAAATACTCATCGACCCGCCGGCAGGCCGGAGGCGGACCAAACCACTATCATACTTTCCTACGCAATAAACTTCTTCGACCACCTATTATAGACATCACGTTATAGACATCACGCTCATCAGGAGATTAATGCTATGTGCCTGATCTGAAACATTCCGTTTGTTGAAATCTCCATTTAAGATAAACACCTGGAAATAAACAACCGATAGTAACGGCGACGACCTGTTCGATCACCAACGATGGTATTGATGCTCGGTGATTTGGAATAATCATCTGATGCAATCGCTTCAGTCGATCCAAGCTTGCGTTCGATTTGATCAATTTGTGGAAAAAAATCTTCACGAATGAAGACTCTACTGGTTTACAATGTCAAAAGAAGCATCTTCTCAATTGGCACAGTTTTGTGCTTTTGTCCTGAAAACACAAAAAATGAATGCCAAGATCCTCTTAACAATAGCCGGTTTGGCAATAAGCTGTTTGGCTTTCGGACAACAGGACACCACCCTCGCACCAGTGGTGATAGAAGGTGACCCTGCTGTGCGCCAATCATCGCGTGAGATTGAACAGACGATGCTTCAGGATATGGTGAGGATCCCTCAACGTCAGGTTCCTGAAGAAGTAAGAAAAGCAGTTCAGGGAAATGATTTCAAAGGCATCAAGACCTATTTCAAACATCGTAGCAAAGACGAATATGTGGTCGAAGTGACTGTGGGTGAAGTTTCCAGCCTGCATTTCTTTGATAAGAATGGCAAACCAATAAATCAGCGGGAGCAATAACCTTTTGTTACGTTCGACAGGTCAGTTTTACCACGACAGTCAACAGGCTGCGGCATCAGGTGCTGTATAGCTTTAAATACCGCACACTCTTTTAATTCATTTGAATTTAAGTCCTAACTTAGAGTCGCTCCAAAGACCCTAAGTGAATGCTCTACTTAGTAATTGAGCCGCGTGAAGCGTCTCTTGCTCCCGGCATGGACGTCCGGAGGATCCCTCCTTTCCAGTTGCGGCGAATGGTAGGTCCTTTCATCATTATGAAACCTTTAGGAGAAAGATTTATGCATTGGAACTTGGTATCCTCACCAAGGAAAAAAATTGATCAATACAATGCCGACTGCCAGCAAGGAAGAATAATCCTGAAAGACCGTCCTTCTTCTTAGATACTTTAATAGAACGTAAGTCACAAATAGTAATACAATTGAATTTATTCTTAATGTAAAAGCAATATATACTCACTCTCAAATCTTCTCTTTATGGCACACCAAAAGACTTGGAAGATTATACTATATGTGGCTTTATGCTCGGCATTTTATTGCGCTAAAGCACAGGGGCAGGTTGAACTGGATTCGTTGCTGAAAAAAGTCAAATCATCACCAGAAGACACATCAAAGGTGCGAGTCTATGCCCGCATCTCATCCTTGTATTCAAAGTCGCACAAGCAAAATGATAAAGCCAGGAAATATGCAGATAGCACAAGAATATTGTCAGAGTTGCTTCACTTCGATGCTGGAATTGCTGCTTCCCATTACAGTTATGGAAATATTGACCTATTTGAAGGTAATTACGATCTGGCGCTAGATCACTTCTTCAAAAACCTACAATTCTTTGAACAGCAAGCCGATTCGCTTCGCATGGTTAACGCGCTATTTGCCATCGGCAAGGTTTACAAAGCTCGTTCTGATTTAGACAAAGCCATCGATACCTACTACCTGCTTACGACAATTTGCGAACGTACAAACGATGAGTTGGGACTGGCCTTTGCACGAAACAGCATGGGGGGAATTTTCCGGCAATTGGAAAAATATAAAGAAGCCATTTCCAGCTATCAACAGGCCAATGTCATTTTCACTAAGTTAAATATGACCAAAGACTACGCTATGGGCCTTCAAAACATTGGAAATGTTTATAACACCGCGATGAAGTATGACTCTGCGATTCTTTTTTATAAACCTGCTCTAGAAATTATCCATGGATTGAAGTTAGACTATGAAGAAGCTATCGTCTTGGGAAACATAGGCGAGGTTTATCAGGACTTAACTCAATATGAAACGGCGCTTCCTTATCTGCTTCAATCCCTATCATTGAAGAGAAAATTGCCTAACAAAAGATCGCTTACCTTCGCACTTCATGACATTGGATTATTGTACTTGAAATTAAATAAGTTCAACCTGTCAGAAACTTATCTTAAGGAGGGACTCACGTTGGCACAGGAGATCAAATCGAAAGACCTGTTGCAAAACCTCTATCAAAGACTTGCTGAGTTATCAGCAGCAAAGAATGATTTCCGGGCAGCATACAGTTTTAATCAACTTTCTCAGCAATGGAAAGACAGCGTATTGAATGAAAGTACTTTTCAGAAAATCAACGAACTACAAACAAAATACGAAACTGAAAAGAAAGACAAACAGATAAGCCTCCTCGCCAAGGAAAGCGAGCTGCAGGCAAAAGAAGCCCAGCGCCAGGCAACATTGAAACAAGCGTTTATTGGTGGACTAATTTTGGTGGCTTTGCTCGCCGGACTTATTGTCTATACTTCGCTGCAAAAATTGAAAAACCAAAAGAATATCACGAAAAAAGATAATGAATTAAGAGAAGCACGTTTTATGCACGAGACGGCGACACTGGAGATGAAAGCCCTCCGAGCCCAGATCAACCCTCATTTTCTTTTCAATTGCATTAACTCGATCAACCTGATGATCGTCGACGGAGAGAAAGAAAATGCATCGCAGTACCTTACAAAGTTTTCCAACCTCATTCGACAAATACTGGAAAATACTGAAAAGTCTATTGTTTCTCACCAAAGCGAGATGGTGTTGCTGGAATCTTACATCCAATTGGAAGCTTTGCGTTTTAAAGAAAAGATCAACTACGAGATATCGATCGACAATAGAATTGCGAAAGAAGATACTTATCTGCCTTCAATGGTATTACAGCCCTTTATTGAAAACGCCATTTGGCATGGGCTTATGCACAAAGGAGATGACGAAAAAGGTATGATCCGGATTTTGGTAACTGAAAAAGATGAAACCTTGTTGTGCACCATCGAAGACAATGGTGTAGGCCGGGAAAAGGCGAAAGAACTTAGTGAAAAGAGTTTGTTGAAAAGTAAATCGATGGGTATAAAAATAACCGAAGATCGATTGCGCCTCCTCAGCAACGAGCGATTAAAAGAACTCATTCACATTACAGACTTGAAAGATGTTGTTAATAAGGCGTTGGGAACACGTGTAGAAATCAGCATTCCGATTTCATGACTTTCAATATAAAACTTCAAAATGCCAATGATCCGAACAATCATAATTGATGACGAAAAGGATGGAAGCAAAGCCCTGAAGAATGCCCTTATAAAGTATTGCCTTGATATTACTATTGAAGGGATTTACAAAACTCCGGAGGAAGGATTAGACGCGATCCGAAAACTTAAACCGGAACTAGTCTTCCTGGATGTGCAGATGCCGCAAATGTCTGGATTTGACGTCTTACAACAAGCTTCACCTGTCAACTTTGAAGTGATCTTTGTCTCTGCTTATGATCAGTATGCGATCAAAGCCATAAAGTTCAGTGCGTTGGATTATCTTTTAAAACCTGTAGATATCGACGAGCTGATTCATGCTGTCAAAAAAGTTAAAGAACGCTTGAGTACCAAAAATAGTCATTATGAACATCAATCATTGCTAAATAATATTCAGCTCAAGTCTGGTAAAATTGAAAAGCTCGCAGTACCGTCCTCAGAGGGCATCGATTTCTTCGATACAAAGGATATTATTTATTGTAGGGCAGATGGTAGTTATACGTCCATTGTTATGAAAGGCAACCAACAAGTATTGGTTTGTAAAAACCTCAAGGATTTTGAAGATCTGCTTGAGGGGTCTGGCTTTATCAGAATTCATCATTCTCATATCATTAATTTAAGCCATGTTCAGAAATATATAAAAGGAGATGGAGGTTATGTTATCCTCACAGACAATCATCATTTAGACGTCTCGCGTAGAAAGAAAGAAGAATTTATAAGCTTATTAGACAAGCTGTAATGAGCCATAGTTTTTTTTACATTTTCTTTCGGTTAACCGCTGTGATCAACTATTCAAAAATGATCTGGCGAAAGAAACAAATCGTTGTATATCATTGACATTCGTGATGAAGCCGAGTGAAACACGTACGGATCCAAAACCAGGGCTATTAATTCTCAACTGACAATTCAAATTGATGCTTAGGTAGCTGTAAAAGGATTTGAAAACCACACTGGAATCACAACTGGCTCCATTTCAGATATAACTGGCGACAATAACCTTATGAAACACGGATGGCAGGTATGATGCCTATATATCCTATGAGTCCGCTTTGATCGCCAATTACAACATCAGGGCCGCCAGTTGTAAACTGATGCTCACCGCAAAATTTTCTACCCGTTAGTTTGGTCATACCATCACCAAAAAAATGTGTAGTTATGAAAACCCTATCTTATTTTTTTTCTTGCGGCATTGCCTTGTTAATGGGAATATTCCTGTTGGCTTGCAACGCCGATGAGCCTGCTCCCGAAATTTCAAAAAAGGGCGATCCAATTACAGTTGAAGAATTAGACACACTGTCGAATCGTTTTGATTTTTTCTATTCGACAAAACTAATTGGAAATATTCCAGCTGCTCCAGACGGAAATTTAAAATTCAGCATTAAGGACACGCTTTATCTCGGCCAGGGATTTTACGTGCCTGTAAAGTTTTTGCATGATAAGGCGTCTGATGTTAAGGGCGTGTTTATACAAGTAGTTGGTCCCCAGGGCGGCGCGCTTGCAACCACTTACTTTGATGTGCCAGAAATACCGGATGTCGAGGATAGCGATACAGTATCAGTAATAATTATTCAGTTTGATCCAACCGATTTCGGCTCAACTTCTTTTGATCTTCCACTTACTTTTAATATAAAAATTACTCCCCATGATCAAACCGGTCAACCGCTCGATGAAGGGGTCATCCCTGTTAAAGTTGAGCCATTAAATGATGATATCACAGGTCCGCCCTCTACCGATCTTTGCGGGTTGACGGATGGTTATTGGCAATGGGACGTCTCATATAATCCTAACCGGAAACCGGGTACCGGCACAGACGGTTTAGTTTTCTATAATGATCCCCGGAAAGTGTGGGGCAAAGACGGCCAAATAATTCACGGTTGTTGCTGTGGCGACGTGTCCATTTACAACCAAATCTGCCCATGCACATCCAAGCCAAACGCCAGCTTGCACTTCGCTACTTATATGCAGTACGTCATGGAAACGTTAACCTTCTATGAGAATGGAACTTATTACAGGCAAACTATTCAAAACTACGCCATCCCTTTGCCCGACTCCAGTGACTTCTGTGCGAATTCCGGGGGACTCGTTCTAAATAGAATGTTATCTGTATCTTATTTTGGAAACTGGAGCGTGCAGGATCATAATGGCCAAAACCAGTTAACATTAACACAGACTTCTGCTACTCCCGATCATGCAGGTTATGGAAATGGTGGTGGCGGTATCCATCATCTTTCGTGTGAAGATTTGATATTGGTTGAGCGTCTGGAAGGGCAGGGAAACGAATTGTATAAGTTCTACAAACGTCGAAGCAACTATCAAAGTAATGACCAAGATTACTGGTATTTTATTCCGGGGTCTTGATAAAATACCCGTCAATCGATTTTACTGAACTTAGTATCCGATTACCCATGCGTGTTCAACGACTCATTACTATCGCGAGAATCAACAGATTGTCGCGATAGTTGTTGTATAATCTAAAATCCTGCTTGTTCTTTTAACTCATTTGATTTTAAGTCCTAACTTAGGCTCTATTCAGATTTTAAATATCTTCATAAATGCTCGACATAGTTATTGAGTCGCGTAAAGCATCTCTTGCTCCTGGTATGGAGGTGAGGAGAATACTTCCATTCAGATTGCGTCGCATGGTTGGCCCGTTCATCTTCATGGATCATGCTGGTCCGGTGAACATCCAACCGCAAACAGCCTCCACGATGGATGTACTACCGCATCCACACATTGGGTTATCAACGGTAAGCTACTTGTTCGATGGACAGGTTACTCATCGCGATAGTCTAGGTGTTCAACAAGTAATCCGCCCGGGTGAGGTAAACTGGATGACTGCCGGCAAAGGAATTTCTCACTCAGAACGCTTTGAAGATCCGGCTGCATTGGCTGGTGGACTGGAGATGATCCAGACCTGGGTTGCACTTCCCGAAAAAGATGAAGAAGCTAACCCGGCTTTTGATAACTACAAACCAGAAGAGCTCCCCATTTATACGGACACCGGCGTTTGGATGAGACTCGTTGCCGGCATTGCTTATGGTTTAAAAAATAACGTAAAAACACACTCACCACTTTTTTATATGCACGCGGTGCTGAAGGGCGGCGCAACATTTGGCTTACCGCATGAACATTCTGAACGAGGCATTTATGTGGTGAAAGGAAGCCTCGAGGTCGATAACCATACGTACACGACAGGTCAAATGCTCGTATTCAGCAAAGGCGTTGATCCGAGAATAATATCTAAGGACGGGGCAACGCTCTTACTTTTGGGTGGAGAGCCGCTTGGTGAAAGGTTTATCTGGTGGAATTTTGTCTCCTCCCGACGTGAAAGGATTGAGCAAGCCAAGTCAGACTGGCAACAAGGAAGAATTATTCTGCCTCCCAATGATAACCGCGAATTTGTACCGTTGCCTGAAGACAAGATGAAAATGAAAGGAGACCCATCGCCACAAGCGCTTTCCTAACAGTGACACACTCCAGTGAACGGAGATCTAGTCAAAAGATATCCGCTGTTAATGGATTACCGAAGCTTAAAAACAATTCAGAGTTTACCCTTCCCATATTTATATTTTTTGAGAAAGTACTCCGATACCTTTCAAAAGTAAGTTTTGAAGTAATTACAAACGATTTCGCAGCCTCGTAGTGTATAGTTTTGTCATCACCCTCTGAGGTGAGAAGGCGACAAGAAATTATCGAAGAGCTCACCAGGTGACGGTAAAAAAGATTTGTAATCGGGTATAATACTTGCAGAATTAACGGAAAGGAAACACATCGCATGAACATCACATTCTACTTGACATTATTAACTCTTGCCATTGCAGGATCAGTGCTGATGACATATTACGAGAGCGTAAGAGACCGTCGTTTCTCAAAAAAGAAGCGGAAGAAAAAAATGAAAGTCGCCTGAACGGCAACAGTCGTCTTACAATCCGAAGCGGTACTGTAGTCCCGCAATTATTTGTTGACGTGACCCTAGGAAACCGTACTCAAACCTGAGCATCCAGTGCTTGTTATGCTGGTACTGCGTACCGACAATAAAGTTCCACATGTCTTTTGGCCGCTTATCCAGAGAGTATTGAACAGACGCCTGTTGTTCGTCATTTAATGCTTCATCCAGGCTATTCAAAAACCCGCTGGCTCTTTCTATTGCACGATTAGCCGTTTCGTACTTGGCTTTATTTATCGGGTTATTCTGCCCGGCTTGCGATAGTCCGTTCCACCACGTATCAACACTCGTGTAAGCATCGCTCACTTTTTGCTGTCCGGCCTCAACTCTTCCTTGCAGCCCGCTGGTATCCATGATGTCCGATAGATTAACCGACCCGGTAGTGCCTGTATTCAATTTAAGCCTGAATCCACCGACCCAGATTGCAACAGTGCGTTGAGGTGTTTTGAGTCTGAAGGCCTTTCCGAATCGTGGACCAAACACAAATGCAAAGGCCGGTTTTTCAAGTTCAGCGATATCATTCCAAGTGAAGTTCATATCCAATGCCATCCAGCCACCGCCAATGCCCATAGTGGGCGTTAGCCCGATGCCAAAGCTTGTAGCATCGAAGTTCGCCTCGGTTTGCATGTTAATCACGTTGTTCCAATTCCCATCTGCATCTGGCACATACACGCCAAAGTCAACGTTAGTTGAAGGTTTTGCTTTCGCGAGGATACCGTAGACGTTAAGGAAAGGAAAAACCCATACGTCGGGTCTGAAGTTTAGACCAGTTGCCCTGGAAGTGGCATTGTTGAACCTTATCACCTCGCTGAGATCATGAAGTGGTCCGTGATTAAACCCAACCTGAAGATTTTCTATCACCAGATCGGATTCTTGCCAGAGGTAGTTTATTCCTAACCCTGCGGAATAGGGAAGATCAAATCCTCGTTTCGTTGCAGCAGCTCCAAGGATCGGAAGTATATAAGGATACTCGGATGCTTTCAGGCTATCAGCCAGATCAGCATTCTTTTTCCCAACGACTTTGTCGGAATACACCTGACCAAATGCAGGCGATAATGCGACGATTAAAACAAAGACAAGTAATATTCTGAGGTTATGCATAAGGGTCAAGTTTTTGAATATCTCGGCCAAGGATCACGAAACGAAAAATCTATTATCAAAGATAAAACAAAACATTAAACTCTTTAAACGCGCCGCGTGTATCTACTTCTCAGAGTAATAACCAGCGCGCTGGACGGTTTGTAGTCACTACTTACCCTCAGGAATCCGGAAAATATGAATCGACTGGTCCTTCTTAGTACAACGGTCTGGCTGGTTGCTTTTAGCACGGTCAGAAACGGCGACTAACGTATCGGCTGACAACCACGCAATTCCTTCTATGTTCCCATAACTCTTAGAAGGAAATCGATATCGCTTGCCTGAGCCCGGAACGATAATTTTCTTTTCTTCGTCGATTTGCGCAACCCACAGCCTGGCTGATGCTTGGGAAGCAACTGCAATTTTTCCAAAATCATAAGCGAGGGCCGAGTAGTCTGCAAACTCCGCCTGCTTTGGAAGCATAATCTGATGCGTCCCGTCCCACCCTCCATCGCCCCTCCGGACAAACACATCAATCCGCCCGCCGCCTTTTTTAGCCGAGGTGCCAAGGTTGCCTTCGCACAATGCATATAATGATTCGTCATGACCCCGACGGGAATGGGCTAGGCCCTCAAACCCTTTATTAGCCTTTTCAAACTGAGTATGGAGCCTGATGCATTGAAGGTACTTACCTTCTACACTGTATTCAGCAACAAATCCCCGCAGGTGGCCGTCGAAATCTTCTACTGATTCAACAAGGCAAAAGACACGCTGCTCTTCTTTGTCGACCGCAATGTCCTCGAAGCCCGGCCCAAGGCTAGGCGCCGGAAGTAAGATGTTCTGTGGATTCTTTTCCAATGTGAGGTCGATGCGAGCAACCCAGTTAAGATTATCAAATACAACAAGTGCAGTTGCATCATCGGCAAGCGCCACACCACTTGCCTCCAGGCGGCTGCTTTTTTTTCGACCCGGAAGTAATCGATAGAGCTTTTCTTCGCGGATCAGTTCAAGTTTCTTTGCCATTTGTGATTAGATCTGTTTCGAACACAACGGTATGGATATCCATAACGATGATTTCACTGTGCAGAAACCAGGACTTGTTTCTGCGTTCCAAGTTTCTCAATCCCCAATTCGACAACATCTCCTGGCTTCAGATATACGGGAGGCTTCTTCCCATGGCCAACTCCGGAGGGTGTTCCCGTTGCTATTACATCTCCGGGAAGCAGCGTCATGTATTTGCTGACATCACTGATCAATTGGCCAACCTTGAAGATCATGTCACTCGTATTCGCGTCCTGAACCTTTTTGCCGTTCAGCGTAAGCCATATCGACAAGTTGTGAGGATCTCCAAGTTCGGCCGGCGTAACGAGATACGGCCCTAACGGCGCGAATGTGTCTGCGCTTTTGCCTTTATCCCATTGAGTAGCTGGTCGCTCCAGCTGCCATTCTCTTTCACTATAATCGTTGATAATCGTATAACCCGCAACGTAGCTCAACGCATCGTCTACTGAAACATTGGAAGCTTTTTTTCCGATTATGATAGCTAGCTCGACTTCATAATCCGTCTTAGTCGAATTTTTTGGGATGATAACATTGTCGAAAGGTCCAGACATTGCGCTCGATGCTTTCATAAAAATTACTGGTTCAGTCGGAACGGGTATGTTTGATTCTTTGACGTGCAATAGATAATTGAGACCGATGGCGACGATCTTGGAGGGTCTAGCCACACATGATGCAATGCGTATGGATGAAGGAACTTCCGGACACCGGGATTGATTCTTCTCAAGCCATTTTTGCAGGCGAGCGATTCCTTCTGTGGCAAAAAACTTCTCGTTGTAATCCTCACCAAACGATGACACATCGATACGCTTGCCACCTGCCGTTACTACCCCTGGCTTTTCGTTCAAAACGTCGCCAAACCTGAATAGCTTAATGGATGAGGCCGATTGAGAGTAGATTTGGTGGTTTGCTGCCAGGAGCATGAACAGCAACCAAATAGATCTTTTGAGGATAGAGCTTTTCATCAGAAGTCGATTAACTATCACAAAATAGAAATTAATCTGGTAACGAGGAGTGAGTAGTTGAGAAGATTGGAGATAGAAAGATGGTTGGTAATCCAATTACGGTGTCCAAAGAGAGTAAATTACCCACTACTGGGAACGGGTTCTCAATTATTCTACACACTGGGTAAATGATCGTGGATCAGACCACATTTTTTCTGGCATCATTTTGCATTCACGCAGTAGAAATAAAATTTAAACTAAAACTTACAAGCAATGAGATCAGACGAAAAAAATCGAAGGGATAATTCTGTCACCGAGGAACGCGACAGAATGTTGACCGGAATGTTTCCGGATCGTGAGAGTACTGAAAGTGCTTACAGGACTTTGAGTGAACGAGGTTATACAACGGACGATGTCAACTTAGTAATGTCAGACGACACCAGAAAAAAACATTTCGCCAAGGGTGAAACCGAAATCGGTAACAAAGCACTCGAAGGTGCTGGTACTGGCTCAGCAATTGGCGGAGCTGTTGGTGCTGCGGTTGGAGTGATCGCTGCAATAGGTACCAGTGTACTTATTCCAGGTCTTGGACTAGTCGTTGCTGGTCCTCTTGCTGCCGGTCTTGCTGGTGCCGGAGCAGGCGGTTTAACGGGAGGAATAATTGGGGCTCTTGTGGGGTCCGGAATCCCCGAGGAACGGGCGCGATTGTATGAATCGGGAATCAAAAAAGGAAAGGTAGTTATGGGTGTTCGCCCTCGCAACGAAGAGGATGCTGAGTATTTCAGAAATCAGTGGACCTCAAAAAAGGCAGAGGAAGTTCATTACTAAGCAAATCCAGAAAGCGGGTCTTAACGGCCCGCTTTTTTTATGTCCTTCGTTGGCTGAATTTTGTCGCCGCATCACGTTATCACAATCAAATTGAAGTTTACTAGCCGAGTTAAGCGTACCGCTAACCTCCGGATAACCCGATCCGAATCCACATGAAATTCGGTAACTGATCTGGTCAAAATTAATAAAACTGAAACTGTTCTTCTATCGTATAAATAATCAGTTTTGAGCACGTTTCGACGCTTTTTGGGGTTGAATGCGGCTAAATCGAACGAACCTGATCCGCTAACGAATAAAATATTGAAAAGAGATTTACTAATCGCTTACATCGCCCTCGGAGCAATCTGTGTCATCTGGGGTACCACATACCTTGCTCTGCGAATTGGTGTGCTTCATTTTCCCGCGTTCCTGTTTGTGGTACTTCGCCAGATTATCTCAGGAACTATCCTGGCAACTATCATGCTTACCATCGGCAGAGTAGCGTGGCCCAGCCGTGATAATATCATTCGCCAGGCTATCGCAGGTTTCTTTATGATCACAATGGGGAACGGCTTTGTTGCTTACGCTGAAATACTTATTCCAAGTGGAGTAGCGGCTATCATCTGCTCATTAATGCCAGTTCTGGTGATCGTGATTAACCTTACCGTTAACCGTGAAGAGAGACCTACTGTACCAATAATATTAGGTGTACTTGTCGGGCTTGTTGGCATAATTATGATCTTTGGTCAGCACATCGATGAGTTCTCGAAGCTTGAGTATCAGATCGGAATAATGATGATCTTCATGGCTATTGCCGCATGGGCAGGCTGCAGTGTTTGGTTGAAAAAGAAATCCGAAGGAAACTTGTTTGTCAATGCATCACTCCAAATGTTTTTCGGTGGTGTGTGGACAATCCCGTTCTCGTTGGTTTTTGACGACTTTAGCATCCTCAGTTGGTCTCCCGAAGCAATTTATTCACTGGCTTACCTGATCATATTTGGATCAGTGATCGCATATGCGTGCTACTCATATGCATTGCGCAAGCTTCCAATGACGATACTGTCACTTTATGCTTACGTTAATCCTGTAGTCGCTGTAATCCTTGGCTGGCTTGTATTGGATGAAAAGTTAAACGCGCTAATAGTTGCTGCGATTGGAGTTACAGTTGCGGGCATCTACATCGTCAACCGCGGATACTATCTAAATAAATTGTGGAAGACGCAATTTACAGAATGACTCAACTTAAGTACTTAGTATTCAGTAGGCAGTCATTAGTAGGAAATAAGTTGCCGGTTTTAAGACTTAACACCAAATACTTAATACTGAATAAAGAATGACACCACCAGTGATAACAATGCTCGACTATACCTCATTCTACCAGCCCTGGTTCGAGAAACTTAACCGAAACTGGATAGAAAAATACTTTTGGATGGAACCGATCGACGTTGCTGTCCTTCAAGATCCTGAAACTTATATAATTGATAAAGGAGGAGCTATTATAATGGCGAGTGTTGACGATGAAATTGCCGGCACGGTGGCGTTGAAATTCGTTGAGAAGGGAGTCTATGAGTTCACCAAAATGGCCGTCGACGAAAAATTCCAGGGTCAAAAAATCGGACTGGCCCTCGCTGAAGCAGCAATCGAAAAAGCAGAGTCTCTTGGCGCTAAAAAGATCATCTTGTATTCCAGCACGAAGTTGGTGCCGGCAATAAGTCTCTATCGTAAACTTGGCTTTGTTGAGATTCCCGTTGACGGACCCTATAAAAGAAGTGATATCAAAATGCAGTTGAACCTCGCAACTCCATGAGTGAAAATGTTACGATAAGGACGGCCACGATAAATGACGCCCGGCTTCTCGCGGATCTTGGCGCAATAACCTTTCACGATACTTTTGTGTCATTCAACACGGAAAAAGATATGGAGCTGTACCTGGCAAAGAACTTTTCTACGGGACAACTCGAGCGCGAATTGAAAGAAGACGGGACAACATTTATTATCGCGGAACATAATGGTGAAGCTGTTGGCTACGCTAAGATGAGAACAACTGAAGCGCCGGAGGGATTGAACGAGTCAAATCAATTTGAGATCGAACGAATTTATTCGCGCAAGGAATACCTGGGAAGGTCAGTTGGTAAAACCTTGATGGAGGCATGTCTTAACATCGGTAAGGAAGCCGGTCACAAAGTGGCATGGCTTGGTGTGTGGGAACATAACCCAAGGGCTATTTCATTTTATCAAAAGTGGGGATTCCAAAAATTCGGAACGCACCCATTTGTTTTGGGAACAGACTTGCAGACGGATATTCTAATGAAGAAGGAACTCGAGTAGAGGGATAAGGTATAGGGTATATGGTATGAGGAATGAGGAATGAAGAATGAAGAATGCTTTGCCCGCCAGAGCACTGCCCTCAGTGCGTAGGTGGCAGCGGTGATCGACGAATTCTGCACACAATCCCATCTCCCCCTGTAGGGGGTCGGGGGGTCGAGGAGAAACAAAGAGATGATATGAAAAGACTGGAGTGGTTCGAGCGCAAATTCACTTTTGGCCTGCCTGCCGGAATGCTTCCCTTTTACCTTGAAAGATTACAGGGAACCATTACAAGGATAGAATCAAAAGTTAAAGGAGTTAGCGAAGAAGTACTTTCGCACAAGCTGGACGACAAATGGTCAGTGAAACAAAACATTGGTCATCTTGCTGAGGTAGATGAGATCGCGAACAAGAGGATCGGAGAGATGATTAATGGGATCTCCCCTATGTCGCCGGCAGTTTTCGAACCTCGTGGTGACTATAATCAGCAGTCGGTCGAAGAAGTGATCGGTTATTTTCGCAAAACGCGATATGCTAATGTGAAACAGTATAGTGAACTATCGATGGATGAACTGGAACGATCATCACTCCATCCAAGACTAAAGGTTATGATGACCCCAATAGACCTCGCGTGGTTTGACGCAGAACACGACGACCATCATTTGGTTAGAATGGAAGAAATTTTATCTGTGCTGTTGAAAAAAAAGTAACGCCATGTATGTACCCAAACAATTCCGCAATAACGATGCATCCACGATAAGCGATTTTATCCGCCATCATGGATTTGGCATCCTTGTGAGTCAATCGGATAGCCGAATGGTGGCAACGCACATACCTTTAGAGCTTTCCGAAGATGAAACTAAACTCAGGGGTCATATCGCTAAAGCAAATCCACAATGGAAAAATTTTCAGAACAACTCTGAAGTAATGGTAATCTTTCCCGGGCCGCATGCGTACGTCTCCTCGTCGTGGTACGATCATGAAAATGTTCCCACGTGGAATTACATCGCTGTTCATGTGTACGGAAAGATTCAAATAATTGAAGGCGACGAATTGTACTCCGCTCTCAAACAACTTGTCGACAAATATGAAAAGACGTCCGCGTATCCAGTATCGATTGAAAAAATGTCGCCGGAGTACGTGAGGCAATCTATCCAAGGTCTCGTTGGATTCGCGATTGAAATTACGTCCATCGAAGCGGCATACAAATTATCTCAGAACCGCGACCGCAAGAATTATGTCAACGTCATCAACGAATTGGAAAAGCGCGGTGATCATGGGTCAAAATCAATAGCGGCCGAAATGAAGAAAATTGAAAAGTAGCTTTCCCTATTAAAACAAATAAATACTATGAACGCAGTTCTGGCAAACGATAGAGCCTCTCTGAATGATATTTTAAATGCCACTAAATTGCTCGCTGAAAAATATTTCAGTAAGCAAAAGGATCTGCCTCCTGGCATTTTCGTTCCGGACTTGGAATTTGAAAGTCTGTCACAACAAGGCATTGGTGCAAAGGCTGCATTAAACTATTTCGAGGAGAATTTTGCCAACAAGATCACTAATAGCGCCGGACCCAGATATTTTGGTTTTGTGACCGGAGGATCCACTCCCGCAGCCGTAGCGGGCGACTGGCTCGTAAGCACCTATGACCAGAATGCCTGCGGCAGCAACGATTCCATCGCACCACAACTTGAACGGCAGACTCTTCACTTTCTAAAACAATTATTTGGTTTGGATGAATCTTACTTTGGGACCTTTGTTACAGGTGCTACTCTCTCCAACTTTACGAACCTTGCAGTAGCCAGGCAGTGGGTGGGCGAACAAAACAATATCGACTTCAGTACGGATGGCCTTTTCAGGTCGAGCCCGATCAAGATCGTGAGTGGAACACCGCATTCAAGCGTTATCAAGTCATTAGCCATGTTGGGTATCGGTCGTAATTCTGTGGTGAGAATTGAAACATTGCCCGATAGAGAAGCTGTCGATATAAAGTCGCTTGAAAACTACCTGCGCGATCATCGCGAGCCATTGATAGTTGTAGCCAATGCAGGAACCGTTAACACGGTAGACTTCGATGATCTCGTAGCGATAGGTAAGCTTAAGAGGAAGTATAACTTTTGGCTTCATGTAGATGCTGCATTCGGCGGCTTTGCAGCGTGCTCAGAAAAATTCAGTCATTACGTGGAAGGAATTAACCATGCGGATAGTATCACCGTCGACGCTCACAAATGGCTCAATGTTCCTTACGATGCAGCTATGCAGTTCACGAGGCACAAAAACCTGCAGCTAAAGGTCTTTCAAAACAGTGCCGCTTACCTAACAGATCCGGAAAAGAGCCAGGATTATTTCCACTACACGCCTGAAAGCTCGAGACGATTCAGGGCTCTTCCTTCGTGGTTTACTCTTATGGCTTACGGACGCGAGGGTTATAAGGAAATTGTCGAACGCAATTGCCGTGTTGCCTTCAGGTTGACCGACCTCCTCAAAAAATCAGATAAATTCCGACTTCTGGCGCCCACACGCATGAATGTATTATGTTTTACGCTGTCGCATGATAACGTTTCCACTGAAGATATCCGGACATTTCTCGCCGCAGTTCGGGATGATGGAAGGGCTTATTTTACGCCTACGGTTTATAAAGGAATTCCTGGCATCCGGGCGGCCGTTTCCAACTGGCAGACTGAGGATCATGACATTGAAATCACTTTTCAGGCGCTAAGCGAAGTTCACCAAGCTCTCTATAACCACAAACAGAATGTTGCCGTAGTATCGTAACAGACAGATACGGAAGGCCTTGTCTACAAAATCTCCAGGAGGGCCGGGAATATTAAAAGATAATGATGAAATTCACTCCTTAAAGTATATCGACTATGACTACCCTGACGACCACTTTGGCAATCAAACGCACGCCAAAATCAAGACTAAGTGAAGTTGACTTTAGCAACCTGGAATTTGGCAAATATCTATCTGATCACATGCTTATGGTTGATTTCCTAAATGGAAAGTGGCAGGAGCCAACAATTATACCTTTCGGTGATATCCCGATGTCACCCGCGATGCTTTCGCTTCACTATGGCCAATCTGTTTTTGAAGGAATGAAAGCATTTAAGAACAAGAATGGTGATATATGCATCTTCCGTCCGCACAAGCACAGCGAAAGACTGAACAAGTCATTGGCAAGGATGTGTATGCCTGAGATCCCGGAAGAATTGTTTATCCAGGGTTTACATGCCATCGTCGAAACGGATCACGCGTGGATTCCTACCAGTGAGGGCACATCTCTTTATATAAGACCAGTGGTCTTTGCCTATGAGCCAAGGTTAGGTGTAAAGATCGCGGACCACTTCAAGTTTTTTATACTGACGAGTCCGGCGGGCGCATATTTCAGCAAACCCGCGCGGTTGAAAGTCGAAGAGACGTTTGTTCGCGCTGCAGAAGGCGGAACAGGCTTTGCAAAGTGTGCTGGAAACTACGGCGGTGCTTTCTATCCAACTCAGGTTGCCCGTCAGGAAGGTTTCGATCAGGTTCTATGGACTGACGCAAAAGAACATAAATACATCGACGAGGCGGGTGTCATGAATGTAATGTTCGTGATCGACGGCAAAGTAATAACACCTAAACTAACATCTGCCCTGTTGGATGGTGTGACGCGCGATACCATCCTTACACTCGCGCCCTCGCTAGGTGTAACTGTCGAAGAACGTAAAGTCAGTGTAACAGAAATCGAACAGGCACTTAAAAATGGAACGCTCACTGAGGCTTTTGGAACCGGTACAGCAGCCGTTGTCTCTCCGATAGCAACGATCAATATACACGGAACGGATTATAACATCCCGGCTGCAAGCCCCGAAAGCTTCCAGTTACGTGCAAAAGAAAAATTAAACAACATCCGACTCGGATTTGAACCTGACGTACACGGGTGGAATTACATTGTCCCAACTCACTAAATTCGATACGGCCATTATAATACAGCAGGGCGTTTGAAACTAAGATAGTCAAACGCTCTGCTTTTATCTATTCATCTTTATTCCACGCTTTATTAATTATGCGAGCAGTTTTCTTCAAAGGCAAAGACCAACCTCTAGTAGTACAAGAAATCAAAAAATTCAATCCTGTGAAGGACCAAGTCCTAGTAAAGTTGCACAATGCAGCTCTTAATCATCGTGATATCTGGACATGGCGTGAACAAACTAACGTTACCGCTGAGGGTATAATTCTCGGCTCAGATGGCTGTGGGGTCATCGAGAGTGTCGGCGAGGACGCTGATCCACTTTTGATCGGTCTTGAAGTCATTATCAACCCAAGTCTTGAATGGGGGAACAATCCCATAGTGCAAGGCAACTCATTTAAAATTCTTGGTTATCCCGACAACGGAACATTCAGCGACTACATAGTCATTTCAAAAAAATATGTCTTCGAAAAACCTGAGCATCTAACTTTTGTGGAATCCGCAGCTGTACCGCTATCGGGACTGACCGCATATAGGGCGCTCTTTTCCAAAGCTCGTCTACGCGCAAAGGAAAAAGTACTTATTACAGGCGTAGGTGGGGGCGCAGCGTTGTGGGCGCTTCAATTTGCTGTAGCGTATCAGGCGCGTGTGTATGTGACGTCCGGCTCTGAGGAAAAGCTGGCAAAGGCAAAGGAGCTGGGGGTCCTTGGCGGATTTAACTACAAAGACCCTGAGTGGGCACAAAAAGCCCTGAAAGAATCCGGCGGAGGCTTCGACATAATCATTGATAGCGCTGGTGGCAAGGAGTTTTCGAAACTCATCGATCTTGCTTTGCCCGGCGGACGGATCGTAAACTTTGGAAGAACAGCGGGAAATATCACTGATATCTCAACACG
>Ga0075418_10002708_pt1 | contig 20309 bp, 17 predicted proteins | sample SoiMetdeltSBSDD2_FD_81776 | JGI IMG/M metagenome (GOLD analysis project Ga0075418, IMG submission 81776) | Bulk soil microbial communities from a Populus tree surrounding site in Tennessee, USA - Soil MetaG P. deltoides SBSDD2 | ecosystem: Environmental > Terrestrial > Soil > Tree plantation...
CAAAAGCGTGAGGTAGACGCCCTGAACCATTTGACACCCTGTACCACTTAGCTCTCGGGCATCGCAGGGATTCCCTCCGGCAGCGTGACGCGCAAACGGCGTCCAGTCTCTTCCGTCAGCTCATCCGGCCGGACCGCCCCGTTGGCGTCGCACAGCCGCCAAAACTGCTCGGGATCGCCGAGATAGATCGCCGCCAGGTTGTCGAGCCGGTCCGCCTCCTTGACCACGTGCTCTTGAAGCAGCTCGAACCGCTCCGGGGACGGCACGAACCGCCGGCGAAGGTAAACGACCGACCTGCCGTCGAGGGTCACGACCGTCGCCGTCGCCACGCCGTGGTAACGGCTGTTCGGCGGGAAGCGGTTCGACGGGACCAGGTCAACGATCGATTCCGGGGTCACGACAAACCTCCTCCGGTTACGGCACGCCAGTGATCCCTAGCGCGGTCAGATTCCCCGCTGGCCCGAGGCGGGCCAGGCGTTCCTTCTGCTGCTGGTAAGTCAGGAACAGGCTGCCGCCCTTGTGGTCGAATCCCAGATCGTCCACATTGAGCACTCGCATGCCGAGGCTCACCTTGGCACGGATCGGGTTGAGCGCCGGGTCGAAAGCCTCTTCGGTGATGCTGAACTCGGTCAGTCGCACCGGCACGATGCGGCTCTTGCTCCAGACGAAGAGCGTCAGCGGCGATTCCACCGGCACGATCTCCAGCGTCCCGACCGCGGCGAGCCGGTGGTTCGCTTGCAGGCGGTCGCTCGGGGGGTATACGAGCGTCTCCAGGGCGGCGAGCTGAGGGAAGATGCCAACTTCGGTCGCGGGTGGCAGTGCGCGTTCAAGTTGATCGGTCGCGTCGATCTCTGCCTCCAGGCGGACCGATTCGACCGGCGGCACGCGCAGCCGGAGCGCCTCAGAGCGATCTTGTCCCTCGCCGCCCGTACCCTGCGGCTGCAGCGTCCGGGTGAGTGTGTCCGGGTTGTACTGGAGCGCAATGAAGCGCACGACCACCGCGGTCACCGGGTCGAGAAGGACGATGCCGCCTTTGACCACCGGCGGAGAACCCGGAAAACTGCTCATCGATTCCCCTTTTCGCTACGGGAGCACGGCCTCGACGATCGGAAACAAATGGAACACCACCTGGATTTCGTCGTACAGCAGTCGCTTCGACTCATCCGCGACACGGGGATCCGTCATCACGCGGTAGTACAGCCGCAGCGCGATCTGGCGGCCCACGACGGGGCCAAATGCGTCGCGGATCTTGGTGAGCTTGTCGCGGACGTCGCCCGGTCGTTCGGCCGTGGACTCGGGCCGATCGCCGCCACTCGTCGGGATGCGGAACGGCAGTTCGCGCAATTCGGCGTAGATTTCCGTCTCGAGGTAGCCGTAGGCGCTATAGACGGAATTCACCGCGCACAGCGCTTCGCGGCGTTCCCGCGGGTTCAGCCGAGCGAGCGCCGCGCGCATGATCTCCCAGGACCAGGTGGACCCGAATTCTTCGTGACCGCCCAGCTCGTGCGCGATGCTCTGCCAGACGTTGCGAACGTCCTCCTCGGCGTCGGTGACCCATTCCCGCCCGAAGTAGAGCTTGTTGCTCCCTTCGACGAAGGCGTAAGCACTCAATTTCTCCGCTCGTACAGGGTCGAAGATCAATTGGGATCGGGCGACGATCGGCTCCAGGTCGGTTCCGCGGACGCTTGCGATGACGTCGGCAATGACGTGCGCGGCCCGCCGCTCCCAGGCGCGCTGTTGCTCGAGCGGCAGGTCGTTGAACGTCGAACGCGAACCGCCGTAGCCGGTCTCCCGGACTCTTGTGCTGACGGTCCGCCCCGCGCCCCCCGGCTGTCCACGGAGGAAGGCAACGTGGGCAGTGACGAGGGACTGGAACTCGTCGCGAATGCGGCGGAGCCGGGCAATGAACGCCGCGAACCGCCGGTGCTCCTCGTCGGGCAGGTTGTCCATGAGCCGGTCGAAGACCCCCTTGTTGACCATCTTCGCAACGACCGTGCGCAACTCTTGCGGCTCCAAGCCCATCAACGCCCGCAGCGCCTCGCGTGCGTCATCGTCCGTGATCGCCCAATCGAAGAAGCCATAACTCAGCCGGTCGATGATCCGCTCCGCCGACCGCTTGACGGATCGGTGCCGGCCGATGCGAGCGAGCAATACGGGGTAACGTTCCTGATCCGCGGTTGAGACATTGTCGAGTAATCGTTCCACCAGCCCGTCGCGGTCCATTGCCGCGACCGTGTCGGCCAGATCGTGATCCGACAGTCCGTCGAGCATTTGCAGTACTTCCCGGGCCTCTCGATCGGTAATCGCCCAGTCGAGGATCCGGTACGTCAAGCGATGTTCGATCCCCGCGTAGTCGGGTGAGACGCGGCGCTGTACGACCGGTACCGCAGCTCGGGCGGCTTGATTCTGCTGCGCGACGTGGGCCAGCTCGTGCGCGAGTAATTGACGGCCCGATTGCGAGTGGGGCGAGTAGCGGCCCGGCGCGAACACGATGTTCCGGCCGACGGTGTACGCCTCCGCACCGACTGCCGCGGCCGACCGCGCGGCCGATGGTCCCGTATGCACGCGCACCTGGCGGAAGTCGCAACCGGCCCCGCACCGTTCGGACCCGCGTTCGGTCGCTCGAGCCGCAACCGGATCCTGCGCGGGGCGTCCCGCGGCATGGGCCAGCCGCTCCGCTTCCTGCTCGTGCGCCTCACTGCGCATTTCCTGTGCCCGCCTGGGGTGCAAGCCGGCTGCCGGGGCGGGGCGCAGATTCACCCGGCTGAATTCATGAGCAAATCGCGACTCGATGTTCGCCCGGACCTCCGGGTCCAGAGGCCGGCCGGGCGAGTCGAGGGCCTCGTGGATGAGCGGTCGGATCGACGATGTCACGCCCGCCGGCAAACGTTGACTATTCCCGGCGTGCGTCCGCCGGCAGCCCGGACAATCTCCGCCTACCACCGAATGGCTGCCGCGCGCGCAGCGCCGCTGGAGCAAATCGGCCGGCGCCGGCGTTGCGAATGACGACGGAAGTGTAAACGTTTGCGTTCTCATCCTTCGGGGCTCACATGACCTTCGACCCTACGGAGTCTTTGCAGCCGACCGGAACTTCCAGATCAACAGCGAAGCGTTGTACCGACACGCCGTTTCCCAGTTCGTCGGATGGGCCTTGCCGCACTTGGACTCCTTGCTATGGACCTGGTCCCAACGGGTCTGGGTGAATTTCTCAATCCAGTCGTCGAAGCCCTTTTTCTCGTAACGGCGGAAGCCCGACACCGAGCCGGGCGCTTGCTCGAAATCCTCCCCGGCCCGATCGCCCACTGGTCGGCCCAGTAGAGGCGCGGGCCATCCGCGCGGTTGTCCACGAACACAGTCACGCTGTGGTAACCGTCGAAAAGTGCCAGGCCGAAGATGTGCCAACCGGGAACGTTGCCAACTTGCGCAATGATCGTGTCCCAGGCCTTGGTGCCAATCATCTCCGTGGGCGCCGTCGCTTGATTGCCGTTACCGTTGTTGAACTTGATCACGGTCGGACCGGTGGCGCCGCCGAGCTTGGTAAGAGCGTTCATGGCGTGCTCCATGGTGAGCGTCGCTCCCTTGAGCTTCCCAAGCTCCTTAGTCGCGCCTGCCGCGAGCTTGGGGTCCATCCCGAGCAGGACAGGAGCCATTTCCCGGACGATTTCGATGCAGTTTTTTCGAATGTGTTTTTCCAGTTGGGCGTTCGTGCTGAACCGGCGCTGGGCCTCGAGCACCGTTTCCGCGGGGAAGACCTCGGGGATTGCCGCACTCCCGGTCTCCGCCTTCGCGGCGGCGGCTTCCCGATCCACACCGGGCCGGCGCGCCTTCAGGAGCTGGTCGAGCTGCGTCTGTTCGGCGAAGTGCAGGGCCGAGTGCAAGGATTGCTCGCCGACTTCCGAGAGGATGGTCGACAGCTCGGCATCGGTCGAGCCGCGAAGCAAAGCCAGGATTGCCTGTTCGTCGTCGTCGCCGGTGAAGCCAGACAGTAGTTGCTTGATCAGGAGGACCTTCCGGCGAACGGGCAGGATGTAGCGGGCGTCGCCGCGGACCCATCGCTCGACGACTGCTCGCGCCTTGTTGTCGCTGTCGAAATCGTCCTCGATCTGACGAGTGTCATCGAGCACCTTGAGATAGGCCTGCAGGGTGTCATTGTCATATCCGGGCTCGAGCCCGAAAAAGCCGGGGATGGCACGAAGAATGTTGAAGACGAAACCGCCAAACGTGCCGCCCCGCCGCCGCAATACCGGACCGCCCGGCGAGCGCGCCTGTTGCGCCACATGGGCAAGCTCGTGTGCCAACAACGACTGCCCGCGGCCGGTGTGCGGCGCGTACTCGCCGGGGGCGAAAACGATGTGCCGGCCGACGGCATACGCTCGCGCTCCGACCGCCAGCGCCGATGCGGCCGCGCGACCGTCCGTGTGTACCCGAACGCCCTCCACATCACCCCGACCTGGCACACCGTTCCGCAGATCGCTGGTCGCGCCGACCGAGTCGTTGCGAAGGATCCGTTCGGCAGTCTGGTCGGCCTCCAACTCGGCGCGGTCGTTGGGCCGTCCGACGGGAAGCTTTGCCGGCAGCGACGTATCCGCACGCACCGGCACGCCACTGAAATCATGACCGAAGCGCGGATTCAGAAAAGCGCGAGCATCCGCTTCGATGGGCGACCCCGGTGCTTGGAGGACTTCCCGGACAATGGGCGGTGCATCGCGGGTCGCCGATTCCGTTTGCCGCGTGGACGGCTGCCGGCAAGCTCGGCACGCCGCACCGGCAGGCGTATGCCGTCCGCAGGCGCAGCGGCGTTGCGATAGAGCGGCCGCGCCGCGCTGCGGAGTCGCTCGAGTTTGTCGACAGGGTTGCGTGGCCATAAGTACCATTCACTCGCTTATTCACTCCGCGGACGGCAGCGCGGGATTTCGGCGGCGACCGGCGCGATGGCCTCCAGGGTCCGCGCCCGCACGCCGGACGATCCGATGGAAGTCGGCAAGCCTCCCGTGGCGGCTTCCAGGCCGCGAATCTTCTCTGTGAGGGCTTCTTCGCCGAGACCGGTCGCGCGCCGCACCGTCCGCCGGGTAACGGCGATGTGCTTGCGCCTCCGCCGTGCCTCCGGCGTTTCCCCATCCGGTGGCTTCGTCCCGGCCTCGCGGAAATCTCCCGCCCATTCGCGCTGGAGCATCGGATGATCGCATCGGGGCCGCGGCGTCCCGCGAACCTCCACCACGGTTCGTCCCACCACCGAGCCGTCGAAGATCTTCTGAGCCATCGGCCGGTTGAGTCGCACACAGCCGTGCGACAGGGGCGTTCCATCCACCGGGGAATACTCGTGGAGCGCGATGTCCCGCGGGTCATCGAACTCGGTCCACAGCTCCACGCCCGCATCTGTCCTTGGCAGCTTGAGGGCCACTTTGAACTTACCGGCCGGCGTGCGGTTGCTACCATCGTCGCGCGACTCGGCTTCTGACCAACCCGGGCCCGGCGGACCTCCGGAGTCAACGCAACAGAGCCCTTTTCCGGTCGAGCAGATGTCGGTTTCGACGCGGCCGTCACTCCAGAAGATGGTCACCGTCTGCGTCCCCTCTTGCTGGACAACGATCCGCACGATCGTGGCCGGACGGGAGCCCGCGGCCCGTTCCCGGGTCGGCTGGCTCATTCGCTCTTGCTTGGCGTGCCAGGCTTGCAGGAACTGCTCCAACTCGTCTGACTCGCCGCCGTGGAAATTGCTCCTCAACTCCGCCTCGCCGACCGTGGAAAGGATGATCGCCGTCTCGGCGTCGGTGGAACCTTTGAGCAATTCGAGGATGGCCCGCTCGTCGTCGTCACCGGTGAAACCAGAGAGCAGTTCCTCGATCAACAACTTCTTTTGCCGCACCGTCAGTTCAAAGCGCCGGTCGCCCCGCTTCCAACGCGCCACGACGGCGCGGGCTTTGTTATCGCTGTCGAAGTCGTCCTCGATCTCGTCGTTCACGACCAGAAACCGCAGGTAGGCGAGCAACGTGTCGTCGTCATAGTCCGGCTCGTCGCCGAAGAGATCGGCAATCGCCCGGCCGATGTTTCGGAAGAAGCCGCCGATGGTTCCGATCCGACGCTGCACCGCAGGTTGACCCGGGGATCGCGCCTGTTGAGCGACATGGGCGAGTTCGTGGGCCAGCAACGACTTCCCGCGCTCGGTTTGCGGGGCGTATTCGCCGGCCGCGAAAACAACGTGCTGTCCGACGGTGTACGCCTGCGCGCCGACGACCCGCGCCGACTCGGCTGCCCGCGCGTCCGTGTGCACGCGGACTGCGCTGAGAGAGTCGGCGGCTTGAGGCTTGTTCGTCGGATCGGCCGCGGAAGGCCGCTCCGGCGGGGTTTTCCTCAGCGCCCTGTCCGCGATTCGATCGGCCTCTTGCTCGTCCCGACCCCCCGGCGGCCGGACCAGGAGTTGGCCGGAGGTTGCGAAATCCGCCGTGCGTGCAGTCGCGTGCACATGGCTGAATTCGTGGCCGAGGCGCGATCCGAGGAAATCGCTGGTGCTGGATTCGAGAGGACGCCCCGGCATGCGGATCGCCTCGCGGACAATGGCGGGTGCTTCGGGAGCTGCGCTCTCCGGGGAGCCGCGGCGGTGGCGCGCCGCGCAACTACGTAGCTGCCGACAGGACTCGCACGCAATGCCCGCTGGCGCACGTTGTCCGCAGGCGCACCGGCGCTGCAACACGCACGTTCGCTGACCGGGCGGGGCCGCTCGCGACTTCGCTGCCGGGACCGGTACGGACTGTGTCATTGTCCGATCCCTCCGTAAACCGATCGGGCAATTCGCTCGCCCAACACGGACGGCTCCACCGGAGTACCGGCGTCTGCCAGACTCACGTCACGCGTGCGAATTGTCGGGACCGCACCGCCACCGGCCAAACCCGCGGCCAGGGATCCTGCGGACAGGAGGCGCGTCAATTCGGCTTCCACAGCAGCCCGCAACTTTGCGGACTGTCCCGCACGGAGGGGTACGCCATCGAGGACGAGTCGCTCGATGTGCAAGCGGACGTTGCTTCGCGGGGAACCGTTCATGCAACCCCCCTGGCCGGCTCGACCCACCGGAAGTCCGCCTCCGCGACGGGCAGGCCCAGCTTGCGGAATTCTTCGCGTGCGGCGGCGAGCACGGTCGCCATGCTCGCGAGGCTGCCTTGCTGGGCGGCTATGAAGGCGGCGCTGAGCGCCACGTTGTGGATGTTCCCACCGCTCAGGTTCAAGCGCGTCAATCGGTCGAAGTCGAACCCGGCTGTCGGCACGCCGCCCGGGAAGACGCGCTGCCAGATCGCCCTTCGCTCTGCCGGACCAGGGAACGGGAAATCCACGACAAACCTCAGCCGGCGCAAAAAGGCACCGTCGAGTGCGCTTTTCATGTTCGTCGCCAGGACCGCGAGGCCGCGATATGCCTCCATCCGTTGGAGCAGGTAGTTCACCTCGATGTTCGCGTAACGATCGTGGCTGTCCTTGACTTCGCTCCGCTTGCCGAACAGTGCGTCGGCTTCGTCGAAGAACAGCACGGCCCCACCGTCTTCCGCGGCGTCGAACAGGCGACGGAGGTTCTTCTCCGTCTCGCCGATATACTTGCTGACCACGGCGGAGAGATCGATGCGGTACAGGTTCAAGCGCAGCTCGTTGGCGAGCACTTCCGCGGCCATGGTCTTGCCGGTTCCGCTGTCCCCGGCAAACAGCGCCGTGATGCCAAGCCCGCGATTCATCCTTCGGCGGAAACCCCAGTCGTCGTAGACCTGCGCCCGGTGCCGCACTTGCCCGGCGATTTGCCGCAGAAGCTGCAGCTCCGCGGCCGGCAGGACCAGATCGTCCCACGTCGCGCGGGCGTCGATGCGCTCGGCCAACAGGTCCATGCGCGGCCGCGTGGCGGCCAGACAGGCATCCCAGAGTCGTTCCAGCGGCGGCTCGCCGTTCGCAGTCGCGTTTGGCGCCGCGCGGCGCGCGAGGCGGTGAATCGTCGCGGCGCTCAGGTCGAACTGGGCCGCGAGCGTCGCGGCCGCGTGTCGGGAAACGCCCCCCGGACGGGCTGCATCGAACCAGGCGTCTCGCTGCTCGGCCGTGGTTGGCTTGGCCACGTCCACTACCGACGCCGGTCGCCGGAGTTCGGGCAACGGTTCGCGCGTGTCGAGGAACACGAGTCCGCCGGCACGTTCCAGGAACCGGTTCAGTGCCGCGAAGTGGGCATCCGCCGGGTTACCGCGCTCGGCATCGCCGGCGTCCACGTACAGTGCCACCGGCAACAGCCGCCCTTCACGCTGCCAGAGCCGCTCAAAGTTCTCCAACTCACCGGTCTGCGCCGGCAACAGTTCCAGCGGCAGGCGGTACGGTTCCGCGTTGAGCGCGGCGGCTACGCGTGCGGCAACGATCTGTTTGCCGAAACTGTCCGGACCGACCAGTTGAATGACCGTCGGTCCCTCCAGAGTTAGCTCGGCCAGGGCGGCCTCGACTGCTGCTCGCTGGGAGCGCGGCAGGTCCCCGGCACTCACGGGCGGATCGAGTGGAACGAGCAGCGGCGTGAGCCGGTCGTCCAGGTAGTTGAGCCCCTTGACGTAATGCACAATTCGCTCATCGGCGCGCAGCGCACAGGCGGTGAGCGGATGGCTGCCCGGCTGGTGGATCTCGATCATCCGCCAATAACGCAGCGGCCGCTCCGGTGAGAGAGCCTCCCATGCGGGATCCTCGAACAGGGCCATCGCGAGAGCGAACGTCGGGTACGGCCGGCCGGGGTCGTCCTGGGCGCGGGCGCATAGGGCCGCGACACGCGTATCGAGTTCCAGCGCCACGCACAGGAGCAGCACGTCGTGTTCGAATCGTGTCAGACCGAACCGATCGCGCAGGACGAGCATTGCCGGTCGCGCGTCGCTGGTTTCAGCGGCGGCCAGGGCTGACTCAGCCCGGTCCAGTTCCGCATCGGCGGGCGGGTCGTCCCCGATGAGCCGGGCCAGACGGAGCCGCGCACACGCCACGGCCGCGGACAGGTAGTCCTCGTTCGCCTGTTCACTTCCGGGGGCGCCGTTCGTCTCGATCATGGGATCGTCACCTTCTGATTCGCAAAGAAGGCCGGCGGCGACACGCTGCGATCGATAAGCCGGCTGTCAACGCCGTCCACGCGAAGTCGGACGAAGTAGTCGCCCGGGTCCAATTCGTCAGCGACAAACGTCAGCGTGCCGGTCTGGGCGGGATGCGGCTCGGCGGGCACCTCCCGCTCGCCGACCAGCATCGCGACGCGTTGCGCCGGTCTTACCTCGGGACTACATGACAGGACCACCGTAACAATTCCCGAGACCGCGTCGCGCGTCACCGACGTCGGCGGCAACTGCATCGCCGGGGCGAGCGCGAACGCCAATTCGTTACTGACCCGCCGCGTCGATTCGCCGCGCCGCTGCACCACCGGCGCGAGGGTGTAATAACCGGCCGGCCAGTCGGCCAGTGCGTTCGGCAGGTTCACCGTCCACTCCGTTGCCGTCGCGCTGGCGACCGGCACGTCGATTGGGTCGTCCAGGCGCGCGTTGCGGAACCGGACCTCGCGGTTTGTTCCATCGAGGTGGTGGCCGGCCAAGGTGAGGGTCTCGCCAAGCCGCGCACTCGGCTGATTGCCGGGCGGGCGTACGTCCGTCAACGTTGGGAAAGGCGGCAGGAGACTGGGTTCGACAACGACGCCCGCGTCCGCTTCCCCGCGCATCAGCACCGGTAGCGGCGCGCGCGTCGGCTGGCGGTTTTCGATCAGCACGACCGCCACCTGGTATGCCGTCGATACGCGGTACTGTGTCTGGAACGTCGTCCAGAGTTTCGACATTTCGTCCAGCGAAATCGGCTGAATTGAGACGCGGACCCGCTCAAACTGCTCATGCAGATCGTTACCGGGAAGTGCCGCAAGAATGTCGTCCGCGCTCAGGAGCGGTCGCTCCTGCAAGATTCGCATCGCTTGACCGAGCAGGATATGCGCCGCGGTGTCGTCGTCGTCCTGGCCGTATGCGGAGATCAGGTAATGCAGGTTAAGTGCCAACGGCGGTTGACCCGTTTCTCCGGGTCGGACGCGCGCGGGCAGGTCTGTATTGCGGAGGGCAGCGTTCGGCGTCGTCTGGTAGAGAAACACGTTGAGCTGGTTACGGTTGTCGTTGGTGGGCCGCGCCTTGTCGGGTGGCCGTGTCGTGACGGGTGCGTTATTGAGGTTCAACGACGCCGGCACAGTTGCCGGCAAGTCCGCGGTGAGCCCCTTGTTCAACATGCCTTGGAGAGTGGCCGTGACCGCGGCGATCGCGAGTGAGTTGCTCACGGCGGCCCTCCGCGGCCGCGCCGCTGGAGGTATTCATCCAGGCTCATCGACTTTGCGCGAGGGGGCCGCACGGCCGGCGCAGCCGGCGGTAGCGCCCGTACTTTAATCCGGCCGATGGTGATCTGAACTGTGGCGGCGGGCGGAGTCGGCGGCGGCGAACCCCGTGGCCGGTTGGACGCCATCGACTCCAACGCGGCAGGTTCCGCTCGAGCGGCCGCCGCTGACGCACCGGCGTGGTCGCTTGCCACGGCGACTTCCGGCCGCACGACGATGATAGTTTTGGCGGCCACCGCCCGCGGGACTGGCGACGGCGCTGGAACGCGCGGCTCCCAGTGCACTCGCTCGTCTCGCGGCGCCCGCACCGGGCGCGGATCGTGGGCGATCGACTTCGCGGCTCTGACAACCGGCGTGTGCAGGGCGATGGGTGGCGGCGATTGTCGCCGAGGCGAAGACCCATCCACTCGAATCTCCGGCGCCTCGGCAGGCTTTCCCGGCCGCGGCTTTGCAACCTCCCGTCGAACCGGGATGGGAACCTCGGCGGGAACCGGCGACGGCAGTGGCCGCGCGGAAGTTGGGTCGGGCGTTTCGCGAACGATGTCGCGTCGCGATTCCGATTCGGTCGGGAAGCCTGGGCTGGGTATCGGGATGCCGGACGGTGGCGGTTCGAAGAGAGACGCCAGCCGCGGCCGTATGACGGACAGCCGGTTCAGGCTGCGAGCGGCGAGGTTGGTCAGGTAATCGCTCATGTGCCAATCGATTCGCCAGTCATTTCCAGATAGAGTCGTCGGCGCGCGGGGCTCAGGGCCAAAATGTCCGACTCGCACCAGCCATAGGCAGCGGCGAGCAAATGCACCTCGCGGAGCGTTCGCCGCGCCCAGGCATCCAGTTCAGCCCAGAGAAACGCTCCGGCATCAAAGCTCGCATGCCAGCGGTGGCTGCAAGCCGGACAGACAAGGTCAAGCTGCACGTCGGCTTGTGGGTCCGCTTCGCCCATACGGGCGGCGACCGCGTCGGCCACCGCGCCTGGCAGCGATGTCGCCTCAATTTCGCGATTGCCGCGCGTCGCTTGCAACAGACAGCGATCGAGCAGCCGTTGCCGCGCGGCGTTCACTTCCGCGCAGTCCGCGGCGGCCGCCAGGTCGTCGGCGTCCGGCAGGCGAAAACGCACGCGAAAATCCTCCAACTCCAGCGCGAGCTCGGACGGCACTTGCGTCGCCTCATCCGCCATTGCCGAAGCGCGGACGTCGTTCGAGTCGAACGCGACCTCGAGCCGCTCGCAGCATTTCGGACAGTCGGCCCGGCAGTCCATCCGTGAGCCAAATAACTGGTCCCGCAACGACAGGAGACGGGAGTCGCGGAAACCAATGGGCAGCCGGGCCAGCTCTTGGGGTGGCTCACCGCAGCCGACAGTCAGAAGCAGCGTGGCTCGTTCGGCAGCAGAGCGGGGGGTTCCGCGCTCCCATGCGTCCAGCAGTTCAGAAACGGTCGGTATGCGCATCGGTAATCGCGCTCCGATTGCCTGAATCTTGATGATTGGTCGCGATTACGTCGGCGGCTCGGTGAACGTCGGCTCGGACGGCTCGGGAACTTCGTAGTCGCGTTCCCACCCTTCGTTCTCGAGTTTCAGGTTCTGAATCGCGACGGCGTTGGCATTGGCGTCCAGGTCGGGCAGCGACTGATACTCCGAAGCCCAGCAGCGGAAGACCTTGTACGCCAACGCCAGTTGCCCGGCCTCGTTGTAGACCTCGATGATGATGTCCTTGCGGAAGTCCTTGAGAGAAACCTCCGCGCCGAGGCCCGCGCCGAAGTTCCAGACCTTGTTCGCCCACTTCTCGAACTCGGTGTCGTGAGTGACGCCGCGCTCCAGGGTCACAGCCTCGTACACCGTCCGGCCCGGTGACTTGCGGCTGCTGCTCGGATCGCCCCCCTCGCGATGCCGGACCACCTCCGTAGTTCGCTTCAGCCCGCCGACTTTGCTCACACCGGCCACATAACGCCCGTCCCACTTAACGCGGAACTTGAAGTTCTTGTAGGGGTCAAATCGCTGTGGATTGACGCTGAACTGCGCCATGACGATTGCTCCTCGGGGTGCGGGCACCTACCGACGGCGGATCAAACCTCGATCTGCCCCGCGATCTGCTGAATCTTGATGATGACGAACTCGGCCGGCTTGAGCGGGGCGAAGCCGACCACGATGTTGACGATCCCGCGATTGATGTCGTTCTGCGTAGTCGTCTCCTTGTCGCACTTGACGAAGTAGGCCTCGCGCGGCGTGCGGCCCTGGAACGCCCCCTGGCGGAATAGGTCCTGCATGAACGCGCCGATATTCAGCCGGATCTGCGCCCACAGGGGCTCGTCATTCGGCTCGAAAACCACCCACTGAGTATTGCGGTAGAGGGTTTCTTCCAGGAAGAGGGCCAGCCGGCGAACGGGGACGTACTTCCACTCGCTGGCGAGCCGGTCCGCGCCTTGCACCGTTCGCGCACCCCAGATGACGGAACCGACGAGCGCGAACGTGCGCAGGCAGTTGATGCCCAGCGGATTGAGGTCGCCGTTCTCGGCATCGCTCAACTTGTAGGTCAGTTCCTGGGTGCCAACCAGACCGGCCTCAAGGCCGGCCGGCGCCTTCCACACGCCGCGGGTACTGTCGGTGCGGGCGAAGACGCCCGCGACCGCCCCGCACGGGACGAACTCTTCGACGAGGTTGTTCTTCAAAGGGTTGGCCACGCGCAGGCGCGGGAAAAAGAAGGCTGCATTCCGGGCCGGAGGTGAGCCCGCCGAAATCGCACCCGCGATGGTGGCAAATTCGGTTGCGGCCGTCGCCGGATCCAGCGCACCAGCGGGCGGGTCGATTAACAACATGGCCCGCCGCTCCAGGCAGTAACTGGCCGCGGCGGCAAAAGTTGCGGCGTCAATATCCGATGAAAATGTAAACGGCGGTAAGCAAAGCAGGTTGAAGATGTCGGCATCTTCGAGGGCGTAAATGCCGCCCTTGCTGCTCTTGCCCGCCGCGGGCGCTACGTCGCCTGCCTGGATGTCGCCACCGTCGTTGCCGTTTGTTGTGGCGGACGGATTGCCCGCGTTCGGCCTTTGGCTGGGGACCGAACCCTGTACGCGAACGAACCGCGACTGCTGTTCGAGCACGCGGGTCACAAACCGCGGGGAGGCCGGGTCCACGGAGAGGTTGCGCAGCGTCTCCTTGTCGCCGGTGCCGGTCCCGCCGTCGGCGGGCCCCGGGTCATCCACAACCAGGTTGAACAGCTCCGACGTGGCCGTGTCGTCATCGACCTCGAGGACCAGGTTGTCACCCCACTCGCCGGGGCTCGAGGCTTCCACGATCAGATCGCCGCCCGGACCCGGCAGAGTGAAAGTGGTTGTCGCGGCGGTCGGGGTAGCGCCGCGAGTGACGCGGGCAATCACGGCCTCGGTACCACCGTTGAGGAAGTACTGATGGACAGCAAAACTCATCGTACTGTCCTGCGACAGCCCACCGAATTCGCGATCGTAATCGCCGAAGTTGTGGATAACCTCAGGCTGGTTGACCGGGCCTTTGCGCGCCTTGCCGATGAAGGCGGTCGTGGACGTGCCCACGCCGATGATCGTCCGTACGCCGCTGGGGATTTCCTCGATGTAAACGCCAGGGTAGGTCGGGGAAACCGGCATGAGTGCCTCCTGTGCTGGGGCGGTTCGGTCGTGGCCCAGTCTAAGGCTTGGTGTCGATCACCTGCTTACTTGCCGCCCGATTGCGTTTTGGCGTGCCGGCGCGCGTCGTGGATTCTGGTTACCCGCCAAGCTGACAAGTCCACTCGCGAAGGCGACCACCGGTCACGGCTGCCCGACGAGGTACTCGGTTGGTTGACGCACCGCGATTTTGAGCGCGGAAGCCGGTGCAGGTCGTTTGCTTTGGGCCGGTAGGGGGTACGAGAGTTTCCCCGCCTGCCACGTCAAAAGGCCCTAAGGGTAGAAGCGAGATGCGGTGCGATCCGCAGACGTGAATTCTGGCAACAATTTCAAAAAAACTCACGCCAGTGGCGGATCGAGATCAAGATCCCGCCGCGCGTCCGCCATGCCCTGAGCCACAACGGAGGCCGGGACACGGAAGAATTGAAGAAGCAGACGCACGGGGTCAAACTGATCGGGGAGGAACTCCAGATTGCCCCGAAGACAACCACCGGATGCTTCGACGGCTACGGTTAGCCGTCGAGGATATGATCGCGGTGATCAGGGACGAACCCAGGTTTCTTGCGCCGGTCAACAAGCTCCCGCCTCCGCGGGAAGATGATGATTAGCGCCGGCGCCGTCAGCGGGATCGGCTTTTTGCCCGTCCACAGGCTGATCAGCATGCAGGCGATGATGGCGCAGTAGGTCTGAATCTCGATGATGTTCTGCAAGCGGCTCAAGAGGTGCAGGCAGCCGCTGGACCTCGATACGGAGTGGACCGTCTTGGTCCCGGACAAGTTGCGGCTCCAAATGACCGTCGCGGTCCTGGGCCAGACCGCCGACGTCTTGATTATCCTGAACGGCGAGAAGATGTGGTTCCTCGCGAACGGTCAGCTCCTGGACAGCCCCCCCGAGCAACTGTCAGAAATGCTCACCGAGATGAACCGCATGTGGGCGACCTCGCTGACGCCGCGCCTGCCGGGCGAGAGCGACGAGTTCCAGCTCGCCACCGCGAAGGAGAAGGTGGTGAACGGCAAGCCGGCCGCGGGCGTGGCCGTGCGGAACGGGAAGCGCCCCATCGTCACGCTCTATTTCGACAAGGAGACCGGCCTCCTGGTGAAGCGCGAGGCGACCGTCAGGGACCTGGGCACGGACGACAAGGAGGTGCTGGAAGAGGTGATGGTATCCGACTACAAGGAGGCCGGCGGGCGGAAGTACCACACCAGCGTGGTCGTGACCCGCGACGGCAAGCCGTATTACCGTTCGGAGGTGTCGATGCCGCGGGAGGTCGAGAAACCGGACCCGAAACTGTTCGACAAGCCCGGAGTGAAGCCGTGACGCCGCGACAAAACGGGCGACCTGGCTCAGTTTTCACCCGAACGGGGGTGAGATTTCATAGCCCAGGGTCGCCGCTTCGGCGCAACCTGGGTTCGCTGACAGCTTGTTTTCACCCCAACGGGGTGACCGATCATAGCCCAGGGTCGCCGCTTCGGCGCACCCTGGGTTCGCGACCTACCGAACAACCTGTCTTTGACCCTGAAGGGGTCGCATCAGCCGCCCCCGACCTGGGAACAGGCAGCCGGTGACGCAGCTCCCCCCTATTTGCCGTAGACGAACGTGATCGATTCTTCCGGACCTTCGTCGCTTAGTCTGGACGAGTCCTGGAAGAACGTCGGCGACGCACTGTCGCTGGTCTTCTTGATGGTGAACTCATTGAACTTGATCTTGCCGGCGCCGGCGCCACCGGTCGCGGAGCCGATCGTCGTCGGGTTTTCGACACCGAAGGAGAAATCCTTGATCTCGAAGGCCGCGCCCTTATTGCCGAGATACACATCGTCTTTGGTTTCGCCCCGAACCTCCAGCATGCCGTCGGCGGGGGATTCGAACCAGATAAATGCGTCAACGGCCGCGACGCGGCGGTCTTCGAGGCTTTCGACGGACAGGATCGCGCGGCGAGATTGGTGCTTTGCCATGTCAATGCTCCTTCGAGATTCGCGAACGACAGGCCGACAAGCCTGCACCGCTTCTCCCGGATTGCGTGTGAAAAAACGAGTCTGCTTCAACCTATTCATTCCCTTTTGAAGTCAGAACGGACATTCAATCGGCGGTTTCTTGCGTATTTGTCTGTAGGGTGGGTGGAGGCTTTGCGCAACCCACCATCGCCGAGCCGGTGGGTTGCGCAAAGCCTCCACCCACCCTACAAGACAGATGAAACGCTCCACTTGGTGCATACAAGGTAAGGTGGCGTGGCGCCGTGGCGGGCAGGAGGGCGGATTGCCATGTTGGACGATCAGAACTCGGAAACGGTGACGATCGGCGTCGAGTTGGTTGCGGCCGACTGGAAACTGAAGACCACGATCTCGGTGCCGGCCGGTCCGAGACGATTAATCCAGTTGTTACCCTTGGCCAACGCGCTGGCCGACGCCGTGACGGGGATGGCGGAGCAGGCCCTCGAGAAACAGGGGGAGACGATTTCTTGCAGAAAAGGTTGTGCGGCTTGCTGCCGGTCAATGGTACCGATTTCAGAGGTGGAGGCCCGTCGCTTGCGTGAGTTGGTCGAGAGCCTTCCCGAACCGCGGCGTTCCCAGGTCGTGACGCGCTTCGCCGAGGTTCTGCGCCACCTCGATCAGGCGGGTCTGCTCGACAAGTTGCGAACTCGTGAGCAATGGACCGATCTCGAAAACAAAAGGGTCCAGATCCAGTATTTCCTCCAGGGGATCGCCTGCCCATTCCTGGAAGATGAATCGTGCTCGATCTACGGCGATCGGCCGGCGTCCTGCCGGGAGTTCCTGGTGACCTCACCGGCGGAGAAGTGCGCACTGCCCACCAATGAAGAGGTGCGGATCGTCAAACTCCCGTTTCGGGTCATGTCGGCGCTAGCGCGCTTTGACTCCGGCCCGCCAACGGCCGAGCGCATCCCCTGGGTGCCGCTCGTTCTTGCCCTGGAATGGGCCATCGAGCATCCCGATACCAGCGCGCCGCGCCCCGGACCAGAACTGACGCGAGAACTTTTCCAACATGTGGCGGATCAGGAGGATGTCCGGGTGACATTTCGCTGATCAGCGGCACAGAAAAAGGGGACGCGACTCGCTAAGACAGAATGTCTTAACGAGTCGCGTCCCCTATTGTTCCTCTCTTTTGTCCCTCCCCCAAGGTGGTCGTCACCCGCGACGGCAAGCCGTTTTACCGTTCGGAGGTGTCGATGCCGCGGGAGGTTGAGAAACCGGACCCGAAACTGTTCGACAAGCCCGAACCGATGCCGTGAGGCCGCCACCGAGCGGGCGAGTTGCGGCTTACCGGTTGCAGGCCACTAGGCAATGCGACGTTTCTCCGAATCGGTCTCACGGAAAGTGAAAAAGGTTGCGGAGGGGCACCGAAACATGCACCGATTCGGCGAGCCGCGGGCCGAATCCGCGACAAACGTCGCTGGGGTTCAACTCCTGGGGGGAGTCAACGCCATACACTCCCGCCGCGAATCTGATTTGTCACCCACTGCAGTCCATCCTGTGCGTATCGATTGAGCCGAAGTGCGGCCCGCGATGTGGCACTCGCTCCGCGGCTCGTCGGTGGACTCGTTGCAGGCGGCGGATCCAGATGCGCTCCGGCAGTTCCCATGTAGCCGAGCCGGAATCGTGTGAAGAGACGCGAACGGGGAGCCGAACTCCTCAGGTCCGAAGAATACAGGTCCAAAGCTCTGATAGCGTCGTCAACAAACTGGGGCACATGAATCCAGAGTCGGTAACACTGATTGGGGGTTTCCTGAACCGTTAGGTGCCGACCGCGATCCAGTTCCGACTGCGTATCGTTCAGCCCCCAGCGCAGGTGGACTCGTCGATGTCCGAGCGGGAACCTGACAGTTTTCGTCAGGTGCGTGTGGGCCAGCCCGTGTCGGAACATATCGATCAAGAGGCCCATTAGCGGTCCATACCTTTGGTCGATCCGCGACAAATAGACCCTGCCGAACTCGATTGCGTTCTGAGTCGTTTCCTGTGGACCGCCAGTGCGGGAGTAAGTGTCCTTTTGAACTGGGTCTTCGTCATCCACACGAAATCTTGACCGGGCGAGTTAATTCCGGTCGGTGTCCAGATCATTATCATTTGGTGGCTCAGTCCTCACGGGCGGTCGCTGCCGCAGGTCACTTGACGTCCTCGATGATCTTCGAGACCCGCTCCTTCAGCACGCCGAACAAGTGCTTCGTATTGTCTGGAGTGATCTGGATCTTGCCTTCCACAAGGTTGAACTGTCCCCTCGTAGGAGTGGCTGTACAGCACCAGTCGCGTCCACGAACCGGGTCTTGTACTTTTCTAGATCCGGCCCAAACCGCCCGCCATTGTGAGTCAAAGCGTTCCGCACGAGTCGGGCCAGGTCCACCTCTTCGTGTTTCCAGCAAAAGTCGGTCACCGGGTCGCCGAAGTGCCGGGCGAACGCCGTGCTGATGAACTCCTTCTTGGACGAGTACGGAGGCTCCTTGGTCTTGATGACGGCCGCGAGGAAGTCCTCGTACGGAAAGAACAACGAACAGTAGTTGTTCCGCTGGGTGCCCAGAATGCAGAACTGGAACTCGGAAGTGTTGATGAGAAAGTTCCAGTACGCAGACACATCGAACTTGGTCGCGGCCTTGGCCTTCTTCAGATCTTCGTGTGCCTCCTGCTCGATGGACGTCACCGCGCGTTTCAGGGCGCCGCGCTGGTCGAACTTCAATCTGTACTGCATCTTGTCTTCCAGTTTGTCCACGATCCCCTTTACAACGCCGCCCGCGTAGTCGGCTCGATATAGTATGCTCCCGTCGATTTCGCCGCCCGCATAGTGTTTCAGGCTCTCTACCATGAGCCAAGGCAAGATGTGCGAGCCGTTCGCCGAACGCCAAGCCACCATCAAGTCACCGAGGGCGTCCTTGAGCGGTGACGTCCTGACTGCCTCGTATATACGTCTGGACCAGTCATGGTCGAAGAACTTCTCATACGACGAGAGGTTCGGGTTGACGAGTGCCTTCTCGATGATGTCCTGGTCCATTTGGGCGATCCCTAATTTTGGCGCGGCTCGAAGTAAATAAGGACATTCCGAGGTGGCGCAGGTTCAGAGTGCCGTCAGTTTACTCCGGACCGGAGTCGAACACCGCCCGCATCGCCGGTCGAAATCGCTTCCTAGCACACTTATTCGGTGCAGAACTCGGTGCGGGACTGACGGCTGGGCTGCCTTGGTATTGACTGTCATGTGGCCAATACCACCCCGGGTGCCATGCCCACGCAAAGCCGTGGGCATGGCACCCGGGGTGGCTTTCACATCCTGACCCTTAATAGCCCGACGCGCCAGCGAGGGTTCACTTCCGCCGCCGGAACCCCGGCTGGGAAATCGTCCAGCCGAATTGGCGGCCGCTCGCCGCGGTCGTCGTACTCACTGTCCATGTTCGGCAGCCCGTACTGCCGCAGGTCCGCCTCCCCCGGGACCCCACTCCCGAGCCCGGTACCAACGGACCGCGGGTCCGGCCCGTTATCCGGTTATCGCGTACCGACTCCCCGGGCCGGGCCCGCCCGCCCCCGGCCGCGAACCGGAGGTGCCCCATGTTTGCCGCCGTACTCCGCCCCCTCACCTGGGTGACGGCCGGTCTGGCCGCGGCCGCCGCCGTCGTCGTCGGCGCCGACCGGCCACCGGTCACGCCTGCGACCCCGGTCGGGCCGCCGCCGCGGGTGGTCGAGGCCGCCGAGGCCGACAATCCGCGGGTTGACCCGGGACTGGTCCGGTGGCACGCCACCTTCATCGACGCCCAGGCCGCCGCGCGGAAGTCCGGCCGGCCGGTGCTCCTCTTCCACCTGATGGGCCGGCTCGACCGGCAGTTCTGCTGAACCAACGCCCGCCTCGCGAGGACCGTGCTGTTCTCATCGAGCGAGGTAGCGGGGTACGTCAACGATACCTTCGAGCCAGCCTGGGAGACCGTCCGCCCGGCCCCGCTCGTGACCATCGACTTCGGGAACGGGCACACCGTCCGGCGGACCCTCCAGGGAAACATCGCCACCTACGTGTGCGGCCCAGACGGGGTCGTCTACGACGTGCTGCCGGGGATCTACACGCCGGGCGAGTACCGCAAGCAGCTCGAGGCGCTGAAGGCCCTGGCGGACTCCCTCCGCCCGGCTCCCGGCGCGACGCCGGGCACAGACCCCCGCGTGGGTCCGCTGCGCGACTACCACGCCAAGCACGCCGCGACGCTGGCCCGCCAGCCGGAGCCCGAGGAGATGCGGGCGGTCGCGCAGACCGGCGGCGGGTTCAAGGGCGCGATCGGGTTCGGTGGCGGCATCGCCGGGGCCGGGTTCGGTGGCGGCATCGCCGGGGCCGGGTTCGGTGGCGGCATCGCCGGGGCCGGGTTCGG
>Ga0075418_10002709_pt1 | contig 20309 bp, 13 predicted proteins | sample SoiMetdeltSBSDD2_FD_81776 | JGI IMG/M metagenome (GOLD analysis project Ga0075418, IMG submission 81776) | Bulk soil microbial communities from a Populus tree surrounding site in Tennessee, USA - Soil MetaG P. deltoides SBSDD2 | ecosystem: Environmental > Terrestrial > Soil > Tree plantation...
AGGCTTGCTAGGATCGTGATCGCGAAGGACGGTCTGCAGGATCTTGCCCACTTGCGCTCCGCCGGGGATCCGATTCCACGACAGATCGATGCCCGAAAAGAGGTCGACCGTCGCCGGTTCGCCGGCAATGAGCTTGAAATAGTTGAGGGACGTGCCGCGGCGCTCGGCCGAGCCGAATCCCTGGCTCTTGTGCATGCTCCGGCTCTCGCCGGCGAGCTCCGTATAGGAGCGCCCGAGGAGCGCGTTGTAAGCGCCGAGGTCGACGGTGAGGAATTCCTTGGCGTTGTCGCCCGAGGGCGGCGCGGCCCAGCTGAAGTAGTTCCAGAACAGCCGCTTCGCCTTCCAGGGTCCGAGCGTCTCGAGTTGCTCCGGGTAGCGCTTTGGATCGCCGGCTGCCTCGAAGGCCTCGACCGCGAGAAGCGCCGAAGCGGTGTGATGACCATGGCGGCCCTCTCCCGTGGTCGGGAACCGCATCACGATGACGTCGGGCTGGAAAGTTCGAATGACGCGCACGACGTCGCCGAGAACAGCGTCATGACCCCACGTCTCGAGCGTCTCGTCGGGTCCCTTGGAGTAGCCGAAATCCACCGCGCGGGTGAAGAACTGCTCGGCGCCATCGATCCGGCGCGCGGCGAGGAGCTCCTGGGTGCGGATCACGCCCAGGAGATCACCTTGCTCGTCACCGATCAGGTTCTGTCCGCCGTCGCCGCGCGTGAGGGACAGATAGCCGGCGCGGACCAGCTTCTCGTTCTCGAGCCAAGTGAGCATGGCCGTGTTCTCGTCATCGGGATGCGCGGCCACGTAGAGCGCCGAGCCGACGACGGTCAGCTTCTCCAGGGCCAGTTGCAAACCGCTCGCGTCGAGAACGGCCGGGGGACCCGTCTCTGCGAACGTCGCGGAGGCGAGGGCGGCGAGGAGCGCCAGGAGCACGGCCGGTCGGAGCACGAGACGCACGGATCCTCCTGTTCGACGCCGCCAGGTTGCCGTCGGAGTAAGGGCACGATTATTCCTGAGGCTCTGGCCGATGTCCACAGGGGCCGGGGGGCCTCGCTTGGCGAGGCGATGGAACCCGCGGCCAACAGATACAATGAAACGCGCGGGGGAGGCTGCACCAGGCCGTGCCCTCCGGTGGGGACTTCCCCCGGGCCCGCAACCGTTCACCACAGGTTGGAGTGAAAGGCACGCCTGGAGTCCGCGATGCACGTTACCCTCCCGGAGATTCACCTGGTCCGCCATGGAGAGACGGCGTGGACAGCTACACGGCAGCACACAGGCCTCACCGACATCCCGTTGACCGCGACCGGCGAGCGCGACGCCTACCGCCTCGGCCGGCAGCTCCAAAGGCGCAATTTCCCTCACGTCCTCACCAGTCCTCTGGTGCGGGCGCGTCGGACCTGCGAGCTGGCGGGCTTCGGCTCCCGGGCCGAAGTCGACCCCGACCTGGTGGAATGGGACTACGGCGAATACGAAGGCCGCACGACTGCTGACATCCGCGCGAAGCACCCTGGATGGCAGCTCTTCCGCGATGGTTGTCCGGGCGGCGAATCGGTGCCCGCCATCGCGGCTCGGGCGGACCGGGTCGTCGCCAGGCTGCGGTCCCTCGACGGCGACGTGGTGCTCTTCTCCAGCGGTCATTTCCTGCGTGTCCTGGCCGCGCGCTGGTTGGGGCTCGACGCCGCCCTGGGGCGCTGCTTTCTCCTCGGCACCACGACGCTGAGCATCCTCGGCTACGAGCACGGCAAGGACGAACCCGTCATCCGGCTCTGGAACGACGTCCGCCCGGGGAACGAACGCGAGGAGTGAGGCCAGATGGGTCTCCCGCGTCCGTTCGCGTATCCGCATCGGGATTTCCCCTAGGAATGTCAGTGCCCTATGCACGGCACAAGCCAGTTCATGCGATGAGTATCCGCCACACTCCAACGCACGCCTGTTGAGCCCCGCCAGACCTCGGGTCTAAGCTCTCGCTACAGCATGCCTGTGCCACTCGAGCGGAGGTCCCATGAGTGCCGAGAGCGGCCAGATGCTGTCCCACTACCGGCTCGTCGAGAAAATTGGCGAGGGCGGGATGGGTGTGGTCTGGAAGGCCGAGGACACCGTCCTCAACCGCACCGTCGCCATCAAGGTGCTGCCTGCTGACCTGACCCTCGACGAGGACCGCCGACGCATGTTCCTCGAGGAGGCGCGCCTGGCCGCCTCCGTTAGCCACGGCAACATCGTCCAGGTTCATGAGCTCGGGCGCGAACGTGACCTCGACTTCATCGTCATGGAGTACGTCGCGGGCCAGCCGCTGCGCCGCATGCTGCACGGGCAGCCTCTGCCGCCGGACAAGGTGGCGGAATGGGGCCTGCAGGTGGCGCAAGGGCTCGCCCGCGCGCATCGCAAGGGCCTCATCCACAGGGATCTCAAACCCGCGAACATCCTCGTCACGCCCGAGGGCGAACTCAAAATCGTCGACTTCGGGCTCGCGACTCTCTTCGCGCCGCCGGACTCGACCTCTCCGTCGTCGGCGTCAACGGCCGCCGAAGGGCTGCCGGGCGAGACGACCCCGATCGCGGGCACCGTGCCGTACATGTCGCCGGAGCAAGTGCGGGGCGACAAGCTCGATGCCCGGAGCGACATCTTCTCCTTCGGAACCGTGCTCTACGAGATGACAACGGGACGGCGGCCTTTTACGGGAGCCCACGCAGCCGACATCGCCCGCGAGATCCAGAGGAGCCAACCGAGGCCCGTGCACGAGGTCGTGCCCAAAGTGCCTTTCGATCTGCACCGTATCGTCGAGAAGGCGCTGGCTCGGCGTCCGGAAGAGCGCTACCAAGACATGGACGACTTGGTTGTGGACTTGAGGCGCCTCGCCCGGGACCTGGACTCCGGCTCGTCTCCTTCCCTGGAGGACCTGCAGAGGCAGGCCAGGAATGGGATGCGGAGCAGGAGATGGCTCTCGTCGGTCGCCGCGATCCTGCTCGTCGCAGTCGTCACGACGGTCACCGCCGGCCTTCGTCGTGGTTGGTTCGGATCCCACGCCGCCAAGGCACCGCGAGAGGTGAAACTTCGCCAGCTGACCCAGAATGCCGCCGAAAACTGGGTGGAGAATGCTGCCTTGTCACCGGATGGCAAGTTCCTCGCCTTCGGAGACAAGACGGGACTTTTTGTCCGCGCTATCGAGACAGGCGAGGTGAAACAACTTTCTTCCGAGGAGTTTTCTGTTGTGCTTCTCGCTTGGTTCCCGGACGGAATGAGTTTGCTGGCGACGACGGACCGTGGAACCTACGTGATCCACATTCTGAGCGGATCGACGAACAAACTCCTCGATACCGATGGTGGCTGTGTGTCGCCCGATGGGTCCCAGATTGCGTTCTGCAAAAACCCATCGGAGATCTGGTTGATGGGAGCCGACGGGGAGAATCCGCATCGGATCGTCAATGTCGGTGCGAAGAGACAAGTGGGTCTGCCCGTGTGGCTCCCCGACGGGAAGCGCATCGCCTTCGTGAAATTCCCTGTTGGAAGCGACAGTTTACCGGCGATCGAGAACGTCGACACGCAGGGGCGTGACGGTATGACGGTTCTTTCCGACAAAGGTTTACAATACAAGTATGGCACGAGCGCACAACTCGCCTGCACGTCCGACTGGCGTCTCTTCTACTATCTCAACCAGGATTCGTTGCTAGCACGAGCGACGCTGTGGCAGCTGGCGCTCGAACGAGGAACCGGGAAGCCGAAGGGCGATCCCCACAAGATCACTGAGATCGAGGGATATTTCGCCGCTGCTCTCTCGGCGAGCCAGGACGGCAGGCGCCTGGTCTTCCTGAAGAAGCTGGGGCAGCACGATGTCTACTTCGGCCCAATCGCCGCGGACGGAAGTCTGGCCAGTCCCAGGCGTCTGACCCTTGATAACGCCTCCGATCGGCCAGTGGGCTGGACTTCCGACAGCAGAAGGGTGCTGTTCACCTCCACCCGAACGGGCACCCATCGCGTTTTCATCCAGGATATCGAAAGCGTCACGCCCGAAGTGCTGCCCTTGGAAGGGGCGGACTGCCTCAGCCCGGATGGGGCTTCCGTTCTTTCTTGCAGTAGGGGCTCGCTCTTCCGTTTTCGCCTGCCCAGCGGACCCACCGAGACATGGGTCGAGAAACTGCCCGAGGGTGCTGATGTGGTTCGATGCCCCTGGAGCTCGCCGGCATGCGTGCTCGGACCTGTGCAACGGGTTTGGAAAGACCGCGTCACTTTCTGGTCGTTGGAGACGGATGGCGGGAAGATGAACGAACTGATCACGATCGACGTGGTGCCAGGGAGGTCGAACTGGGCCGTCTCACCTGATGGTACCAGGATTGCCGTGGTGGAGACGAACGGCCGCATCCGGGTCCTGGCGATTCTTCACGGTGAGGTGAGGGAGATCCCCGTCGAGCAGAAGGGTTTCTTCCAGTCCGTGGCCTGGTCTGCGGGAGGAGAGGCGCTCTTCGTGACGGTGGTGCCCTCTGGGCCTTGGAAGTACGCGCTGCTCCGGTTCGATCTGCAGGGCCATGTGCGCGTTCTTCATGAGGGCCCTCAGTGGTGCTTCGACCCCAGACCTTCCCGCGACGGCCACTACCTGGCCTTCGGCCTGATGAACTTCGATTACAATGCTTGGCTGATCGAAGGACTCTAATTGCCCCATTCGCCCGCCTCGATATCGACGGCCAGCGCTTCAGCTATCGGTTTTCATTCGGCTCCTTGGGAGCTGTCGACACCGGCCCGTAGGCACCGCCAGCCGCTGTCTCGGACTCGGCTCCCTAGGCGCCGAGGCCGGCGCTGGAGCTTCGCCTTTTCCAGAACGCGCAACCGCCTCACGTCACGTGCGACCCGCGAACGCTGCGTGTCAAGTTGCGAGACTGTCGGCGGCCAGGCGGGGTCACTGAGGCACACGCGGCAGACGACATAGGCCTGGTGACGCGATCTCCGCTGCGAAGTCGATTTTCCATGCGGCCCGCGCGTGCTGCCGACACCTGAGTCATGCCTTGCGCACGCAGTTCTCTTCACAACGGCCTCCAGGGGGACGCAGGGCAAGTGGACGGCGCGCGGGGCCGCCAGCCGCCGCGACCCGAATGGCGGCGCGACGCATGCGAACAAGACAGCGTGGCATGGATCGTGCGGGGATTCTGTAGGACGAAGGACCGCGAAGGAGAGCGGCATGGCTCGCATCCTGTTTTGCAGTGCGGTCATCGGGGCAGTGTTGTGCGCAGGATGCCTCATTGACGAATTTTCCCCCGCTGGCGACAGTTCGGACTTCGAATCGATTCCAACCGATGATGCGTCCCTGATCGCGGCCTGCGAGAATGCCGTGGTGGAAGCGGCGTCCACGAGCTTCGGCGACCCGCTGCCCGGCCTCTCCACCGAGCTGCTGGCGCGTTTCGAAGCCGGCAAAGAGGAGTTCGAGGAAGTCGAGACGCCCGCCGATGGCCTGGGCCCCGTGTTCAACGCGCCGAGCTGCGTCGAATGCCACCAGCAGGGCGCGACCGGCGGCGGCGGCACCGTCGTCGAAACACGCTTCGGCACGCGCGGCCCCGACGGCCGGTTCGATCCACTGACGCTGCTCGGAGGTTCGCTCCAGCAGGTCCAGGGGATCACGAACGGCGATTGCACGCAGCCCCCGGAGGTCATACCCGCAGCCGCCGACGTCGTAGCCCAACGGCAAACGACACCGTTGTTCGGCCTGGGTCTACTCGACGAAGTTTCCGAGCGACTGTTGCGGTTGCTCGCCGACCCCGGTGACGCCAACCACGACGGCATCTCCGGCCGGCTGAACGTCGTCATCAGCCCCGACACGCAGGAGCCTGCAATCGGTCGCTTCGGCTGGAAGTCGCAGGTGGCGTCGCTGTTCGCATTCTCCGGGGATGCCTACGTGAACGAGATGGGCATCACCAACAACCTGTTCCCGGACGAGAACGCGCCGCAGGGGAACGCCGCCGTGTGCGACGACGATATCCCCGCGCCGGAAATCGATAACGAGGACCTGGACGGGAATGGGATCAGCGACGGCGTCGAGGCCTTCACCGACTTCATGCGCCTGCTGGCCCCGCCGCCCGTTGCGGGGGCGGCCACGCGGGCCGTGTTCCGTGGCGCCCGCCAGTTCGTGCAAGTCGGTTGCGCCCGGTGCCACCAGCCGGCCTTGGTGACCCGCAGCGTGCCGGACGTTCGGGCGCTGTCGCGCCGGCGCTTCCACCCGTTCACCGATCTGTTGCTGCACGATATGGGCGGGCTCGCTGACGGCATCGAGCAGGGTGAGGCCAGCGCACGCGAGATGCGCACCGCACCTTTGTGGGGACTGCGGGCCAGCGCGCCGTACTTGCATGACGGCCGCGCGGCGACCATCTTGGACGCCATCATGGCCCATGACGGCGAGGGCGCGCAGGCGCGCGAGGCCTTCTCGCGTCTCTCTCCCGAGCAGCGCGCCGGCCTGCTGGCATTCCTGGGTTTCATCTGACGGCACAAACTCCTGCGCTCCGGCTCCTACGCGCACTCATCGGCGCCTCCCGCCTCTCAGACATCTCCCGTCGGCGAACGAAACGGTTCGTCACTTGAGTATGCAGAGGCGTTGCGCGTCGGAGCGACCGCCTGCATCTGTCCCTCGGAAGGTGGCGAAGTAGATTCCAGATGCCACACAGTTCGGACACAGCTCGTATCGTGTGGTCTCTCCGGCAACGGGAGCGAATTCGACGACGCGACGGCCGCGGATGTCGTAAACGAACACGATACCTGGCGTGGGAACGGTGACTTCAAGAAACCGATCCTCGCCAGAATAGACGACGCGGAAGGAGGTCGGGACATTCCGGAGGCGGGCGTCGGGGGTCGCTCCCGTCGACAAGCGGCGCAGGACATTGTTGGTCACAGTGCGGGCTATGGGATCGGCTTGTCCGATGAGACCCGTCCGAGGATTGTAGTAGGGGACGATGCCCTGCACGTAGTTCACGGTGCCACATGCAAAAACCGCTCCGCCGCCAGACAGTTCATGGTAGACCATCTCGGCGGTCCGTAGAACGCCCCCATTGTCCGAGTCCGGGAGCTCGTTGCGGGCGATCACCTCGAGGTTCGCCGGACTGTTGCTGGTTCGGGCATCCACCTCGAACCCCACCATAGGGTAGCCGAATTCTTGACCGGCCGAGACCTGGACCCCCTCGTAGGTCCAGTGGCCAGGGTCGTACACCTTGTAGGGACCTACAGGAATGCCCATGCTGCCGTTGTAATAGACGCCCATGAGTGCCGCTGGAGGGCGCAGAACGGGCCAGGCGTGCCAGTTGACCGTCACGCGTGCGTCGTCCACGTGCAGCAGCGGATCCAGCTTGGCACTCTTGAAGCACACCATGGTTTGTCCCGCATCCTCGTAGCGCACCTGCCACCACAAGGTGTTGGCCGAGAAAAAAGCCAAGCTCCCGCCGGAGTTCGCATAACGCTCGAGTTCGTCGAACATCTCTTTGCTGTAGTACTCATCGTGTCCGACGCTCAAGAACAGCCGATAGGAATCGAGAAGGCCGGGCTCGCGATGTACGTCGAGATTCGTGCAGACCTCGTACAGATACCCCTCGGTTTCCAAGAAGGAGATGAACGGGTAGTCCCAGAGGAGAGCGTACTCAGTATCGCCGTACGGGCCCTTGAAGGGGCGCTGGAAGGAAACGTGGGTGGCCCGTCCGCTGAGGCCGGCTGCATAGGCGCCGTAGAGGCTCTTGCCGCCGTAGCGGTTGTATGCCTGCCAGGTGTTCGTCGACAGCTGCACGAGAATGGGGGCGACACTTCCCGGAATCCGAGCCCGCACGGCGAAGGGGATACGCGTCGAATCAGTTCCCGCCACGAGGTGTGCCAGGTAGGCGCCGGGCCGCCAGGATTCAGGAACGATCACTCGGTTGGTCACTGGCCAGTTGCACCCCAACCAGGCGCTGTCGGGGATGCTCCAATGATGGCCGGGCCATTCACCCAAGTCTCCGATCTTCATGAGCCTCGCCCGCTGTTGCAGCACGCTCAGGTGGTACGTCGCGTGCTCGCTGCGAACGTGCAGCTCCAGCGTGTCTCCATTCCGCAGGCTCGTTTCGGTGAGGTAGCCCTCGAGCGGAAGCGCACCCAGCGCTTTGGGCTGCAGGGTGAGCACGATGAAGGGAATGATGAAGAGCCTGCCGCCGCGGATGGGATGTCCCATGCAGAAGCGGAGCCTGGGCATCGAAGCCTCCAAGCCTGTGGCCGGCGGAGGCCGGACCTCAACGGGAACTCATCTCTTTCTATTCTGCTGCAGAGCGTCACGTCAAGGGAAACAGATCCGGCTTGGATCGAGATGAGGAATCCGATTCTCGGATGGGCTACTTCAAGCGTTCTACCGGCGGACTCGAGTTCTGCACCTCGCCATCGTGGCTGGGGAGTGGTGTAGGAACCTGGCGCAATTCGAGAATCCTCATGCAACGCTCAAACTCCTCGTCATCGAGGAACATTCTGAGCCGACGGGGCGACTGCAGGAAGAGATCGACGTGTTCGATCAAGTACTCGGGATAGCGGCCGGCGTCGATCGCTGCAACGGCGGCATTGTTCACCATCCCATCGAGGTTCACCACCGTGATGAGAGGGTACCAGCCGGCGACATATCCAGCTGCTCCTGCATCGAAGAGGCCGATCCGCAAGCCCTTGGGGAAGAGCTCGAGAGCATGATCGAACTGCGCGCGCCAGCGGTACTCGGCCCCTCGACGGTGGTGCGGTTGGGCCTGGACGTTGATGAGCACCAGCCCGATCTGGACGCCGAGAAGGGGCAGCAAAGTCACGAGGAGCCTGTTGCCTCGAACCGAACGGAAACCGGAGGTCACACCAGCACCGACGAACATCGCAGAGAGAGCGGAAACCGGCGCTGCATACCACGGCGCATAGAATCCAAGGACGACACCGTACACGACGACATGAGCCAGAATGTAGACCACTCCGACAGACAGCAAGTCGGTCGCCCCGCGCGCCTGCAGCCGCCGCGCCCCCAGAGCCGCCAACCACGATCCCGGAACCAGCCAGAGGGCCAAGAGCCACGGCGTCCAGCGAGCCTTCATCTCGTAGTCGACAGACAGCGACCGTAACACTACGACGACGGGGGCGAAGAGGCGCGTCACCGCGGTCTTGATGGCCGCGTTCGGGCTCGATCCATCATGAGGCAGTGCACCCCACAACACGGACGAGTGGCGCTTGATTCGTCCGGAGACCTGCTCGAGGGTGCCGAACGTCCTTTGGTTCCAAGCGAACCAAGGCGTGAGCACGATCGCCGCCGTCGAGCCCACGAGCACCAACCGGCGCAGGCGCTGTCCCCACCGCGCCGGAAGTCGCAGGACGACGGCGATCAGGACACAAGCACAGAGAAGGATCTGATCCGTCCTCGCCAGCCCGCACATCCCCCAAAGAAAGCCCGTGGCAGCAGCGTGTTGTTTCGGCGCTCGCTGCATCCATTGTCGATCCAGATTCACCTGGAGGAAGGCGAGAAGAAGGAGCGCGACGAGCGACCCTTCCATACCGAAAAACGCCATCGCCGCGTTCGTGGGGGCGCACAGCCAGATCAGGGCCCCCAGCCAAGCCGCCCTCCGGTCGACCCATCGGTCGAGCAGGCGAAACAGAAGCAGACCGGACAGCGCGTCGAACAGGACGTTGAGCGACAGCGCCACACGGATCGGACTCCACATCGATGTCGGCGCCATCCAGAACAACGGCACCAGGAACAGCAGCCAGAGTGGATGGAAGCCATTGGTGGGCGCGACACCGTCGAATGTGGGGCCCGCACCGAGCGCGATATTTCGTGCAATCGTGAAATAGTAGTAGGCGTCGTCCTGAATGATCGCGGTCTCGGAGAAACCGCTCCACACCAGGACGAGCTTGCACGAGAGGACGAGGACCGACACGAGGAGGAATCGATGGCGTTTCAGGACTCCTCCAGGCCGCAGCCCCAAGACGAAGCGATTCATTCGAGCGGCTGTTCGCCTTCCTCGGCAGCGGGACTCAGGCCGTGGCGGCGGATCGTGCGGAGGCAGCTGTTCCAGCGCAGGATGGCTTCGTCGTTGCCAGCGGGGCGGAGCTTTTCTGCCTTCTCGTACCATTCCATCGCTTGGTGGAAGGGCTCATAGGCGAAAGGATGGGAGACGCCGCCGAGCAGCGCCCGGCCGCGCCGCTCGCAGATGAGGCCGGCGTAGTAAGCGCGCTGATACGGATCCTGCACCTTCGTCAAATACTCGTGGGCCTTCTGGTCGGCAGCGCCCTGGCGGCCGAACTGATCCGTCATGGCCAGGATCAGCACCACCAGGGCTTGCTGGTTCTCGGGATCGCTCTCGAGGACGTCGAGGCAGATGCTCTCGGCTTGCTCGGGGTCGTTGAGGAGCCGGTAGTGCTCGGCCCTGCGGATGGCTTCCGGGATCGCAGCCTGCGAGAGGGTCTTCAGTCTCCGGAGGGGGTCGGTCACCGCGGGCTCACCCCTAGCGACTACTCCTGCGACCGCTTCCCTGCACCGTTGCCGAACAGCTTGCGCCGCAGCTTCAGCACCGGGTCGTAATAGCGATCGACGACCCGCTCCTTGAGCGGGATGATGCCGTTGTCGGTGATATTGATGTGCTCGGGGCAGACATCGGTGCAGCACTTGGTGATGTTGCACATCCCCGAACCGAACTGGTCCTTGACGGCGGGGATCCGGTCCCGCGTGTCCAGCGGGTGCATTTCCAGGCTGGCGAGGCGGATCATGAAGCGCGGTCCGACGAACTTCTGCTTGCCCGAACGATCGCGAAGGACGTGGCAGACGTCCTGGCAGAGGAAGCATTCGATGCACTTGCGGAACTCCTGCACCCGATCGACATCGGCCTGGTACATGCGATGCTGTCCGTCCGCATCGCGCTGCCGCGGCTTGAAGGCTGGAATGCGCTTGTTCTGTTCGTAGTTCCACGAGACGTCCGTGACCAGATCCTTGAGGACCGGGAAGGCTTTCAAGGGTTGCGCCGTGACGACCTCGTCGGCGGCGAAGACGTTCATCCGCGTCATGCAGGCGAGTCGCGGCTTGCCGGCGATCTCCATGCTGCACGAGCCACACTTGCCGGCCTTGCAGTTCCAGCGGATCGCCAGGTCACTCGCCTGGCGCGCCTGGATCCGGTGCAGGACGTCGAGGAACACCATCCCGGGATCGACCTCGACCTCGTAGGTCTCGAAGTCTCCGCCTTGAGAATTGCCCCGCCAGATGCGGAAGTGGCGCTTAGGCATGGCTGCTCCCGGGGGTCTCGGTGGCCACCAGGCCGCTGACCAGATCCTCGATCTTGGCGTGCGCGATGGCGTGAAGCTCCGCCGAGGGTTCGGTCTGCGCCACCTTCACGACTTCCATCTTGCCGTCGCCTCGCTTGCGGGCGACGACATGGTAACGAACCCACTCGTCCCGCTCGGCCTCGAAGTCGAGGCGCGTGTGCGCCCCGCGACTCTCCTCGCGCATGAGAGCCGACCGTGCCACGGCTTCCGAAGAGATGAGAAGCGAGCGTACCGAGAGCGCCTCGTGCCAGCCCGGGTTGTACTGGCTCGACCCGGCGGCCTTCACGGTCTCGGCTTGCTTCTGCAGATCGGCCAGTTCCTCGATCCCTTGGACGAGCTCTTCCTCGATACGCACGATGCCGACGTATTTCCCCATGACCTCCTGCAGCGCCTCGTGCAGCAGGTAGGGATTGGCCCCCGATTCCCGGCGGAGCACCTCGGTAGCCCGTCGAAACGCCGCCTGGATCTGCTCGGCCGCAGGCGTGGGCCTGGCGGCGAGGGAGCGCACGTACTCGCTGGCGCCGACACCGGCCAGGCGCCCGAACACCAGCAGGTCCGAGAGCGAGTTCCCGCCCAGGCGATTGGCTCCGTGCATGCCAGCGGCACACTCGCCGCAGGCGAACAGGCCGGGGACGCGGGTTTGCTGCGTGTCGGCATCGACGCGGATTCCACCCATGAAATAGTGCAGCGTCGGACCGACCTCCATCGGCTCCTTGGTGATGTCCACCTCCGCCAGCTCCAGGAACTGGTGGTACATGGACGGCAGCTTGCGCTTGATGAACTCCGGCGGCCGGCGCGAGGCGATGTCCAGGTAGACGCCGCCGTGCGGCGAGCCCCGGCCCGCCTTGATCTCCGCCCGGATGGAGCGCGCCACGACGTCGCGGGTGAGCAGCTCGGGAGGGCGGCGCGCCCCTTCCTCGCCCCGCACCCAGCGCTCGGTTTCCTCGATGGTGCTGGCGGTCTCGGCGGCGAACTTCTCGGGAACATAGTGGAACATGAAACGCTCGCCCTGGCTGTTGAGCAGCACGCCGCCATCGCCGCGCACGCCCTCCGTCACCAGGATGCCGCGCACCGAGGGCGGCCACACCATGCCGGTGGGATGGAACTGGGTGAATTCCATGTCCATGAGCTCGGCGCCTGCTTCGTAGGCCATGGCGAAACCGTCGCCGGTGTATTCCCAGGAGTTGCTGGTGACGGTCCAGGCCTTGCCGGCGCCCCCCGTAGCCAGGATCACCGCCGGGGCCCGGAACAGCACGAGCCGGCCCGTGTCGCGCCAGTAGGCGGCGACACCAGCGATGCGCCCGCCGTCTTGGAGGAGCTCGAGGGCGGTGCACTCCATGTGCACCTGGATTCCCTGGTGCACGCCGTGATCCTGCAGGGTGCGAATCATCTCGAGCCCGGTGCGGTCGCCCACGTGGGCGAGCCGCGGAAAGCGGTGGCCACCGAAGTTGCGCTGGCTGATGAGACCTTCCTTGGTGCGGTCGAACACCGCACCCCACTCCTCCAGCTCGCGCACCCGGTCGGGAGCCTGTTGGGCGTGGAGCTCGGCCATGCGCCAGACGTTGAGGAATTTCCCGCCGCGCATCGTGTCCCGGAAGTGGATCTTCCAGCTGTCACGCCGATCGACGTTGGCCAGTGCCGCGGCGATCCCGCCCTCTGCCATCACCGTGTGGGCCTTGCCCAGCAGGCTCTTGCAGACCACGCCCGTCCGCAGGCCCTGCGCGCTGCACTCGATCGCCGCTCGCAGGCCGGCGCCGCCCGCGCCGATGACGACGACATCGTGCTCGATGGTTTGGATCTCGGAGGCTTGCAGCATCGAATTCCTCAGTGCCAAGTGTTGAAGTCGTGCCAGATGCCCATGGAAACGAGGCGGACGTACACATCGGTGAAGGCGACCCAGAAGAGACTGAACCAGGCGAAGCGCATGTGGCGGGCGTTGAACCAGCTGGCGAACTTCCAGAAGCGGTACCGCGGCGTCGCCCGCCCGCATGACATGCAGTCGTCGTGCCCGCCGATGAGATGCCGGAACGAATGGCAGCCAAAGGTGTAACCGGCGAGGAGGCAGGCATTGACGGTGAGCACGAGGCTTCCCACTCCGATGCCGAACCTGCCCTCGAAGAGGAAGGAGGCAATGGCGTCGGCGAAGAGGATCGGGACGTAGGGTAGGGCGAAGTACAGCGCGTAGCGATGCAGGTTCTGGAAGACCAAAAGCCCGGTCTCGCCCTTGTAGGGGCGGGAGGTCTTGCCCAGAGGCACGACGGCGCAAGCCGGCGGAGAGGCGGCGAAGGAGCGGTAGTACGCCTTGCGGTAGTAATAGCAGGTGAAGCGGAACAAGCCGGGGAAAATGAGGATCAAGAAAGCCGGCGACGACGGCAAGGCGGCCGGCCACCAGGTAGGCCACTCGCCGAACAAGGCATGCCACACCGGTGCCGAGCCCGCGGCCGACGTGTTGGTGAAGAGGAGCGGCGAGTAGAAGGGACTCAAGTACGGCGCCGCATAATAGTGCTGTGCCTGAAAGGCTGCCCACGTGGCATAGACCACGAAACCGAAGAGGACGAACACCGTGGCTGCCGGCGCCACCCACCAGCGGTCGGTGCGCACGGTGGCCCCGAAACGTTCCGGATGCCCACCCAGAACGGGCAACTGCGTCGTCGCCATGCCCCTCCCTCGAGCAGTCCTCGGATCGGCTCGATCCGTGAGCAGCCGCGCAGTATAGGTTCTTGGCTGCTGGCAGGCAAGTACGGATGACCGAGACAGCGGTGCACTGCCTCGACGAGGGAAGTGAACGCCGTTGTCAGGCAGTGGCCCAGGCCGTGACTAACCGTGGACGCGCCGCCGTGCCTTCCGCGCCACCGGGGCCGTGGCTCGCCGCCGACGGCTGCGACGCTTGGCCGACTGGATTTCCTCGAGCACGCCGTCCCAGAGTTGCATGCGCGAACGGAGCGACTGCAGCGCCACGTCGGCAGCTTCCTTGTGGTAGGTGCGGTTCCGCTGGCAGAGCATGGTGGTCATGTGTCGCGCCAGAGGCCCATGGCTCTCGCCATCCACCTCGATGTGACGATCGATGTAATAGACGAAGCGCTCGAGTTCGGAGCTGGATTCCTCGTGCAGGCGGTTGACGAAGGCTCGGAACATGTCGGGGATGATGTCCTCGCGACCGTAGAAGAACGCTGCGGCCACGCAGTGGGGCTTCCCCGAAAGCGCTACGTCCATCGTGTTCCGCACGAACTGTCGGACGAAGTCGGGGACCTTGGCCGCGTCTAGTGCCCGACTCCAATGCGCCGAGGCCTGGAGCTCCGCCATGAAGGCCTCCACCGGTCGCAGATCGGCGCCGCAGTCCTTCATGGCCGCGCAATAGAGTTCGAAGTGGCTGGCATAACCACGACGCCCGTCGGCATCGGATTCCTCCTCCACGACGATTTCGTTGATGAAGCGGCGGATCTTGGCGTTCCCCACCGGCACCCAAGGGACCTGCACGCAGGTGGTGGTGCGCTGCAGCGCCTTCAGCAGGGACATGAAGTCCCACACGGCGAAAACATGGTGCTTGGCGAAGATGCGGACGGAAGCCAGGGAATCGAGCTCTGCGTACAGGGGATGGGTGACCAAAGCCTTCCGCATGCCGGTGATCCGGACGTACGGCGAATCAGCCGAGATGGGCACGATCGCACCTTCCTGGTTCGAGGTCCTCCGCGACCCCAGTGCCCCCCGGCGCTGGGACGCAGGGAGGGGAATAGGCCGCTGGCTGGGCGGCTCCCTTGGGCTGGCGTCGAGGCTTCCGAGCGGGTCGCGAAAACCCTAGCCCCTGGGGCTTGCTGGCGTCAACGCGCACGGCCCTTTCTTGGGCGATTTGCCCCAGACCCTCCTCGAGCAGTCGAAAAACGACATGCATCGAGTGGTTGCAATCTCTTCATCCCACGAATGTCCTATCATTACTAGATAGTCCCCCGTTGCAGACAGTTCTCCGCTCCGGAGGCCACACCCATGGGTGCCGCCCGGGTCCTTCGTCAGTTCTTGGCTTGGACGGTTGGCGCGCTCGGGGTCGCGGCGCCGGAGCTCGCCCCAGCCGCGGTGACGACGCTCGTGCCCACGGACGACACCTACGTCCGCGGCGGGCCCACGGCGAACGACAATTTCGACGCCGACACAATGCTGCGGGTCAAGAACGGCGCCGGCGAGGACAACGATCGCGAGACGCTCATCCGCTTCGACCTCAGTGGGTTGCAAGGTGTGGTGGTCTCCGCCACGTTGCAGCTCTACTGCAAGGGTTTGTCCAACGGCAGTCCGACTTCCGTGTACACCTACTCCGTCGCGGTGGACTCGTGGACGGAAACCACGGTGACCTGGAACACCCGGCCCGCCGCCGTGAGCCTCCTTTCCTTCCGCGGCGATATCGCCACCGTCGGGCAGATCTATCCCTTCAATGTCACCTCCTTCGTCGCCCAGCAGAACGGCGGCGACCGCATCGTCTCCTTCCTCCTCCGGGACGACGGGGAAGTCAAGAGAGTGGCCGATTTCGACCGGCGCGAGGATTCGCATCCACCGACGCTCGTCATCGAAACGAGCCAGACCTACTCCCTCACCGCCCAGACGCTCGGCTCGGGTCAGGTGACGCTCTCGCCCGACGGTGGTGTTTACCTCACTGGGACGGTGGTGACCTTGACGGCGGTCCCCGGGCCGGGCTGGCAGATGTCGTCGTGGGCCGGAGACTTGAGCGGCAGTGCCAATCCGGCGCAGCTGACCATGGACACGAACAAGACGGTCTGGGCGACGTTCACCGAGATCCCGCGCTACACGCTGACGGTGCAGACGAGCGGCCTCGGGACGGTGGCTCTCTCTCCGTCGGCTCCCAACTATCTGGCGGGAACCTCGGTGAGCCTCACCGCGACACCGGGCCCCGGCTGGTCCTTCGACGGTTGGAGCGGCGATCTCCAGAGCACAGCCAACCCCAGCACGATCGTCATGAACGCGGCGAAGACCGTCACCGCCTCCTTCCACGCCGCTCCTGCCACCCCCAGCGACATCGTCCTGGAGGAAATCGCCTCCGGCGGCTCCACCGCTTCGACGCTCGTCGAGACGGCGGCTCCACTCGCCGGCATCGATGCGAACCTGTACCTGGCGGCGGTCACGACGAAGCCGCACCGGACCGTCAACTCCATCATCGGTCTCAATCTCACCTGGACCCTGGTTGGCTCGCAGTGCTCCGGGCGGGGCGAGTCCGGCGTTTCCCTGTGGATGGCCCTGGGGAACAAGGTCACCGACGCCACCGTCGTGCAGGCCGTCCTCGCCGCCGCCGCCGACAACGCCGTCGTGGTGGTGAGCCGCTGGTCCGGCGTGGACCGGGTGCAACCGCTCGGCACCCTCGTGGCGGGGAACAGCAACGGCATCGGCGGCGCGTGCAACGGCGGCATCGACGCCACCACCTACTCCGTCGCCATTCCCGATCCGGGAACCGACAAGCTCGTCTTCGGTGTCGTCGCGCACCGCGAGGCGACGCACGTGCCCGGAAGCGGTTGGACCGAGAGAACCGAAGTGAGCCAGGGGAGCGCTGGTTCGCGCGCAGCGCTCTCCCTGGTCGATCATGCCGGCGCTGGGGCCCCGAGCGCCCTGGCCGGATCCTTCAATCTCCTCGCGGACTGGGCGGCGCTCGCCGTGCAGGTGCGGCCTGCCTATGCACAGACCCTGTCGCTTTCCACCACGGGTCTGGGAAGCGTGGCCCTCTCTCCACCAGGGGGCCTGTATGTCGACGGTGAACTGGTGTCGTTGCAGCCGGTGCCCGCCTCGGGATGGTACTTCACCGGTTGGAGCGCGGATCTCTCTGGCGCCTCCAATCCGATGTCTTGTCTGGTGCGGAGCGACCTCGACGTCGCTGCCCTGTTCAGCACGGTGCCGCATTACGACCTCGGGGTCACCGTCCAGGGCAGTGGCCACGTGGTGGTGTCGCCGCCGGGAAGGCGTTTCGCCCAAGGCAGCACGGTCGGCCTCATGGCGGAGGCGTTCCCGGGCTGGATCTTCTCCGGCTGGGGTGGCGACGCGGTGGGCAGCAGCCCCAGCCTGGCGCTCCCCATGCAATCCAACCGCAACGTCATCGCCTACTTCCAGTTCGTCGGCGTCCCCGTCGCCGCGGGTCTGTGGAGCTCGGCGGCGGAGCTGGCCACGGCGCCGCTCCAGGGCACTGCCTGGGTGCAGGTGCTCGCGGGGGCAGACCAGGTCTTCTTCCCGCCCAACCCGGCGAACCAGGACAGCCCGAACAATGTCAACTGTCTCGCCGCCGCCATCGTCTTCGCCCGCACCGGGAACACGCTCTACCGCGACCGGGTGGTCCAAGCCTTGGACTACCTGCCGACGCTCGGGAATCCCGGCGACAACACTCTCGCTTGGGGGCGCGAGCTCGGCGCCTACGTCCTCGCTGCCGATCTGGTGGGTTATCGAACCACCGCCTTCGACACCTGGTTGCGCGCGATGGCGGAGACCTATGTCGGGCTCGACCACCGCACCCTGTTGGAAGCGGTGGAGGAACGTCCGAACAACTGGGGCATGTACGCCTTCGGCAGCTTGGCCGCGGTGTATGCCTATCTGCACGACGACGCCAAGCTGCTCACGGTCCGCAACCTCTGGGTACAGGGGGTGACGGGCACGCCAGCGCAGGGACAATTCGGCGATCTCTGGTGGCAATTCGATCCGGCACGGCCGCGCATCATCAATGCGGCCCGCTCCACTTTGCAGGGGGTCGACATCGATGGCGCCATCCCGGACGACGTGCGCCGCGGCGGCGCCTTCGCGATCCCGCCGATCTACACCAACTATCCCTGGGGTGCGCTGCAAGGGATGGTCATGGCGGCGCGCATCCTGGAGCGCTACGACCCCAACCTTTCCATCTGGAGCATCGGGGAGAAAGGGATCTACCGCGCCGCGAGCTTGCTGCAGGAGCGCTGGCAGCAGCAGTTCAGTGGTTGGAAGGCGACCGGCGACGACCGTTGGCTGCTCCCGTTCCTCGACGGGGCGTACGGCACGCATTGGGCCTCGGGTGCGGTGGACGAGTCACGGGCGGGGAAGAACGCGGGCTGGGCGTACGTGCTCCTCGGCGGTAGCGGTGGCGGCACGACGTCGACGGCACCCTGGGAGAACACTCTTCCCTATCGTTTGTATCCCAGCACACCGAATCCGTTCTCCCGCAGCGCCTCCATCCGCTTCAGCGTTCCCCTCGCCGGTCCGGTGCGCGTGGTCATCTACGACGCCATGGGGCGTCGCGTGGCGACGCTCCTCGACGGCACTTGCCCGCCGGGCATGCATGCCTTGCACTGGGATGGCATCGATGCCGCAGGTCGTCCGGTGGCACGCGGCATCTACTGGTGCCAGCTGCAGGCCGGCTCGCACCGCGAATCCATCCGCCTCACGCTCTTGCATTGAACCTTCGGCCCAGCGGCCGCTTCACAGCGTGAACGCGATCTCCTTCCGGGCCCGGCGTTCGACTGGCAGCAAGCTCGAGTAGATGAAGCCATGCACCGGGGTTTCGATCCCGAAGCGCTCGGCCATCCGCACCACGGCGCCATCGTGGGCGTCCAGCTCCGACCTTCGGCCTTCCATGAGGTCGCGCTGCATCGAGGCGGTTCCGTCTGCCGGGAGTCCGTCGATGAAGGCGAGGGTTTCCTCGATCGCCGCCGCCGGGAGCGCGATTCCCGCCGCGTTGGCCACCGCGTGGATCTCACGCAGCGACTCCTGCAGGAGCCGGCGCGTTTCGGGGAGGCTCCGCACCACGCCGATCGGAGCGCGCGCCAAGGCCGCGAGCCCACCCCAGGAAGCGATGAAGAGGAATTTGCGCCACATCGCGACGCGGATATCGGCAGGGATTTCGACGGCGACACCACGGGCGCGTGTGAAGACGGCGCGTAGGCGCTCGACGCGCGCGCTCCGCGCGCCGTCCATCTCGCCGAAGGCGATGCTGGGGGCGACGCCGGTGTGGCGGACGAGCCCCGGCGCAGCGACGAAGCTGATGATGCGGCAGAGCCCGCCCAGCACGGTCTCGGGGCCGAGCGCTTGGCGCAGGAGGTCGGGGGCGTCCACGCCATTCAGGAGCGGGACGACGATCGTATCGCGGCCCACGAGGGGCCGCATCGTCCGCGTCGCCTCGGCCAGCTGCCAGGTCTTGACGGCGACGAGGACAGCGTCCACCGCCCCGACGGAGGCCGGGTCCGCGGTGGCATGCGCCGGTTGCAGCACGAAGTCTCCGGCGACGCTCTCCACCTGGAGGCCGGTCGTGCGCAGGGCCTCCAGATGGGCACCACGGGCGATGAAATGCACCTCTTCGCCTGCCTCGGCGAGGCGACCGCCGAAGTAGCCGCCCACGCCGCCGGCGCCGAGCACGGCGATCCGCACGCCTTCAGGACCCCGGTTTCTGCATCGCTGCGAAGCGCCGCTGCATTTCCTCCGGCGAGACGTCTTCGACGTGGGTCGCGATCGACCAGACGTGGCCGAATGGGTCGGTGACGGTGGCGATCCGATCGCCGTAGAACTCGTTCTTGGGCGGCCGCGTCACCTGGGCGCCGGCGGCGACGGCGCTCTTGAACACCGCGTCCACGTCGGTCACGTAGAGGACGATGCTCACCGGTGTGCCGCCAAGCGCCTGCGGCCCGCGGTAACCCATCTCGGGCGCCTCGTCGGCCAGCATCACCACGGAGTTACCGATCTGGATCTCTGCATGCATGATTCCCCCGCCAGGAGCGTCCATACGGAAACGCTCCTTGGCGGCGAAGGCTTGCCGATAGAACTCGAGTGCACGCGACGCCCCCTGCATGACCAGATAAGGCGTGACGGTGCTGTACCCATCGGGAATCGGCTTCACGGGCATTGCCTCTCTCCTCGATTGCAAATCGATTGCACTGACGGTGCCCGCGGCGGCAAATCGCTCTCCGGAGCGGGCGGAGTCGCATTCTCCGTCGCAACCAACGCCGTGTGGATTCCAGGCAAAGGCTAGTCGTACGACGCGAGGTCGTCAACACCTCCAGACGACGAAGCGCCTGGAATGCCGCAAAGTCTTCGCTGCATCCTGCAGA
>Ga0075418_10002711_pt1 | contig 20303 bp, 16 predicted proteins | sample SoiMetdeltSBSDD2_FD_81776 | JGI IMG/M metagenome (GOLD analysis project Ga0075418, IMG submission 81776) | Bulk soil microbial communities from a Populus tree surrounding site in Tennessee, USA - Soil MetaG P. deltoides SBSDD2 | ecosystem: Environmental > Terrestrial > Soil > Tree plantation...
AATAACCGCCAGGCTGTCGGCGTGCTCGGCCGTGCGGGCGAAGATGTCGCTGATTTCCAGGCCGCTTTCGCCGTACTTCTGGAACTTGAACGGCGAAGGGAACGCCGCCCCCGTTTTCCGCTCGGTTCGCAGCGTCTGCGGTAGCGGCTGCCCCGCGTGCCTGGCCAGCGCCGGCTTGGGGTCAAACGTATCGACGTGCGACGGGCCGCCGTTGCAGAAGAAGTGCACCACCCGCTTTGCCCGCGTAGCAAAGTGCGGCTGCTTCGGCGTCAGCGGCCCCGCCTCCGCCGCTAGCAGGCCATCGTCCGCCATCAACGACGCCAGCCCCAGCATCCCGAGGCCCGTCCCAGCCCGGCGCAACATGTCGCGGCGGCTCACAAAGGCGGCTGGCTGCATCGGCTTATTCTGCATATTCGCGAAAATACCCACGCTGGCCGTGGATTGCAAGTCTTTATAAGGCAACGACTTGCGATGACGTTTCTCGCATGCGGCTATGCAGTTTATGCAACTTAAGCATGCATCTTGACCTGATGTATCGAATTATAAACCCTTGTATATATACCAAGTTCCGGCCATTATTTCAACAAGGCAATGACGCCAAGCCCGGCTAGCGCTGCGCCGATTCCCGCTGCAATCATCAGCCAATCGAATCGTTTAGCGCCGCGCAGCTCTTTCATGGCCACGGCCACCGCGGCTGCCGCCAGATACAGGACGGCCACCGCGGACACCAGGACGAAGAGGTGTGGTCCAGGTCTGCTGACAAGCCACGCGACAGTCCAAGCCACTCCCCACCAAACCCCCGCGATTACCGGCGGCCCCAGCCCCAAGGCAATCATCAGCGTACGGAGGCGGTAACGCATCAGAGTTATTCTACCCGCCTACGGCTCGATTTGACCAAGTTCGTTCGTTCAACCGCGGAGCGACTGCCTTTTGTCCGACTGGCGCGGCTGGGGCTAATCCACAAACACAAACTCGTTCGCCGACAGCAGCACCTGGGCCAGTTGTTCCCAAGCGGTGAGCTTGGGCGTGGGCTGGTCGCCGAAGTCGCGCTGGGAGTCGAAGGTGAGGCCGCCCGAGCCGGCGGCGGTGATCTGGGCCTTCCAGAGGAATTGGTTGTGGCTCAGCAGGTCACCCATGTCGGCGACGAAGTCCAGCGTGTCGCCGGCCTGCAGGTCGAGCTGGTCGACGTTGAGCTCTTCGCGGCCATTGTGAACCGCAACTTGCTTGATGAGGCCGCCGCGGCTGCTGACCAGGAAGCCGCGGACCCCCTTGCCTTCCTTCGGCTCGTGGATGAGCGTCGAAGTGACGCGGACCTGCATGTCGCGGGGCGCGGTCCAGCGGCGGACGACGGCATGGGCCAGGTCGTTGCCGGGGTGCCCGCCCTCGGCCGTGAGCTGCAGCCAGCCGAGCTTGCCGTCGGGATAGCCCGAGCCGCCCTGCCAGGCCGTCCCGGTGAAGTGCGGCAGCTTTTTGAAGCCGGTGACGCGCTGCATCTTTTCGTCGAAAGCCCCGTAGCCGTATTGCCAGGCGGTCGCCGTGACAGGGATCGCCGTTTGCGGGCCTTCCGCAGCCGCCGATATCAGCGCCAGGGCGGAGTGGATTTCGTCAGCCGTCGCCTCGCGCTGGTAGGCGCGGCGAAAGAGTTGCCGCACGCGCTCTTCGTCCGTGGCGGCGCTGGCCGTCGCCTTCGCCACGGTCTGCGCATAACCGATCAGCAACGGATGGTTGAGGAAGAACAGGGCCTGCTGCGGCACGGTCGTTTCGCTGCGGAGTGGGATGTGCAGGTCCGGATTGGCGAAATCGAACATCCGTAGCGTGCTGGGCAGGAACTGCCGATCGATCGTGCCATACAGCGAGCGGCGGACGAACGTGCGGGCGAACAGATCGCCCGCCCGGCCGCCGAGCGTGCGGTCGAGCTGGCCGCCGGCGGCCAAGAGCGCATCGCGCATTTCCTCGAACGACAGCCGCCGCGGGTTCTGCCGCCAGAGCAGGCGGTTTTCGGGATCGACGGAACTCGGAACTCCCTGCTCCGCGCTCCCCGCTCCGCGCTCCGCGCCGGAGGCCTGCTGATACGTCCGGCTCGTCATGATCCGCCGGTGCAGCTTCGTAATCGACCAGCCGTCTTCGATGAATCGGCTAGCCAGCCAATCGTGCAGCTTGGGATGGCTGGGCGGATCGGCCCGCGTGCCGAAGTCGCTGGGCGTGCGGACGAGGCCAGAGCCAAAGTGGTGCGCCCAGATGCGGTTGACGATGACGCGGGCGGTGAGCGGGTTCTTGGGGTCGATGATCGCCTGGGCAAGTTCCAGCCGGCCGCTGCCGCTGGCAAACGGCCGCCGGTCTGGCCCGGCGAGCACTTCGACGAACTGCCGCGGAATCTCCTCGCCCAGGTTGACGGGGTTGCCGCGCCTAAACACGTGCGGCTCGATCGGCGGATTGCGGTCGGTGAGAATGACCGCCATCCGCATTGACGGCGGTCCCTGCAGAATCCAGTTATCGACCTCGTTCTGGAGTTTCCAGAGCGCATCGCAGGAACCAGAATCGACGAAGTACTCGATATTGACGATCGGCTCGTCGGGCACTTCGCACGGGCCCGCCCTGCTGTAGAGCACCTGCCGCAGGGCTTCGGCCGCTGGATCTGCCAGCGGCGCGGGGGCGGACGTTTTCCACTGGGCTTCGATCTTGGCGAATAGTTCGCCGTATCGGGCCGCAACTTCGGCCATCGAAGTCGGCGCGGCCGCGAACTTGCCCGCGACCAGCGGATTGATCGCGCCGTCCGGCCGTGAGTTCAATTGCTCCGTAACGGCGGCGGCCTTGGTGGCAAAGTCGCGGGCCGGAATCTCGGAGTAGGCGTGCCACGGGACAAAGATCGGCTCGCTGCGCTTCTTGGCGTCCGCCAGATACGCCTCCCAGCGATGCACGAAGGTCGGCAGCAAATCCGTCTTGGAGAAAATCTGGTCAAAGCCCTCGGGCGGGTAGTTGTGCAATTCGAGCTGCGCCGCCAGATAATCGCCGGTACGCGAGCGGTTGTGGTCGGCCGTTTCCAGCCGCCGCGCCGCCAGGCCGTCGGCGAGGTTCTTGCGACGCTTCTCCAATTCCTCCGCGAACTTCTGATACGCCTCGTCCGGCTGGGCAGGCTCGGCGATCGTCACGCTCCGCTCGGCGGAGCTCTGGAAGACGCCATACAGCGAGTAGTAGTCGCGGGTCGGGATCGGGTCGTATTTGTGGTCGTGGCAGCGGGCGCAGCCGACGGTCAGGCCCATCGTGCCGCGCGTCACCACGTCGATCCGGTCGTCGATGATGTCCCGCTGCACGCCGAGGAATCGGCGGCCGAGCGTGAGAAAGCCCATCGCGGACAGCGCCGCCTTGTCGTCCGGCGCGGCCTGGTCGGCGGCAATTTGCAGCAGCAGGAAGCGATCGTACGGCAGGTCGTCGTTGAACGCCCGCACGACCCAGTCGCGATAGACCCAGGCATGCAGCCAGAACCGCTGCTCGCGGCCATAGACGTAGCCCTTCGTGTCGGAATAGCGGGCCACGTCGAGCCAGTGCCGAGCCTGCTGCTCGCCATAGTGGGGCGAAGCGAGCAGACGGTCGAGCAGCGCCTCGGCGGCCTTGGGGTCGCTGTCGCGCTCAAAGGCTTCCACTTCCTCTGCTGTTGGCGGCAGGCCGGTCAAATCGACCGTCATGCGGCGAATCAGCGTCCGGCGATCGGCCGGCGGCGACGCCGAGAGGCCCGCCGCGGCCAACTTCTCGAGCACAAAGGCATCGATCGGGTTCGCCGACTGATCGCCCGCGACCACGGGCACCGGCGGATCGCGCACCGGCTGGAACGCCCAATGCGTGAGCCGCGAGTCGCCCGACTTGGCGACGGCGATCGCACTGGGCCAAACCGCGCCAGAGGCAACCCAGTGCGTGACGGCGGCGATTTGAGCCTCGGTCAGCTTCGACTTGGGCGGCATCTTGATGTCGCCCTCGTGGCGAATCGCCGCGATAAGCGTGCTTTTGCCGGGTTGTCCGGAGACGATTGCCGGACCGGAAACGCCGCCCTTGAGCAGGGCCTCGCGCGAGTCCAGCCGCAGGTCCGACTCTTGCTTGCCCGCGCCGTGACACTTCTGGCAGTGATCGACCAGGATCGGACGGACCTCGCGCTCGAAATAGTCGAGCGCCGCCCGCGGCTCTTCGGCGCAGACTGCGCCAGCCGCAAGCAAGACGAGCGCCGCAAGCAAGCCTCGGTTCATGCCATCTCGTCCTGTTCAACACGCAAATTCAGCCGCCTTCCAGTTGTAATCCATTGCGGCACAAATTGCGCGGCATGTCGCCCGCGGCTATTGCGAAGTAGGATTGGGCGACGATTCTCAGCTACCCGCCGAAAACGAACATGCGCGCCCCCATCGTTTCGCTGCTCGTATGCCTCGTAGCCGTTTCGCCCGCCGGCGCCTGGAACGCCACGGGGCACAAGCTAATTTCGTCGCTGGCCTTCCGGCAGCTGTCGGCGGCCGACCAGGGCCGCGTGGTGGCGATCCTCAAACGGCATCCGCGGTTCACGCCCGACTTTGCCGACGAAATGCCGCCGGAAGTCAAAGCTGGCGATGAGGCGATGCAGAACGAATGGCTGTTTCAGCAGGCGGGCATCTGGGCCGACATCGTTCGCGGCGGCCCGCCAGAACGGACGGCCTTTCACCGGCCGACCTGGCATTACGTCGATCTGCCGCACTTCTTGAACGATACCACGCGGGCCGACTTGGACGGCCAGATCAAGGAAAACGTCGCCCTCGATCCGCCCCCGACTGCCACGCCCGAGCTCCAGGAGATGAACGTCACGCAGACGATCCGCCTGGCCCGCCGGCTGGCCGCCGACAAACAAGCGGCGCCCGAAGCGCGGGCACTGATGCTGGCCTGGCTCTTTCACGCGGTAGGCGACTTGCATCAGCCGTGCCATTCGACACAGCTGTACTCCAACCGGCTATTCCCGGAAGGCGACCAGGGGGCCAACAAGATCAAGCTCGTGCAGTCGTTCAATCTGCACGCCCTGTGGGATGGCTTTCTTGGGCAGGACGCCGAATTTCGTGCGGTGCGGAACCGGGCGATCGCCATGTCCGCCGATGCCAAATGGATGAAGCTTGGCCAGGAGGCGGCCGCAGACTTGGACGCAAAGAGTTGGCGCGATGAGAGCCACCTGGTGGCCGTGACGGTCGTATACGATGCGGAATTGATGATCGCGCTGCGGAAGGTCGAAGCCAGCGCTGATCCGCCCGAGCCGCTGACGCTCTCCGAGGATTACCTGCGGATGGGCGGCCGCAATGCCGAGCGGCGCGTCGTGCAGGCGAGCTACCGGCTGGCCGCCGTCCTCAAAGCGATCGTGGCGGACTAGCCGCCGCGAACTCCTCCAGGTCGCCCATCAGCCAGTCCAGGTACGTGTTGGCCAGCGGCTCGGCAACAAGCTCCGGATCGAAAGTGAGCTGCAGGTACAGCCGCCCGGCAAACTGATCGACGAGCAGCGCGATCCCCTTGGGCGACCAGGTCGGGCCGATGTACTGCACGCGCTCGACGGGTACGCCGCAAAACCGCGGACCGACCGAGTCGAGCGCCCCGAAGTAGGCATACCACACCGAGCAGCTCCAGCGGAGCAGATGCCCCATCACCCAGCTCACGTAGCGCGGTCGGCGGTGAAAGACGTGGACGAGGCGGACGATGCCCAGATCGAGCCGCCGCACGAGTCGGTCGCGCATCTGCAGGCTCAGGCTGCGGACAAGTCCGTCGCGATCGGCCAGCTCGTCGCCCCGCGCATAGATGGCCACCAGCGAGAGCAGGTTCTGCAGGAGAGCGCCGCTTTCCTCGCGCAGGTCGAGGTCCAGGCCAATGCCGGCGTTATAGTGCCGGCCGGTGTTGTGCTCGGGTGAGCCCAATGCGCGAATTCCCCGAAAGGCGCTGCCCAGCATGGCCATCGACAGGCTCGGCAGGCCGCACAGCTCCGCGGCGCGGCCGCGGATCGCTCGCGTCAGCTCCGGCTCGGCGACACGGGCGGCGACTTTCAGCCGCGGGGGTCGCGTTACGTTTTTCTCGCCCCTTCCGAGCAGGGCCCCGCGGCTGCGAATGATGTGGGCCTGCAGCTCAATCGCCGCCTGGGCCGCTGCCCGGCGGTCGGCATGCGGCACGTGGCGGAGATAGTTGCCGATCAAGAACCGCGGCTCAAATTGTGGTTGGTCCTGTTCGGCCGTGCCGCCCGTCTGCGACAGCCCGTCGATTTCCCGGACGATCAGGGCCGTCGCGCTGTTGTCGATCAGCGTGTGGTTGTACTGAATTACGAGGACGTCGCCGCCGCCGGGCCGATGGAGCAGGTGAAATCGCAGGGGATCCGCGGCGGCTGGGTCCTGCGGCGTCGAAAGCAGCTCGGCGGCCGCGGCCAGAACCGCACTCGGTTCGGCGGAAGACAGCTCGATCTCGGGCAGCTGCGGAATTGCGCCGGGCCGGAATTGCCAGAACGACGGGTGTCGGCCCTCGTCTTCGACGAGCCGGGCCGTGACGACCGGATGACGCCGGCCGAAGCGAGTCAGAGCATTCCGCAGCCGCGGCACGTCGACCCGCTCGGCGAGAGCGACGAGCATCTGCGTCTCGAACCCGGGAAAACCCATGCCGCGGATGGCGTGGTCGATGCACCGCAGTGCGACGTCGAGCGGATTGAGCAATTGCCGATCGGGGTTCGGCTTCAAGCGGGCGTCCTTCTACGTCGAGCGATGCAGGATTTTGCCACTGGCCGTTCGCGGCAAAGCGGGCACGAACTCAATCCGCTCGGGAACCTTATAGGCGGCTAGCGACTGCTGGCAATGCCTCCGCAGCTCCTCGGCGAGTGCCTCGCCCGGCGCATCAGCCGCGGCGACCACGCGGGCCATCGCCCGCTCGCCCCACCGCGGGTCCTTCACGGCAAATACACTCGCGCCGCGCACCTGCGGATGGATCACGAGAACCCGCTCGACCTCTTGCGGAAAGAATTTCATCCCCATGACGCTGATCACGTCTTTCGAGCGGCCCGTCAGGAACAAGTAGCCGTCGTCATCGACGCGGCCGACATCGCCCGTACGGAACCAGCCGTCCGGCATGATCGCGCTCCGCGGCTGCCAGGGGTCGTAATACGCGTCGAGGAACCCTGGCCCGCCCAGCAGCACCTCGCGGAGACCGTCGCTTAGGCCGGTGTCCGCCAGCTTGAGCCGATAGGGCGGCAGCACGCGGCCGACGCTGGCCCAGCGATTGGCCGTGGCATCAGTGTGAATACAGGGCAGGCCGGCTTCGATCACACCCAGGGCCTGCGAGACCGGCCGGCCGAATTTCTGGGCAAAGGCCCGCGCGATGCGCTCGTCGAGCGGGCTGGTCGTGGAAATCGCCAGCCGCAGGCTCGCGAGCGGCGCGGCCTCGAGATAATCGGCCAGCAGGGCATAGTGCAGCGGCGAGGCGTAGAGGATCGTCGCCCGGTGCTCGCGGATCGCTGACAGGATGGCGGGCGCCAAGTGGTTCGCCGGCAGGACGATCGTCGCGCCATAGGTTAAATAGGCGACGATCGAAACTGTGAAGTGATACGACATCGACAGCACCCACAGCACGCGGTCCGCAGGAGACAGCCGCAGCGCCTCGTTGGCTCCGGCGATCCGCTCGCCGATCGTGGTGTGCGAGAGGACGACGCCCTTGGACGAGCCGGTCGTGCCCGAGGTGAAGCGAATGAACCCTGCGTCCAGTTCGCGAAAGCCGGACGGATGCTCGCGGGCGGGCTGCCACTCGACCAGCGCTCGCTCGCCCAGCTGCCAGGATTTTCCCCGGCGAGATTCGTCGAGAAACTCGGCGCTGGCCGGGGGCGACAGCACATAGTCGAGCGCGATCGCGCGGCAAATCTCGGCCTTTTCGCCGATCGCCAGCTCGGTCGGTATCGGCACGACGCAGCCGCCGCAGCGCCAAATCGCGTACGTGTCGATGATGTACTGGGCCGAGCTGGTCGCGTGCAGGCCGACGCAAGCTCCCGGCCGCACGCCGGCGGCATGCAGCTCGTCGCCGGCGGCGTCCATCGCGGCCAGCAATTCTGCGCTCGACCAGCGCGCGCCTCGCGGGCCGACAATAGCTAGATGCTCCGGCCGCCGCGCCGCCGTCTCACGAAATCGCTGGTAAAGGTTGCTCATGCTGATTCGAAAGTTCCTGCCCTGGGTGCGGCGAGCAGGCGGCCGCGGCGATTCCCGCCGCCTGACCCATCGCCCAGCAAGCGCCGACGACCCGTGCCGAGGCATGGGCCCAGCGGTCGGCCGAGAGGCACTTGCCACAGGCCCAAAGATTATCGACGCCCCAGACCTGGAGGGCAGCCTGGGGAATGTCGTACTCCGTTCCTTCCGTCAGATATTCGACGCTCGCCCCGCGCTCTGCGTCCCAGTATTCGATCGGCCACGAGCAGCGGCCCGCGGCCTCGGCGAATTTGCGCCCCCGGCGCACGTCCTCGGCGGTGAGCGTGTAGCGCCCGCGAATCCGTCCGCCGTCGCGCACACCCAGGCTGCCCGACTGGGTTACTTCCGCCTGGGCAAAATCGGGAAATCGCCTGAGGAAGTGCACGATCGCGGCCTGTGCCTCGCCAGCTCGCCTAGCGGTTTCCACGGCTTCGTCCTGCCAATCGCGCTGCAGCGGGACCATCAGCTTCACAAACACTTCGTCCGTATCGACGCCGAAGTCGAGCCACGCATGATGCGAAAGCGGCGGCAGCTCGCCGGCGGCGGCTGCCGACCGCAAGGCGCGCACGGCGGCCAGGCCCTTGGGAAAATCGAGAGCACCGGCGGCCACGCCGCTCAGACGGAAGATCCACCCGCCGGCGGCGCGGGATTCTTCGTCGCTGACCAGCGCCGGATCGAGCAACCGGACCATTTCCGCGGTTCCGGTCGCGTCGATCACGGCCCGCGGCCGAAGGCGAAGCACGTGAGCGTGAGAAGTCACTTCCAACTCGAAAATCCGATTCGCACGGCGCACAACCCGCGACGCCTGCGACTGGCACATTACGTTAATCCCCGGCTGCTCGGCAATCCAGCGCGTCACGGCCGCGCGATAGACGTTCGGGCAGACATTGAGCACCCAGGTGCGGCCCAGGCGCCGGCGGCGCGTGCGGGGATCGGCCTCGTGCAGCCGGTCAATGAGTTCCGCGGGCAAGCCGGCGTTCTGCACGTTGCCGCACGCATCGTAGAGGCCGCCCAGCGTGTGGATAAGCGCGTGGGCCACGGTGCCGCCAATTTGCGGACTGCGTTCGACGAGCAGCACCGACGCCCGGGAGCGCGCCGCGGCCAGCGCCGCCGCAAGGCCCGCAGCGCCCGCACCGCAGACGACGACATCTGCATCGGCATTCACCCCGCGGCCTGACGCTTTCTGGCGATAAACGCCGCGAGCTTCTCGATGGTGCCCAGGTTCTCTGGCAACATCTCGCTGTTATCTACCCGAATGGAAAACTGAGCCTCCATGTCGATCAGCATTCGCAGCATCTGTAGCGAATCCAGGACCATAAGCAGATCGTCATCGTTACGAAGCGCAGCGCCGCGCGCTCCGGTCAGAAAAGCGGTCAGAATGTAGTCGCGGACGGCTGCTTCGATCTCGGCCATGGTGCCAGAACATTATCGTCTGGCGCGCTGGAGGTTTTCCAGGGTAGCGTCCAAATGCGCCCGGGCTGAGCCGCGCATTTGTGCGAGGGCTGCCTCGGGGTTGTCCTCGCGCGGCGGCTGGAGCAGTCGGAAATAGCCGTAACGGTCGCTGCCACGGGCCAGAATCGCCGGCGGGCGCTCGGCATGGGGGCGGCCTTCCGGCGTCGTAAAGCGGATCGCGAAGCCGACCCGCTTTTCCGCCGACAGATTCGGTCCGGAACCGTGCAGAACGAATACGTCGTGCAGCGACATCTCTCCGGCCGCCAGCGAGACTTCGTCGATGACGTCGCTGGCCGCGGGCTGCCGGTTCCGTTTCTCCTGGCGGCTCGCTTCGCGGACGACCTGCATGCAGCCGTTTGCCTGGCGGCTTTCGGTGAGCGCGATCCAGGCGGTCACCGTCCGCTCCGGGGCCAGCCCCATGTACGGCCCGTCGCGGTGCCAGCCGATGGAAACGACGTTGTCGCGGGGGTGTTTGGCAAACAGCTCCGTCGCCCAGATCAGCAGGTTGGGCCCGAGCAGGTCCTCGGCCGCGTCGAGCACGCGCTCGTGCGTCGCCAGCCGCCAGGCCCACTGGAAATGCAGGTGCATCTGCCGCACCTCGACAGTCCGCGGCTTGCCGCCGAGCTGCGCCTCCAGCGCGTCGCACTGGGCCCGGTACGCGGACGCCTCGTCCGCCGACAACACGCGGACGGGGAAAGCAATTCCATGTTCTGCAAACGATCGAGACTGATCGGGAGCAAGTAGTTTTGGCACGTTATCGTCCGGCTGACACGCGGCTTTGCTTACGTTATGTTCGCGCGCTAGCGCAAATGCAACTTGCCGGCTTCAAATTGGCAGCTACGACGGCCGGCGGGGCATTTTTCGCGGATAGGGCGGCGTGCGGCGCGGGGGCAGCGGCTGGCCGGTTTCGGCGGCCCAGGCGTCGCGCTCCTCGTCGGAGGCATAGAACGACAGCCACGTTTCAGGCTGGGCCTCGACGTCGAGGAAGTGCCAATGCAGATAATTGCGAGGCAGATCGAGCTTCTTTTCCGGCGACGGCAGAATGTCGCGGGCGATCAGGCAGTAGAGCTGCCGGTCGCTCAAGTGATCCGTGAAGTCGAGTACGATCCGCCGAGAATAGAGCTGCTCGATCGTCACGGTCAGTAGCTTGCGCAGTTCGCGTTCGTTCAGCTTGTCGGGCGCGGGTAGCGTCAGCTCGGGCGTGAACCACTGGCTGATCGGCAGCACCGGCGCTCGCTCCCAGGCCAGCATCTGGGCCAGAAACTCGTTTTCGGCGTCCGTCGGCAAGCGGCGGCAGTCGAGAATGTGAACCGATTCGTCGAGAAACGGCTCCAGCTCGTCGCGGAGCTTGGCGTTCAGCAGGAGCTGATCGACCTCGTCGGGATGGGATCCAGGAGACGACATGACGCGGAGCGTTTCCAGGCTGCGATTGCAATCCGAGCGCTGATTCGACTTTATCCGGACGCCTTGCTGCCGCAAGAGAAAATCCGCTTCCGAAAGGCCGCATTTCGCAGCTTTTTTCAGGGCAATCGCGGTAGAAGCGATACGATCCGCCAGGTCGCAGACAGCTTGCCCAGACTCGCTCAGCCGGCTTTACAGTACGCTAGAGAACCTTTACGCACCGCGGAAGTTGGCTGATTCAATCGGTGTGCAGGCCCGGAGAGCGGAGAAATCGCCGGTCCAGCAGGGCTTGCAGAACGCCCATCTGGGCCCCGAAGTGTTTGACCGCGAGCAAGGGCAGCCTGGTATCGATGATCGTCTCCTCGGTGACGCTGCCCAGCAGGATTGCCGCGGACGCACTGCGGCCGCGCGTGCCCATCACGATGAGATCAGCGCCCTCTCGCGCAGCAACCCGCTCGATGGCGTGTGCGACGTTGGCGCTTTCCTCGAAGAGCGGTGTGACTTTGACGCCCTGGCAGTCGATCGGTGCGATGAACTGGCGGTACGCCTGGGCCTCTTCACCGCGCAGCACCTGATCGTAGCCTTCGTACGTGGTTACCGCCTGATCGAAATAGATGTGCAGGGCCAGGCACTCCGGGTGCCCGCACAGGCGGGCCAGCGCGATGGCCGTCCGCAACGTATCGGCCGCTGGCTCGGAGAAGTCGATCGGCGCCAGGATTCGCCGAACGGCAGCAGGAAAATCCTCCGGCACAACCCATACGGAACAGGGCGCTTTCATCGCCAGACGGCGGGCCAGCGAGCGGCGGCCGGAACCGTTGCTATGGCGCCCCACCAGCAACAGGTCGATTCGCTGCTGGGCGGCCTGGGCCAGCAGGCAATCGGTCAACGGACCGCTTTGCACGTCGAACTGCCGATCAATGGTCGACGGCACGTCGGCAAAGTGCGCCAGGACGGCCGACTGCAAATCGTTGAGCGCTTGAGCCTTCTCGGATTCGTCCTTAGCCGGCTGGGCGCCGGGCAACACGTGGACGAAGCGGATGGACTGGGCCGCGCCCCAGCGGCAGATCATTGCCGCGTAGCGGATCAACCCCGCGTCGGCAGTGTTTCGCGACAGGCCTACCAGGAGGTTGCGAAAATGGTGCATTGGCGATCCTCCGGCAGGGGCCAGCGTTTCCGCTCGATCCGCGCGTCAGGCAACCACCGGCTGGCGCGGCTCGGCGGCTGCGGCCTCGTCCTCGACCACGGTGTCGTCCGGACCGCCTGAATTGGACTGCTGCTGACTGGGAGTATCCAAGAACTTGAACAGCAGGGCATAGGCAATCATCCCGGTCAGCACGCCGGTCAAAAAGTCGGTGATGATGACGGCAATCGCGGTCAGAACCATGAGGCCAATGTGGAACCAATTGTGCGCCAGAACCTGCTTCACCTCGGCGGGCTTGACCATGTTGAAGGCGACCCACATCAGGATTCCGCCGATGCAGGCCATAGGCACCAGCGCCAGGAGGCCGGCCAGGAAAAAAGCCAGCAGCAGCTTAAGCACGCACTTGAAGATGCCGGCCAAGGGCGTCATCGCGCCGAGCTTGATGTTCGTCGCCGTGCGGGCCAGGGCGCCGGTATGCGGAAAGCCGTTGAGCAGCGGCACAACGACTTGCACCAGGCCCTGCCCCCAGAACTCTTTGTTCGGGTCAAACGGCGTGCCGCGGTTGTCGGCCAGGCGGTCGGCCATCCGCGAACAGAGCAGGCTCTCGACGCCGGAGACAAACACGATCGCCGCCACCAGGTAGCCCACGTCGCGGAGCACCGTCCATTCCCAGGAAGGCAACTGCGGCGGCGTGAGGACGAAGAATTCCGTGGGAATGACGCCGTATTTGCCGCCGATCGTCGTCAGCTCCGGGTCGTGCAGGGCGTGCGAGAGTCCGATTCCGCAGCCGATGGCAATCAACGGTGCAGGGATATAGATCGAGATCTTGAGCAGGTGATGGGTGATCAGAAAGGTCACGAGTGCCAGCAGCAAGGCGTCGCCTTTGAACTCGCGACGATGGGCCGCGATGATCCGCAGCTTCTCGAAGAAGTGCGGTGGCATGCGCAGCTCGGCCTCCTTCAGGATCGCCGCGCGGCTGGTCTTCAGCTCATCGGGCGCGAGCACCGTGCCCAGCTCTTTGAGAAACAGCGTCCGAGTGGCAAACTCGCGCCCGGTAAGGTTGTGGAGCTTTTTCAGCGCGGCCGGCGCAACGCTTTTCTTTTCCAATTCCACCAGCTCGTGTTCGGTTAGTTTGAACCCGGCGTGCAGCCCGAGCACCTCGCCGACCTGACTGAGCGCGATTGTCACCGCGATGCCGATCGTGAACCCGACCACGATCGAGTGCGGCACGAGCCTGGCCAGCCGCCCCAGCCTGGCGAGGCCCATGATCAAGAGGATCACCCCGGCCACCATCGCCGCCAGCACCAGCGTGCCGTGCGCGGCTTCGAACCCGTACAGCGGCGTGTAGACCAGCATCAAGCCGGCGATCACCGGGATGAACGCCGCGGTCGGCCCATACACCTGGTACTTGGAGCCGCCGAACAAGGCCCCGATCAGCCCGGCCACCGCGCCGCCGACGATGCCCTGCACCGGCTTCAGGCCCGAGGCCATCGCAAACCCCATTGCCAGCGGAATCGCCATCATCGCCACGATCAGTCCGGCGCTGAAATCGCGCAGCACCACCAAGTACCAGGAGTCCCGCCGCAATTCTTCGTAGCGGGCATCGATGGGATTGCAGAAGTACCTCAGGTGGGCCCAGAAGCTCGTGGGCGCGGCGAGAGGAGGGGCGACGTTGCCCTGCGGCCGATAGGCGTCGTTCATAACGGACCTCGCGTTGACGATGGTGCCACACGAGCGCTCGGCGAACGCTCTATACGTTCCGATCGCAGCCAGCAGATGGTTACTGAGAATGTGCCAACTTCCGCGGTCCGGCTCGGGGAGGCCCGCGGCGGACCTCGCGAAACCGCGCGTGAAGCTGACCCCAGTCGATTACCAGCCGGCCTCCTTGCATCTCGTGTTGCTTGGCCCACGTCATCAACAATTCCAGGCAAGCGTGGTCGATGTAATCCAAATGCTCGAAATCGACGTGCAAGTGCGCTCCCTGCGGCACCTCCTCCAGCCGGGCCGCCAGCACGGGCAGCCGCAGAAACGTCGCGGCACCCGCAATGGTCAGGGTCACCTGCGGGTGCTTGTGCCGGTCGCCCGACGTCGTCAGCTGCACGTCAAGATGCGAGAAGGAAATGAGCAGCTTGACGGCCGACAAAACCACGCCGGTGATGACGCCCAGCAGCAAATCCTCGACGACGATCACGACCAGCGTGACGGCGAAGATGGCCGCTTCGGTGCGGCTGTATTTCCAGAGCCGTTGGAAGCCTTTGAAGTCGATGAGCTTGAAGCCTGTATAGACCAGGATTCCCGCCAAGCAGGCCGTGGGAATCATCCGCAACACGAAGCCCATGGCCGCCACAAAGACGAGGAGCCACGCGCCGTGCAAGATCGCAGACAGGCGCGACGAGGCGCCGGCCTGGACGTTGGCCGCGCTCCGCACGATCACGCCGGTCATCGGCAGCGCGCCGACCAGGCCGCAGAGCATGTTCCCGACGCCCTGGGCCGACAGCTCGCGGTCGTACTGCGTCCGCGGTCCCGTATGTATGCGATCGACGGCGGCGGCACAGAGCAGCGTCTCGGCGCTGGCCACTACCGCCATCATGAGGGCTGCGATCGCCAGCGGGCGCGGGGCCACGTCTTGAAGCACGCTGAGCGACGGAAAGGTGAGGCCGTCGATGAGATTGTCTGGCACCTCGACGTACAGCACCGGCAGCGCCAGCCACCAAGCCACGCCGGTGCAAGCCAGCACGGCCAGCAGCGGGCCAGGGATCAGCCGCATCCAGTTGGGCGTCAGCGCCTGCCACATCATGATGATCAGGATCGAGAGCAGGCCGACTTTGGCCGCCCAGTCGTGGCTTTTCAGGCTGGCCCCCACCGCGACAAGAGCCTGTGTGGCCTGCGCCTGCGAGGCCGGGACGGTCTCGAGACGCTGCTGCTCGAGGTCGGCGAGGGCCGCCTCGGCGCTTTGCACGGCGCGCGTCACGGCTGCCGCCAAGACTTCGGCCCGGTCGCCGCCAAGGCCGCTCTTCGACTGCTCGGCGGCCTGCTGCGCGGCACGCAAGTCCTTAACGAGTGCTTGCTGCGGCGGCAGAAAATCGGCCAGGTGGTCGCGTTCCCACTCGTGGCGGCGCTCGCTGCCGTGGCGGGTGATGATTCGCCCGACGTGCGATTGCACCTCGGCCTGCCGCTCGTGGAGTTGACCAAACTGCTTCAGCAGCTGCGTCCGCTCGGCCTGGCGCTCGGCCGGCTCCAGAACGGGCAGAGGCAGGCCTTTGACGACGGCTTCGGGAATGGAAATCAGGTTTGCCAGGCCGCTGCCCTGCGGGCGATCGTCCACCATGACGTGAATCTGGCTCGACAGGATCAGCACGCCGATGCCCGAAAGCATGCCGTGAATCACGGCGGGAGAGACGGCTCGAAACCACTGGCCCAACTTGAACAGTCCAGCGGCGAACTGCAGTGCACCGGCAAACAAGACGACGACACCGAGCGCCTGCATGCCGTGTTCGCGGATCACTTCGCCGCAAATGACGGTCAGGCCCGCCGCCGGGCCGCTGACCTGGAGCGGCGACCCCGCCAAACAGCCCACGATCAAGCCGCCAATGATGCCTGTCACGAGGCCCGCTGCGACGGGAGCGCCGGACGCGAGCGCGATGCCCATGCAGAGCGGCATGGCCACGAGAAATACCACCAGTGACGCCAACGCATCTTGTCGCCAGCCGCCGGCCGGCACGGCGCCGTCTCTGGACATCCTGCCCCCCTGCAGCTCCTCGTCCGTCATCGCAGGCCTCCTTGGAGTGCGAGTCGCTGGCCCGGCGACGGCACGTTGCGCCGCGGATGGGCAAGGTGGGCCTCGTCATTGATTTCGACGAACCGGCCCTCGTGCTGCACGTACTGCAAGACCAGCCCGCAGCCAATGTCGTAGTACCAGCCAAAAATGTGCAATTCGTCGGACGCCAGACGGGCCGCCACACAGGGATGGGTGCTGAGATTGTTCATCTGCACGAGGATGTTCTCCTCCGTGGCCGCCACCGCCAGCTCGTGGTCCGACAGATCGCGGTACTTTTGTCGCACGATCCGCCGCGTGGCCTCGGCGTGTGCGCACCAGGCCTTGACGGCCGGCAAGTGGTCGAGCGACCCGTTGCCGAGCAAGGCCTGCATCGCGCCGCATTGCGAGTGGCCGCAGATGATGATGTTGCGAATGCCCAACACTTCGACTGCGTACTCGATGGTCGCCGTCTCGCCGCCCGTCGGCGCGCCGTGCGGTGGAACGATGTTGCCGGCGTTGCGGATCAGAAACAGGTCGCCCGGCTCCGTCTGCGTAATCAGGTTGGGATGCACGCGCGAATCGGCGCAGGTGATGAACAAGGCTACGGGCTTTTGATCTTTGTTGGCCAGTTGCTGAAAAAAGTCCTGCTGGGCCGGATATTCCAGGCGGCGGAAACGGTGCACGCCGGCGATGAGTTTTTCCATGGGTTCCTCGAGGACAAGTGCGGCGGTTGCCAGGCACATCAGTTCGCGGAGCGGCAGAGCGCTCAAAGAAGCGATGCAGAGAACGACGACACAAGGGCGGATGACTAGCGCGAGAAGGGCGCGGGCAGAATGCGCCGCCTAGCAGCGCAGCGGTCCGCCGCAGCCGTTGCGGCTCGATAATTCCGCGGGCCGTGGAAAGCAGAGCGTTCCCAGCTCACCCGCGGTCGAATGATGCACCAAGAGTGGCACCATCGCCGGCGGGTGTTGCCGCTCCAGCCAGTCTTCCCGGCTGACGGGGCAGGACACCGACTGCGACTCTTCTTCGGTCGGCGTCTGGCGGGGCTGCGACTCTTCTTCCGTCGGCTGCGGCAACACCGGCAACATCACGCGCGAGGTGCTGCTGCTGACGGATCCCGCCGGCACCGCGAGCAGGCAGGACAGCAATCCCACCAGGATGCTGCGCTGCCAAGCGCGCCAGTGCTGGGAGTTGCAGATCATTGAAAATCGCCGCAAGACAGTTAAAAGAAGGTCCTCATGCGGAACTCAGTCGAAAGATTACGAACCTGTTATGTTGTCGGCAACCGGGAAAATGCCAGGCCAGCCCCTTTTTCATCAAATTGCCGACTTTTACATCAAATCACAGCCAAAAACGTGTTGCTTATTCCCAATTGAGGGGGATTCGTCCGGGCTCTAGCCGTTTAGTTCGGTGGCTTCTTCCCAGTGTTCGTAGAGTCGCGGCAAGGCGGTTTCGTGCTCGGCCAGTTCGGACTTTAGCTCCTTGATTCGCGCCCCGTCGCGTAGTACCTCTTCCGCGCCGAATTGCTGATGCAGCGCTTCGATCCGGGCTTCGCGCTCGGCAATCTCAGCCTCGATTTCTGCAACCTTGCGGTATGGAAACTTGCGTTTGCGGCGCTCCTTGGGTGGCTTTCCCGCGGACTCTCCGCTGGCCGATGCCGGAGCGGGTTTCGCTGCCGCCGTTTCGGCGACGACGCTCGCCCGGGCCTCGCGGGCCAGACCCTGCTTCACGAAATGCTGGTACGTGTCGTAGTTTCCGTCAATCACGCGGAATCGCATTTCACCGCTGCCATCGCTGCGCGGCTCGACGATCAGCAGCTTCGTGGCGACCTGGTTCAGGAAGTAGCGGTCGTGGCTAACGAAGAGCACCGACCCATCGAACTCGCGAAGAGCCCTTTCGAGCGCGCCGCGGGCCCACAGGTCCAGATGGTTCGTCGGCTCATCGAGGAGGAGGAAGTTCGCGTCGGATGCCGACAAGCGGGCCAGCGCCGTGCGGTTCCTTTCGCCGCCGCTCAAGCTGCCGACTCTTTGAAAGACCATGTCCCCGGTAACGCCGAACCGGGCGAGCAAGTCGCGCCGCTGCTGCTCGACGAACTCCTTGTGCGGCGGCCGCACGGCATCGAGCACTGGCATGTCGGGATCGAAGTCGCTAAGCAACTGGTCGAAGTAGCCGCGCTTCACGCCGCTGCCAAAGATCACACGGCCGTCGTCCGGCGTCAGCTCTCCCAGCAGGCACCGCAGCAGCGTCGTCTTGCCGCAGCCGTTGGGGCCGAGAATGCCCCATTTCTCGCCGCGGAGAACGTCGAACGACAAGTCCGAGAAGAGTGGCTTGCCGGGAAAGCCTTTGGCGAGGCGTTCGACGCGAAGCACGATGTCGCCGGTCCGCGACGCTTCCGGAAACCCCATGGGCGGCGCTGCGATCTCGCGCGGCGGCGGCACGCGCTCGATCCGTTCCAGCTTCTTCCGGCGGTCCTCGGCCTGCTGATGGCGCTCGCCAAAGTGGTAGCGGCGGATGAAATCTTCCATCTTGGCGATTTCCTCGACCTGCTTCTCGTAGGTCCGCCGCTGCACGTCCAGCCGTTCCGCCTTTAGCCGCTTGTACTGCGTGAAGTTGCCCGGATACGACTCGACGGTGCCTTGATACAGTTCCAGCGTGCGGTTGGTCACGCGGTCGAGGAAATAGCGGTCGTGGCTGACGACGAGGATCGCCTGGTCCGAATCGACCAGGAAGTTTTCGAGCCACTGCGTGGCGTCGATGTCGAGGTGGTTCGACGGCTCGTCGAGCAGCATCAGGTCGGGCTCGGCCAACAGCAGCCTGGCGAGCAGCAGGCGATTCTGCTGCCCGCCCGAGAGCCTGGCGACCTCCTGCTGATACGACGCCTTCGCGAAACCAAGGCCGGCGAGAACGCGCTCGATGCGGTAGTCGAGGTTGTAGGCGTCGTGGTGCTCAACCTGATGCTGAATGTGCTCGAAGCGGTGTTCCAGCCGCTTCCGCTCTACCTCGTCGCTTTCGGTCGCGATCGCTGCGGCGATTTCTTCCGAGTGCCGCGCGAGGTCGGCGACATTAGCCAGCGCCGCTGCCGCTTCGTCCCAAACGGTGCGCCCCATGGCAAACTCTGGCTGCTGCTCCAGGTAGCCGAATGTCGCGGAAGAATGCAGCTCGACGCGGCCGCTGTCGGCCTCTTCACCGCCGGCAACGATCCGCAGCAGGGTCGTCTTGCCAGCGCCATTGGGGCCGACCAGCGACACTCGCTCTCCCGGGCGAATGTCAAACGTCACGCCCGCCAGCACCGGCTCCGGGCCAAAGTGTTTGACGAGGTTTTGAACGGAGAGCAGGATCATGCCGCGATTTTAGCACGCTTGCTCATTCTCCCAGGAGACGGATAAGGTGGTTGAATATGCTCAACCTTCACGCGCCCACGCCCGATCGCTGGCTCGCTCAGGTCGAGCAACGACTCGACCTGTTGCTGATCGACCATGCCCACTGCGAGAAGAAAGCGGCGGGTGTGGCGATGAACTTGTTATTTGCGTACGTGGAATACAGCGAACTTACGCGGGCGATGACCGAGATCGTGCAGGAGGAACTCGATCACTTTCACCAGGTGCGGGCGCTGCTCGACCGCCGAGGCATCCGGTTCTACAAGCTGCCGCCCAGCCGATACGGCCCCAAGCTGCACGAGCTGGTGAGCAAGGAGGAGCCGCAGCGGGCCGTCGATCGGCTGCTCGTCGCCGCGCTGATCGAAGCCCGCTCGTGCGAACGGTTCGGCCTGTTGCGTGACTGTCTGGCCGACTGCGAATTGGCCGAGTTCTACGGCAGCCTGTTCGAGTCCGAAGCCCGGCACCATACCACCTATGTCCGATTGGCCGGGCAGTTCGCGAACGAAGCAGCGGTCCGCAGCCGGCTCTCGGAGCTCGCCGCCGCCGAAGCGACGATTGTCCTTGCCGGCGAGGACCAGCCGCGAATGCACAGCTGATGTGGCCCAGCGCGAACCGTGCCGCCCACTTGTGATGTCCGCACCAGTAACGCAAACTGAGTCCGTCCGCTTCAGGAGGGTAAGCGAATGGTTAGCGGCCACACTGGAAATGTGGTGCCCCGCAAGGGGTTGCGGGTTCGAGTCCCGTGCCCTCCGCTCTGAATAACTTCAAGCCTCGCAACGATTTGCGAGGCTTTCTTTTTGGCATAGCTCTGCCACATGAGCACGACAGGAATCGCATTTTCCGCCATTTTTCCGCCAAACTCGGTCAATCAGCTTTCGACAACGACTCTTCAAGAGTTGCGCAACAAAAAAGCCCGCTGCTGACCAGCGAGCTTGGAGCAAGCGCTGCTAACGCTTGCGGAACATTTTGTCGAACGAGTC
>Ga0075418_10002715_pt1 | contig 20289 bp, 13 predicted proteins | sample SoiMetdeltSBSDD2_FD_81776 | JGI IMG/M metagenome (GOLD analysis project Ga0075418, IMG submission 81776) | Bulk soil microbial communities from a Populus tree surrounding site in Tennessee, USA - Soil MetaG P. deltoides SBSDD2 | ecosystem: Environmental > Terrestrial > Soil > Tree plantation...
ACGGTGAGCCTAGCCGGTGGCAGCCATAGTTTCCGCGTGGTCGGCATCGTGGAGGATCCCTCCGATCTGACCGTGCAAACCATCATCTTGTACCCCGACGCCGTGCCGGCCGAGATGCTGTCGACCGAGCGGCAAGACCGCATGTACCTGGTGGCCACGCCCGGCCCGCTTAGCTGGGCGCAGATCCAGCAGCTCAACACCCACGGTATTGTCGGGATTTCCCGGCAGGTGCTGGCCGACCCACCCGAACCCGACGAGGTCGACGCGGCGCTGGAGGCGCAAGCCAACACCGAAGCCGCGATCGGCCTGTCCGCGGTCGTCGCCATGGCGATGCTGGAGATTGTCCTTCTGGCCGGGGCGGCCTTCTCCGTCGGAGCACGCCGGCGCCGCCGCGAGCTGGCGCTGGTCGCCGCGGTCGGCGGGAAACCCGCCCATGTACGCCGGATCGTGCTGGCCAACGGCGTAGTGCTGGGCGTGATCGGTGCCATCGCCGGGGTGCTGGTGGGCGTCGCGACCGCCATGGCGGCCATACCGTGGCTGGAAACCGCGCACAATCAGCGGGCGGCCGAGCTTCGTGTCTTCCCGCTGGCGCAGCTGGCAATGGCCGGCGCGGCCGTACTTACCGGCATGCTGGCGGCGGTTGTCCCGGCCCGGGTCGCCGCCCGCCAGGATGTGGTGACCGCGCTGGCCGGCCGGCGCGGGGTGACCCGCCCGCGCAAGCGCTGGCTAATGGTGGGCATAGTCCTGGTCGCCGGCGGAGCGATCGTGTCCGTCCTCGGCGCCCGCAACCTCACCTTGCCGTTGGTCTTGACCGGAATGGCCCTTGCCGAGCTGGGCCTTGTGCTGTGCACACCGGCGGTGGTCGGGCTGGTCGCGCGGATCGGTGGGCTGCTGCCGCCGGCCCCCCGCATCGCCCTGCGCGACACCGCCCGCAACCGGGCCGCCGCGGCCCCGGCCATCTCGGCGGTGATGGCGGCCGTGGTCGGCAGCGTCGCGATCGCGGTAGTCATGTCCGCGGTCGGGGCGCGCAACGAGCAAGAGCGCCGTTCGGCCAGTCCGATTGGGACAGTCGCGGTGTTCAACAACGCCGCTAAGGGAGACCAGGCGGCAAGCTCGCAACCGTTCCCCGGCGACGTGGTGCAAGGCGTGCGCGCCGCGCTGCCGGTCGCCCAGGTCTTCCAGATCGGATTGGCCACCTGCCTCGACGGGGGATGCCTGGTGCAGCCGCGGGCCGCCGCCGAGCAAGCCTGCCCCTACGCCGGCGACATCCTGGACCACGAACCCACCGTGGCCGAGCAACGAGCCGCGCGAGGCGACCCGCGTTGCGACGGCGTCGGCAACGACTACACCTATTTCGGAGGTATCGGAGCCGAATCGATAGCCGTCGTGGTCGACGAGTCCGCCGCGGCCGCCGTGGCCGGGCTTGCCCCGGGCGACGTGGCCGCCGTGGCCGGCGCGCTACACGCCGGGCAGATAGTGGTCAGCCAGCCCAGGTACCTCGACCATGGCCGGGTGACGCTCAACCTGTCCTCGCCCGACCGCGACGGCCGCATCCAACGGCGTACCAAGGAAGCCTTGGGTTTTGTCCTGCCACATCCGATGGCGGCACCGCTGGCGATGATGACCGAGGAAACCGCGCGATCGCTCGGCCTGGGGTCGAGCCAGTCAATCCTGCTGGCGACCACCACCCGCATACCCACCCAAGCCGAACAGGACCGGGCCCAGGCCTTGGTAGGGACGCCGTATGCGGTGACCGTGGAGCGGCCGCCCGCCACCGGTAACGCCACCCTGCTCATCCTGGCGATCATCGCCGGTATGATCGCGCTCGCGGCCACAGCGATCGCCACCGCCCTGGCCACCGCCGAAGGCCGTGCCGACCTGGGCACGCTCGCCGCAGTCGGTGCATCACCACAAGTGCGCCGCAGACTGTCGTTGAGCCAATCCGGCGTGATCGCCGGGCTCGGATCGCTGATCGGCACCCTGGCCGGACTCGGTGCCGCGATGGCATTCCTGCTCGCCCTCAACCAGCGCTACGCCGAGGTCTGGCCCACCCCAACGCTATTTCCACTCACCGTGCCCTGGACCAACGTCGCCATCGCGCTCGTAGCCGTGCCGGTGGTCGCGATGCTGGGCGCCGGGTTACTGACCCGTTCCCGCCTCCCGATTGAGCGCCGGCTCTAACGCCAACCGATAGGTCACCGCCGCGGCGACAGGCCCCTATCATCTTGTCCGGGGCCGTTAGGGTGGAGCACCCTCTAACCGGACACCTGTCGTCTTCTTGGAGTTGGCCTCATGCGTTTTCTTCATCGCCTGGTTGCGGTCGGCGCCGTGCTGCTGGCCGCCGCCGCGTGCGACGCCAAACCCGCCCCGGACAACAAAAACGCGCCCTACCATGACGCCTCGCGCCCGGTCGCCGAGCGGGTGGCGGACCTGCTTTCGCGTATGAGCCTGGAGGACAAGCTGGGCCAGATGACCCAGGCCGAACGAAAGTCGATCACACCCGAGCAGCTGACCCAGTACCGCCTGGGCTCTGTCCTTTCCGGCGGTGGATCGGTGCCGCAACCGAACGAGCGGTCCGGATGGGTGACGATGGTCGATGCCTATCAGCGGGCGGCGCGGGCCACGCCGCTGGGCATCCCGTTCATCTATGGCGCCGACGCGGTACACGGCCACAACAATGTTGCCGGGGCAACGATTTTCCCGCACAACATCGGGCTCGGGGCGACCCGCGACCCCGACCTGATGGTCCGGATTGGACAGGCGACCGCGCGGGAGGTCGCCCAGACCGGTGTGCACTGGACTTTCGCGCCGTGCCTGTGCGTGGTCCGCGACGACCGGTGGGGCCGCGGTTACGAGTCGTTTGGCGAGTCGCCCGAGGTGGTCTCGTCGATGTCGGCTGTCATCACCGGGTTGCAGGGCCAGAACGTGATGGCCACCGCCAAGCACTACTTGGGCGACGGCGGCACCACCGGCGGCAAGGACCAGGGCAACGCCGTGCTCTCCCTCGACGAGCTACGCGCGGTGCACCTGCCGCCTTACGTCGCGGCCGTCCGGCACAACGTGGCCTCGGTGATGATCTCGTTCTCCAGTTGGAACGGGAACAAGGTGCACGGCAGTGAGCAGCTGATCACCAAGGTGCTCAAGGAGGAGCTGAAGTTCGGCGGCTTTGTCGTGTCGGACTGGAACGGCATCGAGCAGATCGACGGGGTGAGAGGACTGTCCGCTTCGGACGTTCGCAGCGCTGTCAACGCCGGGATCGACATGGCCATGGTACCCGAGAGGTGGCGTGAATTCCTCGGCCTGCTCAAGGATGAGGTGGAGGCGGGACGGGTGCCGATGAGCCGCATCGACGACGCCAACCGCCGCATTCTCACCAAGAAGTTCGAATACGGCCTGTTCGACCAGCCAAGGACGGGCAGCGCCACCAATGACGGCGGTACCTTCGGCAGCGCCGCGCATCGGACCCTGGCCCGCGAGGCGGTCGCCAAATCCCAAGTGCTGCTTAAGAACTCGGGTATCCTGCCGCTCAAGCCGGGCAAGCTGTTCGTCGCCGGGCGAAACGCCGACAACACCGGCAACCAGAGCGGAGGATGGACCCTTACGTGGCAGGGCGGTTCGGGCTCCGTGCCCGGCGCGACCAGTATCCTGCAAGGCATCCGCGATGTCGCCGGCCCCGGTTCCAGCGTGACCTATGCGGCCGACGGCTCCGGGATCGACGGCTCCTACAACGCGGCCATCGCGGTGATCGGCGAGACGCCGTACGCCGAATACGAGGGCGACAGTCCGGGCGGACTCCCGCTTCACCGCGACGACCTTGCCGTTCTTGCCAAATTAAAGGCTTCGGGGGTACCGCTGGTCGTGCTCATCGTGTCGGGACGGCCCCTGGATATCGGCGCCCAGCTTCCCGGTTGGAGTGCGGCCATCGCCTCCTGGCTACCCGGATCCGAGGGTGCGGGCGTGGCCGACATCCTGTTCGCAAAGGCCAAGCCATCGGGCAAGCTTCCCGTGACCTGGCCGGCCGACGGCGGGCAGCCGGCCAATGACGGCGACGGCAAAGCCGCCCTGTTCCCGTTCGGCTACGGCCTGACCTACCTCACCGGTTGATCTTGTGGGAATGACGGCCGACCATTCGTACAAGATCGTCGGTTTCACCGATCACCGGTCCCGCCGACCGAACAAAGCCGCCAACGCCGATAGCTCCCGCGTGTGGGCCAACGGAACCCCGGTCGTCAGGCTCGCCCGCGCCCGCTCGATCAGCTCGTCGGCCTGCCTTTGGCACCAGGCCCGCCCACCCGCCAGCTCCACGGCCGCCGCGGCGTCGTGCAGGTTCAGGTCGTCACGGTGGTACGCCGCCAGCAGCCAATCCCCAGCGGCGGTTCTCGAGGCGAAGGCGGCCGTGACCGGCAAAGACTTCTTGCGGCTGACCAGATCCGAGTATGCCGGCTTGCCGGTGGTGGCCGGATCGCCCCAGATGCCCAGCAGATCGTCGGCGCACTGGAAGGCCAGGCCCAAGTCGGCGCCGAACTCGCACAGCTGCGTGACCTGGGCCGGGGCGCCACCACCGCCGAGCGCGCCCAGACCGGCGCTGCACGCCATCAGCGCGCCGGTCTTCTTGCGCGCCATCGCCAGGCATTCGGCCGGGGTCACCACGAGTCGATCGCAGAATGCGAGATCGTCACTTTGCCCTTCGATCAGATCGGTGGTCGCCGCGGTCAGCATGCGCACCGCGTCCGGATACAGCCGTGGCAGCCGACCCAAAACGCTGTACGCCAAGGAAAGCAGGGCATCCCCTAGCAAGATGGCCTGGCCGACGCCGAAAACCTTCCAGACAGTGGGCCGGTGCCGGCGGGTCGCGTCACCGTCCATGACATCGTCGTGTACCAAGGAAAAGTTGTGCACCAGCTCGACGGCGACGGCGGCCGGAACCGCCGTGGCCGTCGCCGTCGAGCCAACCGCCCGTGCGCACGCCAGAGCCAGCGCCGGACGCAGGGCCTTGCCGCCGTCGCCGTCCCGCGCCCGGCCATGCTCGTCCCACCAACCCAGGTGGTAACCGGCCAGGTGGCGCAGGTGTCCGGGCAGCTCGTCAATCGCCTCGCGCAGGGCCGGCGCGGTGCGCGTGCGGGCCTGGGTCAGCAGCTGCCGGGCGGCCGCGGTCTCAGCGGTCATCAATCGTCTCCGTAGTGGCCCAACTCCACATTCTCCAGTATCCCCAACGCGTCGGGCACCAATCCGGTCACCGAGTAATAGGCGCTGACGAGATAAGAGATGATGGTCATGACCAAGGCATCGGCCCGCCTGCGCGACAGCCGCACGCCGATGCGGCATCATCACCGGCATGGCCAAGCCACCACCGGAATCGACCAAGACCTCGCTACGGCAGCGGCTATCCGAACACGCCCGCACCCGCTGGCCCGACCTGGCCCAGGTGACCGTGCGCTACCGCAGCAACTTCGCCTACGTCGACGGCCACCTGCCCGACGGCACCGTGCTGCCACTATGCCGACTACGCTACGCCGGCTACGCCAACCTGTGGGGCTTTGCCATCTACCTAGCCAGCAAAGACGGCTACCAAGACTCGTTTTTGCCCAACGGCCACACCGCCGGCACCGCCGAAGACGCCCTGGACTGCGCCTGCGGCCTCTACCTCAACGACCCCACCGCGTGGCTACCTGCGCAACCCCCGACGAATTAACTGCCCGGGGCACTTAAGCGTGGGCTGCAACAATCCGTGGCGCCGGCGCGTTCATACTCCGCCACCCGGTAAGGATCTGGCGAGGGAGCCACGGATGAGCGACGGTTTCGCCGAGTTCTATGAGGCGCACTACCAGCACATCGCCGCGCAGCTGTATGCGTACCTGGGCGATGAGAGCGAGGCGCAGGACCTCGCCCAGGAGGCGTTCGTCCGCGCCCTCGACCAATGGGAGCGGATCAGCGCCTACGACCATCCGCAGGCCTGGGTCAGGCAGGTGGCCTGGAACCTCGCCACGAGCCGGCTGCGCCACCTGCAGGTCGTCGTGCGGCATCTGATCAGCCAGCGCCCCGAGCGGGTCGAAGGCCCGAACCCGGACCGGATCGTCCTGGTCAATGCTCTGGCGGCGCTTCCGGCCGACCACCGGCTCGCCGTGGTGCTGCACCACATCGGCGATCTGTCCACTTCGGAGATTGCCCAGCAGCGCGGGGTGGCCGAGGGCACGGTGCGTTCGTGGTTGTCGCGCGGGCGGTCAAGGCTCGCCGAGGATCTGGCCGAGTGGCGGCCGCGTTTCGTCCCGCCGGGTGTCGATGCGGCCAAGGCGACCGTGCGCAGCCGGCGCATCCGGCGGCGGTCGACGCTTGCCGCCCTCGTCGTGCTGGCCATCGGTTTGGCCGCGGTGGCGGTGCGCGTCGGTGGCGGCGGGGAGACGGAGATCATCGCGCCGACGCCGGACCCCACATCCTCGCCGCGCCACATGAGCCTGCCCGGCGTGGACATCCCCGGCCCGCCCAACACGCAGTTCGTCGATGGCCGCCACGCCTGGACGCTGATGCAAAGCTGCGTCGACGGTGCCAAGCCCAGGTGCCGGTCCGCCCTCGGCGTGACCGAGGACACCGCGGCGACCTGGCGCAAGGTCACGCTGCCGGCCCAATCGGGTGAGGGACACCTGGACCTGCGCGCCATCGACGCGCGCACCGCCATTCTGACGCTCCTGCCGAGCCCGGGTGTGGTCGCCGGGGCGTGGGTCACCCGCGACGGCGGCGCGACCTTCAAGTGGTATCCCTCCGAGTCTGAGCTCGTGCCGGAGATGGCGGCGCTGGTCCTGCCGAAGTTCGACCTGCGGTGCCGGGAGCAGAAGCCAGACGACGAGTGTGACCGGTGGAACCTCGTCGAGCCGGCCATCGGGAAGGTGGTCTCCGTGCTGCCGTTCACCGGCTCGCGGCCGATCCTGATGGTCGGGGCCGACGGGCGGCTGTGGTTGCACGAGGCGGCGACGCCACCGGCCTGGTTGGCGGTCAGTGACAATCACGGCAACGGCTGGCGGGACCTGGCATGGCCGGAGCGGGCCGAGAAGCTGCACTTCACGCCGGACGGCCGCGGCGTCTGGGCGATCACCGAGAGCACGGAGTCCAACGTGGACAGAACCATCTTCTGGGAACTCGACGGGGCGCAATGGCGGCAGCGCATGTCGATCATCGAGGGCGGTTTGGACAACTTCTCGCCGGTGCTACTCGACGGCGGCATATGGCTGGTGATGCGTAGGCAGACGCTGTCCTACCTCAAGGACGGCAGGTTCACCGAGATCCCAGGGATAGCGCGCCCGAGGGGCGTCAGCGTCCTGAGCGATGACAGCCTGCTGATCGGCAGCGGTACCGAGACGTTTGTCGGCCTCGGCACCGGGATGGACCGCGACTGGATCCGCGTGGCCCCGTACTGAACGCGGGGTGCGTCAGGACGGGATCGACACCACCGGGTTGGTCAGCACGCCAACCTCGTCTATCTCGATGCGTACGACATCGCCCGCCGACAGCGACAGATCCAGGTCGGGCACGATGCCGGTGCCGGTGGACAGGATCACGCCGTGCGGGAAAGCCATCGCCCGGAACAGGTGCTCGATCAGGTCGTCGAGGCGTCGGTGCAGCAGCGCCGTGCTGGTGGTGGCCGACCAGGCCACCGCGCCGTCGCGGGTGATCGTGCAGGAGATGGTCAGGTTCGTTGGGTCGGCGATCTCCCAGATCGGCCGGATGCCGGGTCCGAGGGCGCAGGATCCGGTGTAGACCTTTGCCTGCGGCAGGTACAGCGGGTTCTCGCCTTCGATCGAGCGGGATGACACGTCGTCGCACACGGTCAACCCGACGATCTCCGCGGCCGCGTTGAGGACCAGGGCCATCTCCGGCTCGGGGGTGTTGGACGGCGAGTCGGCCCGCACGCCGATCGGGTCACCGTCGCCGACCGCCCGCCACGCCAGCGACTTGAAAAACAGCTCGGGGCGTACCGCGTCGTACACCCGCGCGTACACATCGACGTCGCCGCTTTCCTCCATCCGCGCCTGCCGGGAGCGGTGGTAGGTCACCCCGCTGGCCCACACCTCGGTCAGCCCGTCCACCGGCACAAGTGTCCGAAGTGGACTGTCGGGCAGCGGGTCGGCGTCGGCGGCCGCCCGCACCGCCGCGCGGATCTCGGTGAACGGCAAGGCAAGTAGCTCGGACAGGCTGGGCACGGCCAGCGGCCGTACCCTCTGATCGTCATCGACGATGCCGGTCGCCGGCCCACCGTCGGTGTCGGCGTAGCGGATGATGTGCGTCATGGCGCTCCTTGAGGTCGAAGGTCAGCGGCACCTGGTGACCTCCGCTACATGATCGGGGTGAACAGCTTCCAGTGCCCCTCGGAGACGATCTCGACGTTACCGTCGATCACTTTGATGGCGGTCTGATCGTCAATCGCATAAGCCGGACCCGGGATTCCGGCCGCCCATTTCTCGGCGGCGGCCATGGTGTTCTCCGGCAGATCCTCATGGTCCACGTGCGGGAAGATCGAGAAGTCGACGATGCCCAGCGTGCTGTCATCACCGGTGGGTGGCTTCATGATGCCCTTTCCTGAGCTATGTCGTTGCCCTGCGTCGTCGTTGCCCTGCGTCGTCGTTGCCCTGCGTCAGAGACGGTAGTTGGTCTGGCCGAACGGGTCGCTCATCTAGTCGGCGCCCGACGGTTCGCACTGTCTGGCGTGGACAGGGTGCAGCTTAGCCAGGACCCGGTCCGCATCCGGGTGGTGAAGCTCTGACAGGAGTTCGGCGGCCTGTTGCCATGCGGCGCGGGCTGCGTCCAGGCCGCCGGTCGCGCGGTGGGTATCGCCCAGGCGAGACAGTGTGCCTGCTTCCTCGTAGCGGTCGCCGAGGGCTCGGTAGAGGGCGAGCGCGCGCTGGTAGCAGTCCACGGCGTCGGCGTAGTGGCCCAGGCTGTGCCGGGCAAGACCTAGGGTGTCCCAGGTGTGAGCCTGCCCTTCCCGGTCACCGAGTTGTTCGAACAGGGTGAGGGCCTGATCGCAGCATCCGATCGCGTGATCCGGCTCGCCGAGCGCGAGCAGGCGGCCACATCTGACCCGGCCCGGCTCAAGCTGCCCCACCCACCGGGCCGCAACTGCGCCGCCAGCGGCAGCGCCTGCTCTACGCTCCGCACCCGGCCTCCCGAAGGTACGGGTTTCATCGCCTGACGCGCATCGAGCGGGCCTGCCGGGTTCTGCCGCCAAGCCAGCGACGTCGGATTGGGTGCCGCTACGGCGTTGACAACGCCGATCTCCGGGTACAACGCAAACATGGCTACTAGCAGACAGACTAAGGCCGCCCGGTCGAACGTGCGCAAGGCGCAAGCCGCGGCCAAGGCGAAGAAGACGATCTCGAAGATGCCGGCTCGGACACGTACCGCGCTGGGCAAGCAGGGTGCCGCCGTCGCGCAGCGCAAGCGCACCGGGGCCAAGGCGCCGAAGACACGTGCCGAGCTGTACGAGATAGCGAAGCGGCGCAACATTTCTGGGCGCTCCAAGATGGGCCGCGACGAGCTGGCGCAGCGGCTCGGCGAACAATAACGGCCGGACCGTGCATGACAGTCAAGGCCGTATCGAACACGAGTCGACGTACCAGGATGATCCGTACCCTCCGAAAGGCTGAACCTTAGCGTTGATCTTTGTGTGAGACGTTGTCACGCTCATCGAGCAAGGCCATCGCTACGTGCGGGCCCATGATCGTGGCGTCGAAGTTCTGGTTTTCGGGCACGTCTCCTGGGTAGGTGCTTGCCATGGCTACCGATGGAGACCGGCATCAGCTCGGTGATCCGATGAGCCGCATCGCTGATGACGGCGTGATGACGACACCGCAATCCCTGGCGTGCTCGACGACCGTACCGACCCAGCACGGCTGACCGACGAACAGCTCCGACGCCAGCTGGTTTACCTCGGTCAGTTGAAGGGGGAGGCGCCACTGTACGGCACCTCGCCCGACGTCGCGCACCGTGCCAAACTTCGCTTGCGGCAACTGAACATTGAGCATCGTCGTCGGATAGCGGTCATCTCCTTGTGAATGTCGCAGGTTCCGTCGCGCCGCTAAGCTCTTTGTGGTACCACGGAAATCTCTTGGGTTTTAAGACCCGAGGGCTCCGTTTGCGGCGGTATCGGGGGCAGCGCGGCGAGGGCTTCGACCTCACCGGCGGTCGTGGTGTGGGCCCGGCGGAGGAGATCGGGTATCTGCTCCAAAATCCATCGATGCCCGGCGATCACGTCGGTGACGTCGAAGAACACGACCGAGAGGGCGTCGCGCGTCCGCTGGCAGTGCGCAAGGGCTTCGCGTTCGTCGGCGCCGTCGACGACGATGGCGGCCAGAGCGCGGGCGAGCAGTTCCGCGTCGCGCAGCGCATCGGTCATCCCGTGTGAGGTGAGCGGGTCCTTGAAGTAGCCGGCGTCCCCGACCAGCGCCCAGCCGCGACCCGATGACCTGCGGATGTAGCCGGGTTGGCCGGTGAACGTACGCAGCGTCCGCGGCGGTGTCGCCGCCGCGAGCCGGGCGGCCAGGTCGGGCCAGGATTCGGCGACGATCCGGTGCAACGGTTGCCATCCGCCGCGGCCGATCCGCCGCGGTGACGCGCTGACGAACACGCAAGCCTGGCCGTCGTTGGTCGGGATGACGCCGGCCGCGTCGACGAGGATTGGGTCGAGGACCGTGCGTCGCGGCGCGTAGAGGGCGTCCACCCCGTCGGCGTAGCGGAAGGTGGTGCGGCGCACCGGCGGCGTACCAGCGGCGATGATCTTGTCGAGCAGACCTCGGTGAGGGTGACGCCCCGCGCCGCCGCGATGTTGGCGATGCCCGCGGTCAGGTCCGGGTCGGACTTCACCGCGTCGAGGGTGGCGAACAGGGTCGTGGTGTCCACGCCGTTGCGGCGGGGGTGTTCGGTGTTTGTCGTCATTGGACTCGCTCCTCAGTTGTGCTATTCGTTCAGCGGTGTGGCACGGCGTCCACGATCACCGGCGCGAGGTCGCCCGCACATCCGTGCCCGCCACCCATCCGCGACCTCCGTGGTGATCACGGATGGTCGGATGGTCGGGTCGCCGACTTGACGCGCTACCGGAAGGGGGGCAGCGATCACACTGAACCGCGTGACGATGGCGGATGTGGGTGCGGCCGACGGCACCGAGGTGACACCGCGCGAAACCGAGGTCCTTGCCCTCATCGCCCAGCACCTGACCAACGCGCAGATCGCCGAGGCGCTGGTCATCTCGCAGCGAACCGTCGAGAGCCACGTGTCCGCGATGCTGCGCAAGCTGGGATTGCCCGATCGGCGCAGCCTGGCCCGGCACGCCGAGGCGATGTCGGGTCTGCGGGTCAGATCCGGTCGGCGCAGGCTTCCGGTTGCGGTCACCCCGTTCATCGGGCGCGGCGCGGAGCGGGCGGCGCTGGCCGCGGCGCTCACCGAGCAACGCCTGGTCACCGCGACCGGTCCGGGCGGCGTGGGCAAAACCCGGCTGGCGCTCAGCGTGGCTGCAGACCTTGCCCCGGCGCGCCGCGACGGCGCCTGGTTCGTGGACCTCGTGCACGTCACGGATGTGGACGCGGTCAGCGCGGTGATCGCCGAGATTATGGGGGTACCCGAACAGCAGACCACGTCGGTGGACAGCGCGCTGGTCGCTTCGCTGGCCGACAGCGACGCCCTGCTCGTCCTGGACAACTGCGAGCATGTGCTCGACGGCGTCCGGATATGCGTGGGCCGGATCATCGCGGGCTGCCCGGGTGTCACCGTGCTGGCGACGAGCCGGACCCGGCTCCTGGTCCCGTATGAGCGGGTCTATGTGGTACCAGGGCTTTCGGTGGCCGTCGACGGTGGCGATGCCATCGATCTGTTCGCCGCCCGGGTGGCCGCCGCGACCGGCGACGCGGCTGCACCCGACACCACGCGCGTGGCCGCGCTTTGCCTTGCGCTGGAAGGCATCGCGCTCGCCATTGAACTGGCCGCGGCCCGGTTCCCGGTGCTGGGCCTCGACGGTCTGGAGTCCGGCCTCGACCAACGGCTGCGGTTTCTCACCGCGGGCTCGCGGGGAGCCGACCGGCACGACCGGCATGATCGGCACGGCTCGCTGCGTGCGGCCATCGGCTGGAGTTACGACCTGCTCTCGCAGACAGATTCCGCGCTGCTGCGTGGTATAGCGGCGTTCGCTTCCTGGTTCGACATCGACGCGGCGTGCGCCGTCGCCGACCCCAAACTCCAGCGAGCCGAGATCGCCGACGCGTTGGCCCGCCTGGCCGAGCACAGCCTGCTCATCGTCGAACGGGGCGAGCCGACCAGGTACCGGGTGCTGGAGACGATCCGGCAGTACGGCATCGAGCGCCTGGAACAGGCCGGTGAGCTTGAACAGGTCCGGGCCGGCCACGAACGGTACTGCCGTCAGACAGTCGAGGCGCTGAACCGGACCGGAGCGTCCGATGTGGACGATGCCTGGTGCGTCCGGTTCGACCGGGCCGTCGACGATGTGGGCGCCGCACTGGCCTGGTCGGCCACCGACCGCACGCGACGGGCGCAAGCCGCCGATCTGGCCGGCGGCCTCGCCGGGCTGCTGTTCCTGCGGGGCCGGCCGGCGCAGGCGCAGCGACGCTATGAGCAGGCCGCCGATTTCGCGGCGACGCAGACCGAACGGGTGGCCTCCCTACGGCTGGCCGCGGGCACGGCCGCCAGCCGCTTCGCCGGAGACGAGGCCCTGCGGCTGTACCGGCTGGCCGCCGACGCCGCCATGGCGATCGGCGACCGGGGTGGTGCCGCGCGGGATCTGGCAACGATGGCGATGTACCTCAATCGCGCCCCCGGAATCATGTCCGCGCCGCACACCGACGCCGAGGCGGATGAGCTGGTGGCCGAAGCCACCGCCCTGTCCGACGGTTCGCCGCCGATCCAGGCGGCGCTCGCGGTGACCCGATGGGGCGGTGTGCCCTCGCCCGGCGACGCGCGACGCGTCGTAGAGATGACCGGCCTGGCCGGCGACGCCATCCTGCACAGCATCGCGCTTGACATGTTGACCGCCGCCGATCTCATGGGCGACGACATCGCCGAGGCGGTCCAGATCGCCCGCACCCGGCTGGAGCTGCTCGACACGCTCACGGTCGGCCCCCTGGCCGGGTTCGAGTTCGGTGACAGCCGCCTGATGGCCGCCGAGGTCGGCATCGCCGCCGGCGACCTGGCCGGCGCGGCCGCCCACGCCGAGGCGCTGGCCCGGCTGCCGTTCTATCGCGACGAGGACCACCTGGCCATCTCCCGGCTCCTCCTGGTGGACGCGCTGGCCGGCCGTCACGACGAGGTGGTCCGCACCGCTGAACGTTTCCGGGCCGGGTGGGAGCGTGCGGGACGACCCGTCGCGGCGAACCTGTCGCGTACGCCCTACGCCGTGGCCATGGTGCACGGCATGCGCGGCGATGACGAGCGCCGGGCGGACTGGGTACGTATGACGATCGATCTCGGCGTCGACCCCGAGCGGCTGGCGGGATGCGGACTGGGCTGGGCCCCGGTCTTCGACAGCATGCTCGCTCTGCACCGGGACTACCCGGCCGCGGCTGTGCGGCGCCTCGCCGCCGACATCGACGATCCGGAGCTGTTCCGGCCCTGGGGCATCGGGCCGTGGCGGCCTTGGTACGCCGCCCTGTGGACCGAGGCCGCGGTGCTGGACCGTCACCCCGAGGCGGCGATCAGGGTGGCGCGAAGCCGGCACGTCACCCGCGACAACCCGATCGCGGCCGCCATTGTCGAACGCGCCCAAGCGATTGCCACCGGCGATAGCGCCGCGCTGGGCCGGCTCACGGTCACCTTTGCCCGGCTCGGCTGCCCCTATCAGCAGTCCAGAACCGGCCAAATGCTGGCCGCCCTGGGCGCCGGTCAGACGTAGCACACCGGCGTCCGTCGTTCAAGATCGCAAACTGGGACAGGGTGAGTCGGGGGCTGGCCTTCTTATAGCGGGCCGCATGCGTTTCGGGTACGAGCAGATGGTGCGCGATACGGTGGCCGAGATCCAGCGCCGGATCGACAACCCGCCCGACTTCAGGCAGCTTGCGGCGAACGCTTTCCTTTCCGCGTACCACTTCCACCGCATCTTCGATGCCATGGTGGGCGAGTCGCCGCGCGAGCTGGCCCGCAGGTTGCGGCTGGAGCGGGCGGCGCATCGCTTGCGGGACACGGACTCCGCGATCCTCGAGATCGCGGGTATCAAATCCGCGACGAGGTCACCTTTGAGGTGTACGTGTCCAAACACGACAGTGGCTCCCCGCAGGAGATGCAAACCGATCTGTACCTGCCGATCGATGCCTGAACGAACGGCTGGGCCGCAATGCGTGTGCGGCCCAGCCGGACAGCGGCGATCTAACTGGGATCGCCGAACGTGCCGGTGCTCCAAACGGGACCGGTACTGCTGTAGATGACAAAGTTGCCGTCATCCTGGAACACGAGCGTTCCGTGGATGGCCATGCCCGCGGTGCGCGATGACCAGAGCTCGGTTCCCGATGTGGCGAGGACGACCAGTTCACCGGCGCCCCGGAACTCGGCGCGGGCGCCCGGGAATCCCGCGGTGTTGGTCGACCAGAGCGGAACGCCGGTCTGGCTGTAGATGACCAGGTTGCCGTCGCCCTGCATCACTAGCGTTCCCTTGGGTGTGGTGCAGCTCCAGTGTGCGGGGAAAACCGTTGTGGCAAACCACGCCTGACCGGCCGGGTTGCACGCCGGGGTGGGAGGCGGCGGCGGGCAGGTGCCGTTGGGGATGTCGTCGATGGTGTGGGTGGGCACACTGACCGCGCTCGGTGTGGCGCTTGTGGGCGTCTTCTTGCCACAGTTGATGACATAGGTCAGACCGCTGGCGGCGTCTCTGAGCAACGTCCCGTTGGCGGGCGGCCTGGCCAGCGCGGCCACCTGGCTGGGGTCAAGCCGTCGCGGCGTCACCCCGGGTTGGTAGGCGTATCCGGTTGTGGTGATGTCGGCCGGGTTGTTGAACGCGAACAGCGTCCCGCCCGCGGCGACGTACACCGTGTTGCTGGACTCCTCGGAGACCAGTGTGCCGTTGTTCACGGTGGGCGGGGTCGCCGAGGCGGTGTCCCTGAACCTGACCGTGCTCGCCCGGGTGTAGGCGCTGCGCAGGGCTCGGTGGCCTTCGCTGTTGGGGTGGAACCAGCACACGACCTCGGTGATCCCGCACTGGTTGTTGGTGGGGGAGTTGACGCCGTGGGTGTTGCGGGTGCGGGCCGGCGAGGTCGAAGTGGGGCAGATGTTGTTTCGGGTCAGTGTCCAGACAAACGGGATGTAGCGAATTTTGAAGCCTCTGGCCCTGAGTTCGTCCACGCGCCACTTGAGGTCCAGGCCCAGGCGGAAGGCGATTTTGTTGGCCGCGTACTCGTCGGCCCGGACCAGACCGGTGGTGCAGTCCTGGGCATGGGCGAGATCGGGGAAGATCATCGGGTACGAGACCACCTCGATGATCGCCCTCGGCGCGGCCTGGGCGATCCGCTCGTACAGGTTCATCAGCCGTGGTCGCAGGTCATTGAACAAACCGTTGGCTTCGAAATTCGGATCAGTATCGGGAATGCATCCGCTCGGCGGTGCGTCCTTCTCCTCGGTCGCGCCGTAAGCCAGGGCGCAGCCCAGGATCTCACCGAAGCCGACGAGTACGAGGTTGCTGCGGATGTCGTTGACGCCCACCGAGATCTGCACCGCTTTGGTGTTGAGCCCGAGCCCGACGCCTGAGCCTCCGTTGGCCTGTGCCGCGGCGATCGCCTCGTCGATCTGATCCTCCGTATCGTCGATCGTCGCTCCGCTGCACGCCCAGTTCTGGAACGAGGCCTGGCCGCCCGGCAAGGTCCGGCCGGGTCGATGGGCCAACGCCACCCACGAGTCCAGCGAGACATGGCAGTCAGGGTTGTACGCCGCGGTGGGCGAGACGGCCGGGTCGGTGTTGAACGGCGAGGCGCCTTCCCCGGAGATGAACGAGTCGCCGAAGGCCACATCCCGGGCGCCCTTGAGCCGTACCCGGGCAGGTGGCGGTGGCGGGCATACCGGCAGCGCCGAAGCCGGTGGTGACTCGCCTGGGAACGGATCGTTGCCGAGCAGGCTGTTGTAATGCTGGCGCAGGTCCGTGTAGTCCTCCTGCTGCGACTGCATGCCGGCGCAGATGTCGTCGTCGGGGAACCGTTGGATTATCTCGACCGCGCCGTCCTCCCCGTCACCTCCGGCACTGCCGGGCAGCCCAGGGATCCCGTCAGGACCGTCGATGCCGTCGGTACCGTCGAAGCCTGGGTTGTCGATGGATGTACCGCCCGTGCCGCCGTAGCCGCCTCGGCCGCCGGTGCCGGCACCGCCGCGGCCTCCGCCCGCACCGCCCTTGCCGCCCTTGACCGAGGTTTCGATGCTGGCCGGGTTGTAACCGACTGGATAGGTGACAGCGATCTCGCCACCCTCACCGCCGTACCCGCCGCTGCCACCGTGGCCACCGCTGCCGGCCATGCGACCGTTGGCCCCATGCCCGCCGTTTGCGCCGCCTCGGCAGTACGCGGGATAGGCAAAGCCGCCGCCGTTGCCGCCGTTGCCGCCGTACCCGCCGCTGCCACCGTCGCCGCCGGGCCCGCCGTCACCGCCGGTGCCTCCCTGGCCACCATGAGAAATCAGCCGATAGACGTCGGTCGAGCCATCCGGGATGTCAAGGACGATGTCGCCGCCGTTGGCGCCGTCGTCGCCGGCCGTGCCCTCGCGACCGTTGTTGGCGTTGCCGCCGTCTGTGCCATTACCGCCGCGGGTGGCCGGCTCACACAAGATCTCCCCGAAAAGGATGGCATCACGGCCCGGAGTGCCCGGCTGGCCGCCCGTCCCGCCGTCACCGGGCGCGCCCGAGTCACCACGCTCCCCCGTGGCACCGGTGCGGTCGATAGTGATCACCTCGTTGGTGGTCCGTCCTGTCACTGAAAGACTCGCCGCCGGATAGAGCCGCAACGGGTAGTCGCCGGTCACCTTCAATGTGGACGAGGACAGCACGATCTGTTGCGCCACAATCGTCGTCTCGCCGTCGAGGGTCAGGTTGGCCGGTAGGCGTACCTTTCCGCCCAGCACGACGCCACGGGCGGACCCGCTCAGCGACAGTTCCGGCCGAGCCGCGGCCGCTTGCGCGAGCGCCGGACCCAACCGCCCCCGCCAGCCGTCGGATGCCAGCTCGGCGATGACCTGTTTCTCGAGCGCTGCAAGGGATTCCGGCGCAGCCGATCGCGCTGTGGCGGCACCGCCGTCACCGATTACCACCGACCCGGTCACCACCAAGGCGAGGGCCGAGAGCCCACATAACCGCTTTTGTCGATACATATACATCCTCCGATCAGTCCAGGAAATGTGGCGCCGATTGTGCGGTCGGCTCGCCCGGAGGAATAGATGAATCCGACTAACCTACTTCCGAAGTGCCGGATCGCGGCATCGGGATGCCACCGCTGATGTCGATGCCGAGCCCCGCCATAGCCCTTCATGGCAGCTGGGAGACTCGCAGCTCCACGGTTTCGGTGAACGCCGTCATGACCGCGGCCATGTGATGCAGCAGGTCCTCCACGGTGGACGCATCGTATAGGTCGACGTTGTAGTCCGCGTAAACCTTGGGGGTGCCGGAGTCGTAGAGCACGGTCAGGTCGAACCGGGCGTCCGGGGTCGGCTTGTAGCCCGGCGCGATGCGCAGACCATCGGGCACCTGCCGGTCCGGCCGCGCGGGGTCGGTCACCAGCTGCACCTGGAAGACCGGGTGGTGGCCGGCATCGCATGGTACACCAAGGATTTCGACCACCTCGTCGAACGGCAGATGCCGGTGGGCCAGGCCGCCTATGGTGGTGGATCGTACGCGCGTGAGCACCTCGCTTAGGGTGGGGTCGCCGGACAGGTCGGTGCGCAGGGCCAGCATGTTGACGAACATGCCGACGGCGCGTTCGAGCTCCGGCCGGTCGCGGTTGTCCACCGGCGTACCAATGACCACATTGGACTGTCCGCTGCGCCGGGCGAGCACTACGGCCAGCGCGGCCTGCACCAGGATGAAGCTGGTGCAGCGCTGGCGCCGCGCGGACTGCGCCACCGCGTCGCCGAACCCGGGCGGCAGGACGAGAGTCACGCGCCCGCCGCGGGTGCCGGCGCGGGTCGGGCGTGGGTGGTCGGGCGGCAGGGTCACCACCGGTGGCGCGCCTAACAGATGGTGCCGCCAGTATTCGCGGTCCTCGTCCCGGTCTTCGTGGTCTCGTCCGGCTAGCCATGCGGCATAGTCCAGGAACTGCGCCGTGGGCGGCGGGGGAGCCGGCTCGATGCCGTCCAGCTGGGATCGGTACAGGGTGAAAAGCTCGTCGCGCAGGATGGCCAGCGATGCCGCGTCACAGATGATGTGGTGGACGCAGAAGAGCATGAGGTGGTCGTGCTCGCCGAGGCGGGCCAGGCCGATCCGCAGCGCGGGCGGGCGGTCGAGCCGAAACGGGCGCTTGAGAAGCTCGTCGGTCCACTGCCGGGCCGCCGTCTCCCGCTGTTGGGCGCTCAGGTGGGTGAAGTCGGTTTGTTCCAGCGCGGCGGCGAGGTCGGGTTGCTGGATCGTCTGAATTGGACGGTCTTGCCGGCCGAGGATCGCGGTGTGTAACGCCTCGTGCCGTCCGATCACCGTGGTCAGCGCCCGGGCCATGGCCTGCGGATCGAGCGGGCCGGTCAGTCGCCGCGAGGTCGTGATCAGGTGGGTGGAGCCGTCGAACCCGGCCTGTTCCAGGCGCCAGATCCGGGCTTGGGCCGGGGTCAGCGGCACCGGGCCGTCTCCGGCGCGGCGAGCGATGGCACTCACCGGGTTCGCGCGGATAGCGGCCGTATGTCGGTCCAGACGGTGTCGATGTGCGCCAGGCACTGCTCCTGCGATCCGGTGAAGCCGGTGTCGTCCCAGCCCGCGGGCAGGTCTTGGTCGGCGGGCCAGATCGAGTACTGCTCCTCGTGATTAACGACGACTGTATAAATTTCCATGGGCCGTCTCCATTCTGGACTGCCAGGCCTGTAGGCCGACCAGGTCGTCGGGTGGGGCATCGGGCACGTCGTCATCGAAGCGGGCCAGCCGCGGCGTGCGCAACGAGATGGCGACCACCAGGGCGATGGCCAGCCCGCACACCGCGTAGAGCAGGCCGATTCCGCGACCCGGCCCGACACCGACGACAATGCCCGCGGTACCGGCCAGAAGTCCGCCCGGTTGCATCAGCGGCTCCACGGCCGGGACCACGATCGGGCTGAGCAACGCTTGGCCGAGCGGCATCGTCGACAGGGCGATGATCATGTTCATGGCGATGACCCGGGCGTGCAGGCGCTGCGGCACCTTGGTTTGCACGATCGTCAGCCAGACCCCGTTGATGAGCGCGAGCGAACAGGTCAGCCCGAGCACCCCGGCGCCGATGAGCAGAATGCTGGGCCGAAGCCCGGCCACCACGCCCGCTGCGGCGAACACCAGGGCAAGCAGCAACATGCCGCGCATCTTGCGTTTACGCGGCCCGCCCCAAACGGTCATGATGAGCCCGCCCAGGACGGTGCCCACGCCCGCGGCGAGCGAGACCTGGGCCACCGATTCCAGCGGCGCGAACGACAGCACCAGCGGGGAGACCAGCAGGAACAGCGGCGCCAGGAAGAGGTTGAAGGCCGCGAAGAACAGCACCATGGCTCGGATGCCGCGATGGCGCACCGTGAATCGCAGACCGTTGGCGATTTCCGCGGCCATGCTCTCGCGTCGGCGGCGCGGCATGGTCCGCGGGAATCGGACCACCAGCAGCATAACGATGACAAAGATGAAGCTGGCTAGATCGATGAGTAGGATGCCGCCCAGGCCGACCGTGGCGACCAGGCCCACCGCGATCAGCGGCACGATGAACCCGGTGATGCCACCGGCCAGTTGTACCAGGCCGTTGGCGTGGCCCAGATATCGCTTGGGCACCAGTTGCGGCACGGCCGACAGGTAGGCCAGTCGCTGGAACGTGAGGGCCACCGACAGCACTCCGACGAACGTGTAAATATGCCAGGACCTCAACGTTCCAGCGAAATAGAAGGTGGCAAATGTAGCGATGGCCACGAATGCGGCCACGTCGCCGGCGATCATCGCCCGGCGCCGGTCGCTGCGATCGATGATCGCACCGGCCACCGGCGCGACCAGGATGCCCGGCGCCTGGGCCAGCACCGAGTAGAGCGCGAACAGAAGCAGGGACCGGGTTTCCAGGTATGTCCAAAGTGGAACCGCAAATGCGGTCAGCGCCGAGCCGATCGCCGAGACGACCTGACCGAAGGCGA
>Ga0075418_10002720_pt1 | contig 20269 bp, 17 predicted proteins | sample SoiMetdeltSBSDD2_FD_81776 | JGI IMG/M metagenome (GOLD analysis project Ga0075418, IMG submission 81776) | Bulk soil microbial communities from a Populus tree surrounding site in Tennessee, USA - Soil MetaG P. deltoides SBSDD2 | ecosystem: Environmental > Terrestrial > Soil > Tree plantation...
GGCGGCGGCGTTCAAGCGGCCGGCGAAGGGCCGTCACAACGTCGCCGAGGTGGCGCTGCATGCGGCGTTCTGGGCCAACGAGGCGACGAGCCGGCTGACCGGCGCGGCGCGCGCGGCGTTTCCGCTCGACGGCGAGGACTGGTTCGAGCTCGCCGATGACAAGAAGCTGTCGTGGAAGAAGATTGTTGCGACGCTCGATGCGGCGCAGCAACGGCTGAGCCAGGCGGTCTCGGAAGTCGCGAGCGGTGCTCGCACTTCACCGCTTGGCGAGGCCGAGCGCTTCGACCTGGTGATCGGCATCACCGGCCACGCCGCGTATCACGCCGGGCAGATTCAGTTGATCAAGAAACTCGTCGGCGTCTAATCGCCGGGCAGAATCGTGACGCGAAACGCGACCTGGAGGCCGCCGGCGGTGATCGTGATCGTGGTACTGCCTTCGGCGATCGCGGCGATGCGGCCGTCGCGATCGACATCGACGACCGATGGATTGCTGCTTTCGAACGTGGCGCTCGAGGTCACGTCGATCTGCGATCCATCGGGCGTATTGGCGATGACGGCATAGCGATCGCCCTGGCCGACGATCAGCGTGCGCGGCCCTTGAATCTCGATGCTGACGATCTCACCGGTCCATGCCGTCGTCACGACCGCGAAACTCGCCGTGGTGACGATGGACTCGAAGCTCGCCGAGACATCGCAGATGCCGGCGCTGGCCGCGACGATGACCCCGCCGGCCTGCGCGGCGCACACGACAGCGTTCGACGATTGCCACACGGCATCGCTCGACACGTCGCGCCTCGATCCGTCGGTCATGATCGCGAAGGCGCGCAACGTCACGGCCTGGCCAACCGTCAACTGGCGCTCACCAATGATATCGATGCTGACGGCCCTTGCGACCACCGTCGGACCCGTGAGGATGAGTTGAGTGTTCGCCGGCGTGTTCCGGTTGCAGGCGAGCGAAAAGCTTGATGCCGCGACAGTCAGCGCGAGAAAGCCGATAATGCGCATGGCGGCTCCGGGAGAGCAGCTTCGACTCTAAGGGTATCCGCGGAGCGGCGTCAACTCGGCAGTGGGTTTCTGGCCGATCTTGAAATCGACGGCCAACGGAGGATCATCATGAGCATTGGGGCCAGGCATTCTGTGATCGCGATGGTGTTCGCCCTTCTCGGGTGGGGCCTTCTGTCAGCCGAGCAACAAACCGACAACCGCCACGTGCCACACATCGGGTTGCTGGGCTTCAGGCCGCTCACCGAGTCCTTGTCCATAGAAGTGGTGACGAGTCTGAAGGAGGGACTTCGTGACGTTGGCCTGGCCGAAGGCCGGGACTACGTTCTGGACCTCCGGTCGGCTGACAACGACGCCGACCGCTTTCCAGCATTGATCGCCGAACTCACCCGACTGCAAGTCAGGCTCATCTTCGCCCCTTCGACTCCAGCTGCCGTCGCGATTCACAAGGCGAATCCGGCCATGCCGATTGTCGTACGCGGTCCTGATATCGTCGGCGCGGGACTGGCGCTGAGCGCTAGCCATCCCGGCGGAATGGTAACGGGTATTGACGAAGTGGGGACGGGTGATACTGCCAAGAGACTTCGGTTGCTGAAGCAGGCGGTGCCCGCGATCTCGCGAGTGGCCGTGTTGGGCTCTGCGCCCTCTGACGCTGGTCATGCCAGGGCTGTTGCCGAGGCCGAAGAAGCGGCCAAAGCGATCGGTGTCACGCTCAAGGTGTTTAGAGTATCGGCGACCACGGATCTCGATCGCATCTTTGCCGGTCTGAGAAGTGATGGCGTGGACGCACTGCTTTGCTCCGGCGGCATCCTGCCGCGCCCGGTTGAGCAACGGATTGTGGAACTCGCGGCACGCGATCGGCTTCCCGCAATGTATCCGGCAATCGACTTCGTACGGCTCGGCGGATTGCTTTCATACGGATACCGCAACGAGGAAATGATTCGAGCCGCAGCCACGTATGTGGACAAGGTCCTCAAGGGCGCGAACGCCGGTGACCTGCCCCTGATGATCTGGGATCGCTTTTACCTGACGGTGAATGCGAAAGCTGCCGCGGCGTTTGACCTCACGCTGCCGCCGGCGTTTCTGTCTCAAGCCGACGAAGTCATAAAGTAGAACCGAGATCTAACACGCGTTGCATCGAGGGGCCGCCGGTTCGCCATAGGCGAATCGAAGGTGACTCGAATGGTGCGCCCAGCAGGACTCGAACCTGCAACCTTTGGCTCCGGAGGCCAACGCTCTATCCAATTGAGCTATGGGCGCGCGGGGATTCATTCTACCTCGCGCCGGCTCTAGTGATGCCGACGGCGGAATCTCCACGCGAAGCCGAGGCCCGTCACGATCAGAATCCACGTTGACGGCTCGGGAACCGGCAGGCTGCCGCTCGGGTCGATCGGGTCGTCGAGAAGGGCCGGGCCATCGATGCCGGCGCCCGGTGGTGAGTCGATCGATGCCGTGAGCGATGTTGTCGTCGATGTCGTGACTGGAATGTCGAACAGCATCGGCGTGGAGTTGACGGTGCCGATCGGATCATCCGGATCGTTGGGCGGCGGTCCGATGTCATCCTGAATCGGCCAGGAGATGAACGGCGTTTCGCCAATCTCGAATTCCGTCACGATTGGAGCGATCACGGCGTCGCCGGACTGCCCGCGCGCGCTCGTGCGCCGGAAGATCGCCGGAGCGCCGGCCCATGACAGGCCTGCGCCGAACTCGAGACCGCCCAATGACGATCGCGATCGTTCGCGATTGACGCACACCAAATAAACCAACACGGGATCGTCGCCAGGGTCCCAGTCCCACGACATTCGTCCGCGTGTCCAGTTCAGTGATCCGAAGCGCGTCTGCGTTTTGCGAGCTTCGTCGGCAACGGCCACGCAGTCGCGAACGGGATCGATCGCTGCGTCATCGGATGCCTGCGTCGCCGCGAGCAGGTTGATCGAACTTGCCGCGGCCGGCGATTCGGACACCGCGAGCACGATAGCGACGAGGACGAAACACGCCGGGGGAGCCGGCCGAATCACGCTGCAAGCAGAGCAACAATCCTGCCAATCGTCTGCGCGAGGCGGGATAATAGTCGGCGCATCGCTGACCTTGTCCCACTCGTACAAAAGCTGTCTACAGCTTTTCCATAGGTAAAACACGTACGGGCACCGTGGCGGACGGCTTGCACAACAGCCCCGTGATGGGCAGGTGGGGCCGGTGATGCGTGCGCCGGGGGATCGTCGCTCCCGTGTGCGCTACGAGGTGTTCGGACCGTTCTGGGGAACGTTCGACGCTGGAAACCCAGTCAGTGTGCACAATCTCTCGCATCAAGGCGCGCTGATTGAGGCCGATCAACCGCTCGCCGTTGAATCGGTGCAGTCCGTCTGCCTCATGCTCGACGGACAACCCGCGCTCGCCGACGCGCGCGTCCGTCATCTTGAACCTGTGCAGTCAAGTGATCCCCATCGCTATCTTGTCGGCGTCGAATTCCTCAGCATGACGACCGCGTTCCATGACGCGGTCGATCGCTTGATGCTCTACCGGGCCGGTCCTACCGAATCTGCGTAAGTGATTGTCCAGTCTGGGCGCGAAACCGGCGCCGCGGCTTGGAAGTCATCGGTGAAGCAGACAAGTGGCTCCCCAAATCTGGCGACTTCTTTGCAGTCTCGCCAGGCATGAATGACGTTGACTCCTCCGAGCGCCGCCGCGTTCCGCGCGCCATGATCGCGGATACCGAACTTTCGGTACTGGCTTTTCCTATTCCTGTACGACTCGTCGACATCAGCCTTGGCGGCGTCCTGCTGGAGTCGACGCATGCCGTCGAGCTCGGCACGCGCGGCACCTTGCGCTTCAACTTTGGCGGCGTTCCGTTCTCGGCCGACGTCAGGGTCGAGCGGATCGATCGCTCAGCCAGCAGCAGCGGCGTGGAGAAGTACTCGCTCGGCGCGGCGTTCGTCGCGCTCAGCCGCCAGGACCAGCGGGTCATCGAGCGGTTCTCGGATTCGTGAGGCCCACAGTGGAAGCAACCAACTACAGCAGCACCGTGACCCCGATCGGCGCCGGGATGGGGTCGCGCACGAAACATCAGAACAGGCTCATCGGCCACAGCCAGCCGATGACGGCGCTGGCGGGGGAAATCGATCGGGTGTCGCGCAGCGATGCCAAGGTCCTGATCCACGGCGAGAGCGGCGTCGGCAAGGAGATCGTCGCGCGCCAGATTCACTTCAGCGGCCCGCGCGCCAACATGATGTTCGCGCCCGTCAATTGCGCCGGCCTGCCCGAGACGCTCCTGGAATCGGAGCTGTTTGGGCACGTCAAGGGCAGCTTTACCGGCGCCTATCGCGACAAGCCCGGCAAGCTCGAATCCGCGCACATGGGCACGGTGTTTCTCGACGAGATCGGCGAGATGACGCTGCGGATGCAGGGGCTGCTGCTGCGGTTCCTCGAGACCGGTGAGATACAGCGCGTCGGCGCCGACGGCGGCGCCCGCCACGTCAACGTCCGCGTGATCGGCGCGACCCATCGCAACCTGCGCGACATGATCGCGCAAGGCACCTTCCGCGAAGACCTTTATTACCGGTTGAACGTGATCCAGATCACGGTGCCGCCATTGCGCGAGCGCCGCGAGGACATCCCGGAACTGGTCAATCATTTCCTCAACAGGTTCGTCACCGCCAATCGCTCGCCGATTACCGGCGTGTCCGCCGAAGCCATGAAGGCGCTGGTCGCGTATTCATGGCCCGGCAACGTCCGCGAGCTCGAGAACCTGATCGAGCGCATGGTCGTGGCGGTGCAGCACGACACCATCGAGCTGCACGATCTGCCGTCGGAAGTTCGCGCCCAGGACAACATCGCGTTCCGCCCGCGCCGCGAGCGCCGCCGCACCGTGGCCGACGATCTCTACACGCGGCTCACCGAGAACCGCGAATCGTTCTGGGCCACGGTCTATCCGATGTACATGGCCCGCGAAATCACGCGCGCCCATGTGCGCGACGTGGTGCGGCGCGGCCTCGAAGAGGCGCGCGGCAACTACAAGATCGTCGCCCGCCTCTTCAACATGGAATCGCGCGAATACAAGCGCTTCTTGAACTTCCTGAGGAAACATGATTGTCAATTGCCGTTCAAAGAATATCGCTAGTGCTTTGTTGTTGATTGCGTTGCCGGCCTTCGCGCAGGCGCAGAAGCCGGGCGCAGCCGCGCAGTCCATTCCCGCGGCGGCGGTGGCTGCCTCGGCGCCGCGCACGACCGACCCGATCGTGCCTCCCGGTTATGTGATCGGCACCGACGATCTGCTGTCGATCGTGTACTGGAAGGACAAGGACATGTCGGCCGACGCCAAGGTGCGTCCCGACGGCCGCATCGCGCTGCCGCTGATCAACGAAGTCCAGGCGGCAGGACTGACGCCGGAGCAGCTGCAGAAAAGGCTGACCGAAGAGTCCAGGAAATACATGGAGGACGCCAGCATCACGGTGGTCGTCCGCGAAATCAACAGCCGCAGGGCCTTCATCACCGGCGAGGTCAACAAGCCCGGTCCCTATCCACTCACCTCGGCGACGACGGTGATGCAGTTGATCTCACTGGCCGGCGGCCTTCGCGACTACGCCAACGCCAAGAACATCATGATCATGCGCAGCGAGGGCGGCCGGCAGATTGCGCTGAAGTTCAACTACAAGGACGTCGCCTCGGGCAAGAACCTCAAGCAGAACATCGAGCTGCAGCCCGGCGACACGGTGGTGGTCCCGTGATCATTCGCGCGCGAGCCGCGTGCAGCGCGATTGCGCTGTCGCTGCTCGTCCCTGTGGCGGCCGCCGCGCAGGGACGTCCGAATCCCTTTGCCGATTTGTTCGGCCGCACGCCGGAACGTTCCGGCGGCGACCTGACGCGGGTCGATTTCCGCTCGACGGCCGGCGCGCAGCTGGCCGTTGAGCGGGAGCACACCGCCGACAGCGGCGATGGCGTGCCGGACGGGTTGGCCGCACGTGTCGACGGCGAGTTGCAGTTGCAGCATCTCGGGCAGCGGCTTCAATCGGAAGGCCACGCGCGTTACGCGTACCAGGAATTTCGACGCGAACCCGGATTCGGTGCGCCCGGCGTCGACGCCGGCGGCCAGGCCCTGTTGAAGGCGACCACCAAGATCCAGCTCGAAGCGGGCGGACAGGTCGTGCACGGGCCGTTCTTTCACATCCTGCCGGCGATGCCGGAGGCCTTTGGCGAGGTCGCGCCGGCGGGCGGCGATCCGTTCATCGCCTATTTGATCCAGAACGACAGCTTCCAGGGCCATGCGGGTATCACCGCCGAATTCACGAAGCGATCGAGCCTCAGCTTCTCGGGCCGCTACATGGAAACCCGGTTTGCGACCTCACCCGCCGACAATTTCTCGCTGCGCGGATTCCGCGGCCAATGGCGACGCCGCATGACGCGCGATTTCGCCGTGCATCTCGCGTACGAACAGGACGAGTTGCGACAGGGGCAGGCCGCCGACGGCCGCTTCACGAATGAGCTGTTCGATATCGGCATCGATTTCGCCAAGGCCCTGCCGATTGCGCAACGCACCACGCTGTGGCTCAGCACGGAAACATCGGCGCTGCGCGCGAACAACGGGCCGCGCCAGTTTCGCCTCAACGGCGCCCTTGAACTGCAGCACGGCTTCAGGCGCACATGGCAGTCGGCGATCGGCGTGTATCGCACGACCGAATTCCTTCCCGGCTTCGCGGCGCCGCTGCTGTCGGATCGCGCGCGCGTTGGCGTGTCGGGATTTCTCAGCAAGCGCTTCATTTTCCACGGCAACGCGTTCGGCCAGCAGAGCCGGATTGGACTGGAGCGCCACGACCGGCTCATGACGTATTCGGGCGACGCGCGCCTGACGTTCGCCATGACCAGGCACGTCGGCGTCTTCGGCCAGTACGTCCGCTACTACTACCAGCTGCCCCTCGAGGCCGACGCGATCGTGCGGCTGCCGAAGCTGTCGAGGCAAACCTACATGATCGGCATTCAGACCTGGGTGCCAGTTTTCCACAAGGAACAGGTGACTCGTGATCCCCGGTAAGCAGTATTCCTTCGATACGGTGCTGCAGCTGGCGCGGCGCCGGAAGTGGCTGATTCTGATCCCGGCGCTGATCGTCGGCGGCATCGGCGCGGCGATCGTGGCGCTGCTGCCGAACCTCTATCGCTCGGAGACGCTGATCCTGGTCGTGCCGCAGCGCGTGCCCGAGAGCTACGTGCGCTCGACGGTGACCGCGCGCATCGAGGATCGGCTGCAGGCGATCTCGCAGCAGATCCTCAGCCGCACGAAACTCGAGCAGATCATCTCGGACTTCAATCTCTATCCAAAAGAGCGCGCCAACCGGGAGCTGATGGAAGACATCGTCGAGAAGATGCGGATGCGCGACATCGACATCGACATCATCAAGGGCGATGCGTTCCGCGTCAGCTACCAGACGAACGATCCGCGCGTCGCGATGCGCGTCACCGAACGGCTCGGGTCGCTGTTCATCGACGAGAGCCTTCGCGACCGCGAGATTCTCGCCGAGGGCACCAGCCAGTTCCTGTCGACGCAGCTCGATGAAGCGCGCCGGCAACTGGTGCTGGACGAGAACAAGCTCCAGGAATACCAGCGGCTGCACAACGGCGAGCTGCCGTCGCAGCTCGAAGCGAACATGCAGGGCCAGCACAACGCCGAAATGGCGCTGCAGACCCTGGGCGAAGCGCTCAACCGCGACCGCGAGCGGCGGCTGCTGCTCGAACGGCAGGTCACCGACATCGTCGACGCGCCCGAAGAGCCGAAGCCGGAGTCCGGGGACAAGTTGAAGGACGAGATCGCGCAGTCCCTCGAAGACGCGCTCAAGGAACAGGAAGCGGCACTGGTCGCCGTCGAGATGAAGCTGAAGCCCGAGCATCCGGACGTCAAGAAGCAGCGCCGCGCCGTTGAGGATCTGCGTGCCCGGGTGGCGGCGAGAAAGCTCGATACGAACCTGGCATCGCGGCCGACCGGCGCAGTGGCCATGATGGACCCGACCAAGCGCAAGAAGCTGATCGATGCGCGCGCGTCGCTGGAGGATCTCGATCGACAGATTCAAGCGAAGCTCGCCGAAGAGAGCCGGTTGCGCGGCCAGATCGGCATGTATCAGGGTCGCATCGAGGCGACGCCGGTGCGCGAAGCCGAGCTCGCGGCGCTGACGCGCGACTACGAGACGCTGCAGCAGACGTATCGCAGCCTGTTACAGAAAAAAGAGGAGTCGCAGATTTCCGCGAACCTCGAGCGGCGGCAGATCGGTGAGCAGTTCAAGATCCTCGATCCGGCACGCCTGCCGGAAAAGCCGGCGAGCCCCGATCGGCCGCGGCTCTATTTGATCGCGCTGCTGGTGGCGATTGCCGCCGGCCTTGGCGCCGGCGCGCTCGCGGAATTCTTCGACAAGACACTGCGCACCGAAGCGGACGTGCGCGCGGCCCTTAACCTGATCGTGCTGGCCACGGTCCCGATGATGCCCGACGCGACCCGGTCGCGCTGGCGCTTCGGCCGAACCGCCGCCATTGGCGCGACCGCGACAACCGTGCTCGTCGTCTGCGCCACCGTGGCGTGGCGGCTCCTGAGGTAATCAATGTACGAACGGTATTACGGGCTGCAGGAGCGGCCATTCGATTTATCGCCGAACCCGCGGTTCCTCTGCTTCACGCCGCAGCATCGCGAAGCGCTGGCGCATCTCGAGTACGGGCTGGCCGGACGTCCCGGCGTCACCGTGCTCGTCGGCGAAGCGGGCACCGGCAAGACGACGCTGGTGCGCAAGGCGCTGCAGGCGTCGCATGCGCACTCGACGATCGTGCACCTGTCGAATCCGACGCTGACGAGGGCCGAGTTCTTTGAATATCTCGCCGGCGGATTCGGATTCAGCGCCGAGGCCGGCCGTTCGAAGATCCAATTCCTGCGCGAACTGCAGGAGGCGCTGAACAACGAATTCGCGCCGCGGCTCGCGCTGGTCGTCGATGAAGCGCAGAGCGTTCCCTACGAATTGCTCGAAGAGATCCGGCTCCTGACCAACGCTGAATCGGGCAACGGACGGTCGATTGCCGTCGCGCTCGTCGGTCAGCCCGAGCTGGCGCGCCGCCTCGATGAAGCGCGCCTGCGGCAATTGAAGCAGCGCGTGGTCCTGCGGTGCGAGCTGACGCCCCTCAGCCTGAAGGACACGGCCGCCTACATCTCCGGACGCGTGAAGACCGCCGGCGGGGAAGCGGCGCAGTTGTTCAGCCGTGACGCCGTGGTGGCGATCCACCAGCACTCGCAGGGCATTCCGCGCGTCATCAGCGTGATCTGCGATAACGCGCTGGTGAACGGATTTGCCGCGGATCAAAAACCTGTTGGCGCGGCGACGGTCGTCGAGGTGTGCCGCTCGCTGGCGCTGCCCGCTGATACCAAGCCGGCAGCCGCGCCGCTGCCTGCGCGCGCGCCAGAGCCGGTGGCGGTTCCGGCTCGCGCGCCGATGTTCTCGTTCGGCGGGCGCCGCCGTTTCTCCTTCTTCTAGAGTGATCCCATGACCCGACTGAGCGAAGCCTTACAACGCGCCGCCGCCGAAGACGCCATCGCGCCCAGCATTGAACAACCGGCGGGGCCCGAAGCGCCGACGGCAGCGCGCGAGTGGAAGTTTGCGCCGGTTGAAACGATGCACGTTCCGGAAGAGCCTGCGGTGATTGCCGCGCCGCCGTCGGTTGAGGATTCTGTCGAACCAGCGGCACCCGCAGTTGCGCCAGCGCCGCCGCCGAAGGTTTCGCGGCCGAAGACGAAGGTTCTCGGTGGCGCCGATCGCCACAAGTTGATCATCGGCGAAGGCGTCGACGCCGGACTGGTCGAACAGTACCGGCATCTGGCCGCGGTGATGCATCAGGCGCAGAAGGCGTCGAACCTGCGCAGCGTGATGGTGACGAGCGCGTTGCCCGCGGAGGGGAAGACGCTGACCGCGACGAACCTGGCGCTGACATTGAGCGAGTCGCATCAGCGCCGCGTGCTGCTGATCGACGCCGACCTGCGGCGTCCGCGCCTGCGTGAAATGTTCGCGCTGCCGTCGACGGAAGGACTGACCGACAGCCTGGCGCTGACGCGCGAAGGCAAGCTGCCCGTGCACCAGGTGACGCCGACGTTGTGGGTCCTGACCGCCGGCCGCGCCGTGCCGGATCCGATGAGCCTGCTGGTCTCGCCGGCGATGAAACAGTTGCTCGACGATGCGACCGACGCCTTCGACTGGGTGATCGTCGACACGCCGCCGATCGGCCTGCTGTCCGACGCCAACCTGCTGTCATCGATGATCGACACCACGCTGCTCGTGGTGTCCGCGAAATCCACGCCGTATCCGATGGTGCAACGCGCCGCGCAGGCGATCGGCACCAGTCGCATTATCGGCGTCGTTCTCAATCGCGCCGATGAGGCCGGCAACCCGGCCTACGGCTATTACGGCACCAAGCATTACCAGGCGGGCCACCCCTTGCCCGCGCGCCGTCGTTGGTTTGGGTGGCTCCGCAGATCCGGGGGCGTACCCCATGTTCAGTAAGACATGGCGATCAGTCATTCTCTTTGCCGGCGAAACCGCCCTGCTCGCAGCGGCCGTTTACATTAGCAGCGTCCTGCTCGGCGGCCCTCAGGCATGGGACCTCGTCACCGACAACACCGCCGTGCTGCGCGTGCTGCTCATCGTGGTCACGTGCCAGTTGTGCCTGCACTACTCGGATCTGTACGACGTCCGCACGATCTCGTCGAGGCGCGATCTCGCACAGCGCCTGATGCGTGCCATCGGCGCGACGTCACTGATTCTCGGCATCGGCTACTGGCTGTTTCCGCTGCTCGTCGTCAAGCAGGGTGTGTTCCTGTTGTCGGCAGCGCTGTCGATCGTGCTGGTGATGGTGTGGCGATCGGCATTCGCGGTGCTCAGCGACAACATGGCGCCGCGCGAGCGGCTGCTGCTGGTCGGCACCAGCCCGGCCGCCATCGTGCTCGCGCGCGAGTTGTTCGAGCGACGCCAGGAGCTCGGCGTTGAAATTGTCGGGTTTGTCGATCCCGATCCGGCACGCATCGGCGCGCCGGTGATCAATCCCGGCGTCGTCGGAACGATCGATGACATCCCGCGGCTGACCTCAACCATGAACGTCGATCGCGTGGTCGTGAGTCTCTCCGACGAGCGCGGCAAGCTGCCAATGGATCGGCTGCTCGATGTGCGTCTGCGCAGCGGCGTGCTCTTCGATCACCTCGCGTCGGTCTACGAGGAATACACCGGCAAGATCGCGCTCGAGAACCTGAGGCCGAGCTGGTTGGTGTTTTCTACTGGGTTCCGAAAAACGCGAGTGCTAATCTTCACCAAGCGCGTGTTCGATGTTGTCGCGGCAGTGTGTGGATTGATCCTGTCTCTGCCGTTGACGATCGTGACGGCGATACTCGTCAAGCTCGAGTCGCCGCGCGATCCGGTCTTCTATCACCAGGAGCGCGTCGGCCTCAACGGCGACACGTTCACGATTCACAAGTTCCGCACCATGCGCAGCGACGCCGAAGCACGAACGGGCCCGGTCTGGAGCGCCGGCGACAACGATCCCCGCATCACGCGAGTCGGGAGATTCCTGCGCAAGACGCGTCTCGATGAAATCCCGCAGCTGTGGAACGTGCTGCTCGGCGACATGAGCCTGATCGGCCCGCGGCCGGAACGTCCGTCATTCGTCGAGAAGCTGACGCAGCAGATTCCGTTCTACGGACAGCGCCATGTGGTCAAGCCGGGCGTCACCGGTTGGGCGCAGGTGCGCTATTCCTACGGCGCGAGCGTCGAAGACGCGCTCGAGAAGATGCAATACGACCTTTACTACGTGAAGCACATGTCTTTGATGTTCGACGTGATGATCGCACTCGAAACCATCAAGACCGTCGTCCTCCGGCGGGGTGCTCGGTGAATCGAATCGTCAATGCCATGACCGTGGACGTCGAGGATTATTTTCATGCGTCGGCGTTCGATCGCGGCGTGTCGCGCGCGTCCTGGGATCAGCTCGAAAGCCGCGTCGTGGCGAATACGCGCCGGCTGCTCGATCTGTTCAGCGCCCATGACGTCAAGGCCACGTTCTTCGTGCTCGGCTGGGTCGCCGACAAGTTTCCCTCGCTGGTCAAGGACATCTCTGACGCGGGACACGAGCTGGCGTCGCATGGGTATCACCATCAGCTCGTCTACATGTTGACGCCGTCGCAATTTCGCGAGGATGTTCGGAAGTCCAAGGACCTCATCGAACAAATCGCGGGTGTCCCGGTGCGCGGCTACCGCGCGCCGAGCTTTTCGATCGTCAAGCAGAGCCTGTGGGCGCTCGATGTGTTGATCGAAGAAGGCTTCTCGTACGACGCGAGCATTTTTCCGATCCGTCACGATCGTTACGGCATTGCCGATGCGCCGCGCCACGCGCACGTGATTCAGCGCGCCTCGGGCGCGATCCTCGAGCTGCCATCGTCAACCGTGAGGGTGGGGCAAACCAATTACCCGATTGCCGGCGGCGGGTATTTCCGGCTGTTTCCATATGCGATGACGAAGTGGGGCATCACGCAGGTCAACAGCGATCTGCAGCCGGTCATGCTCTACATCCATCCGTGGGAAGTCGATCGCGAACAACCACGCCTGCCGGGCTCGATGGCGACGCAGTTGCGTCATCACGTCGGGATGGCGACGACGATCGACAAGCTGAACCGGGTAATGGACGACTTCACTTTTGGACCCGTGCGCGACGTGATCAACGCGCGCACGGCCGGCCTGGTGACCGCAACCACACCACGACTCGCACCGGCGAGCCTTCGATGATTCCGACACTGGAGACCGCTCGCAGGACTGTGACGACGTCGATCGCGACGGCTGCCGACGGCGGCGCATGGGAGGCCTATGTCGACGCCCGTGGCGACGCGGCCGGTTATCACTCATGGCGCTGGCGCCGCGTGTTCTCGCAGGCGTTCGGGCATGAGCCCGTCTATCTCGTCGCACGGCAAGGCGGCTTGATCACCGGCGTCCTGCCGATGGTGCAGATCAAGAGCCTGTTGTTCGGGCGGACGCTCACGTCGCTGCCGTTCGTGAATTACGGCGGCGTGATGGCCGATGCGCCGCAGACCGCGCGGGCGTTGATCGATCAAGCCTATGAAGAGGCGCGCGTGCGGCGCTGCGGCCACGTCGAGCTGCGGCACGTCGATCGGCAATTCCCGAACCTGCCGTGCAAGCAGCACAAGGTGTCGATGCGCATGCGCGTCGGCGACGGCATGTGGGACGGTCTCGATCGCAAGGTGCGCAACCAGATTCGCAAGGCCGAGAAGTCAGGTCTCGTCGTCGAGCGCGGCGGTGAGGCGCTGGTGAACGATTTCTACACCGTGTTCGCGCGCAACATGCGCGACCTCGGCACGCCGGTGTACTCACGCCGGCTCTTCGAAGAAGTCCTGCGCGTATTTCCCGAGCGCGCGCAGCTGCACGTCGTGCGCTTGAACGGGCTGGCGGTGGCCGCCGGTCTCACCTATCGGACGTCGACGATGGTCCAGTTGCCGTGGGCGTCATCGATTCGCAGCTACAACGCGTTGAGCCCGAACACGCTGCTGTATTGGGACGCGATTCAATTCGCACACGAGCGCGGGGCCAGCGTGTTCGACATGGGCCGTTCCACACCCAACGAGGGGACGTTCAAGTTCAAGGCGCAGTGGGGCGCCGAGCCGGTGCCGCTGCATTGGGAATACGAACTGATGAATCCCGGCGAGCTGCCGAACGTCAGTCCCGCCAATCCGAAATACCAGCTGGCGATTTCGCTCTGGCAGAAGCTGCCGGTGTCGGTCACCACGCGCGTCGGTCCGATGATCGTTCGCGCCATTCCCTGACGCGCATGGCTTTTCGGCCGATCGTCCTGACGGTGACCGCTGATCCCGATCAGCCCGCCTTCGAACGGCACGGCGAGCCGGTCTCGATCGGCATCGCCTGCCCGCGCGGATCAGTGACGCGCTCGGTGCGATGGGCGCTGACCGATCAAGGCGGCCGCCAGGCGCCGGTGCAGACCACCGTGCTCGATCGGTGGGGCGACGGTTCCGTGCGATGGCTGCTCGCGGAATTCCAGGCCGACGTCGCCATCAACACGCCGAGCTTCTATGCGCTGTCGCCGGATGACGGCGCCGAAGAACCCGCGACGCCGATCGCAATCGAGCATGCGGGCGAGATCATTCGCGTCTCGACGGGCGCCGCGGTGATCGATGTGCCGCGCACCGGCAGCGCGATCTTCGCCGCTGTCGACGTCAACGGCCGGTCGTTGCTCGAATCGTCCGCGATCGTGGCCGAGGATCGCGACGGTCATCGCTACGAGTTTTCCATTCAGCGCGCGGTGCTCGAGCGTTCCGGGCCGCTGCGCGCGGCCGTCCGGCTCGAAGGGGCGCTGGTCGACGGCGCCCGCCTTCGCCGAGGCTTCGGCGGGCAGGCTGATGCCTGGCTCGACGCATCCTTGCGGCTGCAGTTCTTCGCCGGCCTCGGCACGGTGAAGGTGGAGCTCTCGATCACGAACCCGCGCGCCGCGAAACATCCAGGCGGCATGTGGGACCTCGGCGATACCGGATCCGTGCTGATTCGCGATCTATCGATCTCGATCGTGCCGGCGGCGCAGGGCGATGCCGATGTGTGGGGATCGGTCGACGCTACCGATCACATGGGGCCGGCGGGCTCGCGTTTCGCCGTGCACCAGGAATCCAGCGGCGGCCAGCACTGGCAGCACCTCAATCACGTGACCCGCGACGCGGTGGTGCCGGTGCGCTTTCGCGGGTTCCGCGCCGAGCGCGACGGCCGCGAAGTGGAGGGCCTGCGCGCGACGCCGATTGCCTCGATCGGCGGCGGCGACACGCGCATCAGCGTGGCGATGCCGTACTTCTGGGAAGTCTTTCCAAAAGCCATTGAGGCCGATGCGCGGCACTGCGCGGTCGCGATGTTTCCGCGCGCGCATGGAGATCTCCACGAGCTGCAGGGCGGCGAACGCAGCACGTTTGCATTCGCGGTCTGTTTCGGACGCGACGCCGTGTGCGCCGAACCGCTGGCGTGGATTCGATCGCCGCTGCGCATATCCGGCGACGCGGTTGCCTACAGGCAGGCCGGGGCGTGGGCGCCGCTCGGCGCCGGCCTGGCGCGCGCCGCCGAAGATTACGACGCCCTCGTCAATACCGCGATTCGAGGGCCGGAAGCGTTCAAGGAACGTCGGGAGGTGATCGATGAATACGGCTGGCGCAACTTTGGTGATCTCTATGCGGACCACGAGGGCGCACTGGTGTCGCACTATAACAACCAGTACGATGCGGTCGCCGGTTTCATCACCCGCTACTTCCAAACCGGCGACCAGCGATGGTGGACCCTCGCCGACGAGCTCGCAGGGCACGTCGCCGACATCGACCTCTACCACACCACCAGAGACCGAGCCGCCTACAACGGTGGATCTTTCTGGCACACACAGCACTACCAGGCCGCCGGAACTGCCACCCATCGCGCCTACTCGCGCCGTACCGGATCGTCGGGCGGGGGTCCGTGCTCGGAGCACAACTACACCACGGGACTGATGCTCCATTACCTCGTGTCGGGATCGGAACGCTCGCGCGCGGCGGTCGTTCAGCTCGCCAACTGGGTGATCGACATGGACGACGGGAGCAAGTCGCGATTCCGCTGGATCGATCGGCGCGAAACGGGACTCGCCAGCGCGACGCGATCGCCGGACTATCACGGGCCAGGCCGCGGCGCCGGCAATTCCATCAACGCATTGCTCGATGCGCATCGCTTGACGGGCGAGCCCCGCTACCTTGAAAAGGCCGACGCGCTGATCGCGCGCGTCGTGCATCCCGACGATGATCCCGCTGATTTGGATCTCCTCGATGCCGAGAACCGGTGGTCGTACACCGTGTTTCTCCAGGCGCTCGGAAAGTATCTCGAGTATCGCGCGGACCGGAACCTCGTCGACGCGAAGTACGAATACGCGCGGGCGGTGTTGATCAAGTACGCAGCGTGGATGTGCGACAACGAGCGGCCGTATCTCGAGACCCCGGAGAAGCTCGAGTTCCCGACCGAAACGTGGGCGGCCCAGGACATCAGGAAGGCCGCGGTGTTCGAGTTCGCCGCGCGACACTCCAACAACGACGCCGCGCGCACGAGCTTTCTTGCGCGGGCGGACTTTTTCGTCGATTACGCTCTCAGCACGTTGCGGCAGTCGCCCACCGGCAGGCTGACGCGGCCGTTGGTGCTGCTGCTCGCGTATGGATTCCAACGGCCAATGTTCACTCCGCCCGCAACCGCGGCGACGCTTGATCTCGCCGTCTTTCAACGCGAACCGTTCACGCCCTTGCGAAAGCGGCTGGCGCGCCGGCTGGCATGGGCCGGCGCCGGCCTGTCCGCCGCTGCGCTGGTGGCCATCGCCTTTCTCACTTCATAACGATCCGAATGATGAACACTGCTGTTGCCGTCGGGACGATGCGAGTCGGCTTGACCGAAGCGCATGGCATGGCGAAAGAGCTCTCTCGATTTCCCGCCGATGGCGTCGAGTATTCGTTTCTCCGTCCGTTAACGCGGTCGGGCGTCGGGATGAGTGGCTGCGCGATCAAGGGGTTCGTCGGCCGCTATGAGGCTGATGACGTCGATCTGATTGAAGCCGTTCTTGGCTCGATTCGTACCAAGAGCCGCTGGCTGTGTTCGCTCGCGCATATTGCTGAAGCGTGTGGTTTCGATTCCGATGCAGGGGTGCCGCGGGCGGCCCGTGTGGCCAACTTGAAGAGCCTGCTCTCGAAGCAGAATTTCAGGAAGCTCATATTCTGGAGCAACGCCGGTTACGAAACCCTGAGCGGCTACGCCGGAATTGATCCATCAGCGCTGGCGGAGAAGGTGACCGTCGTGTATCCGGCGGTTCGACGCGTCCCCGACAATCTCGTCGCGTATCGTCACGACAACCTGCGCCTCCTGTTCTCCGGAGATTTCTTTCGCAAGGGCGGCGTTCACGTCGTCGACGCGTTCGAACGCGCGCGCCGGCGTTATCCCGGGATTTCTTTGACGCTCTGCTGCGACGAGCGCAACGATTTCAATACACCGCATCGATCACTGCGAAGCGAGTACCTGAACAAGATCAACACCGTGCCTGGAATCATCAACAGGGGCCGAATCGGCAGGGAAGAGTTGATGACCGAGGTCTATCCGAATACGGATATCTACATCATCCCGACGTACGTCGAGACGTTCGGCATGGCGATTCTCGAGGCCATGGCATTCGGTATTCCAATCATCAGCACCAATCACTTCGCGATTCCGGAAATGATCCAGGACGGCGTCAACGGCGTGCTGATCGACACCACGCGTTTCGAATGCGACAAACTGTTCAGCGGATATATCGTGCGCGACATCCCAGCGGACTTCCGTGAATATATGACGGACGCCGTGTTCACTCAGCTGTGCCGGCTGATCGAATCGCTCGAGCTCAGAACGTCGATCGGACAGGCTGCGCTCGACGTCGCACGGACCAGGTTTTCCTTCGGTCGCCGCAACGCGGCCATGCGCGAGATCTACCGTCAAGCGCTCGCCGATTAGTTCTCGATAATCGCCAGCCCCACCTCGGCGTACGCCTCGAAATCGTCGCTCATGCTGGAGGCGCTTCGCGCCCACACCGCGATTCGATAGCGCGGGTTCGCCGTGAGGGGTGTCCACCTGAAGGTGTCGTTCGTCGACCACTTCGACGCGGGGGTCCAGCGGCTGCCGTCGTAGACGAACCACTTGTATTGCCGTCTCGCACCGCCGCCTGTTGCCGACGCCTTGCATGTGATGGTGGTGCGACGAGCCCGAGGTGACCGGGGATGCATGTCCAACATCACCGTACTCACTGGCGGGACCGACAGTGCAGGTTTCGAAACTGTGTGGATGAGCATTCTCGCCGCCTTGAGCAAGGCTCAAGCCAGCTATCTGGATTGCGCGAAAAAAACCGACGATCGTGTTCCTTCAGAGGAAAAATGCGGCGTGATCCGAGCGTTGAGCGATGCGGCCCGCGAACAAGCGCAGAGCTTCACACGCTCGGATCATCCCCGCTTTACACGATCGGTGCGTCGTTCTTACGTGGTGCGATGCCTATTGCCTGATCGCGAAGCGACGCTGGGCCGACGCCTCCGGATAATCGGACGGGTTGGTCGCGTGCTTGACCCAGACCGTCACGCGATACTTCGGATTCACCGCCGTTGGTGTCCAGGTGAAATGATTCGACACGCTCCAGGGACCCGCCGCGGTCCAGGAGACACCGTCGTCGGTACTGACGGACCACTTGAACAGAAGTGCGTCGCCGGCTCCGCCGGCCGGGGTTGCCGTCCACTCGATGGTTGACGACAGCGGCTGCGGTGATGCGAGGTTCGTCGCCAGGGTGACGCCGGTCACGGGAGCCTGGATTGGAAACAACTGTTCCGTTGACGCTTCCGCCGCATCTGCTGGATTGCTCGCGCGCTTCACCCACGCGGAGACGTGATAGTTGGGGCTTGGGACCGTGGGCGTCCACGTGAATTGATTCGACGAGGTCCAGGTTCCAACCGCGTTCCATGTTCCACCATCGCTGCTGACGAACCACTTGTAGACCAGCGGCCCGGTGCCTCCGGTTGGTACCGCGGTCCAGATGATGGTCGATGACACCTCTTGCGGCGCCGGCACGTCCGTCGTCAGTGCCACGCTGGCGACGGGGAAGGACGGCTGAAAGATCGCGAACGGCTTGTAGGTTGACGCTTCGGCGGCATCCGCGGAATTGGTCGCGCGCTTGACCCACACCGAGACGCTGTAGTTCGGGCTCGCGACTGCCGGCGTCCACGTGAATTGATTCGACGAAGTCCACGTTCCAACGGCGTTCCACGTTCCACCGTCGCTCGTGACGAACCACTTATAGACCAGCGCGCCAGTGCCGCCAGATTGCGTCGCGGTCCAAATGATCGTTGAGCCTGTCGGTTGCGGCGCTGCGACGTTTGTCGTCAAGGCGACGCTGGACACCGGCGTTGAGATCGGCTCAGTGATCGGGAAGGCGCGGTTGTCGGACGCTTCCGCGGCGTCGGCTGGATTGCTCGCGCGCTTCACCCACGCGGAGACGCGATAGTTCGGGTTCGCGGCCGCCGGCACCCAGCTGAATTGATTCGACGAGCTCCACGATCCAACCGCGTTCCACGTTCCGCCGTCGCTCGTGACGTACCACTTATAGACGAGCGCGCCAGTGCCACCTGTCGGCGTCGCCGTCCACACGATCGTTGAGCCTGCCGGTTGCGGTGCGGACATGTTCGTTGTCAGCGCAACGCTGGACACAGGCGTGGACGTCGATGTTGCGTCAGTGATTGGGAACGCGCGATCCGCCGACGCTTCCGCAGCGTCCGCCGGATTGGTCGCGTGCTTGACCCACGCGCAAACACGATAGTTGGGGTTCGCGGCCGGCGGCGTCCAGTTGAATTGATTCGATGAGGTCCACGATCCAACCGCGTTCCACGTTCCGCCGTCGCTCGTGACGTACCACTTATAAACCAGCGCGCCGCTGTCGCTCGTCGTCGGCGTTGCCGTCCAGACGATGTTCGAACCTGCCGGTTGCGGCGAGGCGAGACTGGTGGTGAGCGCGACGCTCGAAACCGGCGTCGACAGCGGGGGAGGTGCTGTCGACGACGGGGCATTAATCCTCAGTGTGTGAATGACGGCGCGGCGTTCACAGCAGCCGTCCAGGTCGGCGTACATCTGGGAGATATAGAGCAGCTGGTGTTGCGCATCGTACGCGACGCCTCCGATTTGAACGGTTTGCTCAGGCGTCGGCAACTCGAACGGCCAGACGGCATACGGCACGACATCCCACGGCTGTTTCGCGCCGGCTTTGACGGCTGCGAAGTCGGCGAGGTCATAGGCCCAGATCTGGTAGCGGTAGGGATAGCCGTGCGGACCCTTCGCAGCGTTCGTCGGGTCGTAGCACTGCATCACGCCATCGGCCGTTCTCGTGCCGGCCAGGGTGGGATCGCTGACACCTCCGCCATAGCAGTACGGGCCAGTGCCGATCCGGCCGACGAAGAGTGCCGTGCGCGTTCCGGCAATGACTGCGGCGCCGCCCACCGTCGTCGCGCCGCCAAAGTTTTGATTGTTGCCTTCCCACGGGCCGAGCGTCGTATGGTCGGAGGGGTAGTACAGCAGTGGCGTCGCCGAGACAGCGGTGTTGCCGCCGATGCTCGATGGATCAAATGCAAATGCGGCCGGGCCGTACGACGTTCGCGAGATGACCGGGATGCAGCATTGACCGGTCAGCGAAGGTCCGCCGAGCA
>Ga0075418_10002721_pt1 | contig 20268 bp, 40 predicted proteins | sample SoiMetdeltSBSDD2_FD_81776 | JGI IMG/M metagenome (GOLD analysis project Ga0075418, IMG submission 81776) | Bulk soil microbial communities from a Populus tree surrounding site in Tennessee, USA - Soil MetaG P. deltoides SBSDD2 | ecosystem: Environmental > Terrestrial > Soil > Tree plantation...
CGGTATACGGAGAGTAATCGTATTGTTAACACTACACACAGCATGCGCGACGCGAAAAACGGGCCGCTCCCCCCTCGGAAGCGGCCCGTTTCCCATCCTCATTAAGTCCTACGTCGAAACCCCCACCTAAGAAGCGGAGGCAACAACGTCGACCCTACATACACGAGACCTAGAAACGCGAAAAGTACGTTAGGCATCGACGTTACTCCCCGTTGGTAACTGCCTTACTTGCCTTCGCAGCCTCCGCCGTAGTCGCCAGCGACTTAATTCCCATCGCGTTGACGCTTTTGCACGGACCGCAGATGTCCAGACGCGGGCGCGGCTTCCCATCATCGACGCGGGTTGTGGACACGAAAGACTCCGCCTCCAAATCGTTCGTGGAGAACGCGTGCCCGCCCGGGTCGCACCATCTGATCTCACTCATGTTCGTTCACCTCCTTATCAGGAGCCGCTTCCTCAGTCGAAGAAGCTCTCTCCGTCTTCATGGATTCGACGAACCCCTGTAGCGCCTCCCATGCGAGGGTGGTAAGGTCGTCGATCACATGCTCCCTTGCGGTCTTATCCTTCGTCGGATCCCACGACGGCTCAAACGCCTGCCGCAGGGCCGGCCCGTGAGCGCCGATGACAAGCGACAGTTGCGACGCGGCGTGGATGTCCAGGAACACGTCAAACGTTTGATTGATCGGCTTGTGGAACTTTCCGCAGGAACAACGCTCAGGTGTACGGTGTCCCTCCATGATGAGATAGAGGTAGATACCGTCGTCGTTTGTGGCGTAGAGTCCCTTGACCTCGGCTACGCCGGTAAAGAAGATGCCGTCTTTAGGCGCCCTTTCAAGCGGGCCAGCCTGGACCATGCCGGGCGGTGGAATAGGGGCGTTCACGTTCTTTCTCCCTTCGGGATCGGGATGGATGCTGTGCGAGAGCGGCGGTATGTCGGTCATCAGTTCAACCTTCCCGGCCAGTTGCGAATGATGCGTAGCGCTTTCTCCTTCGCTTCTTCCTCCTCCTTTTGCCCTTCCTTAAATCGTTGGACACGGGCGGTCCATTGCTCCGAGGTGAAGTACGTGACGCTGAGACCGTGAAGGTTCATCACTACCCGATCGCAGAGTGCGAACTCGCCTTCTAGCTCGTCGTCGTCGCTGACGGCTATCGGGTCGTGCATGACGAGATGACCAGCAGAATCGATCTCAGAATTGAAACAGTGAAATGCGATCGCCCCGCCTCCGCTCATGCTAGAGATGACCAGATAAGGGGTGAGGGGTTTACTCACGGGACATCCTCCGTCGTACTTTCGATGGCTAAAGGTGCGCGGATAAACGCCGCCTGCTTCCGATACCGTTCGACTGACACGGGAATCTCAGGAAGCTCATGGGTGTGCGCTTCGTAAGTCTCCTCGTGCTTACGTAGTCGACGGTTAGTTATCCAATAGAGGTCGCGTAGATTGTCGACGCGGGTGTGTAGCGTCCAGTTGTAGACGAGACTGACCGCGAGGAACACCCACACAAGCAGGTCGCCGATCATCGGTCGCACACTCGCCGTGTCATGATGCTTGACCGGGAACAGTCAACGGCGATGCCGTTAACGTCCAGGAGCATCCACGCATGCTCGTGCGGGTGCGTGTGGCAGATCTCGCACGGACGGGTGTCGCAATCAAGGGCCAGAAGTTCCGCGCGGTATACCTTACGGGCGGTCTCAGATTCCATCTAAGCTCCTAACAAGCTTTGGGAGGATCCCGGTACCCCGGAATCCTCCCGCGCTCTTCTACGTCGAAATCAGCCGGTCGCGTCGCCGTTCGTGCGGGTACGGGTCTCCTTCACCCGCACCACGTACCGAACCTGAGTCGGAGTCTTCGGGTTGATACCGCCCCGGAAAGTCCACCCCTTGAACGCGGCGTACTTCCGAGCAGCCTTCACGAACGCTTCTGCCCGCTCTTCGGTACCGCAGTCCTGGACGCGGTAGCCCTTGCCTTCACCAGCCGCAGCAGCGAAATGGAAAGCCGACGTAACACGGGCCTTGATAGGCGCCGGGGTAGCCGCCTCAACATCCACGCGAGGAGTCGAAACGACGTACGTAGCAACCTCGTCCGGTGGGAGATCGTCCCACGAGATAGCGGCAGGCGTGTCGGTGACCTTCGGAGCCGGTTCAGCAGTGCCGACCATACGGACAGCGGCGGCCTTCGCGGCGGCGGGGTTGGTGCGGGTCTTGGCACTCACGATGTTCCTCCCTGATTCGGGGTTCCGGCGCCGGACTTCCCGGCGCCGAAACCCACACTACACTTCCCTAGCGAAAACGCAAGGGCTATTTCCCCGCATCGTTGTAGTGGACAGATTCCCCCGTGTGGTGTTCGCACTCGCTCCCGCACGGGAACATCAGGAACGTATCCCCCTCCACGATCGTGACGTACCGAATCGCCAACGGGATAACGTCCGGCGGATACAGGTACACAGGATCGTCACCGGGCGGATTGATGTCGGCAGGATCGAGCGGAACCCCATACATCACAAGGGAATCCGCGCTCTCACGGATGACGGCAGAACAGTGCGTGTCATCCTCCGCCGGGATACCGAACCGGTACGTCTTGTGTCGGACGATCACTGCAACCGCCCCTGAGTCTCGGCGCCAGCGATACCGTCCACCTTGATACCCGCCAACGTTTGGAAGGTCCTAACCGCCGCCTGAGTCTTCGGCCCGTAACGGCCATCGACGGTCAGGCCGAAACCGTGGCCGTTAAGCCGCGCCTGCACGTACGCCACCTGTGAACCGTCGTCACCCGGGCGACACACCCGGCCGGCAAACAGGTGATTACCCGTCGGGGCAGGCCCTTGGAAGAGTCGCTGAATCTCCGTAGCCGAAAGCGGCATGTTGGGGATCCGCTCCCAATGGATATGGTCGACGTGCGGGTTGGCGCCCGGATAGTTGTACCAGTTCGTCTGTCGGTGGCAGAAGAACTGGCGCCGGTTGTGGATGATTCCCTGGATCCCGATCTCTTCGGAGAAGATACGCATTTGCTCCGCGAGATACTTCGATGCGGTTGTTGGCTGCCCGGTGCCGGTCATTGTGTCACCGCAGTTGCCGGTTCCGTGTTGTGACAGGATGTCGGTACCGGCGATGTTCCGGCACAGGTACAACCCCCCGTTGCGCATGCCAGCGAACCGCTTCAGCAAATACGCCTGCATGAGTTGTGTCGTACCCGCCGCCTCGCCAGCGCATGGGCGCCTAGCCGGGTAATAGGTTCCGTGGCGGATTGTCACTCGGACTCCTCCGTCACGATTTCGCCGGTCGGTTCCTCGGGCTGTCCCATGATGGCGGGATCGGGAACCGGTTCGACGTCGTTGAAATGAAGAGACGCCAGATCTTCCAGGTGGACTTCTTCGAGTTTCGCGATAGCGACTTCCTCTTCCGTCGGGTGTGGGTCTTCTTTGCCTTCGAGTGCGGCACTGGTGAGCGTGCGTCCTGTGTCGGACAGTCCGCCGCTCATTTCGTCGTCGGTCATGCGGGTCTTCCTTTCTAGTCGTTCGGTTGCGGGTCGGGGCACTCGCGAACGATGTCCGCGAGACGTGTGAACACATCGGCGAGATCGTTCTTATTGAACGATCGCGCGTTCGGGATCCAGAAGGTGATAGCGGAACGGTCATCATCTTCCGGAGTGTGGTGAAGGATGTCGGGCGACGCGAGATACATACGCGCCCCGTGATACACGATGCCAGTATCGGCAACCTTACTCACTAGCTCTACATCGGGTTCGAGTTCCTGACTGTAGACATTGATACGCATTACGTTGTGACTCCTTCCGGTACGGTTATCTCTTCTTCCACTACCGTCCGACACTCGGGACAGTAACAGTCTTTGCCTACTTCATGTCGCGGGATCCGACGACGTTGTTTCGTGACCGGATCTCGCGGGGTTAAAACGTGCGTCCAAAAGCTACCCTTGTGAGGCACCGGACTTATCCAATGTTCGCATGAGCATCTGGAAAGCGTCGACATCCTGCGGGCGACGTACCGAACCCTCGGCCAGATGGAGCAAACTACCCACCGACCACGTTCCCCTCACGTCGAGATGATTCGCCGGGATGTAGTCGCGTTCGGTTACTTGCATGACGTTCTTAGGACTATGACCGCGACGACACGAGCGCGGATCCGATGTGCGAGTTGCTAAGTTACCGACGCATCCGGTCTGGCACGTACGGGGGCGGATAACAGACAGCATCATTTCTTCGTCGCCTTCCTAGCGGACTGAGACAGTTCGTCGGATCGGATCACGAGGACTTCCTCCACGTTGAGGTTCGCGATGATGTCGGGCAGCGCCGAGATCGGCACCATAGTTCGTTGGACTCTGTAGTATCCGTCAATGGTGTTCCACACCTTGACGGTGAAAAAGTCAGTCTCCCGGTTCATGACCTTCCCCCATCGCCTGCTGTATCAGATGAGTGTAGGCGTCCGCGACCGCGCGAATCCTGTCGGGCGTACCAGGATCTAAAAGAAACTGGACCAGTGAAACGCCATACGCCATAGTCGGCATCTCCAAGCCCCGGGCGAGAAGTATCGCGGTAGCCGTAGACAGCGACAACGCATGCGCATCTGCGTACGACTGGACGGCGGCCTTTAACTCCGTCGAAACTCGTGTGTAGAGAACTGCTGTACTCACCACGCACCCCACGGAAGGACAGTGTTACCGATACGAACACGTTCCTGCCCCACAAGCCGATGCGGGAATGTCACCCGCTTCTCTCGTCGTCCGGGGCTTCGAATCCATGTCCCGTTAGTAGACCCCAAGTCCTCCACGAGGAAGACACCACGAGATTCGCTAACACGACAGTGAAAAGCCGACACCAACGGGTCACTAACTCTCACCTCACAACTGTCGTGTTGTCCGAACGTAATTGTTCTAAAGGTTCGTGAGGTCCCGACCATCTACCATCAGCCTCGCTCCCTTAGTGACCAGGGTCCCCGCGTTCGTCGCCAGTTCCGCCAGCGCCGTATAGAACTCCGGATCCTGGATACCGAACATCGAAATGAGCTTACGGGTGTTGGCGTTCATGACGCTGGCGAATTCGTTCATGGCCGTACGGGTGAACGTCTGGTAGTCGTGACGCCGGATAGCCCACGTCTCGACCACGCTTACAACTTCCCTAATCTCCATCTTCTAAGAATCCTCCGGTATTCCAGTCGGGTTGACCCTCGAACGGTAGACGCATCTCTTGACGCTCCTGTAACCCGCCGATGTCTTTACTGTAGGGGACTGTGCACAGGTTCCGATCACCCACGTATGGGAAGGTCTGTATGTATGCCCGATCCTGATTCGGTGCCAGCGCGGGGTAAATAGCGCGTTTAGAAGTCCAGTCGAAAGAGATAACCTTACCTTCCTTGCCTGCCTCACCGAACTGGATCCATTGACCCAGTAGAGACTGATTACGGCGATGAAGAGCATAACGTATTCCCACAAATAACTGCTGCGGTACCGCCACGTCCCCATCCTGCATCTCTCCCGTCTCTACCATCATCGAAAAAGCATCCCGGAAAACCGGCTCGTAATGTTCGACGAACGTGCGCGGAACCCCGCGAGTCTTAGACGGCTTGCCTGACGACCCGAAGTAGACGCCAGGCTGCACCACGAAAATACCCGACGGATGAAGCTCTACCGACCAGCCGCCTAGCTCTTTCGATTCGATATAATCGTGCCCACGATCCGACAAAGTGGCGAGCGAGTCGGTAGCTATCATCAGAATGTCGAAACCGCATTTGCGCCTCCCACACATAGGTGACGAGTGAATAAAGTTCTGAATCATCATGCGAGGAAACGCCGTGATAAACGATCCCCAAATCGGGTTAGCGTACTTCGGTGACCCGATCGACTGGACCGTCTTGCCGTACAGACTGTTCATACCCAACTTGAGTACGACTCCCGGACCGTCTTTGCCAATCTGTCTGCGAGTCTCATAGACGCCGCGAACAAACGAGAGCGGTTGGCACTTGCACGTGCGCCGGTACACCCACGCTTCCTCCACGTCAAACGTCTGGTGAATAGCCGAGTCCACTTCAAAGGACCAATACCACCCCTTCCCTTCCTCAGGGAAAACTATCGTCCCAGCCTTAGTCCGTAACGGTAGGCCATAATATGAGGGCTGACAGGTGGCCTTACGTGTGAATGTACCGTAAACAAGCGCGTACTGTTCCCCAACGATCCCAGACGGAGTATCCATCCGTCGTGCCAGCGAAGATACTCGCGTCCATTCTCCATGTAATAGACAGGGGACGAACTGCATGGCATACGGGTACGCGGAGTTAATGTCATACTGGTAGACGGGCTGTTGTACGTCACCGACGATTGATACCTCCGTGCGGCCCCCATAATACGCGCTAGTCGCGAACGATACCAGGTCGGCATTATCTTGTAGGATGGGAACGCGGCGAGAAGTAGGGACGTTGTGGGCTTTGAGCATCGCCTCAGCAAGTAGACCCGGACCCTGCCATTTAGCCGGTACGTAACCGGCATCGATACATGCATCACGAAATCGATCCATGACTTGTTCGAGTAGGCGAGTCTCAAGGTGGTTATAGGCTGCGATGTCGTCAACGTCTTTGATGTCGAACGTAGACCGCGCTTGTTTGCCAACTGCGATAGTCTGCCACTCTTGCTCACTGCAAACCTTCCACGTCTCAATCGTCTTCAAGAACGCGCACTGAAAGAACGACCCGACATCATTGATGACGATCCACGGTGACCAAACCGTCTCGTCATCTTCCTGTCGAATCATCCGCCGAACTTTGAACTCTTTATTGGGAAGGTAGTCGATCTGAAAGCCCGCGTAGTCGACCGGGAACAACTGATTGTTGACTCCCATACGCATATTGCGGTTCATGAGTCGGAGAAGCTTATTCCACGGAAGATCCATGAGGATCATCGTTACATCGTAGTCGAAGAAGTACCCGACATAGATCCGGTCAGGATCCTGACGCGAGATAAAGTCGAGGCATTCGAGCGTGGTAAGACGCACGTTGTTACCAGACGCCGAAAGAAGCTCGTCGCCGATCCGAAGCATAAAGTAGGCATGGTAACCGTTGGGCAGATTCCTGCCCTCACCGTCGCACCCTACAAACGGGCGGCGTAAGTTGACGCCACGGGCCGACCGACGCTCACGTCCGGCGGCGCGATACTTCTTCATGTAGGTTCGTTGATACACCGCAGTGTTCGCGGGCACGGGCGTTCACCTCCACGGCGCCGGATCGTCCGACTCGAATCGAGCACATGGTCTACTCCCACATACGCTCTCGTAACTGGCGGGGCATGGACGGGTTAGCATACGTCGACACGGGAACTTAGGATCAATAAGTCTGCCGACAACTTCTGAGAGCGAACTCTCGGCGCTGTAATCGGCAAGCGAACCGCGCCAGAACCATACCTGCCTATCAACCTCGTCACTATCCATCACCCAAATACTCCGTGATAGTGGTGCATGTAGTCTGGTAGGGACTGGTCGCGGGCTTCCCACAACCGACGGGCTTCTGTCGTATCCCCCGACTCATACGCGCGAACCATCTTGCGGACATGCCCCATGTAATCGTCGCCCTGTTGAGCGCCCATCATGCGTATGTGATGCATCACGGATTCTTCATGTCTTCCGCTGTCATACGTCGTCGCGAAATATCGTGTGCGCTTAAGGAACGACTCATGTCGGGCCGAAATCTTGCCACGGCCTTTGTGCAGGGGTCGACCAGCCTCATAATCTTTCTGCGTTATTCCCTTGTTACGCAACCGACGCCGGTAGTTGTCGGTGAGGTTGTCCCACCCCTTACGGGCCACCTAATAGACCTTCTTCGTCTAGAAGAGCTAAAAACCCCGTGCGAGGCCTCGGAGCTTTCTTGGCAGGCGTAGCCCGCTTACGCGGTTCGCTGGTCGTACTGTGAACAACCGTCTGCTCTTTAAGTTTGACGAAGATAAACTTGTCACGAACATCGATGCCGTAAGCTGCTCGCGTACATTCCTCGCAGACAACGCGAGGATTGCGGCCACCTAAGTCACACAGCAACGGCCATGTAACTACCCAGTGACCGCAATCCGCGATCGCGGTTTGATTGTACGGAGAAGCTTGCGGCCTACTTCTTCTTACCGCCATTAGCCGGCTCAGGGACCTTGAACGGGCGGAGCGTGATGTACGCGCGGTCGCCCTCGGTAGAAGTCGACGTGAGAATGAAGGCGCGGCCGATCTTCGGGCAGCCCTTCTCCTCATCGAAGTAGCCGAGATCCCGGAGCTTGAAAAGCGTTGTCATGAACGTGAAGCCGCCGCAGTTGACGGTGAGTTCCTCGTTCGTGCCGTACTCCGTCACACGCATGATGGCGTAGTGGGAGAAGCCGCCCGCTTCCACGTTGCCCATACTCGATGGCCGAATAACGATGTCGGCTTCGCGGAGGAAGAAAGGACGATTGATGAAGTCCTTACCGGAAAGCATCCCGGCATCCTGCGCGGCGAAAACGTCTTCGATACTTCCGGCGGCGAGAATCTTCTCCATGATGTCCATGACGAACTCGCCGGAGTTAACCGACCCGTTAATGTCCGCCTCAGTGTTGAGCGCGTGAATCATCTCGCGAACGAGAGGCTGTCGGACAGCGACGGTGGAATCCTGGGTCATTAAAACCCGCTCCTAACTTGGGGGGACGGGCGCGCGTGGGCGCGCCGGGCTATTCGATCAATCCTACCTACTTCAGCCTAGTGGATCTCTACAAAGAACGGTCCAAGATCTTGTAGGATTCCCACAACAAGATCCACTTTCTTTACAAAAAGTTTTGTGGACATCTGCCCTTGACAGGACTACACTCATGAGCTAGCGGGCGCACACACCTGCTCCACAGGGGATGGTGCGGGATCCGGACCGACCTTCGCGCGGCCCGGATCCCGCACGGGATTATTTGCGAAGGGAGTTGAGACGACGTTGGCGCTGTCCGAAGACGACCGTAAGGAAATGGTCGGACTTCTCGCAGAGGCTTTTAGCGAGGGCATTAAGAAGTTCCGATCCGACGAAGAAGAAGCGGCCGCGAAGAACGACGTGAAGAACTCGAAGGAAGATAAGGCGGGCAAGAGTGACAGCGGCAATAGCGGATCTGGATTCAGCCTCGCTGGATTCCTCCTGGGCGAACGAGCTACCTCCTGACGAAGAGTACGGCGGAGACTCGGAACCCGAATCTGAGGATCGAACCGAGCTAGTCAATCCGCCCGCCAATGTATGTCCCGGGTGTGGCGGGGAGATTGTCCGCGAACCTGGTACACGCGGACGCCTGCCGAAGTACCACCCGGAGTGTAAGCCAACTCGTGGAAGTACCGCGAAGAGCGGCACACGGGTTGTTCGCGTCTCTAAAGCCGAAGAGAAAGCCGCGCTTGAAACAGCCGCCGCTATCGAGGTAGTCCGGCGGAACTTGTTCAAGGCCGCGATGATGGTCGCAATGGTCGACCCGTTTGACGGCATGTGCATTCTGATTAGCGCACCCGATGTCGTCGACAACCTTGAACCTGTGTTCATGCGCTTCCCGAAGTTCCGAGGACTCTTCCTCACGGCGAGTACGGGCGGAAGTATCGGCGGGTTGATTATGGCCCTTGCCGCGATGCTTCTCCCCATCTTGGCACATCACGGATTAGTTCCAAGTAAGAAGCTCGCTCAGATTCTTCTTAACCTTCCGATGTTCATCTACCGAATCCAGAAGCGGCTTGAGCGTCTGGAAGACGGCGGCGAAAGTAGGGACGCCATTATCAGCGAGTTCATGACTCAGGCGCAAGCTAAGGCGCGTGCAGACCGCGAAGCGGCCATGCGTGCCGCAACGGTCGAGTCATCTATTGGCGTCTCTTAAGCCATCCGTCAGGAAATACCCGTTCGTAGCTTGGGAACGGTTAAAGCCATACATCCAATGGCCGCAGGGAATGCACGTGTTCTGTTGCGGCGGCACAGGTTCCGGCAAGTCCACAGTAGCGGGTGAGTTCCTTAACCGAAGAGCGCAGGTGGTTGTCTGTGTCTCCAAGGGTAAGGATCCCATCTTCGACGAGAGTCCGTACAGTAGTTATCCGATCATTCGTAAGTGGCCCCCTCCACGGGGGCGCCCGGGTAAGCCTCCGCCTCCGCGAGTCATGTTGTGGCCGGCTAATCAGGGAACGCTCAAGGAAACCAAACTACATAAGACGGCAGTCTTTCAGGAGTGCTTTGACGACATCCTGTTAGTGCGCGGCAATTGGTGCATCGACATCGACGAGACGCACTATGCAAGTGAGACGTTGAAACTCGCCGGAGAGATTACGGACCTGATGGAGCAGGGACGTTCGGCCGGTATCTCGATGTGGAATAACACGCAGCGACCGGCCGGGATTCCACTCTCCATCTACGTCAACAGTCATCTGGCGTTTCTCTTCCAGACACAGGAAGAGTACGACGTTGACCGACTGAAACGGCTCCGGAATAAGCACACGACAATGCAAGAGCTCGTTTACAACCTGGATCTATTGGACTCGATTGAGACTCACGAGTTCGTGTTTCTAGATCGGTCCGGAAAGATACCGCCAGTTCGCAGCATCGTTTCAAAGAAAGGGAGTCGCCCTAGTGGCAAAACTCGCAAGCGGTAGCTACGTCACGCGAGAGTCGCGTGAGGTAGTTGTCTGGCCTTCCCCCGATCACAACGGTGACGGTGAGGAAGTCTTCCGCGATGCTCTCGACCCCGTGACAGGCGCGGTTGTCGACAGTGTCCGGGCGGTCGATCAGTTCGACCGTGAGATCTTCCAGTACAACCCGCCGGCCGGTTTCGCTAACAAGCCCGGCTATGACCACACGGATAACTGGGTCAAGGTATCCGACCGTGGCGCCATTCTTCGGGACAAGGATGGGGCGGCTATCGGTATCAAGCCCGGTCAGGCACTGGTATTCCACCCGGACGGTTCCGTTGAGGTTCTCATCGGGGATCGGGCTATGGCGGTATTCGCTCAGCTGCACGAGCGTGTGGACGCCGAAGCACCGGCAGAAGTTCCCTCGGAAGTTTTGGAGGGTTAGTTATGCGTGTGCATCTTCACGCAAGCATGTTCGCCGCACTGCTCACCTTCCTGGAATTCCTGATCGCATGGATTCCTGTGAAGATTGTGGCGGCGGCATACGAGGGTCGTTCTGCCCTCGCGTCCGGCGTTCTCAACGTTCTGTAAGGGAGTGTTCTTTCATCAATGACCCTTGCTGCTCCTGTCGCACGTCAGGCACCGCAATCGGCGCCTGCTAAGAAGAATGGCGCGGGTGGCGCGATCCCGTTCCCCATCGCGTCTCTTCGTCGCTCGCGTCAGTCTTTCGATACCGGTAACCTTGTCCTCGGACAGAACGCGCCGGCTATCGAGATCCCGGCAACCGGCGGCTATGCCCGGTTCCTCGAAGTTGAGGTGTCGGTTATCACGGCTGGTAACGCGGCGGCTGTCGCTTTCCAGGCCGACGCGCCCGCGAACATTCTTTCGTTCGTGGAGTTCGTGCCGCCTTCCGGCGATCCCCCGATCGTGCCCCACACGAGTTACCAGATGGTGCTGTGGAATAAGTACGGCGCTTTCTCGACGAAGCCGCCGCACTCCGACCCGCTTTCAACGGCGGCGTCGAACAACAACACCGCTGCGGGTTGGTACGCGACGGCCGGCGCTGGCGCTACCGGCGGTTCGGCGTACATCAAGTTCCGTATCCCGTTCGAGATCGATCCGACTACGGGGTTCTGCTCCATCACAAACAGCGCGGCTAACAAGTCGTACCTGTTGAACCTCACGGTTACTACGTCGGCTCAGTTCTACTCGGTCGCTCCGACTAACGCGCCTGCTATTCGGGTCATTGGTTGGATGTACTACTGGGACGAGCCGGCGGGACAGACACGGCAGGGCACGCGGCAGGTTCCCGGGCCTCTCGGTCTCGGTTCTTTCTCGCAGCTTCGTCTGGACCAGCCTCCGATTACGGCGGGCGATAAGTACATCAAGGTAAACAACGCCGGCCCGGTTCTTCGGATGCTGGGTGTTGTTCTTCGTACGGCGGCAGGTGTTCGGGTCGCCAACACCGCAGTCACGGACATTCCACAGTTGTGGGACTTCGTGTTCAACACGCGGGATCGTTGGCTGATCTCGGACAACATGCTGTTGAACGACATGGCGAACGCTTGGGGGTACGGACTCGCTTACGCGGGTACGAAACTCGCGCCTACTCTTCCGACGGTTGACGGTCCTCGCGGCCTGGACAACGGCGTTCGGTTCTTCCCGTACTTCATGGAGTTCGGGGACATCTCGCCGCTGTATCCGCGTTCTCAGTACCAGGTGACTGGTGATGCGACGCTGACACAGGTTCGCGGTATCTCGTTCGGCGTGAACGTCGCCACGATGGAGATTCTCTCCAACCTTATTCGCCCGGCTAGCTCGGCGGCTATGTATCCGCCCAACCGTGTGAGTTAGGCGCGTCGTGCCTAGATGGATTCAGCCGTCTATCTTCGGGGACTCGCTTGCGTTTATCTCGCGTAAACGCAAGCGGGTTACCGTCGGTCGTGAGAAGTATGTCACGGGCCGAACTAAGGGGACGGCGGCTCCGTTGGGGATTACGTGGCTAGGTCAACGGGCGGCACGGTCTAAGATCGTGCGAGCTACGAAGCAGATAAGGAGAGTGGGTTAATGTCCTATCAGGGGTTCGGCAACTTCGCTCAGTACAACCCGGCGGAAACCGTCGATGAGGTTGCGGACTACACGGACATGCAGGGCGACGGTTCGATCGCGAACCACAATAGCCACAACAGCAGTATCAACCTCATGAAGAACAGCCCGACGCGGTCTCTCATCGCGTTGTGGGTGTTCATCGTGCTGGTCTATCTGCTTCTGCAATACGGCTTCCGCCGTTACATCGTCTAGAGGGAGTTTCACAGGATGCGCGTGTGGATGTGGATCGCGGTTCTCGCATTCGTCGTGTGGTGGTTCCTGCTCCGCCGTCCGGCGTAGCGGGTGCTCGACAAAGTTTCGTGGCCGCTAGTAGCGCTGGTCGGTCTGATTCTCGGTTCGGTTACCGCACTGGCGATTGCGGGAGTCGACTCGACAGCGATTACTAACGTCTTGATGCTGCTCGGTCTGGGTGGCGGATTGGGTGTGCTTACCGGCGTGCGTAATAACGTCAACGGCAACTTGCGAGAGATGCTGACCGTTATCAAGTCCGCTATGGATAAGCTCGCACAGTCCCACCCGGCCCTGAGCGACGAGAATACCACTAGCATGTTCGAGGAGAAGAAAGAAGAGTAATGGATCCCGTTGGGGCACTGCTCGGAACGATACTCGTAGGCTTCGGTAGCGTCATCTTGTTTGGCGCCCTCCGCAACAAACGAGTGTTCGGTGAGCAAGGCATCATTCCAACGGCTTTGCGAACGGGTAAGACTGCCGATCTTACGGCCATCCCGGCGGCTTTCGACATGTCGAATCCGTTCGCGAAAGCGGAAGAGAAGCAGGGCGAGACGACCGTATGGCTACTTCCTCTAACGGTCCGAGCAGCTATCAATCGGATCTCGGAAACCGACGCCGGTTTAGGCGAACAGATTACGGCCGAGATGAACGCTATTGATAGTGACACCACGAGGAACGGTCTCGTTCGTCTCGCCCAACTTCTCAATCAGGCCGACATGGTCGGGCACCGCATCGACACGGAAGCCATCCGACTGTACGTGAGGACTCTAACTGGTGAATCCATCTAGCGCTTCCGTCGCGTCTGTCGTACTGATCGTATCCACTACGATTATTCGGCGGGTACGCGATGGCACGTGGCAGCATCACGTGTTGGAAGTCATCGTGTACGGCTTCTTACTCCTGATTGCTCTTCTCACTCTCGCGATCGTGATTCCGCCAGCGGCTTTGATCCTGGCGTATCTCGGTATGGTCGGAGCGTTCGTGTTGAACGGTCCGGCAGTCTTCCACTATCTCGGTAACTTCGGGAGAGGGCAGGGGACTATCTGATGGTGCGACAGTTGGGCGCGTTCGTAGTCGCGGTGTTCATCTTCTGGGCAGTTATCGCCGCAGCCTCTCGCCTGCTTACTCTGCGGGAATCTCCCGCGTACATAAAGAACGTCACTAACGGTCTCTCGAATCTGTTCCAAGGAGCGTTTGGAAGATGAGTCGTATTGCGTTGACGTTGGTGGCCGCTCTCGGACTCGCCATCGTTATTACCGCCGCGACGTTGCCGGGACGGCAGACTGTCGGAGTGGTTAACGCTCTCGCGGAAGGCGCTTCGCGTCTGACGGAAGCGTCCCTCGGTCAGATGCCTACTGGTCGCCGGTAAGGGGAATCGATGTTCGACACGAATAACCCGTACGACGGTACGTGGCGGGATCTCGCGACCGGCGTCAATCCTGAGTGGATGACTCCGGAGGAGAATAACGGCGCGAACGACGGTCCAGGTACTCCGCCGGAACCTATCTACACCCGTCTTGACGGTCCATGGGGGCTCCCGTATTGGGACGGGCTAGAGGATCCTGAGTGTCTGATCGACCTTGCTCAAAGCCCCGATCCGCTTCCCTGGTCGCCGAATGAGGACGTGGGTAACCAGCCGCGTATCGCGGCCTACGATGGGTCATACCGTACTCGCGGCCCTATCGTCGCGTTCGGCCATGAGCCGTCGGGCGGTATGGGCGGCGATCAGGCGCTTGGACGTATCATGCGGTTCCCCGCGAATAAGCCTGAGCGGTACGACCCGTACGGCGTTTTCACCACCGACGTTGTCGCCGACGATTTGTACGCGGCGATGGCGGTCGATGATTTGCCGTACCAGTCTGAGGCGGAGATTACGACCAGTCTTCGTCAATGGCCTAACGTGTGGGGACGGTACTAGTGTCTAATCTTCCCGAGGAACTTCGCGAGGGACGGATCGGCCGGATTCCCGTGTGGGTTATCGGGGTAGTCCTCGCGGCCGGTTTCTTGCTCTTCATGTTGTGGCGTAATCGCGGCAAGAGCACGGATGCCGATCCGGCCGATCAGGGTCTCTACTATGACCCTTCACTAGTCCAAGACCAGTCCGGACTTCCCGACGACGCAATCGGCGCCTACCTCAACGCGGACCCAACCAATCCCGCGTATCCGGTGGGGCTTACGTCGCAAGGGATTCCCGGCCCGATTACGAACGTGCAATGGAGCCGGTTGACGTTTGACAGTCTCGTCGGGAAGGGTAACGATCCGGCGCTAGTCGAACGTTCGTTGGCTAAGTACATCGCGGGTATGAATCTCACGTCCCAAGAGCAGGCCGTTGTTAACCTTGCCCTGCAAGGATTCGGCGCCCCGCCCGAGGGTCTGATTTTGCATGACACGACTTCTCCGACGGGGACGATTCCAGGCACGACAACTCCGCCGCCGGCCGGTGGGGGCGGTTCTACGGGTGCTAGGCGCTACACGATCGTTGCTCGATACACCACGCCTAACCCACCGTGGAATTCGACTCTATCGGGTATCGCGGCGCACTACGGCACGACGGTTGATCGGTTGGTGCAGATTAACCACATCGCTAACCGCAACCTGATTATCACGGGTCAGAAGATTTACATCGACCCATGAGGCCACTCGACGAGGGGGTAGCGGTTGGGGCTTTGTCTCTGGCCGTTGTTCAGATATTCGAGATCTACCAGCGGACAGCTCCGACGCTGGCGGAGATTCGACGTGCTCCACCGGGCGACTATGTGATGCGTCAACTCGTGTTAGACGCCGACATGCTCGGTCTGATTATCGTCATGGCGATTGGGGGTGGCGGTTCGATTCTTACTAAGCGGGTGTATCCGGTGATCCTGGCTGGGGCGGCGCTCGCTATGATCAGTCTGTACTATCGGATGGTGTTGAACTCCAGCAATGAAGGGATGGTTTCGTGAGCGACACTAACGCTTCTAGTCCGTTGAACCTAACGGAGTCTGAAGTTATGACGGATCGGGATCCGTTCGAGGTTGTGGCGGAACTCAAGTTCGAAGACGAACCGGGAAACGAGCTCGACGTCTACATGAGTGAGGTTGACGCGGCCTACGCCATGCTGCCCGACGACTTCATGAAGCTCACTCCGAAGCAGCGGGAACGGGTGTTGTTCATCCTCGCCCGCGAACAAGCGGGACAAGTTCGTCTGCTTCTTTTCAAGGTCGAAGAGTGGGAGTCGAAGCTTAACGCGACTCTTTCTCCCGAGGGTGTGAAGGAACTGTCGGCTAAGTTCCTGGACAACTTCGGCGGCGGCATGCTCAAAGGTCTTCTGTGATGAGCGCGGAGTTCATCGAGTCGATGGATCCCGGGCCGGCGGATATGGTGGACGCGCCTCAGGTTCCGGCCGTGCCGGGGTGGACGTGGACTCCGAACCGTCTCGCGGTTGCGGGGTTGGTTGTTCTCGGCGTATGTGTCGGAGTGTATTTCGTCCTGTCGTACACGTCGGAGAAGAACAAGGCCCAGGCAGCGAAGGCGGCTAGCAATGACGGATAACGTCGAGACTTTCCACGGTCACGATCACGCGGAAGTGATTGAGGCCGAGATTCCGAGGGTGGTTCTACAGGGGGTGGCGGTTGTTGCCCTGGTGATGATCGCCGCATACTTCGGGTATGCTATCTATCGGGATCGGAACTCCGATCGTCTATTCCAGGAGCGGATGGATAGGCTCGCTGCGAAGATTGACCGGCCGAACTCCGATCGGATGGCCGACGAGCAACCGCATGCGATGGTTATTCCAACGGTTCCGACGACGGCAAACCGGTCCGCACCATGAGCCGATTTCAAATGTCGACCTTGTAGGAAGGTGGGATATACGACCATCGCAGAGGCTTACCAGCGTGTGCTGTCGTGCGCATCCGCGTACGGTAAACCGATGCGGGTCTACCAATGCCCAAAGAATCCGAAGGTCTTCCACATCACATCTAGGCGGTAGGGCGTGCCACCGGAAGCGGTAACTGTGACTCAAGTTGAGAGCGCGATCACGTACGCGCTAGCTCAACAGGGTAAGCCGTATAAGTTCGGGACTAAAGGACCGAACACGTTCGACTGCTCAGGTCTTATGGTTGCTTCTTACGAGCATGCCCAACCGCCGCTTAGACTTCCACATTGGACGGGCGCTCTTATCCTGATCGGTACTGAGGTCAAGAAAGCCGACCTGTTACCGGGGGATCTAGTCTTCCCCGATTCTGGGCATGTGCAACTGTACCTCGGTAACGGGCAGGTTATTCACGCTCCACATGCCGGCGCTTCCGTCGAGATTGTTTCGATGGATCGTTTCTGGCGGGCGCGTCGAGTCGCCGAGGGCGGGTCGTCTTTCCTCGGTAACGTCAAGGCGTTCGCGGGCGGTGTTCTCGGCGAGATTCCCAACCCGTTTGGCGCGGCGGCTACTCTCGTCGACGTTTTCCGCCCGGTGGGCGCGGCGGCGTACACGATCGTCAACCCGAACTTTTGGCGCCGTGTCGGCATGGGTGTGTTAGGTGGCTTGATGATCGGGGTTGGGATTCTGTACCTGAATCGCCGCCCGATTATGGAGACGGGAGCTACGGTCCTTCGCGTGACGGGAGATACCGCGAACACACTCGTTCAAGGGTTCTCGTTCGGTCTAGGAGCCGGTAAAGCCGGCGGGTTGGGGGTATCGGGTGGGCCGGCGGCTTCTGTGTCGTCTGCGGGCCGTACAACGGCTGCACGGGTGCCTAAACCACCGCCGGCTATTGCCCCGAAGACTCGGCCGCTTCCGTGGGACGAGACTAGACCCCGTTCACCGATCCGGGTTGGTGAGGTTAAGACGGGGGAACCGACTCAGCGTTATACGGGTCGGGCACGTCCGTATCCGCAGGGGTTGCCTACGCCTAAGCCACGGGGCGCGGGCGAGCGTGGCGCTTTAACACTGCCGTTTTAAGTGAGGGGATATGACAGGGCCTTACGTGACCGATGAAATCGAGTACTACCGCAACGATGCACAAGACCCGCACGATCCTGTGTGGGAAACCGACGCGAACATCGCCGCTATGGAAAGGGTGGATGACCCGTCGACTCCGGAGAATGAAGCCCCGCTTGAGTTGCGCAACGCTGGCGGAGTGCTGGAGTTCATCGAAGGGATTTTGGAAGAGACGGCTTCGTTCCTGGAAGTCGACAGCCCGATCCCGGACAAGAAAATCAAGATGGACTCTATCCGTACCCGAGAGTTGGGCTCGGATAAGTGGCGCGGCCAGCAGCGACAGGTTACGGCCGAGGTAAAGAAGATCCTGGAAGAGTCACCTAAGCGGCGCCGGGCTACTCTAGTCAACTACGGACCGAACATCGTGTATCTTTCACCGCTTCCTCCAGGTGGCGGACTTGTCACGTTCCCGCAACCGAACCAGGTTTCTCTTCTCGTTTCTGGCGCCGCTTTTTGGGCGCCGCTCGTGGTCGAGACGAAGGACGACTTTTACGCCGTATGTGCTCCGACTCAGACGGGGCGGGTGGAGATTATCGAAGAGTTCGACTTCGAATCATGACGTGGTTTCCCGAAGCCGACATCTACCTGAACAGTACGACTGTAGGTGGGTTGCCTACGTGTACTTTCAGCCCTAAGCCGTATGCCCGCCGCATCACCAATATCGTGGTGGGTAACACGGTCAATAGTGGCGTGAAATGTTACCGAGGTGCTTTAGGGTCTACGCCAGTCGCTCAGAATCTTCTCGGTTCTAACAACACTTTGAAAGGTCCTATCTCCGTTCCGGCCGGCCAGTTGTTTTTTGTCCAATGGGATACGGCCGGTTCCGCGTTCGCCCGAGTGTCGTGGGAGAGAAGTGATAACCCTTTAGAACACGCTGATATCAGTTTCTCGTCGGAGTGGGCAACGGATGCCGTTACGTCTATCTCCGTTCCAAACACTGGCGATCCTTCTCTTCGTATCGGCACTCAGATTCCGGCCGAGATCTTCACGTTCTATGCACCCGACCTACCAATCGCGATGATTCAAGCCCGTCAAGGTTCGGGTGACTATATTGCGTTCGTGCTGGTCGATCCGGTTCTCGGTCGTTCCTTTGTGGACGTGATCGGACGCGAGTCGGTTGGTGCTACACTATCGGTGGCGAACCGTTGGCGTATGGGAACTATCGGCGTTGACACAAGCTTGACAGTTCTCAGTAACGCATTCGCCGCGTTGACTAGCTTCGAAATCGATGTAGGCGCTCCGTTCATCATCGACGCGGTCGAACAAGGTCGGGGGTTAATCGACTTCGTAGAAGACACGGCAGATACAGGTCTCATCACTGTTGAGGCCGTCACACTCAACGGGGCGACGAAAACCTACAGGGACGGACGAGCGTTCGGGTTTTGGTTGTCGGGTTTTTATTCGCAGTCTGTTGCCGGACAAGCTTCGCTGCGAATACGGCAGAGCGGCGCTTCGGGTACGTTGCTCTGTCTGAAACGAACCCCTGTTTTACCCACCACTACCGCGACATCGGCGGCGTACGACTACTTCGGCGTATTCCGAAACACGAAAGGGTCGGACGTGGTGGATGATGTAGTCGCGACCGGGCAATCGTCTGCCGGTAACCTTGTGGTGGGCGCGTCGGCTACCGCTCCACGGTTCCTGAGAATATGGGACTGTGGTTTAGCAACCGACTATCCGGGCATGCCTAGTCTTACGTGAAAGGAAGAGTCGATGGCTAAGGGTCTGTTCTCAGGTCTGGCGAGTTTCTTCGTCGGTCTCGGATTGGGTAAGCCCGTTTCGCTGACGGGTCGGCATTCGCGCGGGAATATTGGCGCGTACAGTCGTGGGCGGACTCAGGCGAAGTATGGTCCGGGTGGTCGCGGTGTTCCCACCCGTGTCCAGTTGGCTGGCCGTAGGCAGACGGCTTTTGCTCCTAAGCCGAATTGGTGGGGAGCTTCGGCGCCTAAGGTCCGTAAGGGTATTGGCTACCGCTGATGCCGAAGAAGTTAGAGCGTAAGCTGCGGAAGATAGCCCGTGAACGGGGGTATGGTCAGGAGCGCACCAACCGTTACGTGTATGGGACTATCACTAAGCTCCGGAAGATACGGCGGAAAAAATGAGTTCGCGTTGCTTCCTATTCAAGCGCGAGCCTGGTAAACGCTGTCGTTGTTGCGGTGCCGAGCCATGTCCAACCTTCGCGTGTCTCTGCGGATGTTGTTGTTATGCTGGGCCGCATTGTCGGTACCATATTTCCGCTCCGGAATACTTGACTGTGACGAAGTTGTGAGGTGAAAAGTCCGCGAACGAGTACGGGTCGGGAGTTCCCCGGCCCGTTTTTCGCGTCGCGCATGCTGTGTGTAGTGTTAACAATACGATTACTCTCCGTATACCG
>Ga0075418_10002723_pt1 | contig 20259 bp, 17 predicted proteins | sample SoiMetdeltSBSDD2_FD_81776 | JGI IMG/M metagenome (GOLD analysis project Ga0075418, IMG submission 81776) | Bulk soil microbial communities from a Populus tree surrounding site in Tennessee, USA - Soil MetaG P. deltoides SBSDD2 | ecosystem: Environmental > Terrestrial > Soil > Tree plantation...
TAGCGCATGAGGGTGTGCTCCAGAGAACCTTTCGCAGGCAGGGCTGACAGCGTACCACAGTGAACGGAGGAGTCATGAATCTCGTGACGATTCTCGCTCTTGCAGCTGTAGGGCTCTTTCAGACCGCGAGTCCGGTGAGAAACCCTGACTTCGAGGAAGGCGAGCTCAATGGTGCGCCGCCGGGGTGGACAGTGCCACCCGCCGTCACCAGTGCGGGTTATACGGCAGTGATCACCGACGACAACCCAGCGACCGGCAAGCGGTGCGTCGTGCTCTCGAACACCACGGAGTCACCAACTTCAACTTCGTTCGGCAATGTGATGCAGGTATTCGACGCGACTCCCTATCGTGGACAGCGCGTCATCTACCGTGCACGCGTGCGAACCAGTCAGGGCAGCCGCGCGCAGTTGTGGCTGCGAGTGGACCGCGGCCGTCTCGCCGGCTCGTTCGACAACATGAGCGAGCGCCCGGTCACCTCCACGACGTGGTCCGAGTACCGGATTGAAGAGGACATCGCGCAGGACGCGACGATCATCGCATTTGGGATGATCTTGCCGCAGGCTGGCCGCGCGTGGTTGGACAGCGTGGCGATGGAGTTCACGAAAAGTGATACCGGCCCGATCGAGCCGCCGCGCGCAATCGCTGGACGCGGGCTCGACAATCTGGTGGCGTTCGCACGGCTGTTCGGCTACGTCCGCTACTTTCATCCGAGCGACGAAGCCGCCGCGACCGATTGGGACCGCTTCGCGATCGATGGCGTAAGAGCTATCGAGGCGGCCGCCACGCCACAGGAGCTTGCCACGAAGCTCGACGCGCTCTTCCGTCCAGTAGCACCTACGCTCAGCGTCTTCGCCGGCACCAAGGCGCCGCCCCTTTCTGGGTCGCTGTCGACGCCAACGGCAGGGGCGCCGCGCGTCACGTTGTGGAAACACACCGGAGTGGCTCCCAGTCCATTCAGGCCGCAGATGTTTCAGCTGTATTCGAGTATTCGCGAGACTCGGGATGCGCCAGGGCCGGACGCGGATCCGTCTGCGCCGCTAACATTCGATCTGGGCGGCGGCGTGAGCGCGCGAGTGCCCAGCGCGCTGTGGACCGACGACGGCACGGTGCCAAAATCGCCGAAACCCGAACCGCCGGGTCCACGCACGGCGACCGCCGCGGACCGCGCCACTCGAATTGCCGACATCATCATCGCGTGGAACGTGTTTCAACACTTCTATCCGTACTTCGACGTCGTCGACACCGATTGGCGGGCGATACTGCGTCCTTATCTGTCGGACGCGGCGACGGTCGACGAGGCAGGATTCCTTGTCGTGCTGCGACGCCTCGTCGCAGAACTGAAGGATGGACACGGAGAGGTGAACGGCGGCCCGCAGGGACTGGTGGCCCTTCCGTTTCGCTGGGAGTGGATCGAGAACAGTCTCGTTATCACCCGTACGACAATCACGGAGATTCAACGAGGGGACGTCGTCACGATGGTGGACGGCCGGCCGGTCGAGGCTGTCGTCACCGAACGCGAGCGCGAGTGGTCGTCAGCCACGCCGCAGTTCAAACGGTTACGCGCCTTAGCGAATCTTGCACAGGGCCCGATCGGCTCCGAAATCGTGTGGGAGGTTCGCACCGGCACCGCCCCGGCAAGAACGGTGCGTCTACGGCGCGCACCAGGAGCTCCAGTAGGCGAACTCAAACCGCAGGTCGTCGACGAGCTGCGTCCCGGCGTGTTCTACGTCGATATCGATCGGGCGACCAACGACGACTGGAAGAAAGCGCTGCCGGCACTGGTAGCGGCCAAAGCGGTCATCTTCGATCTGCGCGGTTATCCACGCGGGTCCGTGGCATTCCTCCAGCACATCATCGATGCGCCGGTTCAATCGGCGCGATGGCAGATACCGGTTGCCCTCAAGCCCGATCGGGAAGGCATCACGTTCCTCGAGATAGGGCGCTGGAGTCTGCAACCGATGTCGCCGCGCATCACAGGACGGCTCGCATTCATCACCGACGGTCGCGCAATCAGCCAAGCCGAATCGTTCCTTGGCATCGTCGAGCACTACAAGCTCGCCGACATCGTCGGGGCGCCAACCGCCGGCACGAACGGCAACTTCAACACGTTCAGGCTGCCTGGCGGCTACAACGTCACATGGACCGGGATGCGCGTCATCAAACACGATGGCTCGCGTCATCACGGCGTCGGCATCCTGCCGACGGTCCCCGCGGCTCGAACGATCGCCGGTGTCACTGCAGGACGGGACGAATTGATCGAAAAAAGCATCGAAGTCGTTAGCCGGTAGTCGTTAGTCCATGGTCACAGACACACGACTGCTCGCGGTTGTGACGCGAGTGAATGCCGTGGCGATGGTCGCCGGGACGATCATCGGCGCGTCGATCTTTGTTCAGCCGTCAGAAGTCGCCCGTCATCTCGCCACGCCCCTCGAGATTCTGCTCGTCTGGCTGGCGTGCGGCGTGCTGACGCTGTTCGGCGCCTTCGTGTGCGCTGAGCTCGCCTCGGCGTTTCCACAGACTGGTGGCGTCTACGTGTTCCTGCGCGAGACGTTCTCGCCCCTCACCGGATTTCTCTGGGGCTGGGCGATGTTCTGGAGCATGCACACCGGGATCGTCGCGGCAATCGCCACCGTGTTTGCCAGATATGCCGCGCCTTTCGTCGGCGCGAACGACACGGGTGTTCGCGCGATCGCCGTCGGGCTCATCCTCGCATTGTCCGCGTTGAACTATGTCGGCGTCCGTGCCGGCACGCGGGTGCAGACCGCGTTGACGGCTGCAAAGATCGTCGCGATCGCACTGATCGTCGTCGTGGGCTTTGCATTCATCGCAGCCGATGCTATTCCGACGGTGATTGGGACGGACTTCAAGCCTGGAACCGACGACCCGCTGGCCGGCGCATCGGGTGCCAGTGGCTTCCTGCTGGCGATGGTGGCGGGGCTCTTTGCCTACGGTGGCTGGCACATGGTGACGTATTCCGCTGGCGAGACGGTGATGCCGGCGCGAACGATTCCGTTCGCGCTCGTCACGGGCGTCGTCATCGTGACGGCCTGCTACATGTCAATGAACCTGCTGTATCTGATTCTGCTCCCAGAAGACGTCGTTCGTTCTTCGACGCGGATTGCAGCCGACGCCGCGGATTCCGTGATGGGAAGCGGAGGAGCCGCGGTGATGGCGGCGCTGGTGATGCTGTCATCGCTCGGCGGACTCACGGGAATCGTTCTGGCCGGACCGCGGGTGTACTACTCGATGGCTCAGGATGGTCTCGCGTTCGCCTGGCTTGGACGCGTTCATCCTGTTCATCTGACGCCGGCAAACGCGATCGTCGCGCAAGCTGTGTGGGCGAGCCTCCTTGCCGCCACTGGTGCGTACCGGCAGCTGTTTACGCGCGTGATCTATACGGAGTGGTTGTTCTTCGCGCTGCTCGCGGCGGGACTGTTCGTGCTTCGCCGGCGGCCCGGTTACGCTCCTGCCTATAAAACGTGGGGCTACCCTGCGGTGCCCGCGATTTTCATCGTCGCGTCCTTGGCGATCGTCGTGAACCAGATCGTGACGACGCCGCTCGAAGCGATGAGCGGTCTCGGTATCGTGGCGTTAGGTGTACCGATCTACTATCTCACTGGGCTCAAGGCCCAGGGCCCACCTTGATGCGAATCATCGACTTTCACAATCACTACTATCCGCCCGAGTACGTGCGCGCGCTCGAAGATCCGGCGTCGGGATCAGCCGTCAAGGTCACCTACGATCGCGACGGAAACCCCTGCGTTCACTACCCGGGCGATTACAACATCCTCGTACCCGGCCATCGAGACATCGACTATCGTGTGCGCGTCCTCGACGAACACGGCGTTGACACGCAAGTTGTGAGCTTTACGACTCCGGGCGTGCACGTGGAGGCACCCGAACGATCGGTACCGTGGGCGCGGATGGTGAACGACGCGTTCGCGCGTACCGTGCGCGAACACGGGGGGCGTTTTGCCGCGCTCGCGACGTTGCCGCTCAACGATCCGGCGGCGTCCGTCACCGAGCTCGAGCGAGCGATGACGACGCTCGGATTGCCGGGTGGGATGGTGTTCAGCAACGTGAACCATGTGGCGTTGGCAGATCCGCGATATGAGCCGCTGTGGAAAAGAGCCAACGAGCTCAAGGCCGTCATTTACATCCATCCGACCGATCCCGCGGGCGTCGACGCGATGCTCGACTATTGGCTGATGCCGCTGGTTGGATTCCTGTTCGACACGACGCTCGCCGCCGCGAAGCTGGTGTTCAGCGGCGTTGTCGAGCGGTATCCGGATATCCGCTGGGTGCTGACGCACATGGGGGGAGCGATTCCGTATCTTGCCGAGCGCCTCGATCGCGGCTACCGGGCGTTCGACGAGTGCCGACAACACATCACGCGTCCGCCGAGCGATTATCTTCGTCACTTCTATTTCGATACCGTCAACTTCACGCATCCGGCGCTGCGGCTGGTGCTCGATTTTGCGGGCGAGGATCGGGTGCTCGCAGGCAGCGATTATCCGCACCAAATCGGCAGCATTCCGCTGATGCTCGAGACGATTGGCTCGTTCGACGCGCCGGAGCGCACCAAGGCCAAAATCTTCGGGGAAAACGCGAAAAACCTGCTGCACTTGTGATCGTTTGACACTTTGTGAAATATTTCACATTATTGAGCACGACGGTCGAGGTTCGCCCGCGCGCACTACCGCAAACGCGGACCTCCGCCGTCGCACTTCTGCTCACGCCTGCTTTCGAGTAGGCTTTGGGGGGCGCGCGGCCGGACTCGTGCACGCCCTACTATACGGGCCTAGTTTCGCTCGCTGATATCGACACGATGAGCCAGCTCTTTCATCGCAATACCAATATTTATTCGCGGCTGAGCATTGTGGCGGGCCTGGCGTTCCTGGGATTTCTCACCTGGGTCATCGCCGCGCTGTACCTCTCCAGCTATCACACGGCACAGAACGACTTCGTCGAGCAACCGATTCAATTCAGTCATGCACACCACGTCGGCGGCATGGGCATCGACTGCCGCTACTGCCATACGTCGGTCGAGGAATCCGCATTCGCGAACATTCCGCCGACCAAGACCTGCATGAACTGCCATTCGCAGATCTGGACCGACGCGCCCATCCTGGAGCCGGTGCGCGCCAGCTTCCGCGACAACAAGCCGCTGACCTGGACGCGCGTGCACGACCTGCCCGACTTCGTGTACTTCAATCACAGCATTCACGTGAACAAGGGCGTTGGCTGCGCCACCTGCCACGGGCAGGTGGACGAGATGCCGCTCATGTACCAGAACGCGACGCTGATGATGAACTGGTGCCTGGACTGCCACCGCGATCCGGCCAAATACGTCCGGCCGCGCGATCAGGTGTTCAACATGAAGTGGGAGCGCCCGGCCGACGACCCGGATCTCGGCGCCCGACTGGTCAAGGAGTACAGGATTGGCACCAGAGAACAGCTCACCAGCTGTTCGACGTGCCATAGATAAGGCTGCCCGCTTCGAGCTTCCAGCTTCCAGCTCGTTCATTACGGCTGATGACTAGAAGCGCAAGCTAGCGCCGAAATCTTCACGCTGGAAGCCGGCGGCTGGTAGCTGGAAGCTGACAAACATTCACCGTTTATGGATTTTGCTGCAATTCGATCGCGACTCGCGGGCGCTGAAGGCCGACTCTATTGGCGCAGCCTGGGCGAGCTGTCCGACACGCTGGAGTTCCGGGAATTCCTGCACCGGGAATTCCCGGAGCAAGCATCGGAGTGGAACGACCCGAAGGGCCGTCGAAACTTCCTGAAGCTGATGAGCGCCTCGCTCGCGCTCGCCGGCGTCGGCGCCTGCACGCGGCAGCCACCCGAGTCGATCGTCCCCTACGTCCGTCAGCCTGAAGATCTCGTGCCTGGCAGGCCGCTGTTTTTTGCGAGTGCCATCACGCTGTCGGGTGTGGCCAAACCGGTCCTGGTCGAGAGCCACATGGGCCGGCCAACCAAGATCGAAGGAAACCCCGAGCACCCGGCGTCGCTTGGCGCAACCGATTCAATGACGCAGGCGGCCGTGCTCGGTTTGTACGATCCGGATCGCGCCCAGACGGTCACATCACGGGGCGACATTCGGCCGTGGTCCGCATTCGTCGGGGCCATGCAGTCGGCCATCTCGGCCCAAAAGGCAACGAAGGGCGCCGGGCTCCGCATCCTGACCGAACCGATCACCTCGCCGTCGCTCTCGGAACTGCTCGCAACGCTCCTGCAGGAATACCCAGCAGCCAAATGGCACCAGTACGACCCGATCGCCACCGACGGCGCGCGCGCCGGAGTTCGTCAGGCTACCGGCAACGCGGGCGAGGCTGTGTATAACTTCGACAAGGCCGACGTCATTCTGTCGCTCGAGTCCGATTTTCTCAGCAGCTCGACGCCAGGCTCTGTCCGCTACTCCAAGGACTTCGCCAACCGGCGCCGCGTGACCGACGACGCGCCGAAGATGAACCGGCTCTACGTGGTGGAGAGCTCGCCGACGCTCACCGGCGCCAAGGCGGAACACCGGCTACCCATGAAAGCGGCGGAAATCGAGGGATTTGCTCGAAAACTGGCAGCAGTCGTGGGCGCCGGCGCGGCGCCGAGCGCCGTGCCAGGCGCACCGATGCCCGGTGGCGAGCTCGTCGAGAAATGGACGGCGGCTGTTGCCAAGGATCTGCAGGCCAATCGCGGCCGATCGATCGTGATTGCGGGCGAATACCAGCCCGCCGCCGTGCACGCGCTCGCGCATGCGATGAACACTGCGCTCGGCAACGTCGGCGCGACGGTGACCTACGGGCCTTCCCTCGAGCCGCAGCCAGTCAATCAGCACGCGTCGCTGGTTGAACTTGCCAACGCGATGGAGGCGGGGCAGGTCCAGTTCCTCCTGATTCTCGGCAACAACCCGGCCTACACGGCCCCAGCCGATCTGAAGTTTGCGGAACGGCTCGCCAAAGTGGGCCTCGTCGTCTATCACGGCCTCTATCGCGACGAGACGGCGCAGCTCTCGCATTGGAACGTCCCCGACACACATCCGCTCGAAACGTGGGGCGATCCTCGCGCGTACGACGGCACCGTCACGATCATGCAGCCGCTGATCGCGCCGCTCTACGACTCGCATGGGGCGCATGAAGTGTTCGCGACGCTGACTGGTCAACCGGGCCGCAAGACCCTGGAGATCGTGAAGGACTACTGGACGCGCGCGTTTTCAGGTGCGGGCGGGTGGACGGTTCGAAACGCGCAGGGTGAATCGTTCCCCAACGCGGACACCTTCTGGAAGCACGCCGTGCACGACGGCTTTATTCGCGGCACGGCGGTGACCGAAGGCGGACCGGCGACGCCGTTCACGCCTGCGCCGAAGCCGGCGCCTACGGCACCGGCCGCAGCACCAGGCGCGGCAGGAGCCGGGGCCGCAGGAGCAGCAGCAGCCGCTCCCGGAGCGCCCGCGCCAGCCGCACCGGCACCAGTCCCAACACCCGCGCCTGCGGCAGCTGAAACAGCAACGCCGGCGGCACCGCCGACGCCAGCGGCACCACCGCCGCAGGCTGGAGGCCTCGAGCTGGTGTTCCGGCCCGATCCGCACGTGTGGGATGGCCGGTTCGCAAACAACGGCTGGCTGCAGGAAGCGCCGAAGCCACTGACGAAGCTGACGTGGGACACCGCGGCCTGGATCAGCCCGCACCTCGCCGACAGCCGTGGCCTCGATCGCGGCGACATCATCGAGCTGCGCTACCGCGGTTTCACCGCGCGGATGCCCGTCTTCATCGTGCCCGGGCAGCCCAACGAATCGGTGACGGTGTTCTTCGGCTACGGCCGGCGGATGGCCGGCCGCATCGGCAACGCGAACGATCAATCGCAGGCCTTCAACGCGTTCCTGCTGCGCACGTCCGATGCGCCGTGGTTTGGTTCGGGACTGGAGATTTCGCGCACCGGCGAGCGCTATCTGCTCGCCACCACGCAGGACCACCACGCGATGGAAGGGCGCAATCCAGCGCGCGTCGCCACGCTCGCGGAGTACGAAAAGGATCACGGGGTCATTTCACACATGGCGCACGCGTTCCCGCGAACGCTGACGCTCTATCCGGACCACGAGTTCAGCGGCCACAAGTGGGGCATGGCCATCGACTTGACCTCGTGCACCGGTTGCGGCGCGTGCGTCGTCGCATGTGTCGCCGAGAACAACATTCCGGTCGTCGGCAAAGAGCAGGTGGATCGCAACCGCGAGATGCACTGGATCCGCGTCGACCACTACTTCACCGGCGACATCGATCGGCCTGAATCCGTGCAGTCGGTTCATCAGCCGGTGCCCTGCATGCAGTGCGAGAGCGCGCCCTGCGAAGTCGTCTGCCCGGTTGCCGCCACGACGCACAGCTCGGAAGGGCTGAACGACATGGTCTACAACCGCTGCGTCGGCACGCGATATTGCTCGAACAACTGCCCGTACAAGGTGCGCCGGTTCAACTTCCTGCTCTACTCCGACTGGAACACGCAGAGCTTCTACCCGCAGCGCAATCCGGACGTCACCGTCCGCAGCCGCGGCGTCATGGAGAAGTGCACGTACTGCGTGCAGCGCATCAATCACGCGCGCATCGACGCCAAGAAAGAGGAACGCCGCGTGGCGGATGGCGAGATCGTCACAGCGTGCGAGGCGGTGTGCCCGGCAGACGCGATCGTCTTCGGCGATATCAACGATCCGAACAGCCGCGTGGCGAAAATGAAGGCGCAGGCCCGCAACTACGGCGTGCTGGAGGACCTCAACACCAGGCCGCGGACCACGTACCTGGCCGCACTGCGTAACCCCAATCCTGAATTGGAGCCTGCGTCGAGCGGGCGAACGACGGGTCACTGATGGAAACGCTACAAGCTGAACGGTCCACGTATAAGCCACCGCCGCCGGTCATCGAGCCGGGCCACACCTTCGAGTCGGTCACGAGCAAGATCAGCTCGATCGTCCTGACGAAGCACCAGCCGTTTCCCTGGATCGTCACGACGTTCATCGCGTTCATGTTCTTCAACCTGCTGCTGGTGTCAGTCGGTTATCTGTTCATGAAGGGGGTCGGCATCTGGGGCAACAACGTGCCGGTCGGCTGGGCGTTCGACATCATCAACTTCGTCTGGTGGATCGGTATCGGCCACGCGGGCACGCTCATCTCGGCCATTCTCCTGCTACTCAAGCAGGACTGGCGCACGTCGATCAACCGCTTCGCCGAGGCGATGACGCTGTTCGCGGTCGCCTGCGCCTTGATGTTCCCGCTGATTCACACCGGCCGTCCCTGGCTCGCGGCTTACTGGCTGTTCCCCTACCCGAACGGCATGGGCATCTGGCCACAGTTCCGCAGCCCGCTCATCTGGGACGTGTTCGCGGTCTCGACGTACGGAACGGTGTCCTTGCTCTTCTGGTACACGGGGCTCATCCCTGATCTGGCGACGTTCCGCGATCGCGCGAAGAACAAGGTGACGCGCTACATCTACGGCGCGCTGTCGCTCGGTTGGCGCGGTTCGGCGCGCCACTGGCAGCGCTACGAGAACGCCTACCTGCTCCTGGCGGGCATGTCGACGCCGCTCGTCCTTTCGGTTCACACCGTCGTGAGTTTCGACTTCTCGGTCGGGATCATTCCGGGCTGGCACACGACGATCTTCCCGCCGTACTTCGTCGCGGGCGCGATCTACGCCGGCTTTGCGATGGTGCTGACGCTGGCCATCCCGCTGCGCAGGCTGTACGGGTTCGAAGACTTCATCACGATGCGCCACCTCGAGAACATGGCGAAGGTGACGCTCGTGACCGGGCTCATCGTCTTTTACGGCTACCTCACCGAGATTTTCTTCGCGTACTACAGCGCCAATCAGTACGAGAAGTTCATGATGGTCAACCGCATGACCGGCCCGTACGCCTGGTCGTACTGGGCGTTGATCTTCTGCAACGGCCTCGTCCCGCAATCGCTGTGGATCAAGCGGCTGCGCACCAACACCGTCTGGCTCTTCATCATGTCGCTCATCGTCAGCATCGGGATGTGGCTGGAGCGCTTCGTGATCATCGTCACCTCGTTGCACCGCGATTTCCTGCCGTCGTCGTGGGGGATGTACTACCCGACGTTCTGGGATTTCTCGACGTTCTTCGGAACGATCGGCATGTTTACGATGCTGATGTTCCTCTTCGTGCGAGTGCTCCCGATGATTTCAATCTTCGAGGTCCGCACGCTCTTGCCGCAAGCGAAGGTTGAAGGGGCGGAGGGGCACTGAGCCATGCACAACGCACCTGCGACGGCCAATACGCTGTACGGCCTCATGGCGGAGTTCGAGGACGCGACCCGTCTCACCGAAGCGGCGAAGCGCACCTATGCCGCCGGCTACCGGAAGATGGATGCCTACTCGCCGTTCCCGATTGAACCGGTCTGGGAAGCGATGCACGTGCACGATCGGCCGGTCTCGTTCTTTGTCTTGGGCGGCGGCATCGTGGGAATGTTGGCCGGCTTCGGGCTGTGCTACTGGGTCTCGACGGTCGCGTATCCGCTGAACATCGGCGGCCGTCCGTACAACAGCTGGCCGTCGTTCATTCCGGTCACTTTTGAGCTGACGATCCTGATCGCGTCGTTTGCCGCGGTCATCTCGATGATCGTGCTGAACGGGCTACCGATGCCCTATCACCCGGTGTTCAACGTGCCGAGCTTCCTTCGCGCCAGCCAGGACAAGTTCTTCCTTGCAATCGAAGCGGCGGACCCGAAGTTCGATCGCCAGAAGACGTTCGACTTCCTGAAGTCGCTGGGACCACGAGAGATCAATGAAGTTCAGAACTAGATCGGGCCCACTTTCCCTTCTGCTTCTTGCCTGGTGCCTTCCCGCGTTAGCGGGTTGCCGGCAGGACATGCACAACCAGCCGAAGTACCGGCCGCTTCGGGCCAGCGATTTCTTTGAGGATGGCTCGAGCGCGCGGCCGCTCGTCGAGGGAACGATCGCCAGAGGTACCCTGCAGACCGACGCGGCGTTCTTTACCGGAAAGGCTGGCGCCATGCTCGTCAACGAGCTGCCGTTTCCGGTCACAGCCGAAGTCATCGATCGCGGTCAGCAGCGCTTCAATATCTATTGCACGCCGTGTCACGGCACGACCGGAGTCGGCGACGGCATGGTCGTGCAGCGTGGCTATCCGCAACCGCCGTCGTTTCACATCGACCGGCTGCGGAATATCGAAGCCGGCTATTTCTTCGATGTCATGACCAACGGCTTCGGCCGGATGCCGGACTATCGCGCGCAGATTACGCCGCGCGATCGGTGGAACATCATCGCGTACATTCGCGCGCTGCAGCTTGCGCAGCATGCCGCACCGTCCGATGTGCCCGGAGGCGATCCGAGCAAAGTCACCAAGCCGGCCGCAGGAGCGGGAGCAGTCAAGCACTGATATGGCTAAACAGCTAGAAATCACGGACGCAGCGCCGCTGGCGCGATTCCAGCAGCGGGCGCTCATGGTCGGGATCGTCGGTCTCGCCGCGGGCGCGATCGGCGGCTTCATGGATCCCGGTCAACTGCTGCGATCCTGGCTGGTAGCGTTCCTGTTTTGCGTCGGGCTGACGCTTGGATCGCTCGCGCTGCTGATGCTGCAGCACCTCTCGGGTGGACAGTGGGGCATGGTCAGCCGCCGCGTCTTCGAGGCCGCCACGCGCACGATTCCGTTCGTCGCGCTCTGCTTCGTCCCTGTGCTGATCGGCCTGCCGACGCTCTTCGAATGGGCAAGGCCCGAGGCAGCGGAGAACGCCATCATTCAGGCCAAGGCCGGATATCTCAACACGTCGTTCTTCATTGTCCGAGGCGTCGTCTTCTTCGCGTTCTGGACGGTGTGCGTGTTTCTGCTCAACCGGTGGTCGGCGGAGCAGGACACCGGACAGGCGACCACGCCAGCCGACAGCGTTCGATTCCGCAAGGTCAGCGCGCCGGGCTTGCTGTTCCTGGTGATCACCGTGACGCTCGCATCTGTTGATTGGGTGATGTCGCTCGACCCGGAATGGTTTTCGACGATCTTCGGGCTAATCACGATCCAAGGCTGGGGGCTCACGGCGCTTGCGCTCACCATCGTGGTGCTCTCGAAGCTCACCGACGTGGCGCCCTTCAGCGATTTCCTCACCAAGCGTCACTTCCACGATCTCGGGAAGCTCTTGCTCGCCTTCGTCATGTTGTGGGCGTACCTCAACTTCTCGCAGTTCCTGATCATCTGGTCGGGCAACTTGCCGGAGGAAATTCCGTGGTACGTCCGCCGGACAACCGGCAACTGGGGCTACGTCGCGATCGCGCTGGTGTTGGGACATTTCGCCATCCCGTTCACGCTTCTGCTTTCACAGGATCTGAAGAAGCGTCCAGCCCTGCTCGCGAGGGTCGCGACGTTCATCATCGCGATGCGGCTCGTGGATCTGATCTGGCTGGTCGTGCCGGAGTTTCGCTCGGGCGGGTTGCTGATTCACTGGATGGATCTCGCGGTTCCAGTCGGCCTCACTGGCATCTGGCTTTTCCTGTTCGCGCGAAACCTGCGCAGCCGGGCACTGCTGCCGCTGAACGATCCGTACTTCAAGGAGGCTTTCGCGCATGAAGCCCACTGATCACGCGCACGGCTCTCATCACAACGAGCTCGATAACGAGGACGTCGCCCACGAGCACAGCGACATCAACGTGCGCGCCGTGATTGCGGCGACGATCGTGATAGCGGTCGTGTGCCTGGTTACCGCTGTGCTGATGTACGGGCTGTTCTGGTTCGTGCTCGAAAGACAGGCCGCAGCGAGAGATCCCAAGCTGTCACCGCTGGCCTTGCCAGCCACACAGATGCCGCGGACGACGCTGGAGTCGCCGGCGTTTGGTGGTGCGCCAGAGCCTCGGCTGTTGACCAACGAGCCGCGTAACCTCGATCAGCTCCGCGGCCGCGCGGACGATGTTCTGCATGGGTACGGATGGGTCGATGAAAGAAGCGGCGTCGCGCGAATCCCGATTGAGGAAGCAAAGCAGCTGGTGGTGAAGCGCGGCCTTCCGGTGCGCCCGGATCCCATCGAGGATCCGTCTGTAGGGTCACGGCTCCCCGCGCGCGGAGAGTCATCGTCGGGCAGGGTGATTACGAATCCACCGTCGACGCAACCAGCCGCGGCAGCGCCGGCGCCGGCGGCGCCGTCACCGGCACACAAGTAATTCGGAAAATGCAAGCAAAGTCCTTAGTTCTAATTTGCGTTCTCGTAGCGCTTGCGTCTGTGAGCCCGGCGCACGCCCAGCCGGGCACGCCCGTGGAGCCGGGACAACCGGCGCAGGCCCGGCCGGGGATCCTCAGCAAGATCGCGATCGATCAGAAGATTGGCCAGGGGCTCCCGCTCGATACGCCGTTTGTCGACGAAAGCGGCCGGCAAGTCAGGCTGGGAGACTACTTCGGCAAGCGACCGGTGATCCTGGCGCTCGTGTACTACGAGTGCCCGATGCTCTGCACGCAAGTCCTCAACGGACTCGTCTCGTCGTTGGGCGTGATGAACTTCGAAGTTGGCCGCGAGTTCGACGTCGTGGCGGTGAGCTTCAACCCGAAGGAGGGTCCGGGGCTGGCGTCGCAGAAGAAAGCCGCGTATGTCGAGCGCTACGGCCGGCCCGGCAGCGCCGGCGGCTGGCACTTCCTGACCGGCTCGCAGGAGTCGATCGCGCAGTTGACCGACGCCGTCGGCTTCCGGTACGCGCTCGATCCGGAGATCGGTCAGTTCGCCCACGGCGCGGCGATCGAAGTCATCACGCCAAAGGGCACGATTGCGAAGTACTTCTACGGGATCGAATTCTCGCCGCGCGATCTGCGGCTCGGGCTCATCGAAGCCGCCGACGAGCGCATTGGAACGCTGATCGACGACGTGTTGCTGTTCTGTTACCACTACGACCCGTCGACCGGTAAGTACGGCGCTACGGTCCTCGGCATCGTCCGGATGGCCGGCGTCGCAACCATCCTGGCTTTCGCGATATTCCTGACCGTCAACGTACGCAGGGAAATGGCGGTCTCTCGAACTTAACGATGTTCACGAATCTTCCATTCTTCCCCGAGCAGGCATCCGCGCAGGCACCGCAGGTCGATGCGCTCTACTTCTTCCTGCTCGCCGTTACGGCCTTCTTCGCCGTGCTCATCGCGGTGCTGGTTGTGGTGTTCGCCGCCAGATTCCGGCGCCGGCATGACGACGAGATTGGCGCAGCGATTCACGGATCGCTCGCGCTCGAACTGCTGTGGACGTTCATTCCGCTCGGCATCGCGATGGTGATGTTTGCGTGGGGCGCGAAAGTCTTCTTCGATCTGTACCGCCCGCCCGTCGGAGCCATGGAGGTCTTCGTCGTTGGCAAGCAGTGGATGTGGAAGGTCCAGCACGCCGACGGCCGGAGAGAGCTGAACGAGCTGCACGTCCCGATTGGGCGGCCGGTCAAATTGGTCATGGGCTCCGAGGACGTGATTCACAGCTATTACATCCCGGCGTTCCGCGTGAAGGCGGACGTCATTCCCGGTCGCTACAACACGCTGTGGTTTACGGCAACGAAGCCGGGACGGTATCGCCTCTTCTGCGCGGAATACTGCGGAACGAAGCACTCCGGAATGATCGGGTGGGTCACCGCGATGGAACCCGGCGATTACCAGGCCTGGCTTGGCGGCGGCAGTGCCGCGACAACGTCGCCAGTTGCCGCAGGTGAAAAACTCTTTAACGAGGTGCTGGCGTGCGTCACGTGCCACCAGGAAACGACGCAGGGCCGCGGTCCAGTGCTCCTGGGCCTGTTCGGCAAGAGCGTCCAGCTCCAGGGTGGCGGCACGGCAACCGTGGACGAAGCTTACGTGCGCGAGTCAATCGTGAACCCCCAGGCCAAGGTGCACGCCGGGTTTGCGCCCATCATGCCGACGTTTCAGGGTTTGGTGACCGAAGAGCAGCTCTTGCAGCTCATCGCCTACGTGCGCTCACTCGGTCAGAAGCCGGCGCCAGGAACACTGCCCTGACGGTTTTTGAGCCCAGGAAGACAGACATATGGAAACGGTGAGTTATCTCAACGACGGCCACGGCCTGAAGTCGTGGCTGTTGACGAAAGACCATAAGCGCATCGCGCTGTTGTATCTCGCATCGGTGACCGCCTTCTTCGCGATGGGCGGGCTCTTCGCGATGTTCGTCCGGCTCGAGCTGCTGACGCCGGCTGGCGATCTGCTCGCCGCCGAGACCTACAACAAGATGTTCACCATGCACGGCGTGGTGATGGTTTTCTTCTTCTTGATCCCGTCGATCCCCGCGGTGCTGGGCAACTTCCTGATACCGATCATGATCGGCGCGAAGGATCTCGCGTTTCCGAGGATCAACCTTCTCAGCTGGTACATCTACATCCTCGGCGGGATGTTCACGTTCGCGGCGGTGCTGGCGGGCGGCGTGGATACGGGGTGGACGTTCTATACGCCCTATAGCACCGCGGCCGCGAACTCACACGTTGTCACCGCCGGCCTGGGCGTGTTCATCACCGGGTTCTCGTCGATCCTGACCGGGCTGAACTTCATCGTGACAATCCACCGGATGCGCGCACCGGGGCTGACGTGGTTCCGGCTGCCGCTGTTCGTCTGGGCGCACTACGCGACGAGCCTGATCATGATTCTGGGCACCCCGGTGGTGGCCATCACGGTCCTGCTGGTCGCGGTCGAGCGCGTGCTGCATCTGGGGATCTTCGATCCGGCGCTCGGTGGCGACCCGGTCCTCTTCCAGCACCTGTTCTGGTTCTACTCGCACCCGGCGGTCTACATCATGATCCTGCCGGCGATGGGCGTCATCAGCGAGATCGTCCAGACCTTTGCGCGGAAGAACATCTTCGGCTACTCGTTCATCGCGTTCTCATCGCTGGCCATCGCCATCATCGGATTCCTGGTGTGGGGCCATCATCTCTTCATTGCCGGGCAGTCGGTCTATGCGGGGCTGATTTTCTCGTTCCTCAGCTTCCTTGTCGCGATTCCGTCGGCGATCAAGGTCTTCAACTGGACGGCGACGATCTACAAAGGCTCGGTGTCGCTGGACTCGCCGATGCTCTACTGCTTCGGCTTCATCGGCCTGTTCACGATTGGCGGATTGACGGGGCTGTTCCTGGCGGCGATGGGCCTCGACATTCACGTCCACGACACCTACTTCGTGGTCGCGCACTTCCACTACATCATGGTCGGCGGCGCGATCATGGGGTATCTGGGCGGTCTGCACTACTGGTGGCCGAAGATGACGGGACGCCTGTACTCGGAGTTCTGGTCGAGGATTGGCGCCGGGCTGATCTTCATCGGTTTCAATCTGACGTTCTTCCCGCAGTTCGTGGCCGGCTATCTGGGCATGCCGCGCCGATACCATGAGTATCCGCCCGAGTATCAGGTGTGGAACGTCATGTCGTCTGCCGGCGCGTCCATCCTGGCAGTCGGATACGTGATACCGCTGGTCTATCTGACGTATTCACTCTTCGCGGGCGAGCGGGCCGCGAACGATCCGTGGGGCGCCAAGGGTCTCGAGTGGGAGATCCCGTCTCCGCCGCCGACGTCGAATTTCGACGCGACGCCGATCGTCACGCACGGCACGCACCAGTACGCGCCCAGCAAGGAGGTCGGCATTGTCTAACGGCCAGTCGCACGCGGAGCACTATCCCGGCCCGCTGCACTCGCCCCCGGTCAAGTCGGGCGAGGTACGCAAGCCGCATCTGCCGCATGCGCATCATCCGAAGCTTCAACATCACTTCGATGACATGGGCCAGCAGCTCGAGGCCTCAACCCTCGGGATGTGGGTGTTCCTGGTCACGGAAATCATGTTCTTCGGCGGGTTGTTCATGGCCTACCTGGTGTACCGGTGGGCCAATCCGGCCGGGTTCCAGGAAGCCAGCGCCCATCTGAACAAGTTCTGGGGCGCAGTGAACACTGTCGTGCTGATCGTCAGTTCGCTCACGATGGCGATGGCGGTACGCTCGGCGCAGACGAGCGCGGCGCCGAAGACGCAAGTCGGGTGGCTGGTGGCGACGATGGTCTTCGGAACGGTGTTCCTCGGGGTGAAGGTCGTCGAGTACACCGACAAGTTCACCCACCACCTGGTGCCCGGACCGTATTTCCAGTGGCCCGGCGAGTACCCGGCGGCGGCGGAGATGTTCTATTCCCTCTACTTCGCCATGACGGGTCTGCATGCACTGCACATGATCATCGGTCTCGGCTTGATGACGGTGATCGCGGTCATGGCGTGGCGGGGTAAGTTCGACGCCGCGTACTACACGCCGGTCGAAGTCTCGGGACTGTACTGGCACTTCGTCGATATCGTGTGGATCTTCCTGTTCCCGTTGCTCTATCTGATCGGCGCACACTACGGCGCCGGCCATTGAGGGACTCACGACTAGCGACTAACGAGACTAAAGACTAACGACTAAGGACTAATAGATGTCTGGTCATATTCCGTCCCCCAAGGTGTACGTCGCCGTGTTCGCGGCGCTGATTGCCGGCACGGTGCTGACGTACCTCGCAGCGCTGGTGGACTTCGGCTTCTTCAACAACGTCGTGATGCTGGCGATCGCCGTCACGAAGATGCTGCTCGTGATGCTCTTCTTCATGGGCCTCCGCTGGAGCACCCGGCTGACATGGGTCGTCGCCGCGTCCGGCTTCGTCTTCCTGTTGATCATGTTCACGATCACGATGTCGGATTACCTCACGCGCGGCTGGGTCCCCGGAACGCTGAAGTAGGGGGCAGCGTCCTCCCCGTTTTGCCTTCATTTACCGCCCGTCATCCGCCGCTCGCCGTTTTGAATTGACCCGCGACGGGCGTCCCGTCGTAGAAATAGCTATACTTGGCGACGCCGATTCGCTAAACTTTCGCGCTGCGGCGCCCCCGTTTTTCAACCACCAGCGTTCCTGGCTTTTCAATGACGCTCTGATCTCATCGTGGCAACGCTAAAAGACGAACTTGCGTCCCTGAAAATCGAACCCGCTGCGCGCGGTGGGGGCGGCCGGCCCCGCGGCTGGATCATGTTGATCCTGCTCGTGCTTGCCGTGCTCGCGGCGGGCGGCGGATGGTTCTGGACTCAGCGCGTCCAGGCTGCTCCGGTCAAGACCGCGGCAGTCACCTCGGCCAATGGCGGCGGCTCTGCCGCCGGTGCCGTGCTGAACGCGTCCGGATACGTGGTGGCCAGGCGACGGGCCACGGTTTCGTCCAAGCTGACGGGCAAAGTGCTCGACGTCTTCGTCGAGGAGGGGCAGGCGGTCAAGAAAGGCCAGGTCCTCGCTCGGCTCGACGACTCGCAGATGCGTGCCGGCCTCGAGGTCGCCCGCGCCCAGCTTGCGGCCGCGAAGAGCTCGTTCGCGGAGGACGAAGCGCGGCTGCGCGAAGCCGAGCGGCAATACGCGCGGCTCAATCAATTGATAAAAGAGCAGGTCGTCGGACGCGCGGAAGTTGATACGGCCGAATCGGCGGTGGAGTCGCTGAAGGCGCGCATCGCGCTGGGGCGACAGCAGGTGGAAGTGGCCCAGCGACAGGTCTCGGCTCAGGAAACGGATCTCGCCGACACGATCGTGCGGGCGCCGTTCGACGGCGTAGCGATTTCAAAGGACGCGCAGCCCGGCGAAATGATCTCGCCCGTCTCCGCGGGAGGCGGCTTCACCCGTACCGGCATCGGCACAATCGTTGACATGACGTCGCTCGAAATCGAAGTCGACGTCAGCGAGAGCTACATCAATCGCGTCAAGCCAAAGCAACCGGTCGAAGCGGTGCTCGACGCGTATCCTGACTGGCAGATTCCCGGGCACGTCATCACGACAGTACCAACCGCGGACCGGCAGAAGGCAACGGTGAAGGTTCGAATCGGATTTGAACAGCTCGATCCGCGCATCCTTCCCGATATGGGAATAAAGGTCTCATTCTTTGGAGAGCGGCAGCCGGAAGCGGCGCAGCTGACTCCGGCCGCGCCGCGCGTGCTCGTACCGAAATCAGCCGTTCGCACTGAGAACGGGCAGTCAGTGGTGTTCGTCGTGCGCGCGGATCGCGTCGAGCGGCGCGCGGTGACGGTGGGATTGACGAATCGGGACCAAATCGAAGTTGTTTCAGGACTGGCAACCGGCGATCGGGTCGTCGTCGAGGGCTTTGACGGCCTCGCCGATGGCGCGCGCGTGAAGGAGCGCTAATGTCAACGTTGGTCAAAATCCGGGATCTCCACAAGGTTTACTATCGCGGCAGCGAGCAGATCGACGTCCTTCAAGGCGTGACGATCGACATCCCGGCCGGGGACTTCCTGGCGTTGATGGGACCGTCAGGCTCTGGAAAGACGACGCTCTTGAATTTGATCGGCGGGTTGGACACACCGACCAAGGGCGCGATCGAAGTTGGCGGCGATCGGATCGACACGCTCTCGGGCGGCAAGCTGGCCTCGTGGCGCTCGCGCCACATCGGCTTCGTCTTCCAGATGTACAACCTGCTGCCGGTGCTCACCGCGGCGCGCAACGTGGAGCTGCCGTTGCTGCTCACGAAGCTTGGCGCGGCCGACCGCAAGAAGCGAGTCCAGACGGCACTCTCGGTCGTCGGGCTCGCGGAACGCGCCCACCACTATCCGCGACAGCTCTCCGGCGGTCAGGAACAGCGCGTCGGCATCGCCCGCGCGATCGTCACGGATCCAACGCTCTTGCTCTGCGACGAGCCGACCGGCGATCTCGATCGCAGGTCCGGCGACGAGATTCTGAACCTGTTGCAGACGCTGAATCGTGACTATGGCAAGACGATCGTGATGGTCACCCACGATCCTCACGCCGCCGAACGAGCCAAGCGCACACTCCATCTCGATAAGGGGTTGCTTGTTGAGGAGGCCGGGGAACCGGTGAGAGCATGAAATTCCTGCATCTCGTGTGGCGCAACCTGATGCGCCGGAAGATCCGCACCTTCATCACCATCATGACAATCATGGTGGCGTTCCTGTTGTTCGGCGGCCTGATGGCGATCCGTGCGGCATTCAGCATGGGTGTGGACGTCGCGGGCGCCGACCGGTTGATGATGATCCACAAGGTCTCGATCATCCAGCCGTTGCCGAAAAGTTACGGCGATCGCATCCGCGCTGTCGAAGGCATCACCGCCCTTTCGCACGCCAACTGGTTCGGAGGCTACTACCAGGAGCCCAGCAACTTCGTGCAGAGCATGGCAGTCGATCCGGAGACGTGGCTGCAGATGTATCCGGAGTTCGAGGTTCCTGAGGACCAGAAGAAAGTCTGGCTCGGCGATCGGATCGGGGCGATCATCGGCGCCGATCTCGCCGCGCGCA
>Ga0075418_10002724_pt1 | contig 20256 bp, 18 predicted proteins | sample SoiMetdeltSBSDD2_FD_81776 | JGI IMG/M metagenome (GOLD analysis project Ga0075418, IMG submission 81776) | Bulk soil microbial communities from a Populus tree surrounding site in Tennessee, USA - Soil MetaG P. deltoides SBSDD2 | ecosystem: Environmental > Terrestrial > Soil > Tree plantation...
CCGAGAACATCAGCGCCGACCAGGTGCTCGCCGACGTCATCAAAAAAGTGCCGCGAAATTAGCGGCGTAAAACTATTTGACCTTATTTTTGATTGGCGGGGTCGATTTCAAATAATCGGCGATCGCCAGGGCATCTTCTTTTTTCATGTCTTTGTAGCCGTAGGAAACTCCTTGAATCACTTCGTACATCAGCCCCTGCACGTTATCGAGATCGGGCTTGGTTCCCGAGTGTAACAACTCGACTATGTCTTCGCGTTTCCATTCGCCGATGCCGGTTTCCTTGTCGGGCGTAATATTCGACACCGCTTGGCCTAGAGGTCCGGCCTTTTCGCTCGCCCCGGCCAAGTAGTAAGACTGTTTCGGCACGCCGAGGGAATTACGCGGCGTATGACAATCGCCACACAAGGAAACATGATCAACCAAGTAACGGCCGCGCTCGACGCCATTTGCTGGCGCTTGGTTCGGCGCGTTGCTGAAGCGGCCAAAGATTCTCAGAAAAATCGGCGTACCGACACTGCGCGCAAACGGCGCCCAGGTTTTTAACTCCGACGTCGCTTTCTTGACCGGCTTTATCGTTCTCAAATAAGCGATCAGCGCTTGCAGATCCGCCGGCGCCATGCCGGAGTATTTCTCGTAAGGCATTACCGGCAAAATCCGGCTGCCGTCGCGCCGGATCCCTTTCGTCATGGCATCGTGAATTTGCTGGTCCGTCCAATCCCCCAAGCCGGTCTCTTTATCCTGAGTAATGTTGGTGCTGTAAACCGTTCCGAATGGGATCGGAAAAGCGCGCCCGCCTGCGTGCGGTGTTCCCTTCGGCACGGTATGGCAGGCGCACCCGCCGGCCAAAGCAAAAATGTATTGGCCTTTGGCGATCTGTTCCTTATTACCGGTTTGGGCGTGGGCGAAGCTTTGCAACAGCACGATCGCCCCGACAAGACTGATCGAGACGATGGTCGGTGCGCGAAGTGAATTTAAGAGCGACATGATTTAGGGCGCGGCCTCCTTGCGAGATTTTCTGTCCAACTGCTGGAGTAGGGCGTAGAAGGTTTGGTTGATCGGTGCCGCTTGGCCGGCCTGGCGCAAGACTCTGATGACGATGCCGTTGAAGGCTTCGTATTCGAGAGGCTTGTGCGCTTCCAGATCCTGCAGCATGGAAGGCTTGAACTCTCCCAAGCCGCGCGAAAAAGCGATGGTGTCATCGAAAAGCGAGCGGTGCAAATCGATGCCGCGCGTGAGCGCAGCGCCCTGTACTTCCATCATGCAGGCGATGGCGAGATTGGTCAGTGCTTCAGACTCGACGATTTGTTTGACGTTGGCGCGAGCGAGGCTACTGATGGCGCAAAAAGGCGCGTTCCAAAGGAGCTTGGCCCATTGGATCTTTTGAATGTTGTCACTGAGCTCGCACGGGATTTCCGCCGCCGATAATACGCGCTCGAAGATTTCTACGCCTTCGTTAGCTTTACCGTCGAGTCGACCGAAGACAATTTTGCCGCCGTTGGCGTGGTGGATTACGCCCGGAGCGTCGATTTGCGCGCCGATGTAAACCACGCCGGCGAGGATACGATCATCGCCCCATAATTCGGCGAGCTTTTCCGGATTATCGACGCCGTTTTGGAGTGAGAGAATCGTCGTGCGCGCGCCGACCAGCGGCGCGCAAACTTTTGCCGCCGTTTCGGTGTCGTAGGACTTGACACAAAACAGCACGAGCTCGACGTTCTCGATCGCATCGCCGCTGGCCGTAAATACGGCATTGCGCACATGCCGATTGCCGCTCGGACTGACGATGCGCAAACCGTCGCGGCGCAGGGCTTCGAGATGCTTGCCGCGGGCCATGAAAACCAACTCATGTCCTGCCGCGGCCAGCTTCGCTCCGAAATAGCCGCCCACGGCGCCCGTGCCGATGACCGCGATACGCATGATGTTCCTGCTGTTTTCGGTGACTTTATTCTCGCCTGTCGGTGATGTCAATTTGGCGGCGGTTTAAGCTTTGAGCGTCGATATGGTATTAAACCAAGCGATGGAAAAGATTGATCCGCAGAGCGATCACGAAAAACTAAGCCAGTTTGCTCTCGGTCAGCGGGTAATGTTCAAGGGCAAACCGTATAAGCTGCAGCGGCGCACGACGCTCGCCTCCGGCGAGGCGGCCGTTGTCTTGCAGAATGAAAAAGAACAGTTCGTCATCGGCGCTAATCAGTTTCTTGCCGGCGTGCAGGCTTAAATGACTCGTCGGAACAATTTTGTCGGTTAGGGAGTCCATGATGGGGAGAATTCGTTTGACTTTGGCGTGCTGGGATTATGACCGCACGCGCGCGCTGCAAGACGGCCGGGTCGAGGTCGAGGGCGTCGATCTCACCTATTTGCCGTTGCGCGTAGAGGAGACTTTTTGGCGCATGCTGCGCTACGGCGAGTTCGACGTCGCCGAGATGTCGACGGGCTCTTTCCTTATGTCACGCGACAAAGGCGCGCCGCGGCTGATCGGCATCCCGGTGTTTCCGTCCAAGACTTTTCGCCATTCTTGTATCTACATCAATACCGACTCCGGCATTAAAAAACCGGCCGACATGGCAGGCAAACGCGTCGGCGTACCTGAATATCAAATCACTATGGCGACTTGGGCGCGCGGTATCCTACAGCATGAATACGGCGTATTGCCGGAACAAATGAAGTGGTTCACCGGCGGCGAAGAACATCCCGGGCGCCAGGACAAGGTCAAACATAATTTGCCGCCCAATATCGATATTCAGCCGATTCCCGCCGATCAAACTCTTTCCGCGATGCTCGCAAGCGGCGAGATCGACGCGATGCTCTCGGCGCACATGCCGTCGCCGTTCAAGGGGCGCCACCCGAAGGTTCAACGGTTAATCGCCAATTTCCGCGAAGTGGAGCAGGACTATTTTCGCCGCACGAAGATTTTTCCCATCATGCACACGATCGTGATCCGCGAAGAAGTCTACGAGAAGCATCCCTGGATTGCTCAAAGTCTGTTTAAGGCGTTCGATGAGTCGAAGCGCCTTTGCCAGGAAGCGATGTATGAGTTCTCGGCGCTCAAGTATATGCTCGCTTGGTCGATCGATGAGATGGAAAAAGAGCGCGAAGTTCTCGGCCCGGACCCATGGGCTTACGGCTTGGAAGCGAACCGCCACGTGCTGGAGACGTTGGTGCAATATACCTACGAGCAGGGCCTGATCAGCAAGCGTCCCGAAGTTGATTCGCTGTTCGCGAAAAGCACGCTGGAGGAATTCAAAATTTAAACAACGCGGACTCAACGCTGCTTCGTAGTATGGGTCAATATGGCGGAAGAAAAAACCTCCACATTCGAAGAGACCAAGTGGTGGATTGATCGTGGCCCGGTCAAGGAGCGGGAAAAAGCCGCGGAGCCGATCAAGGGTATCATCGAGAAATGGGCTTACGAATTGCTCAAAAACTATAATCAAGATCAAGCGGCCAAGAACCTTGTCGACATCAACACCAAACTCCTCAACGGTTTATCCGTCGGCCCCGGCGACTGGGGTTATTACTCACTGGAAATCGGCAAGTATCCGCAGGAAAAGCTGGCCAAGATCAAAAGCGGGTTACCGCTCCCGCCCGGCGCCCGAGGGATTGTCGTCGATGCCGGCTATTCAGTTCGCGTGATCATCACCGGCGAGCCGATCGGCGAACGCTACGTCGATATTAATTTTACCGACGCGCCGTCGTTGGACTGCTGGGTCCACGGCCAATTGGTGGAAGAGCGCGTTTACGCCAATGTCGGCGAGGCTCTGAAACGCATTCGCGCCGAACTGCCGCGCTATTTTAGCCCGCCTGAAAAGTCTTAATGGCAGCCACAAGTTTGCGGCGTGCAGCCGCAGCCCCCGGCTGGTGCGCTGGCGTCCTTCGCGGCCGCCGGCGCGCTGAAAACCGAGAGCTGTTTATCCACGGCGTCGCCCTGGCAGTGCGGGCAAGTGATTTTCTCGCGCGGCGAAATCACGATGGTTTCAAAATAAGAGTTGCAGCCGCGGCAGCGATATTCAAATATTGGCATAGATCCTCGTCGTTACCTGAGTGCGGAATTATACGAACCGTGCTTTGATTTAAATCAAGCGCCTTGCGCTTTAGGCTTTTTTTGTTTAACCGCGTCGCGCAGCGGATTATCCCGTGCGATCGGTTCGAGGGCAGTGATTTCCAAGCCGTAACCGCGCAGTCCAACCAGATGTTTCTTGTTATTGCTGAGCAGGCGCATTTTGCGCACGCCTAGGTCGCGCAGAATTTGCGCACCGATGCCGTATTCTTTGAAATCGGCCTGGTAAACGAACGAGCGGTTCATCTCCTTTTGCTGCTTTCCTTCCAGTCTCGGGTAGGTGACCATTGCCGGGCGCAGTCCTTTGCGCTCCGGTTGCAGATAAAGAATCACGCCCTTGCCTTCTTTGGCGATGATTTCCATGGAACGCTGGATCACCGCATTGGTGTTCAGCAATTCGAAACCAAAGACATCCCCGGGGACATATTTGGTGTGGACCCGCACCAGAGTCTCTTGCTTAGGCGAAATATCGCCCTTGATCAAAGCGAGGTGCTCGCTCTGATCGACATGGGTGTTGTAGACGATGGCTTGGAAGAGACCGCCAACTCGGGTCGGCAGAGGCGCGGACGCCGCTTTGTAGACCAAAAGGTCATAATTCAATCGGTGTTGGATCAAATCAGCGATTGTCACCACTTTCAATTTGTGCTTTTTGGCGAAGCGCATGAGGTCGGGCAGTCGCGCCATCGTGCCGTCATCTTTCATAATTTCGCAGATAACCCCGGCCGGCTTGAGCCCCGCCAAACGGGCCAAGTCGACCGAGCCTTCGGTTTGTCCCGCACGCACCAGGACGCCGCCATTGCGGGCGCGCAGCGGAAATATGTGGCCGGGGGTAACCAGATCCTGTGGTTTGGCTTCATCTGCAATTGCATCGAGAATGGTCTTAGCTCGATCGGCGGCGGAAATGCCGGTGCTAATGCCGGTGGCGGAGTCCACCGATACTGTAAACGCAGTGCCGAAGGGAGAGGTGTTGTCCGACACCATCATCGAGATTCCCAACTGTCGGACGCGCTCTTCGGTGAGCGGCAAACAGATCAACCCACGGCCATGGGTCGCCATAAAATTAATTGCTTCCGGAGTGACTTTCTCGGCAGCCATGCAGAGATCGCCCTCGTTCTCGCGGTCTTTATCGTCCATCAAAATGATCATTTGACCACGGCGAATATCGGCGATCGCCGCTTCGATAGTTGCTAGTGGCATGGCCAAGTAATCTACCATCTTGACCAGTGTCGTCAACTGGCGAGTCATAGCGCGCGCCCGAGTTTTGCTTGAGGCGACATCGAGCATTTATCCTGGCGAGACATTCCCTAGCAGGCATATACGGAATCGCGGCCGGTTTCGCTCTTGTTGACTTTCGGTCCCTCGGTGTTAGCGTATTTTTTGGATTTATAATGCTAAACCAATTCAAGACCGCCTTGTTCGTCGGCGGGCTGATTCTGTTTTTTTTCTTCGGCAGCCTTGCGGTTGGGTTGGCTCATGAAACCGTCCCGGGCAAATTTGTCTACAACGTCAAAGTAGATCTTGATGGTTCGAACAAAATTGCCCATGTCGCGCCTCAGTCACTGCGGGTCAGCTTGGACTGGGAAACATGTGATGTACCGACTCCCTCAGCAAAAACTCTGGAGGCGGGTCGTCTTTTTGAAGCGCCACCCGCGATTCGTGCCGGCGTGTTCGCCGCCTACGGCGGCCCTTATGTGCCCAAAATTTCTCGCCACATGCTCGATTCGATTCTTTTGATCTAAAGCTCCCGAGCGAGTTAATTCCGTTTAGACCAATCCCGGGGTTGCATCGTCAGGGCCTTGGGCATGACCGACTTTTTTAGAATTCTATGCCCATCACGAGGGCCGGCGCGCGCCGCGCCAAAAATTTGGAACAATGCCAGTCGATGGCTTGTCTAATCCAAAGGGAGGTAGTTCCATGGTCGAAAAAAAATTAGCTAGAGTCCGCGAGTCCCGGCTGCGGGGGCGCTCGCCGTTTTGGGTGAAAAACAACGGTCAGCCGCGAGCGCCGATTGAAGAGCGGGCTCTTTCGGTGTTTCAACCCGACATTTTGATCGAACATCAATATCAATCCACTTATCGTCGACGTTTTCACCTCGATCCCGAACGCGTGCTGATGCTTGCGGTGTTACAAGACGCCGTGGTTTGCTTCCAAGATAACGTAAAGGCTACCTGCAAACGCAAACAAACGATGCATCTCGATGCCGCCGAATGGATTACCAACGACGACCGTTCTTATCCTTTCTCTTTCGAGAACGTCTGCGAAGCCTTGGGCTTTGACGCCGGCTATATGAGACAGGGACTGTTGCGGTGGAAAGAGGCGGTCTTGGAAAACCGGGGGAAAAGGGAAAGTAAAAAGTCGTGGGCCAACTAGTTTGATCTTCTATAAAAATAAACGTGAACGGAAAAGTGGGCCGCCATGTCTAAATGGTGGAGGTGAGAAAATGATCAACGATTTAACCAAGAAAAAAAACATAGCGGTTTATTCGCTCGTCTTCGGTAGCATCCTTTGTTTGCTAGCGGGGGCCGGTATCAGCGGTGCCATCGAGCGCTATTCTACGGCCGGGCGGATTGTGCCCGTCGGCGCTGCCGGGGCACCCGTCGTTACCCAAGGTCTTCCGGACTTTGCCAGTCTGGCGAAGCGAGTAGGCCCGTCGGTTGTTAACGTCTCGACGACTCAGATTCGCAAGGCCGCCCAAGGCGGCCCGTCGCCTTTTGATGATGACGATCCGATGAGCCAGTTCTGGCAAAGATTTTTTGGCGGGCGCGTGCCTCGTGGGCCGCAACGGCAAAACGGGCTCGGCTCCGGATTTATCATCGACCGCAATGGCACGATTCTCACCAACTATCATGTGGTCGATGGCGCGCAAAAAATCTCGGTCACGTTATCGGACGGAAAAAATTACGACGCCAAAGTGATTGGCAAAGATCAAAAAACCGACATCGCGATGGTAAAAATCGATGCGGGTCAGGATTTGCCTGCGGTCACCTTCGGCGACTCCGATCGGCTCGAAGTGGGCGAGTGGGTCATGGCGATCGGCAATCCTTTCGGTCTGGATCACACGGTTACATCGGGAATCGTCAGCGCTAAAGGCAGACAAATTGGCGCAGGCCCCTATGATAATTTCATTCAGACCGACGCCTCGATCAATCCGGGCAACTCGGGTGGCCCGTTGATTAATTTGCGCGGCGAAGTTGTCGGCATCAACACCGCGATCTTTAGCCAGTCAGGCGGCAATATCGGCATCGGCTTTGCCATTCCGACGAATTCGATCAAAGAAGTGCTGCCGCAACTCAAAGACAAGGGCAAGGTCGTGCGCGGTTATCTCGGCACCACGGTGCAAAAAATTACCCCTGAAATCGCCGACTCGCTGGGTCTAAAAGAAGGGCGCGGCGCTTTGGTCGCCGATGTCATGAAGGGGAGCCCGGCCGAGCGCGCGGGGATCAAAACCGGCGACGTGATCGTGGCATTCAATAACAAAGATATTAAAGACTCGAGTGACTTGCCGGCATTGGTGGCGCGGGTTGCGCCGGGAACGACAGTGCCGCTTAAGGTGCTGCGCGACGGCAAAGAGATTTCGCTGTCGATCGGGGTGGGCGAAATGAAAGAGAACGAAGTCGCGGCCTCGAGTGCGGAGGGCGGTTTAGGTCTGGCCGTGCAACCAGTGACGCCGGAGATAGCCCAGAGCTTGGGCTTAGAACGCGCCGAGGGTTTGGTGATCGCGGAGGTCACGCCGGGCAGTGCCGCGGACGAAGCGGGGTTGCGTGCGGGCGATTTGATTTCTCAGATCAACCGCCGCCCGGTGAAAAACCTAGCGGACTACAACCGTGAAATGGCAGGCAGCGAGAAAGGTAAATCGGTCTTGCTGCTCGTCAAGCGCGGCCAGGAGAGCGTGTTTCTCGCGTTAAAAAAATAGCCGCGCTTTTCTAATGCTTCCGAACATCGCCTAGCCTCGGCGCCGTTACACGTGTCCGGAGCTGGGCGATGTTTTTTTATTACGGCAATCCCGCCATTGTATCGCGCGCTAGATTTATTCACTAGGTGTTTCCTGCTAGATTGCTTTCCCTGAGTTGCTGCGTGAGGAGAATGTACCAAAATGAAAGTGGGATTGATCGGCCATCGGGGCGCGGGGAAGACGACGATTTTCAACATGCTGACCGGCCTTCAGGCCCAGACCGGTGGCTTTGGCGGCAAAGAAGAGATTCACCTCGGCGTCATCAAGGTTCCCGATGCGCGGATCGACAAGCTGTCGGCAATCTTCAAACCGAAGAAAACCACCTACGCTGAAATCCGCTTCACCGATTTTCCGCCGAGCGAGGGAGAGGAAAACCTCAAGTCGAATCAGGCGATGGTGGCGCAAATGCGCGAAGTCGACGCCATCACTCTCGTGCTGCGCGATTTCGGTGCCGAAGCCAAGCCGATCAAAGAGTTGATCGACTTGATGACGGAGATGATCCTTGCCGATCTAGCCGTGGTGGAGAACCGGCGCAGCCGTCTAAAAAAAGAAAAGGCGCGCCCTCAAGAAGAGGCGTTGCTCGCGCGCTGCGCCGAGGCGCTGGAAAACGAGCAAAGCCTGCGCGCGTTGAGCTTCAGCGCGGATGAAGAGAGTCTTGCGTCCGGATTCGGATTTCTCAGCCGCAAGCCTCTCCTGGTGATTTTCAATGAGCCCGAAGAACACGCCGGCAAGCCGCTTGATCCTGCTTACCAGCAGGAGTTGAATCGCCGCGGCCTCCAGGGGCTCGCTCTCGCTGGCAAGGTGGAAATGGAAATCGCCCAGCTCGATGAAAAGGACCGGGTGGGGTTTCTGAAAGAGATCGGCATTGATGAGCCAGCACGCGAGCGCTTTATCCGTGCCTCTTACGCCTTGCTCAATCTGATCAGTTTTTTTACCGCTGGCGAAGACGAAGTGCGCGCCTGGACGATCACCCAAAGCACCGTCGCCAAAAAAGCCGCCGGCAAGATACATAGCGACATCGAGCGCGGCTTTATTCGCGCTGAGGTGGTCGCCTACGAGGATTTCATCGTTTACGGCAGCGAAGCAAAATGCAAGGAAGCCGGCAAACTCCGGCTCGAAGGCAAAGAGTATCTCGTCAAGGATGCCGACATCATCCACTTTCGCTTCGCCGTCTAACTCTTGTCCCGTGGAATTGTCCCCATGAGCTAGTTCGATGGCCCGTTGAGTGGCCGAATGAAATAGACTATTATCCGCCGGCTTGAGATTCGAAGGACCTTCTCATGAGGCAAAACGGGCTTTTTCCAGCTCAACAGGGTCGCGCGCCATTAGCGTGGGCATTGATCAGGATCTGGTTACTCGCGGCGATTTTCCTCGGCGCAAATTATTCTCCCGTCCTTGCCAATCCTTATCTTGCGAAACCCAGCGAGCGCTCGACCCATATCCGCATCGCGACGTGCGCCGTCTCCGGTGGCTTCGCGCACTTGTACACGGCTTTGGAAAATCATCTTTTCGACAAGTACGGTTTCAAGATGGAGCACGTTTTTATCCGCGGCAGCAGCGCCTCGCTGGCGGCGCTGATGGCGGACGAGGTTCAATTTCTTTACTGCGCCGCGGACGCCACGCTGCCGGCGCTGGCGGCCGGCGTCGACGTGAAGCTGGTCGCGGCGCCGCTAATCAAGCTCCCTTATGTGCTTGTCACTCGGAAAGAAATCCGCCGCGTCGAGGATTTGAAGGGGAAGTCGTTAGGCGTGGCCCGCGCCGGCGATCTGAGTGATCGGTTGTCTCGTTTGCTCGTAAAAAAACTTAATGTTCCCGACGTTACTATGCGGCCGATCGGCGGCAGCCAGACCGAGCGCTACCAAGCGATGATCGCCAACGTCGTTCAGGGCGTCGTCATTACCCCGCCGCTCGATGTGCGCGCAAAAAACGACGGTTATAATGTCGCCTACCGATTGATCGATCTGGATATTCCCTTCATCTACAGCTCGCTGCATGCCAGTTCGCGGACGATTCGCGAATATCCGGAAACGGTGCAACGCATGGTTGCGGCGTTCGCTGAAGCGATCAGGTTTTCCGCTCGAAACCCCGCCAAAGCCAAAGCGGCTATCGCCAAAGTCATGCGCGTGAAGGACGAAGAAGCATTGCAAGTTGCCTATAACGTCTACACCAAAGACATCGTCGATCGGCACATGATCGTACCGGCGCAGGTGGTTGCCGAGTCTGTGGAACTGCAGCGGAGCTTGGGCACGCCGATCAAACGAAAGCCGGACGACCTCTACGACAATTCCTTTGTGAACAATCTCGACAAGAGTGGTTTTCTGAGAGAGCTTTGGGGCAAGTGAGGCGCGCCGGCCTGCTATTCTAAAAGCGTTAAGCGGTTTGGTGCGGCGTGGATGTGAGACAATTCGGAATTTCCTACCTGAAAGGTTGTAGCAATGAAGACACTTATCCAAGGCGGCTGGGTCGTTGGTTTCGACGGCAAAGAACATGAAATTATCAAAGATGGCGTGGTCGTTTTCGACAGTAATCGGGTGGAGTTCGTCGGTAAGGATTATGCACAACCCGTCGACAAAAAGATCGACGCCAAAGGCTGCCTGGTTTCGCCGGGGTTTATCGACACGCATTTTCACTCGGGCATCAACGCCAGCGATTACATTCTTAACGATTCGACCAAGACCGATTTTTTTGCGTCCAATTATTTGGCCCACGGTGGCCCGACTCGCGAGGGCGCGCATTCGGCGCATTTAAAAGATGTCGACATCGGCCAGCGGTATTCGCTCGTCCATGTTTTGAAGAGCGGCGTGACGACGACGTTCGACATTGGCGGTGCCGGCGGCGAGCCGGAGCGGTACGTCGACATGGTCGATCAAGTCGGCATTCGTTGCGCCGCCGGTCCGAGTTATAAAAACGTATCTTTCTTTCATGATCGCGAAGGTCGGCTCGAGTACGACTGGGACGACGAGCGCGGCAGTAAGGGACTAAAGACCGCCGTCGACTTCGCCAAGAAATTTGACGGCGCATGCAGCGGCCGCATGAGCGCGTTCCTCTATCCGGGCCATGTGGATTCGTGCACGCCGGCGTTGTTGAAAGACACGAAGAAAGCGGCAAAGGACGCGGGAGTGAGAATTCAAATCCACGCGACGATCAATCTTTTCGAGTTTCACACAGTGCTGCAGCGCGAACGTTGCACACCGATCGAGTTGTTGAAAAAGATTGGCTTTCTCGATCCGGAAGTATCGCTGTCGCACTGCATCTTTATCAGCGGCCATAGTTGGCTCGCCTATCCCTACGGCGATGATCTGAAAATCATCGCCGACTCCGGCGCATCGGTGGCTTACAGCCCGCTAAAGTATTTAAAGCTCGGCATCGTCATGGAGTCCTTCGATAGATATCGTCAAGCGGGTATCAACATGGGCATCGGCACGGATACTTTCCCCAAAGACATTCTCTCCGACATGCGCTACGCGGCGATCGCGTCGCGCGTCGCTGATAAGAATTTTCTCGCCGGGCACCCGCGCGATGTTTTCAACGCGATCACTTTAGGTGGCGCGAAGATGCTCGGGCGTGACGACCTAGGCCGGCTGCAAAGAGGCGCCAAGGCCGACATCACGATCGTCAACCTGCGGGACATCGCCTTCGGCGCGGTGCGTGATCCGATCCGCTCGCTCATGGAAACTGCGGTGAGTCGCGACGTGCGCACGGTTATCGTCGACGGCGAAACGCTGGTCGATAACGGCAAGTATCTCCGCCTCAACGAGCAAGAGCTGCTCGACAAAGTCCAAGCCAAGGGCGAACAAGTCTGGGATAGCGTACCCAAATGGCATTGGACCGGAAAGGGAATTGACGAAGTCGTGCCGCCGAGCTTTAGGATGAAGTGAAAGCTGAGAAAAAGACGGCTTGCTTTGCCGGCCGGATTATTCGTTATCGAACCTATATCAATGCTTGTAGCTTAGCAGTTAGTGCACGAATCTCTTCAAACCCTTTCTGCCAAAATTTGGGTTTGTGAATATTCACCCCCAACGGCCTGAGCAATGCTTCCGGCGAATCCGAACCCCCCGCTTCGAGCAGTGCGAGATATTTCGGCACGCAACTCTTTCCTTCGTCTTTGTACATTCGATAAAGCGCGAGGACCAAGAGCTGACCGAAGACGTAGCTGTAGCAGTAAAAGCGGGAATGGATGAAGTGCGGGATATACGACCAGCCCCAACGGTAGCCATCCGGCATCTCAACCGCATCGCCGTAGTATTTTCCGTTGGCTTCGAGCCAAAGAGTTCCGAGCGCATCGGGCGTAAGACGTTTTTCGGTTCTTGCGGCAAACGCCTTTTCCTCGAATCGGGTGAGCACGTTTTGACGGAATACGGTGGCGAAGATGTCTTCGATTTTGCCAGCGAGCAGCGCGATTTGCACTTCCCGATCGGTTTGATGCTCGAGCAAGTAATCGAAGACGAGCATTTCGCCGAACACCGAAGCGGTCTCGGCGGTGGTGAGCGGCGTGTCGTAATTAAAATAATTTTGCTTACGGCTTAAGCAGCCATGCAGACCGTGGCCGAGCTCATGGGCGACGGTCATGACGTCACGCAGGTTGTCGTCGTAATTGCACAGAATGTACGGATGTAACTGCGGCGAAGGCGAAGCGCAGAACGCGCCGCCGCGTTTGCCTTTGCGAATCTCGGCGTCGATCCAATTCTTGTCGAAAAACTCCGCCGCGATTTGACGGAACTTCGGATCGAAAGCGTCGAACGCTGCGAGAATCACCTGGCGCGCTTGATGGTACGGAAATGGTTTAACTTCTTTACCCACCGGCGCGTACTGGTCATAGAGCGCAAGACGCGGAAGCGTAAGCAGTTTGGCTTTTAGGCGGAAGTAGTCGTGCGCCAAACCGTAGTTTTCCTCCACCACCGCCATCATGGTTTTCACGGCCGCGCCGTCGATTTCATTGAACAGATGACGCTGGGCCATGGGATCGGGATAACTGCGCAGCCGGTCCATGGTCAACTGATCTTGGATAAGCGTGTCATAGATGAACGTCAGCACTTGGCCATGCTGAGACAAACCGTTATAGAGCGTCTCCATGGCGCTTTGCCGCAGCCCGCGATCGGGTTCGTGGAGCAGTGACAGAATCTGACTGAGATTGAGGTCTGCTTTTTCGCCTTGTTTTTCGAAGGAGAATGTCAGCGACGACGTGATCTCGGAAAAAAGTCGGCCGAAGGCATTGCGCCCGGTGTTGTCTCTATCGTTGATGACCTTTTCTTCCAACTCGGTGAGGGTATGCGGCCGGTGACGGCGCAGGCTTTTGAGATAATGACGGTAAGCTTCTAATGTAGGGTCTGCCATGAGCCGACTCGCGATCGTGTCATCGAGTTTGAGCCATTCCAGCTCGAAAAATAGCAGCAGGTTCCGAACCTCCGTCGAGCGCTGCTCGACTCGTTGCGTCAAATCTTGATATTCCGGTTTTGCCGTATCGGCCGCATAGAGCAGTCCGGCGTAAGTGCCGACGCGGCCCAAGGATTCAAAAATGATTTCCAATTCCCTGAGTCCCTGAAGAAGGCACTCAGCCGTGAGCGTTTCACGGTCTTGCATCAAGGCGCGGAAACGATCGGCAAATCTCTCGGCGCGGGCATGACAATCCTTAATCGTCAGGTCGATGCGCGGATCGTCGTGCGCTGCGTAAAGGTCGCTTAGATCCCATCGGATGCCTTCGGCGCTATTTGTAGTCATTGCCCTTGCATTCCTTCCAAGGCCGCCGCTTTTGAGGGGCGGGTAGAGCCACGGAGTCTTTTTCCGGCGCGCTTTATACTCGCGATAATCAAGTTGTTTGAGCCGTCGGCTGACACAGACTCCAGGCCGCGGTTGAACTCTGACGCGATGAAAGATATAGCACGAAAACATTAGCCTACCAGAGAGAGGAGAGTTTTTGTGTCGGATTTATCAGAACTCAAAACCAAACTCGCCATGTCTTCGCGCATGTTATTTAATGTCGGATTGGTAGATTACAGCGGTCATATCAGCGTGCGCATCCCTGGTTCAGATCACCTGCTGATCTTGCCTCATCCTGTGAGCCGCGCGACAGTTAAGCCTGACGATATGGTGATCACTGATTTTGAAGGTAAATTGATCGAAGGCAAATACAAAGCGCCGTCGGAGGTCAATATGCACGCGCGGGCGTATAAAGCGCGCAGCGACATCCAGAGCGTAGCCCACCTTCATAACCATATGGTGGCTACCTTATCGATGGTCGATAAGCCCTTTTACCCGGCAACTTCTAATCCTGGCGCCTTTTTCGGGCCGGGGGCGTTACCGAAATATATGGATCCGGCGCTTATCCATACGATCGAGCAAGGCGATGCGGTGGCAAAAGCTCTGGCCAATGCCGACGCGGTTATGCTGCGTGGGCATGGCTCAATGGTCGTGGCGGATTCGATCGAATGGGTATTTGCCGGCTGTGTCGACTTGGAAGAGGCCGCAGCACGGTTTTATAAAGCTTCTTTGCTTGGTCCGGTTTTGGTTTACAACGAGGATGAAACGCAGCGGGTGATGAAACAGCGGCGCAAAGATTCCGTCGTCCAAAAGGTTTGGGACCACAACGTCGCCAAAACCAAGCTGGCCGGGTTGATGGACGATATTTAGCCATAGAGCTTCCGTAACGACCTCTGCCAATTGGAGCTCGGGCTGGCTTTGAGGCTTGTTTGTGCCACGCCTATTCTTCAGATCCAGCTCAGTAGGGATTTATCACCAGATCGCTAAGTAGCTAAATTCACTGGCTAGATAGGTTTTCTCCTACACCACAGGTTGGGTGGATTTTATTCTTGCACGCTATTAGGGTGTATGTTATAAAATGCGTTTCAAATTAACGAGGAGACTGGTCGAAATGTACGATGATTTTTTAGCAAGGATTCTTGAACCTGATATTTTTTTACCTTCGCAGTTTTACGGTTCGGGCGGTTTGTCACGTAAACTGGAAGGTGAAAAACGCCTCATGATCGCGGTTTTAAAGGATGCGGTCGAATGTCTGGAAAAATACCGCGGGTCGCGCAACAGCGCAGCGCGGAGCCATTATGAAAACGCGATTGAATGGGTGATGGATAACGGTACCGATTGGCTATTTTCCTTTACCAACATCTGCGATTTATTGGGCTTTGACCCGCAATACCTGCGCGATGTTCTGCTTAAGCGAGAAAATAAATACGTCAAGCCGCTCGGCCAGAGAGTGTTTTCCCTGGCTGCTATGGGCGGGCAGCCGTAGCCTATCTTCTTCTGGTTTTTAAGTTATTTAGCTCATCCTGAACGATTTTGCCGCGCGGCGTATTGGCGCCGATGATTTTGACTGCTCGCTCAAGGCTGGAGATTGCCTTTTCATCGTCGTCCTGGAGCATAAACGATCGGCCGATGTAATAATAACCATCCCCCGGCCGATCGAGTTTTCCATACACCATACCGAGCCGATTCGGTGGTCGGTCCCAGAACGGCGCAAGGTTTTGCGCGTTCAGAAAAGCGCCGGCAGCGCCGCGCAAATCCCCCGATTTTTCCAGCATGTCGCCTAAGTAAAAATAGGTCAGAGATTCGTTGGGCTCGAGCGCTAGGGCCCGGTCGAAGGCATTTCGTGACGCGCTAAAGTCGCCGATTTCGCCATACAATCGGCCTAGGTCACGTTCCAAGCCAGCATTCTCAGGCTGCAGTTGCCGGGACTTTTCATAATTTTGCCGCGCTTGTGCCAACTGCCCTTGCAGCTGTTCGGCAAATCCTAAGAGATGGCGGAGTTGGGCATCCTGCGGATTTTTTTGCACCAGCTTTTCATACTCGGTCACCACAGCCTCCCGGCCGGGGCGATCCATGCGGATCACGATCTGGACTTTCTTCAACACCTCAGGGCTTTCGGAACGCAATTCGCGCGGTGTCAGTGATTTGACTACCAGTTCGGCGTTAGCGACTCGTTCCTGGGTAATCGGATGACTCATAACATAGGCCGGAACGTCGATCGGGTTCAGCGCCCGTTCTTGGTCCAGCATTTTAAGAAACGCGATCGTCCCTTTCGGATCGTAACCGGCCGCCGCCATGTATCGTGTCCCCAGGGTATCGGCTTCCATTTCGAGTTGGCGACTGAAGGCCAACTGGCGCGTCGCCGAGACGGCTTGCCCGACTATGCCTGCTGCTTGCCCACCGCTGCCACTTCTCGCCAGCGCTACCATCGCCAGCAGGCTCAGAATCGAAATTGCGTCGGGCCCCGACGAGCGTGCCATGTGGTGCCCCTTGGCGTGTGTTATTTCATGTCCCATTACTCCGGCTAGTTCATCCGTGCTCTTCGCCCGTTCGATCAGTCCGGTGTATACGTAGATCGATCCGCCGGGAACGGAAAATGCGTTGAGCTGGTCGTCTTCGATGACAAAGAATCGATAGTCAAACGACAGCGGTCCGGTGGCGGCAAGGATGCGCCGGCCAATGCGATCGATGTAACGCTCGACTTCCGGATTATTAGGGAATTTCAAAAATTTTTTTGCTTCGCGGCGAAACTCGCGGCTGATTCTGCTCTCTTCGTCTTCAGCTGGCGGACTGACTGACGGAATAACCGGGGCCAACCCGGAACTGCAACCGCTGAGCAGAAGAGCAACTGAAAGCAACCATGCACAATGACCGTGCCATGGCCGGCGCGTGACGCCTTGGCCAATCATCGACGGATTATAGAAATTATGCTCGGCCGGATCAATGGCAAGCAGTTGACGAGCGCCGACCGAGTCCCTATTCTCGACTCGATTACGACTCCAAGGAGTTCATCATGTCCACACGCTTCGAAGTTCCAGCAGAGAAACTCGCCTGGCGCTGCGATTTGTCTTTTCTGCCGTACAGCTGTACCGCGGAGATGACGCCGCTGGAAGATTTTATCGGCCAAGAGCGCGCGATCCGCGCGATCGAATTCGGTCTGGGCGTGAACAAGCCCGGTTTCAATATTTTTGTCACCGGACTTACCGGCACCGGCAAAACCAGTATCATCAAAGCCTTTCTCAAGAAAATTACCAACCGGCAAACCACTCCCGCCGATTCGCCGGTGCCTGAAGATTGGTGTTACGTGTACAATTTTACCGATGCCGATCGGCCGCTAGCGCTGAGAATCCGTCGAGGTTGGGGGAAAGTGCTCAAAGCCGATATGGAACAATTCGTCCAAAGCGTGCAGCGCGAAGCCAAAAAAATGTTCGAGAGCGATGAATACGCGCATCAACGCCAGGAAATGGTCGAGCAAATCCAGAAAAAACAACAGCAGACGATGGAAGGGCTGATCGAGGAAGCCAATGGGGGTGGATTTACTTTGCGCATGACGCCATCGGGCATCGTGCTGCTGCCGACGAAGGACGGCAAGCCGATGCAGGAGGCGGACTATCTCGCTTTGCCCGCGGCGGAAAAGAAACGGCTGGAGGAAACGCGCGGCGAGATCGAAAAAAAAGTCGAAGATGCGATGCGCGAAGGAAGAAAACTCGAAAGGGAGATCGGCGAGAAGCTCGAAGAAGCGGAAACCCGGGCGGCGGACTATCTCGTGCGCATTCCGCTTGCCGATCTCAAAGAAAAATACCGCGAATATCCCAAAGCCGTCGCCTATCTCGACGGTGTGCGCGATCATATTCTCAAAAATCTCGGACGCTTCAAAGGCGCCGAAGGCGCGCCCAGCGCGGCGGCGCTGGGACCGATGCAATTCGGTGAGCCGCCCACCGATCCGTTTTTGCCCTATCGAATCAACGTATTCGTCGACAACAGCGACACTCACGGCTCGCCAATCATCGTTGAAACCAATCCGACTTATCACAACGTGTTCGGCGTCATTGAAAAGAAACCAATGGTCGGCGGTTACGTGACCGATTTCACGATGATCAAGGCCGGTTCGATCAGCAAGGCCAACGGCGGTTATTTGGTCCTCTACGACCGCGACGTGTTGTCGAACGCGGGAGTCTGGGAGGCGCTACAGCGCGTGATAAAAAACCGCGAGCTCAGGATCGAGGAGCCGAGTGCGTTTTTCGGCTTTGTGCCGCCCCAGGGGCTGCGCCCCGAGCCGATTCCGACTGATACCAAAATTATCATGATCGGCGACCCAACGTTGTATCGAACCCTGGCCGCCGCTGATCCGGATTTTCGCGAGACGTTTAAGGTGAAGGCCGATTTCAATTTCGAAGTCGACCGCACACAAGAGAATGTCACGGCGTTCGCCTGCTTCATCAGCGATTATTGTAACCGCGAGGGCTTGCGCCACTTAGATTCCGAAGCCGTAGCGCGAGTCATCGAACAAGCGGCTCGACAGATCGAGGATCAGAACAAGCTTTCGACCCGCTTCAGCGATATGGTCGATCTGCTGATCGAGTCGAATTATTGGGCAGGAAAAGATCATGCCGAACTGGTTTCCGGAAAGCACGTCGAGCGCGCGATCGTCGAAAAAAACTTTCGTCTCAATTTGATCGAGAAGCGTCTCCAAGAGTTGATCACCGAGGGAACCATTCTGGTCGACGTCGAGGGCGCGGCGATCGGCCAGGTCAACGGCCTGGCTGTCTATCAAATGGGCGATTTCAGCTTCGGCAAGCCAGCGCGCATCACCGCCAAGACTTTCGTGGGGCGCGGCGGCATCGTCAATATCGAGCGCGAGTCGAAGATGAGCGGCAAGAGCCACGACAAGGGCGTGCTGATTCTCGGCGGCTACTTGGGCGGTAAGTATGCGCAGCAGACGCCGCTCTCGTTATCGAGCACGGTTTGTTTCGAGCAATCCTACGAAGGCGTCGACGGCGACAGCGCGTCATCCACCGAGCTTTACGCACTCCTCTCGAGCTTATCGGAAATCCCCATCCAACAGGGCATCGCCGTCACCGGCTCGGTCAATCAAAACGGCGAGGTTCAGGCGATCGGCGGCGTCAATCAAAAAATCGAAGGTCATTATGACGTGTGCCGCCTGAAAGGACTGACGGGCGCCCAAGGCGTGATGATTCCGCGCGCCAACCTGCGCCATTTGATGTTGCGACCGGACGTGGTCGACGCGGTTAGAGCGAATAAGTTTCATATTTACGCGGTCGGCACCATCGATGAAGGCCTTGAAGTGTTGACCGGCGTGCCCGCCGGGGCGCACGACTCGGCGGGTAATTATGTCGAGGGAACGGTCAACGAGCGGGTGCAGAAAAAATTACAGCAATTCACCGAACAGCAAAAACACATGGCGGCATCGGGCGGCGAGAAATCAGCGGACGCGGTCCAATAGAAAATAAAAAATCAACCCTCGCGCGCCTTGGTCGATTCGGGACGAATACCCAGCGGAACGGAAAGCTGCATGGATTTACCCTTACGCAAGATAGTCAAATGCACGACCCGGCCGGCTTCTAAGCCGCCGATCATGCGCGAGACATCGCGCGGGCTGTCCACTTGGGTTTCGTTGACCGACAAAATCACGTCCTGTTTTTGAATGCCGCCGCGCGCGGCGGGCTGCCCCGGCAGCACGGAACTGACCACAACGCCTTTCACCGGATGAAGTCCGAGTGTCTTGGCCTGTTCGAGCGAGATATCCGACATCTGGACCCCGAGCCAGCCCCAGGTAAATTTCTCTCCTTTCACCAAACGAGGCAGGATCCGCTTGATGGCGTTGATCGGCGTGGCGAATCCCATATTGCCCCGCTCTGCTGCCATCGTGATCATGCCAATCACGTGTCCTTTGCTATTCAGCAGCGGGCCGCCGCTGCCGCCGGGATAGGCGCCGGCATCGGTTTGAATAAAATCATAACTCGCCGAATCGGGATAACTTCGCCCCGAACGGCTGACAATTCCCAAGTTCATTGAGCTTTCGCGACCAAAGGGATAACCGAATACGATGGCCAGATCGCCAACGTGAATCGCATCGGAATTGCCGAACGCCAAAGTCGGCAACTCTTGCTCGGTGGTGATTTTTAGAATGGCCACGTCGATCTGGCTATCTGTGGCGATGACCTGCGCCGGCAGCCGTTGTGAGTCGGCAAGCCGGATTTCAATCTCTTTGGATTTTTCGACCACGTGCTGAGCGGTCAGGATGTAACCGTGCGCGTCGATGATGAAGCCGGAGCCGCGACTGCCGAGAGGCGACGCCGGGTTGCCTTTTGCGTCCTGCGTGGTCACGCGGATCTGTACGATCGCGGGACGAGAATGGTCGGCCAACTGAACGAACGCGCGATTTAACCGATCCAGCTCCGAATCTTCTGACGCCTGGGCTTCGCGCCAGGTAAAAGGCGAGGTTGAACTCGGCTTGAGTTGGGCCGAC
>Ga0075418_10002725_pt1 | contig 20255 bp, 15 predicted proteins | sample SoiMetdeltSBSDD2_FD_81776 | JGI IMG/M metagenome (GOLD analysis project Ga0075418, IMG submission 81776) | Bulk soil microbial communities from a Populus tree surrounding site in Tennessee, USA - Soil MetaG P. deltoides SBSDD2 | ecosystem: Environmental > Terrestrial > Soil > Tree plantation...
ATATCAAACATGACATGTATTTGGGAGCGCCGGCTCCTTTGTTTCGTCTTGCTAAACAATTGAGACTTGAGGAAACGGCAGCGGAAAAATTGCCTTGGGCGCGTCTATCGAGAAGTCAGTCAGGAGTAAACTTCAGGCGACAGCATCCTATTTATTACTACGTTGCAGACTTTTATTGTCACTCACACAGAATCATTGTAGAAGTCGATGGACCCACTCATGATCGAAAGAAAACCAATTTAGCGATCTCCTACGAACTTCAGGATTCAATGAATTCAACATAGAGGTCATACGATTCACTAACGAAGAAGTCATGAATAATATTGAGGACGTCGTTTTGAGGATTAAGGAACTGAAAGTTCGTTAGGAACTCTTTTCGGGTCAGGGGCCGGGGAAAAGTCTTGGAAATGACCGAAAAAGACAACTTTTTTCCTTTTTGAACAGTTACTAAATCTGCAAAGCAACAATTTTGACTTTTAGAATACATTATTATGATGCGCATTCTTCCACAACTGTTTTATAAGTCACCGGAGGTAACGAAAATATTTGTTGACGGACTCGCTTGCATAGTTCACAAAGAGCTTAGCGAAGCCGTTTGGCATAAGGAAGGTTATGTTTCCACGCACGCGATCACTTTGGTATTGAAGGGTCTATTACAAGTGGATGGCGATAATGGCGAGCGGGTTCAGGTGAGATCAAATCAGATGGTCTTTCTGCCGAAGGGATTATACAACATATCAGACATCATTCCGGAAAAGAACACAACTTTTGAAGCAGTGGTATTCTTTTTGGATGAGGAGGTCGTTAATGATTACGTAACAAAAAACAACATCAAGCCCCGGAAAGATCTATGTGCGTCAGTCAAGATAATGAATTATTCTAAAGAAGTTAAACAATACACTGAGGCCCTGCTGACTATCTACAAAGGCAAAACGGTAACTGACAGGAACCTTACGCGACACAAACTCTATGAGCTTTTACACCTCATCACAACCACCGATACAGGATGTTTTCCTGAGGCGCTGGCAACTATCAATAACAAACAGCGCAGGAGCCTAACCGAATTTATGAGCGCTAACTATTCAAAACCTCTAAGTATTGAAGACTATGCGTACCTCACAGGGCGGAGTATTTCAAGCTTCAGGCGTGATTTTGTTGATCACTTCGGCATATCTCCGAAGCAATGGCTGATCGATAAACGGCTTGAAAAGGCAAAGGAATTATTGCTGAGAAATAGCACAACCGTTTCGCAGGTTGCACTCGAAGTGGGCTACGAGAATTTCTCACACTTTGTCAAAGCATTTCACAAAAAGTACGGAACCTCACCAAAACAATTCCTAATGAAGTCACGGAAAGAAGTACTTGTCTGATGTTTTGATTGATTTTCACCAGTTTTGATTTTTTGAAATATTTCCGGGGACTCACATCTGTCATCTTTGAATCAAATAAAACAAAATTCAACTATGAACAGATTAAAAGGAAAAACTGCTGTCATTACCGGGGGTAACAGTGGTATCGGACTGGCTACTGCTCAGCTTTTTCTGGAAGAAGGAGCCACAGTTATCATCACAGGAAGGCGGAGCGATGCAGTCAAGCAAGCAACAGAAAGCCTGGGTAAGGGAGCTTTTGGAATTACCAGTGACGCAGGGAATATGAAAGATGTGAGAGCGTTGCCCGTCGAAGTAAAAAAGATAACAAAACAAGTAGACATCCTCTTTGCCAATGCAGGTGTAGGACTTTTTGCGCCGTTCAATGAAACCAGTGAAGACCTGTTTGACAGCAACCTTAACGTTAATTTCAAGGGCGTATTTTTTACTGTGCAGGGATTACTGCCACTGATGCCAGACGGCAGCTCAATCGTGCTGAACTCAACTATACTTGTTCACAGTGGGCTTGAAACTACGGCCGCATATTCCGCATCAAAAGGAGCTGTACTCGCTCTAGGAAAAACATTGGCTATCGAACTTGCATCTAGAAACATCCGCGTAAACAGTATTAGTCCCGGTCCTATCAGCACACCCATCTACAACAAAATGGGAATGCCAGAAGATGTATTGAAGGAATTTGCCGCTAGTGTTCAGGCAAAGGTTCCGTTGAAACGCTTTGGAGAATCAAGAGACGTCGCACAAGTTGCACTTTTCCTGGCGTCGGAAGACAGCACATTCATGACGGGATCCGAAGTTTCCGTTGATGGAGGGAAGAGTAAGACGTTTTAGCTTTTGTCTTCCGGTTGGTTCTATCCAACCGGAAGACTTTAGGAAGGAATAGGGAAGCAAGGGATAAGGAAGGCGCAAAACGCTACTGGCGGGCAGGCATAACTTATAACTCATAACTCGTTAATGTGCCATGAGTTTTTCTTTCTGAATATACACAAGCGAGGTATCAACAGCTCCATAAACATCTCCGTCGAACTTATCCATCTCGAGGATATACCACTTCACCCCTATCTCGTGGCCTTTCTGAAAGACAGATTTGTAGTCGATCTTCTGGCTTTTTCCGAGTGGCACCCAACTATTCGGGGGCATATCGGGTGGGCTGAAGTCAGCGCCATTAAACACTCCAGTAGATACATGGTCTGCCATATTCTTGACGTGAAGTAATTCCACGCCGTCCCGATACTTGTCCATAAACTTTACCGGATCCTCTCCCGCATACGTCACCCAGAACACGTCCATTTCAAGACGAACACAACTGTAATCAATACGGCTCACGAAACTGTCGAAGAAAGTCTTTTGATTCTCCATCGGCTGGAGCTCGTATCCGTGGATATGATAATACAGTTGAAGTCCCGATTCCTTGGCTTGTGGACAAGCTTTCATAAGAATGTCTGCTGCCTCATTAACAATGTCAAGCGTCACAGAATCTTCGAATGTCTCCTTTAACCACGCAATACCAGTGTAGTGGGCTCCCAACTTCTTTGCAGTTTCTATGATAACCGTAGGGTCTTTACGCCAATCCCCTAGCGTGTTCCAATGAAGGGCAAACATTTTAAGACCCGCAGCATCGAGTTGTGACCTGAAAGCGTCAGGGTTGCCTACAATATAGGGTGCATCAAATCCTTCGACATATGTAATACCGAGGTCTTTGATCTTCTTCAATGTTCCAGGCACATCTTTTTCAAGGTCGTAGCGGAAAGTCCACAATTGTGCTGCTAGTTGTCCAGGTGTTGAGGCGATTGAGTCGGAAGCTGTTTCATCGACCTGTTGCGCCTGCTTTCCGCAAGAAATGAGGAAAAAGATTGAGAAGATTGTGAGATGAATTGGTCTCATGGCTGGGTCTGTTTGAGTAGACTAATGTAGCGCGAATCCGGGAATATTAATCACCCATTTTTGCACTGACTGCATTATCAAAGTTATTTTCATTGAACCACCCATATGATTTCGCCTTCGAACTTAAGTCTAATTGTACTAAATTCATGTATTGCGTTTTTTAGAAAAATATGGCGGCCATCAATCTGAACGTGAACGGAAAAACACAGACAGTAAATGTAGAGCCTGCTACGCCTGTTCTGTGGGTTCTGCGAGATCATCTTGATCTTGTCGGGACCAAATACGGATGTGGTGTCGCTCAATGTGGCGCTTGTACCATTCATCTGGATGGAGTAGCTGCCAGATCCTGTATGTTGCCTTGCCTTGCATTCACTCGTCATTCCTTGTTCCCTGCTCCTTGTTCAATATCTGCATTTATGATCCGACTCATCGAAAAAATATCGAACAAGGAACAAGGAATCATGAATATTGAATTTGCCTTGCCTGCAATTCACTCAGCATTCTCCTTGTTCCCTGCTCCTTCTTTAATATTTCCAAATAAGTACTAAGGCAATGACACTCAAGACTACAATAAGCAGAAGAACGTTTTTGAAATCCAGCGCACTGGCGGGAGGTGGATTGATGATAAGTTTTAGCTGGATGGGCTCGTATGCATCCCCGGGTACAGAAGCCTTGGCAACTGATAACGAGTGGACCGAACTCAATGGATTTTTGAAGATCGGGAGCGACGGGGTGATCACCATCATGTCGCCCAACCCTGAGGGTGGACAAAATGTAAAAACCTCTATGCCTATGATCGTGGCAGAGGAGCTCGATGTCGACTGGAAAAGTGTAGTGGTAGAACAAGCTCACTTGAACACGAAGTACTATACCCGTCAATTCATAGGAGGAAGTCAGGCGATCCGGCAGGGATGGAAAAGCCTTCGGGCAGCCGGCGCATCAGCCCGACACATGCTTCGCGGTGCCGCTGCACAATCCTGGCAAGTTCCAATTGATGAAGTCACTACAGAGAGAGGCACCCTTCATCACCAAAAAAGTGGTAAGTCGGCGTCATATGCTGCGATGGCTTCAAATGCTGCCAAAATCGAAGTACCTAAAGAAGTGAAGCTAAAGGATGTAAAGGATTTCAAGATCATAGGCACTTCTCAAAAAAACGTAGACGCAGAAAAGATCGTGACCGGAAAACCGCTCTTTGGAATGGATACGAAACGTGAAGGGATGCTTATCGCGATGATCGTCCACCCCCCGGCTTTTGGTCTGAAAATTAAATCGCTGAATGATTCTTCCGCGAAGTCAATGCCAGGCATAAAGGAAGTAATGATCGTAAAATCCATGAATGACGATTACGAACGATTATTTTTCGATACATGCACATTTCCCGAAGTTGTGGCCATCGTTGGTAAAACGACCTGGGAAGTAATGAATGCGAAAAAAGCATTGAAGATTGAATGGGAGCCTTTTGCGACTTATTCAATAAAAAGAAAAGGATCAGGTGGACCTTCCCAAACGGTTACAGTTCCTGCCGGATTGGAAAGTACAACAAAGCATCTGACTAACATGAAGGAGATGATGTCTAAACCTGTGACTGTTGCGCGGAAGGACGGCAACCCCGAAGAAGCGTTCAAAAATGCTACACGAATTATTGAACGCACGTTTACAGCTCCTTTCCTTGCGCACAACTGTATGGAGCCCATGAACTTTTTTGCCGACGTCACGGAGGAAAAGGCGCTGCTTATCGGTCCGCTTCAGAAACCTGAGCTTACAGAACAAACATTGTCAGCACGCCTAGGTATGCCGTTGGAAAAAATCGATTTTCAGATGACACGCCTGGGTGGAGGATTTGGACGAAGGTCCTACGCACACTGGGCGATCGAAGCCGCCCTTATTTCGCAAAAGGTAAAATCACCGGTGAAACTCATTTACACTCGCGAAGATGACATGACGTCGGGAATTTATCGCCCCTCGTACATGGCAACTTACAAGGCAGGGCTGGATGCTGACAACAACCTTATCGCATTTCATGTAAAGGCTGGAGGCATTCCGGAAAGTCCACTTGAAGAAAACCGATTTCCCGCAGGTGCAATTGAAAATTATCTCGCCGAAGAGTTCACCATAAATTCGAACATTACTACCGGGTCGTTCCGCGCTCCGCGTTCCAATTTTATGGCAGCAGCTGAGCAATGCTTCCTCGATGAAGTAGCTGAGGCTATGGGTAAAGATCCGTTTGAATTTCGTCTCGAACTATTGGATCGCGTCATCAACAAGCCCGTTGGAGAGAATAATGACTACGATGCAAAACGTTATGCAGGCGTATTAAAACTTGCACGGGAAAAATCTCAGTGGAATAAAACCGATCCTAATACTTTCCGTGGAGTCTCTGCCTACTTCTGCCACAACTCCTATGTCGCTCAGGTCCTTGACATCACCATTGAAAATGGTAAGCCGCTTATAAAGAAGGTCTGTTGCGCGGTGGATTGTGGTATCGTCGTAAATCCGGACGCAGCGTCTAATTTGGCGGAGGGAGCTATCGTTGACGCCGTTGGAAACGCCATGTACGGAAGTTTGACATTTAAAGATGGAGTGCCAGACAAAAATAATTTCAATAAGTACAGGATGATCCGTCACAGTGAAGCCCCAAAATCCATTGAAGTTCACTTTGTTCAGAACGATCTTGATCCTACTGGTATGGGTGAACCCACGTTTCCTCCAACTTTCGGCGCTCTCGCAAATGCCTTGTACAGAGCAAGGGGAAAACGACTTTACGAGCAACCCTTTGCACCCCAGCTAAGTGAAGAGCTCAAAGGTTCATGATGCATTGTTTGAATTTTGTAATGTTCTATTTGAAAATAGTTATGGAGTGGATACTCCTGAGTCGTCCTTTGTGAAAGAGACCCGAACTGTCGTGCTTCGGAGTTACTTATCTTGGTTAGATGGAAAAGATTGAATCATTAACAGAATTTTATAAGAGGAAATTCGATCAGGTTCCCGGCAATGTTTCCAGCGAAATTGGACATTTCAATTTATTTCGCCTAGAACCGTACGTAGAAGGAAAGCCCATCAATATCCCCTACCGGCGGCGGGACTTTTACAAGATCATGCTGGTCAAAGGCAATAGCGAAGTACACTTCGCCGACCGGATAGTTGAGGTGAGGAAACAAGCACTTTCCTTTTCCAACCCCCAGATCCCATATAAGTGGGAACATCTAGACAGGATCAGAGAGGGAATTTATTGTATTTTCAATCAACAGCTCTTTCATCAATACGGTCAGTTAAATCAGTACGAGGTATTCCAACCCAATGGCCAACATATTTTTGAATTGAGCGATGATCAGGTGGCCACAGTCACGGAGATCTTTAACCGAATTGAGAAAGAATTCAACTCTGACTATAAGTACAAATACGATATCATCCGGAACCTGGTGTTCGAACTCCTTCATTTCGGACTAAGAATACAACCTTCCATAGATGAGGAAAAGCGGACGGTGAACGCATCACAGCGCATTTCCGCTTTGTTCCTTGAACTTCTCGAACGTCAGTTTCCAATCGACGATCAACATCCGGCCATAACGCTACGTTCAGCGTCGGAGTTCGCAGACCTGCTAAATGTTCACGTCAATCATTTAAACAGGGCGATAAAAGAAAATCTTCAAAAAACTACTACTCAAGTTATTGCCGAACGTGTTGTTCAGGAGGCAAAGATCCTGTTGCGGCATAGCAAATGGGGAGTGGCTGAGATCGCCTATTCACTTGGGTTTACGGAGGCAACACATTTCAATAATTTTTTTAAAAAGCATACTAAGGTTACCCCTACAAAATTCAGACAAGTTTGATTTTCGTAAGTTCTTGATTGAATTGAGTTACGCGGTGCGATACTTCTTAATTAACCTTGTGCAACGAATTTGATGGGAAGAAATTAATGGATTTTACTAAAAGTAGCATGAAACAGAGAACACTCGGAAATAGCAACCTTCAGGTGTCGAGTTTAGGCCTTGGTTGCATGGGGCTCAGCTTTGGTTACGGACCGGCCACTGATAAGCAGGACGCGATTAGATTGATTCGAAAGGCGTTCGAGTTAGGTGTAACATTCTTTGACACCGCCGAGGCATATGGTCCATTCAAAAATGAGGAGCTACTTGGTGAAGCGCTCTCGCCAATTCGAGATGAAGTTATTATTGCGACAAAATTCGGCTTCGAACAAGGGCTATCGGAAAAGGGAATGAACAGCAAGCCTGAAAATATCCGTCGCGTAACTGACGCTGCTCTTAAACGACTGAGGACTGATCGTATCGACCTGTTATATCAACATCGCGTTGATACAAGCGTGCCCATCGAGGATGTTGCAGGCACCGTTAAGGAATTGATTAAAACCGGAAAGGTGAAATATTTCGGTCTTTCTGAGGCAGGCGCAAATACCATCAGACGGGCACATGCAGTCCAACCGGTTGCCGCGCTTCAAAATGAATATTCATTGTGGTTCAGAGAACCCGAAAGTGAGATTTTTCCATTGCTCGAAGAACTCGGAATCGGCTTTGTTCCTTTCAGTCCGCTTGGCAAAGGCTTTCTTACAGGTGCTATCACCTCAAACACAAAATTCGACAAGTCGGATTTTCGAAACATCGTGCCCCGATTTCAGGAAGAAAACAGAAAAGCAAATCAGATAGTCGTTGATAAAATTGGTGAATTCGCCAAAAGAAAAAATGCTACACCGGCGCAGGTTGCGCTTGCATGGGTGATGGCTCAAAAACCATGGATTGTTCCCATCCCAGGAACAACGAAAATCAATCGACTTGAGGAAAATCTGAAAGCAGATCAATTGACACTAACCCCAGAGGATCTACGAGACATCGAAAATACATTCTCTGAGATCAACGTCCAGGGCGCACGGTATCCTAAGCACCTATTGGAAAGGGTTGGAAAGTAAACTAATATTCAGTGAAGATAAATTGAGTCTTGTATAACAGGACCGGCCAGGTTCTTTGAACTTGACAATCACAGGCTATTTCTCCTGGAAAATTAATCTCCGATCATTTATCAACAACCGTTGCCATTGGTCTGACTTGCCGATCAATAATCCAGTGCCTACATTTCAGACCAATCATGAAGAAGTACCAAGCAGTCATCTTCGACTTAAACGGAACAATGATCGACGACATGCACTATCATGAATTGGCATGGTATGACGTTTTTGTCAAACAATTAAAGGCCCCTCTAACCTTTGAGGAAGTGAAGGCCCAGCTTTATGGAAGATCTGATGAAATATTTAATCGGATTTTCGGACCAGAGAAATTCTCAATCGAGGATATTGAATCAATAACAAATAGAAAAGAAGAGAGGTATCGCGAAGAGTTTATCTCACACCTGAAATTGATTAACGGCCTTGATACATTTCTGGAAAAATTAAGATCAAATAAAGTTCCATTGGCCATCGGAACCGCAGCTCCGGTTTTGAATGTGGATTTCGTGCTAGACAACTTAAAATTGAGACATTACTTTCAGGCAGTAATCGGTCCGGACGACGTTGCCGTAAGCAAGCCTGATCCCGAAGTATTTTTGAAGGCATCCAGTCGTCTCGGCATTCCGCCAGAACATTGTGTTGTATTTGAAGATTCTCCCAAGGGCATTGAAGCTGCTTCGAGAGCGGGAATGAAAGCTATTGGTGTGACTTCCTATCACACATCAGACGAACTGAACAACAAAAACCTTCTTTTTACCATTGAAGATTATGTTGATGGACAACTCGAACCATTGTTTAATTTTTCATAGTACCCAGCAGGCGAATTAATAATTCCAAGCAGTTTTAATTTATTTAGTAACGCGGGGGATCGTTTATGGATTCAAAATAATTTAGTACCTTTCGCCACTTTATTAATCTATTCACCCGCTCAAACACCCTTATCTGATTCACCCTTTATCCTCACCAGATAAGTCATTTGATGCAACTTTAATAAAGCAGCCCTCAGCTACAAGAAAGGCTCATAAAGTAAGAAGCGGCCCGGGAAAGCGCGGTATCGACGTTGAATAGAAGCATCACCGCCGTGAAAGCCAATTGACCCTTGCGAGGCAGATATTATAAAGAAAAGCGACTTAGTTAATAGGTTATGACATCTCGATTGTATACACCCATTTGGAGCAAATATCGGCCCGCCATCTTGAAGATGATGATCGATTCCGACATTCAGCCCCAAACTTATCGACTTTCGAATCACGAATTCAAGGCATTAAATCCTAAACAGAAAGGTGGGTACACGTTCGCATTGCAGGTGTCATCCGGTAGTGTCTTAAGCGGACTTAAAGACTCAGCTATCGCCCAGGATCTTTGGGAAATACTCCAAACGTCGCCTAAAGCTGTAGAATTGATTGCAGCCGCCAAGTTTGAATTCGCCATGGACAGAGAATTCGTACTGCACGTGAACAAAATACCAACCGCTAACATCTAAAACAAAACAAGCCGCCTATGTCAGAAACCTTCAACAAAAAAGAAAAAGCTAAAAAGAAACAGCAAAAGAAGCAGGAAAAGGAGCAGCGCAAAGCTGATCGTAAAGCAAATTCAAAACCTGGACAATCATGGGAGAGCATGATGGCTTATGTTGACGAATATGGCAACATAACCACGACTCCCCCCGATCCCAACAAGAAGCAAGTTATCAATACAAATGACATAGTCATTGGATCGCGTAACATTGAAGGACTTGAACCGGACCCAGCCAGAAAGGGGCGTGTGACTTACTTTGATACAGCAAAGGGGTACGGTTTTATTAAAGATCTAAAAAGTCAGGAAAGTATCTTTGTTCACAGCAAATCACTTACGATTGTCATAAAGGAGAATGATATGGTAACTTTTGAAACCGAACGTGGTGTGAAAGGATTGAATGCAATTCAGGTAAAAAAGGTATAACGTTATTGTTTTCTCTTTGCTTTGTCCCGCGAAAATGTAAGCAACTCAGAACGTTTCGTAGTCTGCCTTATATCATTTTTTTCAGCGTCGGCAAACATCGTCATAGCCGCTTGATTTGATGTCACAATCCATCGTCTCTTGTTATCGACAATAATCTCCGCAATCGCCTTGGCGTCTGTTCTGATACAAAAACCACTCTCATTCGGACAAAGTATTTCAAATGTCCCGTCGCCATTACCCAATGCGCACACTCCTATGCCCGCATCATAGTAGCCGGATAGTGTCTCTTCCGCGAAGGAGTTGTTCACGGCGAGGAAATCCAAATTATCGTCGCCATTTAGATCACAAACTGCTATGTCGTTCATTGGACTGACCTGGACACTTAAAGGTAGAGCACTTAATGAAAAATTTCCGTTACCAAGATTTTGAAGATAGGAAGATTCAAAGCAGTCAGCGCGTTTTATCATTATACCTTTGTCTCCGAGGAAATCGACTATTTCGCTCAATTGCATTTTTCCATACTGAGAATAACTCTGAAGTATGCGACGCAATACCACGATCTGGTCAGTCATAGTCTCGCGATAATGAACAGGGTACTCCTTACCGTTAATGTACCGGCCAATGATCGGGTCTATGGATCCATTCCCATCAAAATCCTTTGCGTATATTGATACTGGTTCCTTCTCGTTTGCCTGAAGGACTGAATTCCTCCCAAGGTTGCCAACAATATAATCTGTATCGCCATCATTATCGAAGTCTCCGCCTGAGATGCTATTCCACCAACCTGTTTTTAATTCCTTCAACTTTGAAAAGCGACCATGATCATTCTTGAACATGGTTATAGGCATCCATTCACCTACTATGATCAGATCTTCCCAACTATCGTTGTCAAAGTCGCTGAACAACGCATCAGTCACCATACCTACTGAATCCAACCCGATGCTAATGTCGTTGGTGACTTCTTCAAATTTTCCACTTCCGTTGTTACGCAACAAATAACTTCGGGGTGAGATCGGATACGACATTGGTGCTACCCGGCCTCCCACAAACAAGTCAAGGTCATTATCCTTGTCAAAATCTGTCGCGATCACACAGCTTCCGCTGCTCTCAATTTTTGGCAACGATGATTCACTCAAAGTGAATTTGCCTTTACCATCGTTAATGTAAAGTCGATCCTGATAATGCATTGTGTTTCGTCCAAACTCGCTGCTTCCACTTACACAATACAAATCAAGGTCGCTGTCGCGATCTGCATCGAACAATAGCAAACCTATATCTTCAGATTGTTTAACTGAAATAGAGTCTACCCGGAATTTTCCACCCGGTTGCTGGTAAAAGATTTTTGCGCTTTGGTGCGCGGGTCCCCCAATAATGAAATCTTCGAGGTTGTCGCCATTGATATCTCCCACTGCGAGCTTTGGGCCTTGTTGAGAAAATTTATGAGGTAAAGTTGGCTGGCCGTATTTATAGTCGACATAGTCGCGCTCAGGCTGAAGAAGCACAGGCACATCGTGGGTGGCATTCATGAGCATCGGGTTTTGCTTTTTGACGCGCTGCCAAGGAGCGGAATCATTGATAGAAACCGTTACGGTCGAGTTAATCTTCACTTTTTCTAATACTTGTTTCCGATCACCGGGCCATACTATTATAAGCGAATCGACAACGTTGGCTGAACCCAAACCCACGTGAATAGTTGGATCTACGCTGGAAAGATAGCCGCGCTGAAGGTGCTGCTCGCTATAATGAACGTCGTTGTTGGAATAGGTCCATATTTTAGCACCGATTCCATACGGGTTACTTGACGGACCACTACATTTTACACGAATGAAGTTTGCGTCGTTTCTCAGATTCGGGTTAGTAGTGTTCTCATACAAATTCGCTTCGCCGTTCAGATTGTTGATCACAAGATCAAGATCGCCATCATTGTCGAGGTCCGCATATGCCGCACCATTTGAGTACGCCCGATCTGACAGTCCCCATTTTTCGGCTACATTCTCAAAAAGAAAGTCTCCCTTGTTATGAAAAAGGAAGTTGGGTTTAAACACACCTCCTAGTTCACGTATCGCCTTGGCTGCATTTTTACGTTTTAATTCCTCTGTCCCGAACCTTGAAGCGTCCTTACTGTAAGCTATGAAATCGAGGTCAGTGACATCTTTCGGAAAACCATTGGAAATGAAGATATCACGCAGGCCGTCGTTGTCGAAGTCTGCGAGCAGTACTGACCAACTCCAATCTGTTGCATAAATCCCACTCTGATAACCGATATCACTAAAGGTGTTGTTTCCATTGTTTCTCTGAAGAACGTTGCGAACGTATTGAGGTTGGTACTTCATCGCCAGGCTTCTCATAAATCGATCATATCCTGTTCCTGAAAACATGGTTTTCTGCCTTAGGTTATCGTCGGGCATCATGTCCAGCACCACAAGGTCGTTCAAGGCATCATTGTTAAGGTCGGCCATATCAGTACCCATACCGTTAAACTCCTGATGATTCATATATTCGGCAATATCATTCCGAAAGGTGCCATCCTGCTGATTGATGTAGAGATGGTCGGATGAAAGAAAGTCATTTGCACAATAGATGTCTGGCCAGCCGTCATCATTAACATCATTCACAATGATACCAAGTCCCCACCCTTCGGCTAGTACACCAGCCTGGCTTGAGACATCTGTAAAATGAATACTGTCGCCAATTAATCTGTCGTGCCTATACAACTTGTCAACGCTTTTGCCGGTTCCATCACTGCGTTGTCCAATGGGAGCGTTGCGCGTGTAGTTTTCAAGAGCATTTGTCAGAAGGTACATATCAAGGTCGCCATCCAGATCATAGTCTAGAAATGCCGACTGTGATGAATAACTTGAATCCGCCAGCCCCAAATTTGAAGCAAGATCTTTAAAGTGTGGAACACCTCGATCGTCTGTACCCTGGTTGATAAAAAAAATATTTGGCGCCTTCTTAGAAATATCCGGATGTATAGTTGATAGGTAAATGTCCATCAACCCATCTCCGTTAATGTCGACTACGGAAACGCCCGTGCACCATGCTTTTGTTGTAAGTCCCGCTGTTGGAGTAACGTCGTTAAAGGTCAGGTTACCCTTGTTCAGGTAGAGTTTGCAGCTGGTTACATTGCCAGCAAAAAAAATATCGGGAAGGCTATCATTATTGAAGTCTGCAATTCCAGTACCAGCCCCGTTATATAGGTACTCAAATGTCAGGGCATTTAGAGTATCACTTTCAACAATAAAATTAGCGAAATCAATTCCCGATTCTCCAGTAGACACTTTTCTGAACACTGTATCCGCTTCCCGGCAACTTGTATAGAGTATGAGTATTAAGAGTGTCTCTAATATGCGCATTTGCAGGTTCAAACATAAGATATAAAAAATAATCCCGGAGTTTGAGCCTCCGGGATTATTCCCACTAATTAGTATCCAGGATTCTGATTCGCTTGTTCAATATTAACATTTGCATCCAACTCTCCCAGCGGTATGGGAAGTCGTTCATATTTATTCGCCTGGAAGTACGAAATAGGTTCTGTGGCTAGTTTGCCTGCTTTACGCCAACGAAGTATATCAAAGTTTCGCTGCTCCTCGCCTGCCAGTTCAACCATTCGTTCGTGCATAACAGCCTTGAAAATCTGATCCTTGCTACCCGTCGGGTAGGCAGCCGTTGGATATGGAGGCATATTGACACTTGGCCTTGCCCTGATCTTATTTAAATACTCAACTGCCTTGGTTCCTGAACCTATCTCGTTCTCGCATTCAGCCAACAGCAGGTAAATATCAGCATATCGCATCATCCGATAGTTAATACCAATCTTATCCCAGAAACCACCAGGATCAAGCTTGTACATTACCGAGTACTTCTTCCAGCTGATCTTTTGGGTAACTCCTTTGAACACGGAAGAATTGCCACGCTGATCTACGTCGGTTAACGACTTAGGTGATGAAGGGTCTCCATACTCGTCGCCGGTAAAGAAAAAATTGTAGTTCAGCCGTGGATCATTATTCTCGAATTCTGCAAGAAGCTTATCCGATGGGATAAGATTTCTCCATCCTACAGCAGAATACTCTTGTGAACGAATCCACGACTCATTGGGACCGTAGTCGTTACCGTCTCCGTCCCAATTATAGTTGCCATTCGCTGTATACGAGATCTCCCAAACGGATTCTTTGTTGTATTCTGTCTCTTCTGTGAAGTTGTCAAAATACTCATCCATAAGCGCGGTTCCGCCGGCAGCTGCTTCACCTGCGGCAACCACGGCTTCGAGCAACGGCTTGGCTTCCTGATACTGCCCATCGAACAAATACACTTTTGCCAACACGGCTTGTGCGGCAATCTTGGTCGCTCTTCCCAAATCATTTCCTGAGAAGCTACTCGGAAGAACAGATATTGCCTCGGTAAGATCAGATATTACCAGTGCTTTTACATCGGAAATTGGTGCCCGCGCTTGTGCATCAGCGATACTCGTTGAAAACTCTTGATACAACGGCACGTCACCCCAGAAGGCATACAACTGGAAGTAAGTCCATGCACGCAGGAATTTTGCTTCGGCGATATATCTGGCTTTGAGGCTCGCATCAGTTATATCAGCGTCGGGAGCAAACTGGATTACCGCATTCGCACGAAGGATGAGGCGATAAGATGCGGTCCACACCGAACTAAGCACACCATTACTTGGGTCATGCGTTCCGATCAGCACCTGATTGCGATGCGTTTCCAACTGGCCGCCACCGGTAGCCATTTCATCCGAGCGCAAGTCATGAAGGAAGAACCATTCACGACCACCCATGCTGTTGCTTTGAAGTACTGCATAAACGCCATTAAGGGCGGCAGATATTTCAGACGCCGTCTTGTAATATGTTGTTGTCGTCTGTTTGTTTCGATTGTCCTTCTCCAACAAGTCCTCGTCGCAAGAGATTGCGATCAGAAGGCAGATTGAAATTGAACTTAAAAATATTATGTTTCTCATTGTCTTAATCTTTAGGAATTAAAAACCAACTTGAATGCCACCCATAATGGTTCTGGGTTGAGGGTACTGCCCGTAGTCGATGCCCTGAACAAGACTATTAGCATTACGATAACCAATTTCCGGGTCATATCCGGAGTAATTTGTTAGCGTCAACAAATTCTGGAACGATGCGTAGATCCTCAGTTTCCGGACAGAACCTTTCGCAAATGAATTCAATATTGCAGAAGGCAGAGAGTATCCTATTGTCAGATTCTTGATCCGCATGTAGGAACCGTCATCAATAAACCGGTTAGAGGTTCTGGAGTTCTGATTCGGGTCACCATTTACAGCTCTTGGAACTGCAGTGTCAGTGTTCTCAGGAGTCCATGCATTGAGCACATCAGTTTCAGCACCAAATAATCTCAACATTCCCTGGGTTAGTACTTTTGTTCCGTTGTAGACCTCATTACCCTGCACTCCCTGAAGGAACAACGTCACGTCAAAATTCTTGTAGTTGCCCGAAAAATTAAGACCATAGCTGAAGTTTGGAAGGAATGATCCAAGGTAAGTGCGATCGCTTTCGTTTATTACTCCATCGTTGTTCAGATCTTTAAAGCGAATGTCACCCGGTGCAGCCTGGCTTTGATACTTCGTAGCGGCATCTCCGTCAGCATTGTTTGCTGCATCGATCTCTGCCTGAGTTTGGAAAATGCCGTCTGTTACCCATCCATAAAATCCCTGAACAGAATGGCCAGTTTCAGTCTTGGTGATGTTTGTGCCACCAAAGTCTGCGTTCGACCCGGCAAAGATTGTGCTACCAGGAACATATAGATCTGTGACTTCATTTCTAACGGTTCCGATATTAGCCGTCAAGTTGAACGTGAAATCTCCGTCCATCTTATTATAGCCGGCTTGCAGTTCAAATCCTGAATTCTCCATTTTACCCACATTACCGAGGTAATCAACAGTGTATCCCATTGACGGCGCCAACGGAACACGAAGCAGCAGATCGTCAACCTTTCGCTGGAAGTATTCAGCAGTAAGAGTAACCTGGTTGTTAAACAATCCCAGGTCAATTCCAAAGTTGGTCATCTGTGTCTTTTCCCATGACAACTCCGTATTTGGAAGCGAGTTAAAATATGCGCCACCCTGATTTGTATTATTGAATGGGAAGGTCGTATTCAGACTTATTAAAGACTGCCAATCAAATGGTCCGACGTTATTAACACCCAACGACCCATAACTGGCCCGAAGTTTTAACTCCGATATACTAGGTATTGAGGCCATGAATGATTCTTCGCTAATGCGCCAACCAACAGAAACGCCGGGGAAGTTGCCCCACTTATGTCCGGGAGCGAATCCGGAGAATCCGTCGCGGCGAATTGAAGCGCTCAACAAATATTTCCCGGCAAACTCATAGTTGATTCTACCAAGGTACGAAAGCAATGTTGTCTCGTAGGTATCATTATATCCGATGGTTTGATTTTGGCCGGCCTGCAACGAATAAATAAAGTTGGAGCTCTGTTGTGCCGAAGCATTTAAAGCAGAGAATTTTAAATCCTGTCTTTCTGCAACAGCCGTCACGTTGATCAAATGCTTACCAAACTGCTTGTTAAATGTAAGTTGATTCTGAAAAAGTGGTGAGAACCAAGTGGTCCTGTTGTCCTGCAAATTGTGTTGAGTTCTTCCACCAAAGCCGTCGTTGTATATCGGCTGATCAACGAGATTTTTGCTATAAGAAAAATCACTACCAAACGTAAATCTATACGTCAATGACTGCAAAATGCTTACATCCAAATAAGCAGTTCCAAATACCTTGACGACATCGGTAGAGTTTTCATCCATTTCCTGAATGCGCATGGGATTTTCAGGGTCTGATCCGTCATTATTATCCGGTGCTCTGTAGCCACCTAGCTTCGTTGGATCACGAACCGGCATATATGGAACGGAGTGAACAACATGTTGAAGTATAGTTCTTCCTCCGCTTTCCTGGAGATTCGTTTGATTGGACGATGCTATCGTCAGCGTTTGACCAAACCTCACGAATTTGCTTATGTTCATCTCCGAATTGAGTCGGAAATTATAACGCTTAAAATCTGTTCCGACCATGATGCCATCTTGACCATAGACGCCGGCAGAAGCATACAGCTTGGCCTTTTCAGTGCTTGATGCAAGCGATGCCTGCAGCTGATAGATTGGAGCAGCTTGAAATACTTCATCCTGCCAATCAGTTTCCGTCTGAGCGTATGTTTGAGACGTGCCAGAATATATTGGATCATTCATATTCGAAAATCTCGCTGGCAAAGTGGATCCGGCGTTTGTAAGGAGTTCTGTGCCGTACTGCAGATAATCATCACGTTTCAGCAAGTCAAGGGTCTTCCACGCATTTTGAACTCCATAATATGACTCGACGTCCACCGTCATTCCCCTGTTTTTTGCACCTTTTTTGGTTGTAATTAGTATTACGCCGTTAGCAGCGCGCGATCCATAGATAGCGGCAGAAGCAGCGTCTTTTAAGACCTCGACAGATTCAATGTCTCTTGGATCGAAACTATTAAGGCCACCGGTAGGCAGGCCGTCCACAACATACAACGGATCTGAAGAACCCGTGATGGAACCTATTCCCCTGATGCGCACAATTGGAGATGCTCCAGGGCTACCGTTATTAGTAACATTAACGCCAGCTACCCTTCCCTGCAATGCACTTTGTACGCTCGGTACTGCTAATGCAGAGATCTCTTTTGACTCAACAGACGAAACAGCGCCGGTAACAGAACTTCTTTTCTGAGTGCCATATCCTACTACGACAATTTCGCTCAGCGTACTTACGTCTGGTTCCATCTTTATACTGATATCAGTTTGATTTCCAACGGCTACTTCCTGCGTCGTATATCCAATAAAGCTAAAAACGAGCACGGAACCGGCATCTGGGGCGGTGAGAGCATATCTTCCGTCAGCATCTGTCGTGGTACCAATGGTGGTACCTTTCACAAGGATGTTCACTCCTGGCAGGGGTTTGCTGACTTCGTCGATCACCTGTCCTGAAACTGAAATTTCGTTTATGATAGTAACCTCTTTCGATGAGGCAAGAACACGATCGATGTCCTGCTTCGAAAGGAAATAATCCTCACGTTGGAACATCGAAATCACGGACACTGCTGGTTTCTTCTTTACCACAATTTGGTCACCGCGAACCTTAAAAACCAGGTCAGCCCTTTCGCCAATTTCACGGAGGGCGCTTTCAAGGCTGACATTGTCCAGGGTCATGGTAATTTTTTCCGAACTGCTCATGGCCTTGTGGTTGTAAAAGAAATGGAAATTGGTCTGCTCTTCCAGATTTTCCAGAATTTCCTTCACCGAAGCAGATTTTACGGATAGAACGATCGTCGCCGAGTCATCCCCTTTTTTAAGGGTATCGCCCGCTTGAAGGTTCAGGCTACATATGACGAGTAAAGTTGCAATCATGGGTCTGTTCAGTTTAATTCTCGATAATAGGTCAGGCCAATTGCATAAATGATCCGATAAAGTTTTTTTCATAACTTTGGGATTGGTTAACAAATTTATTTTGAGTGTGTTAATCAGCCCTTCCAGTAACTATTACTGCAAGGGATTCGAGCCGGAAGTGGTGCAAACACTTTCGGCTCCCTTGTTTTATGTTATATCTGTTTCTTTGTCATTTAAGGGTTTAGATTGGTTTAGTGGGTTAGTCGTCGCAAAAACTGCCTGTGATGTAAACTTCATTGGCAAGTATGGTATACCCAATGGTATCTGAGGTACTGAAAAGCTCCAGCACCTCATCCAGGGACATGTTATTGATCGAGGCGGTAAAACGACAATCCAGTGACGTGGCCTGGTCTGTATGGATCGTTACATTAAACGTCCTCTCGAGGATTGGCAAGATTTCGTACAAAGGCTGATCATCAAATACCAGCACTCCCTTACGCCAGGAAGTATAGTTGTCAGTCTGCACGTTGTTCTCCACCAACAGCCTCTTCTTCTCCGTTAGAAAAACGGCGCGTTGATTCGCAGCAAGAGTAACATTATCAGCGGATGCCCCGGAAAAAGAGATCTTTCCGTGAACAAGCGTCGCCTCAATTTTGTGTTCGCCTTGATATCCTTTTACGTTGAAAGCGGTTCCCAGCACCTTTATCTCAACACCTTGGACATGGACAATAAAAGGACGCGACTTATCCGACGTAACATCGAAATATGCCTCACCCTGTAAATACACGTCCCGCGTCGGACCATTCAAGAAATCGTGGGAATATTCAAGTTTTGAGTCGGCATTTATCCATACCTGCGTACCGTCTTCCAATGTGATCAGCGACCGTTCGCCTTTTGGGATCACGTGTTCCTGACGGCTATTCACGGCATGGGAATCTTTTGAAACGGTGACCGGCTTAACCAGTCCATCCGATGATTGGGTATTGAATTGCCACCATGATGCAAATGCAAGCAGCGCTATTGTTATGACTGCTGCATAACTATACAAACGAGTCGCTTTGGACCTTGAGGTCACGATCTTGTGGACAGTGGACGCAGAAACGGGAACATCAAGTCGATCGTTGATCTGTTGATGCAGCCTATATAACTTCTCCGGCGGCAATGCCACAGGCTGGTCGTCGAATAATTTCAGAAATCGAATCGCTTCTTCGATCTCCTCCCGCTTATGGGGATTCTCGGCGATAAAAGTCTGCCAAAATCCGTCGCCGCCTTCGGTAGGAAATTTTACCCAGTGGATAAAGCTGTCATCACCGATAAAATCATCTGCAGAGTAGTCCTTGTAATCTTTCATTTTCGAATGAATGAGGCTCTTTGTACTTAAAAAGCACAAACACACGATTGTTTAGCGAAATTTTCAGGATTTTTTTGGGAGGGCGTTACGCAGAGCAGCAATTGCCTGAGAAACAAGGGTTGCGGCTGATGCCTCAGACAGGTTCATCACAGATGCGATGGCTTCATTGTTTAACCCTTGAAAAAATTTGAGGTAAATCGACTCACGCTGACGTTTAGTAAGTCCTTCTAAGGCTCGTTTCAGACCTGCTTTTCTCGCCTGGTCGGACTCTTGTGCAACCATTAGTTGTTCAACGGAGAAATTCATTTTTTCTTCCAGATACTGAACTTCATCCGTGATGGCTTC
>Ga0075418_10002729_pt1 | contig 20238 bp, 13 predicted proteins | sample SoiMetdeltSBSDD2_FD_81776 | JGI IMG/M metagenome (GOLD analysis project Ga0075418, IMG submission 81776) | Bulk soil microbial communities from a Populus tree surrounding site in Tennessee, USA - Soil MetaG P. deltoides SBSDD2 | ecosystem: Environmental > Terrestrial > Soil > Tree plantation...
GAACGGAGCCGGCGGAGGCTTCAATGAGCCTAGGGGTCTCGACCTCGACGCTATGGGCAACGTCTACGTCGCAGATTTACTCAACCACCGTGTGCAAAAATTCGATAGTAACGGCAACTTCATCACCATGTGGGGATCGTACGGATCCACACCCGGACAGTTCATCGGCCCCTTCGACGTCGCCGTCGACGCCAGTGCCAACGTCTACGTCGTGGAGGTGAATAATAATTACCGCGTTCAGAAGTTCGACAGCAACGGGGCCTTCATCACGACATGGGGATCGTACGGCTCAGGCCAAGGTCAGTTCATCATCCCACTGAGCCTCGCCGTCGACAATAGCGGCAACGTCTACGTTGCGGATGGCGACCGCATTCAGAAATTCGACGGCAGCGGGAACTTCATCAGCTGGTGGACCGGAGCCGGCGGGGCGCGAGGAATCGACGTCGACGCTCTTGGGAACGTGTACGTGTCCGATAGTCTTGGTCGCGTCGTGAAGTTCGACGGGAACGGGGTTCTTATAGCAACGTGGCTAGCCATGGATAGCCCATTCGGCGTTGCTGCAGACGCAAACGGTAACATCTTCGTGACAGAGACTAACGCTGGGATGGGACCGGCGCGTGCGGCCATTTTCACGAGCGCCGGGGCTTTCGTGTTGCGATGGGGAGAGGGATTGCTCGTCGACCCTCGCAGCATTGTGGTCGACGCCGCAGGAAGCAGTATCTATGTTTCAGATATTGGTCGGAACCAGGTCCTGAAGTTCCGCTATACGCCCGTCTCTATCCAGACAAAGACCTGGTCGCTTGTTAAAAGCATCTATAGAAAGTAATCCGACGTCGAACCTCACGCCGCCACATGTTCATGCACACCACCGAGCCGGGCGAGCAGGCCTGCGGCCAACCATCCTATCTCATCGGACGTTCTCGAAAAACTGGCCGGCGGCTTGCCCGCACAGTGACCAACTGATTGATCCGCATCGCGTCTCTGGTGTTAGAACTGAACATCGGTGGGTCCGGCCTTTGGTGTCCCGAATCGACTCTGGGTCAGTTGGACCACGCGGAGCGGTCTTCGTACCAGAGGAAAAGCTCGGTCGTGCGCGCTTCGCCTAGGTCGTTGGCGACGAGGCCTTGGCCGAGGGAAACGCACCGCAGTGTGTAGGAAGAGCCGTCGTTGTAGGAGAGGTGTTCGCCGGCGCGAGCGGAGTCGGGCCAGACGCCGCGGAAGATGAGTTGAGGGCGGCGCGACAGCACGTAGGCGAAGTCGCGCTTTTCGTGGCCGGCGGTGCTGTGGCCCAGATTGTCCGTCTGCAAATGCGCGATGTGTTCGTCGTTGACTCCCAGCATGTCGACAATGGGGAGTTCTGAAAAATAGGCGAGGGCTCCCACGGGCTCCGCTGCGAGCAGTGTTCCTGCCGGCACGTATTGTTTCAGCCAACGGCCTGCGAGCGTCCATTGTTCGACCTGGACGCTGGCGAGCGTGGCGCGGTTGCGCGGCTGACGCCGGGGGTTGAGCGTCGGCAGGAAACCCGAAAGAACGATGCATGACGCGAGAATGGCGAACACGGCGCGCTGGCCGCTCGACATCGCAACGTTGGGCGAGGAGGGCTCCGAGGCGATGCGCGGTGGGCGGACGGTCGAGGATGCGAGGCGCTCCACGATTTCTGCCGCTGCTTCGAGCTGCAGACAGAAGAGCGACACGGCGATCGGGATGAAGAAACGTGCCATGGGCATGTAGTCGCCGCCTACCCAGACCACATAGGCAGTGAACACCGTGACGCACGTCGCCAAGTAGGCGCGGGCGCCGTTGCGCGCGGGATCGCGCAACACGAGGAGGAGGAGCGGAGCAGCGAAGAGCAGCAGGCCGCCGAAGGGCACGATGAAATTGTAGGTGTAGAAGAGCCCGCGTAGCTGCTGATAGAAGTCTCCGCCCGTTCGCAGATAGTACGGGTTGGGAAAGAGATATCCATAGTATTGCCAACGCCAGAAAAAGTACGGGACGACGACGCAGGCGAAGGGGAGCAGCAGGCTCCAGAGACGGCGCCGATGCGAGCGCTGCAACACCAAGAAAAGTGCGGTCGCAGCCAGATGCACGAAGCCGTCGGCGCGCAGGAGAGCGCAAGCGGCGAACGCGAGGCCCGACTTCCAGTGCGCGCGCTGGCTTGCCAGCTCACCGAGAAACACGAACTGCGCCAGGAGAACCAGGAACGCGAGCGGCACGGTTTCCATTCCCGACCGTGCCCAACAAGCCAGGCCGCCGTGCAGCGCGACGCCGAGACTACCTGCCAGCGCCCAGGCAGTGCCACGTTGGAAGCGTACCGCCACGAACTTGAATGCGACCAACACGATCCCGAGCGCCGCGAACGTTCCGAGGGTGCGGGACACGACGACGACATCGAATCCGAGTCGATGCACCAGCGCGAGGCCGCCGACGAGCAGGAAATTCGAGTAGCCCTCGACACGCTCTCCGGGATTGAAGACGGGTCCCAGGCCCTGCGACCAGTGCACAGCGTAGCGGTACGAGATGTAGGCATCGTCGTTCTCGAAGTCGTAGTGCGCTTGGTGCAGCCAGGAGAGCGCGCAGATCAGCGCCAACGCCGCAGCCGTAAGCAATCGGTGCGGCCTGGAACGGGGTTCGCTCATCGCGAGGTGACCGGAGTGAGAGAGGGCCGCGCCGTCGTGCCGCTCGCAATTTCCGGAGCATGTTTCGACCACCAAGCACGCGCGCGCTCCTCGTCCCAGGGCGCGTCCGTGCGGCTGGCGCGCAGCTGTTGCGACAGCTCGCGGGCACTCGCGGGGCGTCGGTCGGGCTTTTTCTCCAGGCATGCGAGAAGGACGTTCTCGAGATCGCTCGAGATCGGCAGCTCCGACCTGCGCGAGGGCGGCACCGGTGCTTCCTGCACGTGCGCCACCAACATCTTCATCGTCGTTTCGGCCTCGAACACCAGCTTGCCAGTCAGCAACCAGTAGCCGACGCAACCGAGCGCGTAGAGATCCACCCGGTGGTCCACGTCCTTTTCGCCCAGGAGCTGCTCGGGAGCCATGAAGCCGGGAGTTCCTGGCGCCGTACCCTGGAGCGTCGCGAGCGACAGCGCGTCGACCGTCGTTCCTCCAGTCTTCACCAGGCCGAAATCGAGCAACTTGAGGAAATCGAAGTCCTGGCCTTTGCGACAGGTGAAGATGTTGGCGGGTTTGACGTCTCGGTGCACGAGGTGGTTTTGGTGCGCATCCTCCAACGAATGACAGGCCTGGACCAACAGCTGCACCACGCGTTCCGACGGCAGCGGGCCGAAGCGCCGCACCAAGGTATCGAGGTCGAAGCCATGGAGGAGCTCCATCACATAATAGAACGATCCATCGCGCTCGATGCCGAAATCGAAGATCTCGATCGTGTGCGGCGATTGTAGAGCAGCCGTCGCCTGCGCTTCGCGCTCGAAGCGGCGCAAGGTGTCGCAAGCGGCGGAGAATTCGCCGCCGAGCGCCGCGGGACGGATGATCTTGATCGCCGCCGGACGCGCCAGCATCTGGTGCTGCGCCTTCCAAACCTCACCCATGCCGCCGTGTCCGATGAGCTCGACCAGCTGGTAGCTGCCGAGCTCTCTCGCGCGCTGCACCCGGCGATTCAGGCGCTCGAGCAGCCGCGCGGGCAGCACCGCGAGGGCGGCACAGGCGTAGTTTGGCCACCAGAACAAGATGTTGACCAGGGGGAGGAGCGTTTGACTTTTCCACCACACTGCGCCGTAGAAGAAGAGTGGATCCATCGTCGCTGCGAACATGGATGCTACGAGAACACGGCGCGGCGTGTTCGGCACCATGATGGGGCCAATGAGGATGAGGATGCAGATCCACGTCGGTGAATGCACGATGAGCTGCCCGTCCTGAAGGTAGTCATTGGCGTTGAGCCGACCCACGAGCGCCGAGGTGGCCCCCAAGAAATAAAAGAGCCCGAGATCGAGCAAGCGCTGTGGCGACAGAGACCCGCGACGCGCCACGAAGTAGACGCCGAGCGAGAACAGAACCCCCGTGAGGCAGAGGATGTGTGGTGTGCGGGAATAGTGGGGTGGCTCGCCGCGGATGAAAGGGAGGATCCAAGTTTCCAACACGAATGAGATCGCCCACAAGGCGATCCCGACCAGCGCGCTCACTTGCAGCCGTTGAGACGCCTCACGCAACAGGTCTTCGCTCAGGCCGGGTCGGGATATCCCAGGCAGCCGAAGCGGTGGCCTCGATGTCGGGTCGGAAGGGGAAGGCAGCGTGCGTCCGAACATGGCGGCAGGATACCAGACCGCCCAATCCATGTCGCATGGAAGCCCGGAGCGCAGTGGACAAAAGGGTCGCGAAGCGGCGCTTCTCGCACCTCGGGTCACCGTTGTTGTTCGGGGCTCAGCTTCCAGTAGGTCGGAAACAGCGAGGACGCGTGTTCGAGGGTGAGCTTCGCTTGCTCGCGCTCGCCGAGCGCGCGCAATGCCTCCGCCAACAGGACGAGCGCGGGCACGAAGTCGGGTTCCAAGCGCAAGAGGCTGTCGAGCTGTTGGCGGGCACGTTCGGCGTTGCCGCTGCGCAACAGGGCTTCGCCGAGAAGCAATTGTGGCAGTCCGGTGGCGGTGCGCGTGATCCGCACCGCATGCTCGAGGTCGTGCACGGCGCGATGTGCGCGCTCTTCATCCAGGAGACCGAGGCCGGCGGAAACCATGAGCAACTCGTGTCGTCCCGGCTGTTTCTCATCGGCACGGACGATGTCGAGGATCTCACCCGCTTGCTCCAGGGCCTTCGGCGCGTACGAACCGCGCACGCCGTGCAACAGCAGCTCCAAGGTGAATTGATAGTAAGCTTCGAGGAGGTTGCCCTCTTGGCGCAGCAGGCGGCCGAGGTTGGCGTGGAGGCCCGGATCGTACGGCGCTCGGCGCAGGGCGCGTTGCATGGCCGCAATGGCGCCGTTCAAATCGCCACGGGCGACCAACGCCTCGGCATAGTAAGAATCATCGCGCGCGCTGCCGACATCGGGATCGAGCTGCAACGCGCGTGCGTATTCTTTCCCCGCCTCTTCGACGCGCCCGGCGACGAAGAAAGCTTCGGCGCGTGCACGCGCGGCCTCGGCCCATCGCGGTGATTTTTCGCAGGCGCGTTCGAGCGCTGCGAGCGCCTCGTCGAAACGCTGCGAGCGGTAGAAGGCCAGACCTTCCCAGTACGCGGGAGCGGTTTCGTCCTCGTCCGGCCTGGGTGTGGGGCTCTTCTTGTCCGCCTTGCGCTTGGCGGCTTCCCGCGCCGACGTGATCGCATCGCCGAAGCGCTGCAGTCCGAGCTGTGCCGCGGCGCGATGGATGCGCGGCCGGCGCCAGCGCGGCCACAAGGTGCACGCTTTCTCCGCCATGAGCAGCGCGGTCGTGTAGTTGGATGCATCGAGGGCCGAGCGCACGGTGCGCACGTATTCATCGTATGCAGGGTCGCGCTCGGCTGAAGGAAGGTCCTTCAGGCGTTCGACGGCGAAGATGCGCAGAGGGGGTACCGATTCCGGTTTCTCGGCGACCTGACCCTGCGCCTCGGCCAACTCGAACTTGCCCGACCCCGGGCCGGCGATCGATCCCAGGAGGAGCGCGAAGGCAAGGATGGGAAGTCGCCGGGGAATCTGCATCCGGCAAAGATCGGCACGCTCGCGGGGCGCGTCAACACCGCGGATCAAGTAGTGGCCGGGTTCCGCAGATGAGGCCACGATCTCGGATCACATGCCGCCGAGAAGCGCCGGCAGCGCGGCGATCTCGACGTTCCCGCCCGAGAGAACGACGCCGATGCGACCCTGGAGACCCGTCTTGCCGCTCAGGACCGCAGCCAACGCGCAAGCGCCCGAGGGCTCGACTAGGATCTTCATGCGCTCGAGCAGCAGTCGCATGGCCTGGCGAATCTCTTCATCGCTCACGGTCACGATTGCATCGAGCAGCCGTCGGTTGATCTCGAACGTGATCTCTCCGGGCTCGACGGCGCGGAGGCCATCGGCAATGGTCCGCGGCGCCGGAATGCGGACCGGCCGGCCCGCCTCGATCGACCGGCGGGTGTCGTCGGCATCCACTGGCTCGACGCCGAGGAGGCGAATCGAAGGCCGGCGCGACCGAGCCAGAATGGAGCAGCCTGCGGCGAGGCCGCCACCACCCACGGGAACGACCAAAGCGTCCAAATCGGGTACATCGTCCAAGAGCTCGAGAGCCACCGTTCCCTGCCCGGCGATGATGTCTGGATCATCATAGGGCGCGACGAGAGCGAGACCCTGCTCGCGCGCCAGCGATTCGGCATACGAGCGGCGGTCGGCCGAGGTCGTGCCGCATTCGATGATCTCGGCGCCGTAGCCGGCCGTGGCGTCGCGCTTCGCGGCGACGATGTCGGAGGGCACGACAATTGTGGCGCGAACCCCGAGCAGTGAGGCCGCGAGCGCCACACCCTGGGCGTGATTGCCGGACGAATAGGAGATGACGCCTCGGCTGCGCGAATCGTCCGTCAGCCGGGCGATCTTGTTGTAGGCGCCACGAATCTTGAATGTGCCGGCACGCTGCAGGTTCTCCGCCTTGAGGTAGAGCGTCGCGCCCGCGAGCGCATCGAGGCTGCGCGACCGCAGCACCGGCGTGCGGTGCACCACCGGGACGAGACGCGCGGCGGCCTGCTCGATGTCGATCGGAGTGATCACGAGGGCAATCCTAGGGGGATCTGGCCGCCAGGGGAAGCCCCGGGCCCCCGCGGGCGGCCTCTTTTGTCTTGCGTCGAGAAGCATCGGGCGGAATACTGAGCCGTGGGTCCAGACGTGGGTGGAGGTGTGGCGGTTTGACCCTGATCGGTAACCTCTTCGGCCAGCTCTTCGGCGATTCCGCTTCCGAATTCGAGGCGCGTGGCGACCAATTCGCCAGCGTCAACAATTGGCGCCAGGCGCATGGCGAGTACGTGCGGGCGCTGCAGAAGACGTCGCGCAGCTCGCCGGCGTTCCGCCGCCTCGAGGCCAAGCTCGATGAAGCCCGTGTGCAGAGCTTCGATTCGCTCATCGAGGACATCCACTCGCGGATCGATGTGCGCGAGTACACCTTCGCCGCCGAGCAGATCGAGGCCGCGCGCGAACTGGTAGCGAGCGCCGAGAACAAGGAGCGCCTCGAAGCCTGCGTCGAGCGCCTGCGCGGCGCCGGCAGGTACGAGCCGCGGCCGGCCGCGACCTTGGTGCCGCAGGCCCCCGGCGACGAGCAGAGCGCCGAGCCAGTGCGTGCGCGCAACGAGCTGCGCACCGCGCGACCCGCAGCCCGGACGGAGCCCAAGCCCAAGAACGCGAACGAAAGCGCTTCGGCCGCGGCGCGCAGCGCCGATCTCGGCCGTCTGCTCGAAGCCGCGCGCGTCGCCGACCATGATCCCAAGCAGACATTCATGCGCCTACTCGAAGGCATGCCCCTCGAGGACAAGGAATCGCGCGCCGCGCTCGGGCCGCTCTACCAGGCGGCGGCACTGGCGCTGGCAGAGGGAGATGCAGCAGGGGCCGCTGAATTGCTGGCGCGGCTGCGCACCGAACGGCCGGAGTCACGCATCGTGTTCTACGATCTCGGTGATGCGTTGCAGGCGGCGGGAAAACACGACGACGCGGTGAAGCTCTACATCCAGCGGCTCGATCTGTTCCCCGACGAATGGCAGACCTGGTACGACCTGGCGCAAGTCCTGTGGAACATGGACGAAAAAACTCAGGCGCAACAGGTGATCGATGCCGGGACCAGGCGTTGCCCGCGCAGCGGTCATCTCGTAGCCCAGAGCGGCGTGTTTCTGGTCAAGTCGGGGCAAATGCGTGAAGCGCTGGAGAAGTTCTATCTGGCGCTGCAGCTCGACGAGTTCGACGATGCCGGTCTCTATCACACCATCGCAACGTTGCACCAGCAGCTCGGCGACGAGGAGAAGGCCAAGCGCGGTTACTTGAAGGCGTTGGAATTGCAGCCACGCAGCATCGGCGCGCAGCTCGACTACGCCGAGATGCTTTTGAACACGCAGGATGGGCGCGGGGCGCTGGCGATTCTCGAAACTGCGTTCCGAACCCTGCGTGCCGGCGGTGCGAAGCGCGTGTATCGCGCCTACGCGTCCTATCTATCGTCCCGTGCCCACCTCATGCTCGGGGAGCGGGAGATGGCGCTCCTGGCCGTGAGCCGGGCTCTGGAGGACAACGATCAAACCTGGATGACGCCGGCGCTCCAGGCACAGCGTCTCGCGGTGCTCAGCGTGTGAGCTTGCCCGCGGCCGCCATCCCGTCTACAATCCCCAGCGTGAATCAAGCAGCCGCCGAGGAATCCCCGCAGCCACCTCGTCCCGAATACGACAACGAGGTCGCACACACCATCTGGGAGCTCGAGCGCGGCGTGCGCCGGGGCTACGGTGGCGAGGCCACGCGTCTCGCCCTGCTCAAGGCTCACGTCGAGCAGATGCGCCTCTTCGAGACGCGTCTCGACATCCCGGAAGCGGGGCGAAGCTTTCTCCGATTGCAAGATCGCAGCGCGCCGAGCGTGCTGGTGCTCGCGGGCGAGGAGCAGGACTGCTCCGGCCTGCAGACGCTGGGTTCGCGCCTGCATCGCGCCGGGTTCGGCGTGCTGGCGACCTCGCTCGCCTATCGCAGGCTCGATCGGCCCGGGCTGAGCCCGTTCTACTGGCAAACCTGTCTCGACGAAGCCGAGAACCGCTACGACATGCTCAATCATTACGCGACGCGGATCGCTGTGATCGGCTTCGGTCTAGGCGCTGCGATCGCGCTGCACCTGGCGACGCGCAAGCGCGTGAACGCGGTGGTGGGCGTGTTCCCGATTCTGGATGCGAAGCTCGGTGCGACGGACCAGCTGCGCACGATGATGCGGAATCTCGCGCCGCGCCTGTTCAAGACGCCGCCGAAGTGGACGATGCAGCGCCGGCTCGCCACTACGGGTGTGCAGAAGGCCACGAGTCAGTTCGCTGCACCCATCCTCGTTCTCGTCGAGGAGCGCAGCCAGAAGGGTGACGCCGGCCGCAGCCAGCGTTTCGTCAAGCAACTCGCCGCACGCGGCGGGGCGCAGTTGCAGTCCGTTCCTGCAGGAGCGGCAGATGCTCTTCCCGACGCCACGATCGACACGCTGCTCGCCTTCCTCAAACAACGCTGAGGCACGGCGGCGCGTTCGCCATCAGTCTTCCGGTAGCTTGAAATCGAATTCGGGATCGAGCTGGTGCAGGGCGGCAGCCTGGCGCAGCAGCTGCTCGCGATGAAGCGGCGTCGGGTCGCGCCTCCAGGCGACATACGCGTCCAAGAAGAGATCGCGTTGCTTCGAGACATCGATCCCCAGGACCCCGCGTTCGAGATGGAACAGATCGCCGGGGCTCAAGTGGTCGATCAACTTCAAGTACTCGCCACGCAGGTGCATCAGGAGCCGCAGGTAGCGCTCGAAGCCGAAGGCGAGCTTGCCCAGCACGCCGGTGATCGCGCTCGACCGCCCATGCAAGCAACGGCTGTAGGTGAAGGCGTAATCGTAGTAGGCACGGCCGCGGCCGAGCACCGTTTCGTCGTCGATCCGTCGTGGCAAGGTCGAGGGACGCCCGCCGCCCGGATTGTGGAACACGCCCATCATCATCAGGATGTGATCGGCATTGGCCTTGTAGACCGTGTAGCGGAAACGGGTGTTGGTCGAGGTGCGCACTCTCTCGAAGACCGAGGAGTCGTAATGCGAAACATATTCTTGGATGCGCAATGAATGCTGCGGCCGGAGGTACTCGCTCAAGAGATGGGCGAGATAGATGTTGACGTCTTCCTCCGGACGCTCCTCGTCGGACATGCCGGTCTGCACACGACTCGACAGCAGCCCATGCACCATGAAGGAGATGCTGGGTGTGGACTCTCCCGTGGCGCCATCACGCTCCACGGGGACGAACCATTCGTTGTCATCCGACATTGTCACGACCTCCGAGGCAGTGACTTGCACGATGAGGCTGCAAGTGATATGCCATGGCCGGACGGCGGCAAAGGAGACATATGCGCATCGGATTTCTGCAAACACAGCCGCGCTTCGGCGCCATCGAATCCAACCTGCAGGACATCGAAAACGCGCTCGCCAAGGTGCGGGACACCACCATTGTTTTGCCGGAGCTGTGCACGACGGGCTACGTGTTCGCTTCGCGGCGCGAGGCGCGCGCACTCGCCGAACCGGCGAATGGAGCGTCGGTGCAGCGGCTGCGCCGGCTGGCGCGGGCCAATCGGCTGGTGCTGTGCGCCGGCCTGGCCGAAAAGGACGGCAACCAGATTTACAACAGCGCGGTGACCATCCTGCCTTCGGGACGCTCGCACGTGTATCGCAAGACGCATCTGTTCGATCGTGAGAAGCTGGTGTTCGATCGCGCTGCGCCGCACATCGCGCCGATTCGCACCGGCACGCAGGTCGGGGTCATGATCTGCTTCGACTGGGTATTTCCCGAGGTGTGCCGGAGCTTGGCATTGGCGGGTGCGCGCGTGATTCTGCATCCATCCAACCTCGTGTTGCCGTACTGCCAGACGGCGATGGTCACGCGCGCCGTGGAGAACCGCGTCTTCACCGTGACGTGCAACCGCATCGGCACGGAAAAGCGCGCGGGAGTGAAGCTGCACTTCACCGGTCAAAGCCGCATCGTCGACCCCAAAGGTCGTGTCCTGGCGCAGGCGGGGGAAGGGGAAGTGTCCCTGCAGATCGTGGACATCGATCCGGCACAGGCGGCGGACAAGCACATCACCGCGCGCAACGATCTCTTTCGGGACCGCCGGCCACGCGCATACAGGCTGGGCTGAAGTGGCGTGCCGGTTCCGGACTTCACGTTCCCAACATAAGAACATCCGCCTGGGGCGGCAAGGTGCGGTACAGGCATTCGACCGCCTGGAATGCCCTCGTCGTTGCGCAGGTGCGATGGCGTTCTGAAGCGCATTCTGCCGCACGATTGCCGAAGAGGGCCGATTGTCTCCCTGGCACATCGCTTGCGTCCTACACCCTCCGCCAAGTCTTTCCGTGCCCTTCGCAGGGTGTGATCGCTCCACGTTGCAGACGGCCTCAGGTCGTCACGAATCGGCAGGTGCATGTCATGGGCGACCCGCGCGACCGCAAATCGACGTCTCCGCACACGACGGCGCTCATGGCTTCCTTCGCCGTTCTGCTCACGGGCTCGGCCGTCAGCACCTACTTCGTTCAAGTGCGCGGCGTGGGTTGGAGCGCGTTGTTCGCGGGCAGCCTCGGACCGGAGCTGGTGATCGTGTGCGGGGCGATGGCCGCGCTCGCTGTGGTCGTGCACCTGTCGGTGGCGCGCGCGCTCGGCGCGGCGCAGAACGCTCAGACCCCGCGCATGATGATTCGGCGTGCGCTGGAAGTCCTCGACGCTCCGGAATTCGGTGCCACGGAGCTCGAAGACCTGCCTGCCGAAGTGCGTGATCTCGTCGCCGCTTTCGCGGCGCAAAAGTCACGCGAGCAGCAGCTCGAGCGCGAGCTGCAGGCCATGCATCGCGGTACTCGCGAGCTGGTGCAGCGCTTGGAACAAAGTGGCGCCAAGCTGGAATCGCTGAACGCCGAGGCGAAAGACGAGCTCGCCACCCGCGTCGCGCGTGCGTGGAATCCGCTCGTCGAGCAAGTCCGCCTGTCGCGAGACCAGGCGCGTGCGATGCCGGCTGAGCCGCCGTTCTCGCCCGCAGCGCTTTTCGCGCGCGAGGAGTCCGACTCGGGGCCGCGAGTCGAGGAAACGTCGGGCGACGTGGCGCGGCGACTCGGAGAGCTCGAGAGCAACTTGTCGATGCTCTGGAACGAGATGCGTGGCCTGCAGGCGTTCGTTCCCGAGACGTCGGAGGCGCCGGCCAATTTCCCGACCGCATCACAACCGCCGTTGCTCAACGCGTTGCAGAAGTCGGAGTCGCGGCCTATGCCGGCTGCGCCGCCGATGCCGCCGCCGATGTTCGAGCCTCCGGCGCTGGTGACATTGCCCGAGACACGGACGTTCGAAGCGCTGCAGGTGGTCCCAGGTTTCGCGGCGATGCCGGAAGTCGTGGCCGAGCCCGAAGCGATCGTGTCGCCATGGACCGCGCCTGAAATGCCGGCGTTCGATTCGGTCGAATCAGTCCCGGTCTCCCCGGCCGAGGACATACGCTGGGCGACATCCGAGGTGCTGCAGCCCGATCGCTCCACCAAGGCCAGCGAGTCGGGCTACTTCGCGTGGACCGGCCAGTCGACGCAAGAAGGTTCGTGGAAGCTGCGCGACGAAGCCCCCGAGGAATTGCGGCGTAGCGACGAAGAGAAGACGAAGGCTGAGGCCGCGGCGCCGCACGTGTTCGTGGACGACACCTATCCCGAGCTCCCTCCACGCCTGCCAGCAGCACCTCCGGGAACGGCCATGCCGGCGTCTCCGCCGATGGCAGCTCCGATGGCCCCTGCAACTCCAGGAGTGGCGAGCCCGAGCTTCGAATCACACTTCCCGCACTTCGTCGGCAAGCCGGTGCAGCAACTGGATGGTCGTGTCGAGGTGAGCTTCGAAGGCAGCACGAGTGAGCGTCCCGAGGCGCCGCGTGCCGGAGGTACGGCGAAGCGTTCCGGCCCCGAGACGCCAGGAGCCACGCCGAAATTCGACCTCCACTCCCTCGGCGCATTGGAGATCGACGAGTGATCCCGACGCGGCAGACGCTGGACCTGCAAACGTTCGTGCAGCAAGGCAAGGAGCTTTTGCGTGGTCTGCACGCCGTGCTCGGGAGCGTCGAGCCGCCTGAGCAAACGGTGCTGCAACGCCTGACGCACGCGACGCGGGCGCTGCGCGGCAGCGCCTCTCTCCTCGGTCTCGATGCCTTCCAATCCTTCCTGGGCCGATTGTTCAGCTTGCTCGAAGATCTGGAATCGAGCGACGTGCCGTGGTCGGCGCGGTTGCAAGTCCTTCTCGACGAGTCGCACCAGTGTGCGCGCTCGTACATCGAGGCGCTCGAGCGCGCGGATCCACGGCCGCGTGTCGACGAATTGATGCGCGTCGAGGAACGTCTGGCCTCCTGGCGGCGTGAGGCGGCGCGGCGTTTCGAAGAACCCATCCGGCATGCCGATCCGCAACACGTTGCGTCGCAAAGTGACCTGTCACAGCGGCTTCTGGACGTCGCCACACTCGTGCGCCAGACGCGCGAGCTACCGGATGTCCTGGTCGCCGCGCTCGAATCCAGCCTGTCGCAGGACGAGGTGCGGGATCTGGGACGGGAGCTCATCGCCCTCGGCCAGGCGCTGGCGACGACGCAATTGTCCGTCACGACGCCTGCTCCGTTCGAAGAAGGGCTGCGAAATCACTGCGAGGGTGTCCTGCGGTCGCTCGTGGACGCAGCGGCACAGGAGGTGCTGGATGAGGCGCGAGAGCGCGGATTGCGTCTGGCACTGCGGGCGACAGGATCTCTGGGAGAGGTGGATGACGAGTTGGGCGGGGCTCTCCTGGAGATCCTTCGCCACTTGTGGTTGGACAGCATGGCGCTGCAGGCAGGGCGCGGCGAGGCGCAGATCGACAGCGTGCTGCGCGCGGACGAGGACCGGTTGATCGTCGAGGTCCGCGACGCCGAGGCGCGCAGTCCGCGCGGTGTCGGCGATGACGATGTGCTCGGCCGCTATCCGGGGTTGCGTCACTCGCGGCCACTGGTGGAATCGCTGCAAGGCTTGGTGTGGGTGGAGCCCGCGGACTCTCCCGGGTGCCGCTTCCGTCTGTCTTTGCCGAGGACGGCGTCGCAGAGCGCGGGACTCGTGGTGCGCATCGGCGCGCACGCGATCGCCTTGCCGGTCGCCGCGGTCGAGTCGGTGCATGACTTCGCCTCGGCGCGGGTCGAGCAGGACGGTGCCGGCGCGATGGTGGACGTGGCGGGCATGCGCCTTCCGCTCCTGCACCTGGCGTTCGCGCTGCAGGACTCGAGCTACGAGGAGCTTGCGCACGAGTTCGTCGTGGTGATCGGGAGCTTCGAGCGCCGTGCGGCGCTGCTGGCTTCTGGACCGTGCGCGGCGAAGCGTGGTGCGCTGCGCCCAGGCGTGATCGGACCGTGGCTCGGTTTGCTCGAGACCGGAGCGGCGCCGGTGCCCGTGCTCGATGTCGCCGGTCTGCTGGGGCGCAAGCGGTTGCCGTCGCGGGCGGTGGAAGCGAGTGCCACGACCGGGACGCGGGTTCCCACCATTCTGGTGGTCAACAGCTCGAACGTCGAGCGCCACGCTCTCGTCGGGTTGCTCGGCGCGGGTGGTCGGCGAACTGTGGCGGTGCGATCGGCGGAGGAAGCCTGGGACGCGCTGGAACGTTTGCGCGTCGACCTGATGATCTGCGACTTGCGCCTGCCGGAAATGAACGCGCAACGGCTGGCGGAGCTGCGGCGCCAGAGCGGCAAGCACGGCGCGATTCCGCTGGTGCTGGTGCTGGCGCGAGCGGGAGAGCAGTCGCACATGGTGCTGCGACAGCTGCAAGCGCAGGGATTCGTCAGCTCGCCGATCCACGCCGATGAGCTGACTCAGGTGGTGCAGAAGTTCTGGAAGCATGATTGACGAGTGTTGGGATGTGGGGTCGCGGGGCGGGTGAGTGTTCGAAGGTGACTGCAACGAAGGCAGGGGATGCCATGAGCGAGTTGAAGACGAGTGAGTACGCCAACATCTACATCGGCGGCGACGAGGGAACCAGCGCCGTCATGACATCGATGGAGGCGGCCGAGTATTTGAAGATGCACGTCAAGACCGTGTGCCGCTTGGCCAAGGAAGGCAAGATTCCGGCGAAGAAGGTCGGCAGCGAGTGGCGGTTCTTGAAGAACGTTCTCGACAAGTGGCTCGCCGAGGAGATGGGTTGAGCGACGAAGGACGGAAGCATGGGCCAGCGAGACGCCGGTCGGGAAGTCCGATTCACACGGCTCCCGTGTGAGGATCGGGACATCGCGATCTTCGGGATCTCCGGATCCTTGGGGCCAGCGGCGCGACCACTTCTCATGCGTCTGTTCCAAGAATGCCGGCAGCGTCAGTTGTCGCGTGTCGTGCTCGACTTGAGCGCCGTCGACTCCCTGGGCGGGGGTGGTGCTCGGACCTTGAACGAGTTCGCCGCGGAACGTGCGGCGCAAGGTTGGTCGACCGCATTTCGCGTCGACTCCGCGACTCTGCGGAGCTTCCTCAGCCGGGATCCCAACCTTCAGCCTCCGGCGATGGCGGAGACGTTGGAAGGTGCCATGAGCGCTGTCAGTGCGTTTGAGCGCGGCCCGGAGCGCGACGTCGAGTCTGCAGCATCGCAGCGTGCACAGGGTGCGAGCACGCCGGAGCGGCGCGGGGACGTCGAGCTGGACCGTTTGCTCGTGGCGATGGGTGTCGGCGATAGCAAGGAAGCGGAAGGCTTTTCCGAGCTCGAGGTGGCACAAGCATTCGAGTCCAGTGAGATCGAAATCCCCAAACAGGGATGGATGCCCGTCGTCGCCGATGACGGCACACTGGAGCTGGAGGAGCTGGCCACCTGGTGGCGTGAGACGTTGCGCGCCCGAGGTTTGGCGACGCACGTGTCGGTGTTCGCATTGCAACCGGACGGCGCCTACCATCCGGTGACGTCGACAGGTCTCGATTTGGATCGTGGTCTGCAGTACCACGGGCAGCTGGCTCGACGCGTGCGCGAGCAACGCGGGCCGGCGTTTCTCTTCGACCTTTGCCTCGACCCCTTGGATCCGGACGAGCAGGACATCGTCAGTGCCCTCAACTGCGCGGTGGTGGTGCGGGCGGAGAACGACGATCACGTCGAGCTGCTGCTTTTTCTGGCCAAGGAACGTCCAGGCGACGATTACACGCTCGATGAGCTGCAGGAATTGGAAGTCCTGTTGGCCGAATCCCGCACGCGGGAGGTGTCGGCGGTGCGCGGCAGGCTGGTGCCGGTCGCCAGCGAGACGAGGCTGCCGGTTACCCGCGAGTCGAAGGTGCCGGTCACCCGCGAGCCGATGCCGCCAATCACCCGCGAGACGAAGGTTCCGGTTTCCCGCGAGCCGATGGTGCCTGTCGCCGGTGAGCATGGTGCGCGCGAGCCAGTCGTGCCGGCGCCGATCCCCGTCGCACCCGTCAGGGCGCCGCGGGTCGAGATCGAGCCGGAGCCGTTCGCGAGCGAACGGGCAGCGCGGCGCGAAACGCGGCAGCCCCCATCCGGGAACTTGCCGCAGCCAACGTCCAGCGACAACAGCCGTCTGATGCACGGCCCGGCCCGAATCCTCGGCGCGCCGGCGTTCCAGGAGAGCGATCGCGAGCGGATGTTGCGGCGCAAGGTGACGCAGCTGCGCGACATCGTCGGGTTGTCGCGGAGCTTCGAGGCCGCGTTCGGCACGTCGCGACTGATCGAGGTGCTGGTGTTGTCGGTGGTGTCGGTGGCGCGCACAGAAACCGTCCTCTACTTCGGCGCACGGGACGGCGAGTTCTATCTCACCAATCACCGCGGGCTCGACCGCGAGTTGCTGCCGGAAATGGCCTTGCGCGGCGATTCGACCTTGGTGCAAGCGACCTTGCAGACCGACGGACCGCTGCGCATCGCCGACGATGCGCACATCGCGGCGGAAGAACAGGCGTGGGCCCGGCAACACGGGTTCACCCTGTCGATCGCGTTCCGGATCAAAGAGCGCGTGCTGGGCGTGTTGCTCCTGGGTGCGAGCCGGCACGGCGAGCCCGATCTCGAGATGCTGGCGCACCTGCTCGATCAAGCGGCGCTGGCATACGACCGCGGACTTCTGTACGAAACGATGCAGGACCACACGCTCGGCGTGGTGCGTGGCCTGGTGACTCTGATCGAGAAGTGCAGCGGTCAAGACGCCGGCGCCACGGAGCGCGTAGTGCGGACAGTGCAAGCGCTGGCGCAAGAAGTCCAGTTCCCGGAGAACATGCGGCGCGACCTCACTTACGGCGCCGTTCTGCGCGACATCGGCATGCTGCGCATCGATCCGGCCATCCTGCGCTCCAGCGGTCAGCTCACCTCGGACCAATGGGAGATCGTGCGCCGCCACACCATCGAAGGCGCCGCGATCATGCGGCAAATGCGCTTCGGCGATGTCGCGGTCGATATCGTCATGCATCACCACGAGGCGTACAACGGCGAAGGTTATCCATCGGCTCTGCGCGGCCGCGCGATCCCAATGGGCGCGCGCATCGTGGCAGTGGCCGAATCGTACGTGAAGATGACGATGGATCGTCCCTATCGAAAGTCGCTCGGCCAAGTCGAAGCGCTGGAGAGTCTGGCGGAGAATTGGGGTTTGCGCTACGACCCCTTGATCGTCGATGCCTTGGTTCGGGTCGTCAATCGCGAGCTCAGCCTGGGCTTGGATGCTGACCTCGACGTCGCACGTGATCTCTTCGGGGTGTGAGATGAGCAAGCGCAAACCCGACGTACCCGAAGCACCGTCCTGCGTCCACGACGACGAGGATATCTACCGCGCCGGTGGCTCGCCCGCGGGAGAGGCATTCGCGTCCGGTCTGTTCGAGGCGAGCGATCTGCAACGCTTGGAGGACGAGACGCCGTGGCGCCGGCGCGCCGGTTGGGTCGCGGCGCTGGCGCAGCAAGGCGGCGCGTCGAGCGATGCCACCGAGGAGCGCGAGGACGGCGACTTCGAACCGGAGTCGCTGGCCGACCCTCGTCACGTGCGCCCGACCGAAGCGGCGCCGGATCCCGAGGCCGACGCCAAGGACGAAGTGAGCCTGAGCGAGCTGCGCGTGCTGGTCGTGCATCCGAACCTCGGTACACGCAAGCAGGTGGCGTCGGTGATGTCGCAGGCCGGGATGCAGGTGTCGAGCTGCGGGCAGGCTGAGCAGGCAATCCTCCAGGTGCTGCACGAGCGCCCCGATGCGGTGCTTTCGGAGCTCGACATTCCCGGGTTCGACACGATCGGGATGTGCCGCGCGCTGCATGATCGCGTGCCCGAGATTCCGGTGTTGTTGGTCGCGTCTGGCGACGACGAGGGATCGTACAGCTTGGCGATGGAGGCCGGTGCGGCCGACTACATGCGTCAGCCGGTGACGCCGACGTTCGTGGCCGAGCGCGTGCGCAGCGTCGTCACGCGCGCGCGGGCGGGCGTCAATCATCGCCGTCGCGACACGGCGTCGCGGTCGGAGTCGCGCGGCGGCTCACAGAACCTGAGCCGCGAGCTGCGCCGGCAAGAGCTCAAGATCCAATCATTGTTCGAGCTTTCGCAGAACGTGGTCGGCTGCTTGGAGCTCGACGACTTGTATCAGGGCTTCATGCTCACTGCCATGGGGCAGATCGGACTCGCATCCGGGGCGCTGTTCCATCTCGATGCCGGAAGCCGGGTGCTGGATGTCGTCTGTCGCGGCGTGTCGACACGTGAAGTGCGCCGGCTGCTCGACTTCCGCGCCGGCCTCGGGCTCTACTTGCTGCGCGCGCCGCAGCCGTTGCTGCTCGAGGAGCAGATTTTTCCGCGCGAGCTGGCGAACGAGGTGCGCGCGGTGCGCGAGACGGGGTTCGGCGTCGCCTGTCCCATGGCGGCGAAGGGCGCGCCGGTGGGCGTGGCGCTGTTCGGTCACAAGGTCTCCGGCCTGCCGTTCACGGCCGACGACCTGGTGATGCTGACGGCGGTGTGCAACTTCGCCGGGCCGGCGCTCGAAGGCGCGCGTCTCTACAGCGAGCTGCATCGCACTTATCTTTCCACGGTGCGCGCCTTCGTGTCGTCACTCGAAGCCAAAGACACGTACACGCGCGGGCACTCGGAGCGCGTCGCCGATTACGCGCGCGTCGTCGGCGGCACCATGGGGCTCGGACGCCACGAGATCGACATGCTAGTGTTCGGCGCCGTGCTGCACGACATCGGCAAGATCGGCGTATCCGAAGGCATCCTCAACAAGCCCGGGCCGCTCACACCCGAGGAATGGCGCATCGTGCGGGCGCATCCCGAGATGGGTGCGCGCATCATCAGCAACATCGATTACCTCGAGCCGGCGATCGGCCTCATCCTGCACCACCACGAGCGCATCGATGGCCGCGGGTACCCGCATGGGCTGGTCGGAAGCGACATCGAGCTCGGGACCCGCATCGTCACCGTCGTCGACAGCTTCGACGCCATGACCACCAACCGCCCCTACCGCATCGCCATGCCGGTCGAGAAGGCGATCACCTTGTTGCGCGGCAACGCCGGGCGCCAGTTCGACCCGGAGATCGTGACGCGCTTCATCGATCTCATCGAAGCCGGCACGATCGAAGTGAAGCCGTAGCGCTCGCCCGCAACAGGCCCTGTCGCCTCGTAGGGTCGGACTTTCCCGCAGCTCATGGCGCAGGCTATCCTCGTCCGAGGAGGAAGCCGTGCGAAGGACACTCGATCCCACGTTGCGCAGGCCCGGTCACAACGCCGTCCGGCGAACCATCGTGGTGCTGATGCTCGCGACCTGTGCTTGCGAGCAGCATCGCGAGGGTCTTGGGAGCGAGGTGCAGATGCAGCTCGCCAAGGCCGGTGCCACGACGGCCCCCGATGCCAAGGTGCACGGCATCGTGCTCTCGACCCACGGAGGCGGGCAAGACTGGGGCTCGGAGAACATCGAGTCGACGATGGCGGATCTGCGCGCGGTGGGTGCGACCTGGGTGAGCATCCATCCGTATGCGCGCATCGGCGAAGATGGGATGGTTGCCTTTCGTCCGATCGATCCGAGCGCGCCGCCCGCGCACCTCGCGCGACCCATCGCGGCCGCGCATGCCGCGGGTCTCGAGATCGCCATCACGCCGCACTTGGCCCACTGGGGTTCCAAATTCAGCTGGGCTGGCGACATCGAGTTCGCGACAGCCGAAGAATGGCAGCGCTTTTTCGACACTTACACGACATGGGTCGTGACCTTGGCGCGAGCATGTCCCGATGCCGATGGGTTCGTCCTCGGGACGGAGATCGACCGCACGTTGGGACACGAGGAACGCTGGCGTGAGTTGATCCGGCAGGTGCGCGCGGTGACGTCGGCGCCGCTCACCTATGGCGCCAACTGGACGGACTATGCGCGCGTGCCGTTCTGGGATGCGCTGGATGCGATCGGGGTTCAAGCCTACTTCCCGCTGGCCGACAGCGTCGGCGCCAGCGTGGCCGAGATCGAAGCCGGATGGGCGGCACGGATGAAGGAGCTCCGCGAGTTCGCGGCAACGAAGAATCGCCGCATCGTTTTCACCGAGTTCGGCTACAACCGCGCCTTCGCCGCGCCGGTGCGGCCGTGGGAGGCGGCCGTCGATGGCGTCGAAGCCGAGGACGTGCAGGAGGCTTGTCTCCGCATCGCCCTCGCCGCCGTCGAGCGCGAGC